>Ga0307373_10000356_pt1 | contig 87069 bp, 96 predicted proteins | sample OX2MG_FD_202534 | JGI IMG/M metagenome (GOLD analysis project Ga0307373, IMG submission 202534) | Soil microbial communities from Risofladan, Vaasa, Finland - OX-2 | ecosystem: Environmental > Terrestrial > Soil > Coastal area > Acid sulfate soil | place: Finland: Risofladan, Vaasa | collected...
CTCATCATCGCCGCTGCCATGCGGAAGCTCTTGCACATCGCCTTCGGCGTCCTGAAGTCCAACACGCCTTTTAATCCCAATATCATCGCCCAAAATACTTGACGGGGAACACGGTATCTACGAGTTGATCAACGGCAGTCCAGCGGTATCCACTGCAACAGGCTGCCCGCCGCGGAGTGGCTGTTGCCGGGGGGTACGCGCACCAGCACGTCGGCGCGGTTGAGGTTCCCCAGCATGTGCGAATCCTGTTGCGGCAGGGGGTGCAAGGTGGCGACGGCGTGTGCGGAATACTCCAGACGCATGCGCAGCAGGCGGTCGCGATGCGGGTCGCGATCGATGTCTGCACTGGCGCGGCCCGGCTGCCAGTGCGGTTCGGGCGTGCTGACGCCTTCCAGCAGATCGAGTACGCGGCGGACGTGTACCAACAGACTGATCAGTACTGCCCCAGGATTACCGGGCATGGCCAGCATGGCGGTGTTGCCGCGCACGCCGAAGAACAGCGGTTTGCCGGGTTTTTGTGCGAGCTTCCAGAACACCCGGCGTGTGCCGAGACGTTCGGCGGTGGCGGGCAGGTAGTCGCGATCACCGACCGAGGCGCCGCCGCAGCTCAGCACCAAGTCAGCCCCGTCCAGCGCCTGTGCCAACGCCTGTTCGACCGCCTGCGGTTGATCCGCCACCCATTGTTCGTGGGGCGCTGGATAGCCCCAGTGTGTCAGTAGCGCGGTCACCAGCGGGCCGTTGCTGTTGATGATTTCACCGGGGCGCAGTGTGCTCCCGAGTGGGCGAATTTCATCGCCGGTTGCCAGCACGCGGATGCGTGGCCGACGATGCACACTGAGCCGCTCGACGCCGGCGTTGACCAGCGCCGCCAGCAGGCCGGGATGAATGCGCTGGCCAGCGCTCGCCAGCGGCGCGCCCGCGCGTGCTTCTTCGCCGCGCCAGCGGATGTTGCTGCGTGCCGGCCACGGCTGGGTGAACACCAAGCGGTCGTCGTCGAGCTGCGCCCGTTCCTGGGGAATCATGCAGTCGGCACCGGGTGGCAGCGGCGCGCCGGTGAAGATGCGCGCGGCGCTCTTCGAAGGCAGTTCGGCAAGTGTGTCGTGCGCGCCGGCGGCGACGGTCGCGGCCAAAGGCAAGTGGACGGGATGGGTTGCGCTGGCGTCGGCGACGTCGGCGGCGCGCAGTGCGTAGCCGTCCATCGCGCTCTGGTCGAAGCGCGGCAGGTCGTCGGCGTAGGCGGCGGGTGCGGCCAGCACCCGGTTCAGCGCATCCAGCGTCGAAATGGTTTCCGCCGGCAGTGGCTGTAGCTGTTCGGCGTAGGCCGCCAGTGCTGCGTCGAGATCGATCATGCCGGTGTCTCTGTGCCTAGATGCCGTTCCGCCGCGAGCCACTCCGCGGCCGTATTCGTGCTCCAGGCCCAACGGGGCCAGTCGTCGAAGTTGGCGGCAGCGGTGGTGTGACGTGCTAACCAGTGGCGGGGCGTGCGGCCGCCCGCGTCGAGATAGTTGCGCAGGTCCGGCAGCAGCGCTGTGTCGAGCAGACAGCACAGCGGTTGCGGCCCGTTGCCGTCGTCGACGTAGGCGAGGTCGACATGCCTGGCGTCGCGCACCGTGGACAGACGCGCGAGCAGATCCGGCGGCAACCATGGTGCGTCGCCGGGGACGCACAGAACGAGTCCAGCCGCGCTGGTCGCCAGCCCCGCGGCGATGCCGGCCAGCGGGCCGCAGTAGGCGTATTCGCCGTCGTCGACCACCTGTGCGGCAAGACGGCGGTAGTCGTCCAACGCGCGGTTGGCGCTGATCAGCAGGCTCGGGACTTGTGGTTGAATCTGTTCGATCACGCGTTCGATCAACGGCTGACCGGCCATCGCCTGCAGCGGTTTTTCAACGCCGCCAAGACGGCGCGCTTGGCCGCCGCAGAGAATTATGGCGGTCGATACCCGTACGTTTTGATTGCGGAGATCCATCTGGCAAGTTTACGCCATGCGGCCACAGCTATGGCGTCAGGATAGTCGGCTGCGGATCGGTTTCTGTCTGCGGAAAATCCAGCGTGTAGTGCAGGCCGCGACTTTCATGCCGTTCCAGCGCCGAACGCACGATCAACTCGGCGACGGTGATCAGGTTGCGCAGCTCCAGCAGGTCGGCGGTGATGCGATAGTTGCGATAGGACTCGATGATCTCGCGCTTGAGCAGGTCGATGCGGTGCTGCGCGCGCAGCAGTCGCTTGCTGGTACGGACGATGCCGACGTAGTCCCACATGAAGGTGCGCAGCTCCAGCCAGTTGTGCGCGACGACGACGTCTTCGTCGGAATCCGACGCGCGCGAAGCGTCCCAGGGCTTGAGCGTCGGAGGGTTGGGCAGCGTCGGCAGCCGCTGGTGCAGATCGGCGGCGGCGGCCTCGGCGAACACCAGGCATTCGAGCAGCGAGTTGCTGGCCATGCGGTTGGCGCCGTGCAGGCCGGTGCAGGCGACTTCGCCGACGGCATACAGTCCCTCGATGTCGGTTCGCGCGCGCAGGTCGGTGTGCACGCCGCCGCAGGTGAAGTGCGCGATCGGTACCACCGGAATCGGCTCGGTGGTGATGTCAATGCCGAGATTGAGACAGTGCTGATAAATCGACGGGAAGTGACTGCGGATGAATTCGGGTTCGCGATGGGAGATGTCCAGCAGTACATGACGAATGCCGAGCCGTTTCATCTCGTGATCGATGGCACGGGCGACGATGTCGCGCGGCGCCAGTTCGGCGCGTGGATCGAAGCGGTCCATGAAGCGGCCGCCGTCGGGCAGCTTGAGCAGGGCGCCTTCACCGCGCAGGGCCTCAGAGATCAGGAACGAGCGTGATTCCTCGTGGTACAGCCCGGTGGGGTGGAACTGCATGAACTCCATGTTGGCGACGCGGCAGCCGGCGCGCCAGGCCATGGCGATACCGTCGCCGGAGGCGCCGTGCGGGTTGGAGGAATACAGATAGACCTGATTGGCGCCGCCGGTGGCCAGCACCACAGCCCGGGCCGCCAACGCCTCGATCTGCCCGCTGCCGATATCCAGCAGATAGGCGCCCTGGATCCGGTGCGCCTGCCGATCGACGATCAGGTCGACGGCGACGGTGTGTTCGCGCGCGCGGATGTTAGGATGCGCCGCGGCCAGCCCGGCCAACGTGGTTGCGACGGCGTGACCGGTGGCGTCGGCGGCGTGGACGATGCGACGGTGGCTGTGACCGCCTTCGCGGGTCAGGTGCAGGCGCTGGCCGGCGGGATCGTCCTCATCGCGGGTGAAGGCGACGCCGAGGTCGATCAACCAACGGATGCAGTCGGGCCCGTGTTCGACGGTGAACCGTACGGCGGTTTCGTCGCATAGACCGGCGCCGGCGCTGAGCGTGTCGCGCACGTGGGCCTCCAGCGAATCCTCCGCGTCGAGCACCACCGAAATGCCGCCCTGTGCCCACAACGTGCTGCCGCCCGCGAGATGGTCCTTGCACACCACCACGACGCGGTGTCCGGCATCGGCCAGCCGCAGCGCGCAGGACAATCCGGCGGCGCCACTGCCGATCACCAGCACTTCGGCAGCGGAAGCGGCTGAGTCGTTCAACGCTGTGGATGCTCGAGCTTGATAGAATGGGGAACGGTCCAATGTAGGCCGTCTGCAATCAACGCTTGGGAGTGTAGCCTGATTCTCTTGTCTTGGCCGTGATGTTGTCACGGCTTTTGGCCAACCGCGCATGAGTGAAGAACAACTCGACGAACAGCTGGTGGCGCGGGCGCAGAAAGGCGACAAGCGCGCTTTCGAGTTGCTGGTACGAAAATACCAGTACAAAATTGTGCAATTGGTCGGCCGCATGGTGGGCGAGGCCGACGCTCAAGACGTGGCACAGGAAACGCTGATCAAGGCTTACCGTGCGCTGCCCGGCTTTCGTGGGCAGAGCGCGTTTTACACCTGGCTCTACCGTATCGGTATCAACACCGCCAAAAACCACCTCGTGTCCCGCGCTCGGCGACCCTCCAATCAGGACATCGACGTCGCCGACGCGGAACTGTACGGCCATACCGAGCATCTAAGCGACATGGCCACCCCTGAAGCGATGCTGCTATCCGAAGAAATCAAGCAAGAAGTCGTCGAGGCGATCCAGAAATTGCCTGTCGATCTGCGCCAGGCGATCACTTTGCGTGAACTGGAAGGCCTGAGCTACGAGGAGATCGCGCTGGCGATGGACTGTCCGATCGGCACCGTGCGGTCGCGTATTTTCAGAGCGCGCGAAGCCATCGACCTGGTGGTGCGGCCGCTGATGGACAATTGAGCTGTCAACCCGATGGAAATGTCACAATCGACCTGTGGAATTTTGATGAAGACGGGAACTTTTCCTTATCGCCGTGGTTCAGTGAGACATGATTTATCGTGCCGTGTCCAGCATAGGTTCCCTTTATGAACGACATTGAAGAAACCCTTTCTGCCGCCTTCGACGGTGAATGTTCACCAGCGGAGCTTGGGCGCCTGCTCGATGCCTGCGATCGGTCGCCGCAGTTGTTGCGGCGCTACGGTCGTTACTGTGCGAGCCGCGAGGCCCATGCCGGCGGGACCTTCAACTCCAGCCCGGAAGCCCTGTGCCGAGCCGTCATGTCACAGATCGATCCTCCGCGCCATGCGCGCGTGGTGGCGTTGCGGGCCCGCACACGCGCGGTGATGCGTCCGCTCGGAGGGTTTGCGCTGGCCGCCTCGCTGGGTGCGCTGGCGACGTTTACCGCGTATCGTTTTGGTGGTATTCCACCGGTGACGCCGGCGTTGACGCAGACCGCCAGCGTCGGCAATGTCGTTGCGTCCAGCGTCACGCCAGCCGTTGCGCCGCGCGTGGAAGTGCAGTGGTCCCAGCTTGGCCCGGGCGCTGCGCGGCAGCTTGATGACTACATGCTGGAGCACGCCAGTTATCGTTCCAGGCAGGATATGGGCAGCGCGTTCAGTTATGCGCGGGTGGCGGCTCAGGGGACGTTTCAAGGGCCAACCGCAGACGCCGGTTCACATTGATGCGAGCGCGGTGGCTCTATGCGGCGGCCACGGCACTCGTCGTCGCTCCGTTGAGCTTGACGGTGAATGCGGCGGCAAATCCGTTGACATCGCCAGAGGCCATGTTGGCGGCGGCTGTACAGGCTTCCAAAACCACCAACTTCGAGGGCGTGCTGGTCTATCGCAGCGGCAGCGCGATGGAGGTGATGCGGGTCGTTCATCGCTACCGGAATCGCGAGGAGAGCGAACGCTTGCTGACCCTCACGGGGCAGACCCGCGAGCTGATCCGTCAGGGTGATCGCCTCACCTGTATCCTGCCCCGCGATCATCGGCTGGTACTGCAGCGGCCGTCGATGAAAAACTTTCTGACCCGGCTTGATGGCCCGGCCATTGCGCAGCTCTCGCAGTGGTATGTGTTCAAGGATCTGGGCACCGACCGTATCGCTGGTCGCGACTGCATCGGGGTCGGGGTACAGCCACGGGATGCCTATCGCTATGGTTACGAAATCTGGCTGGACAGCGACAGGCATCTGCCGTTGCAGGTGGTTTTGCGCGGTGCGGATCGGCGGGTGCTGGAGCAGGTGATGTTTACCGAAATCAGTTTCCCGGCGAAGATCCCCGACCAGGCGTTTGCGCCGCAGGTGATGCCGTCGCCGGACTACAAGGTTCTGACTCAGCGATTGCATGGGGATACCGCCACTGCCACTGCCACGGTGCAGTCGACCGCCGCTGAACGCTGGCATTTCGGCAAATTACCGCCGGGATTTCGCATGACCCTGCACGATCAACGCGATATGCCAGATGGTGTCGGCCACGTGGATCACATGCTGATCTCGGACGGTTTGTCTTCGGTTTCGGTATTCGCAGCGCAGATTCATCCTACCAATCCTGGCCTCCAGGGGCAGTCGCATATCGGTGCGGTGCATGCCTATGGCCGCAATCTGGGCGGTTATCACATCACCGTGGTGGGCGAGGCCCCGGCCCGTACTGTGCAGATGATCGGTAATGCCATTGCGCTACCCGCGACAGCCAGCTCTGAGGATGCGCAGGCCCGACCGCAGTTGACGGCACCGGTCGCTGCGGCTCCATCCGCTGCCGCAGTCTCCATACGCTGATCGTACGGCTTGCACACAGCGGGGCTGCGTGCTCAACTTCGCACCTCCGACGCGCCACCCGTGCGGAAACGGGCCGTGGGCGGGCCTCAGCGGTTATTTTTACGGAGTGATCAATGAAGCGTAGTGCCTTGACGGCCCGCAGCCATCTGTCGGTGCTTGTCCTGGCGCTGGTGTTGGTGGCTTGTGGACGCCAGCGCGCGTCGCTGCCGGATTTTGCCGATCTGGTCGCTCGGGTTAGCCCCTCAGTGGTCAATATCAGTGCGATCGGCGATGACACCGACCCGCAGCCGGCACAGCAGGCCCCGTCGACCGCTCCGGGCGACGACACCCCGGACTGGTTGCGCAAGTATCTGCAGCATCACGACCATTCCAAAGGCGGCAGTTCCGGCGGAGGCAGCAGCGGCGATGATGGCGGTGCCGACGACGGCGAGCCCTACGGTGGTAACCAGGCGCGATCGTTGGGGTCGGGCTTCATCCTGTCCTCGGATGGCTACATCCTCACCAACGAGCACGTCATCGACAAGGCTCGCCAGGTGATCGTGCGGCTGTCCGATGGTCGCCAGATGACGGCGAAAGTGGTCGGTGACGATCGCCGTAGCGATCTGGCGCTGCTCAAGATCAACGCCGACAACCTGCCAGCGGTGAAGATCGCCGATATCAGCAAGCAGCGCGTTGGCGAATGGGTGCTGGCGATCGGCTCGCCGTTTGGATTCGATCATTCCGTGACCGTCGGCATCATCTCGGCCAAGGGCCGCAGCCTCGACACCGAGCAGTACGTGCCGTTCATCCAGACCGACGCAGCGATCAACCCCGGCAATTCCGGCGGCCCGTTATTCAATCTGCAGGGGCAGGTGGTCGGCGTCAATTCGCAGATCTACAGTCAGACCGGCGGCTTCATCGGCTTGGCATTTGCCATCCCCATCGATGTCGCGATCAAGGTTGCGCACCAACTCAAGGCCACCGGGCATGTCCGGCGCGGCTGGCTCGGGGTGATGGTGCAGGAAGTCACGCGCGAGCTGGCGGCATCGTTCAAACTGACGGTGCCGCGCGGTGCACTGGTGGCACGCGTGCTGCCGGACTCTCCGGCGGCGCAGTCTGGTCTGCGGACGGGAGATGTAATTCTGTCGTTCAACGGGATCACACTGCGCAGTTCGCGCGATCTGCCGCCGTTGGTCGGTAACGCCGATCCCGATCAAACGGTCGATCTCAAGCTGCTGCGCGATGGCAAGGTGGTCACGCTGAAAGTCCAGCTCGGGGTATTGAGCAGCGATTCCGCGAAGGCCGACAGCACCGAGACGCCAGATCTGTCGGCTCCGCCAGCCACTGGAATCCTGCCGGCACGCCCCGATCTGGAGTTACAGATGCGCGCGCTGACGCCGGACGAGAAATCTGCCGGCAAACTTAACAGCGGTGTCGTCATCACGGCCGTCGGCTCCGGGCCGGCACGAGATGCCGGGTTGCAGCCGGGAGATGTGCTGCTGACGCTGGCCGGGCAAAAAGTCGATTCACCGCAACGTTTCAGTGAATTGTTGAGTCGGTTGACGCCGGGTCGTACCGTGCCGGTGCTGGTGCAGCGGCAGAGCGGCCCGCTGTTTCTGGCGTTGACGGTTCCCGCTCGCCGATGATGGCGGCGACGAGTCCGCCCCGTCTGTTGCTGTTGTCGCGGCCGGGATGCGGCCTGTGTGCGGAACTAGCCGAAGATCTGGAAACCGCGTTCGGCGCCGATGCCTGTGTACTGGAGCAGGTCGATGTCGACAGCCGTGAGGACTGGCGCCAGCGTTGGGGTCTGCTGATCCCGGTATTGCTGGACGACGACGGCAAGCCGTTGAGCGTGACCCGGCTGGACCTCTCCACCGTGGCCGCGGCGCTGGGGCGATCACCCCGGCGCAGTTAAGGCCGCTATAATCGCGCCTTTCGCTCCCCTGCCGTTCCTACGGCCATCGCCTTCGCGCATGACGCAGCCCGACTCCCAACAAATCGTACCGGGCACGGTGTCCGATCTGCGCCCAGAGCAGCAGTTGATCCGTAATTTTTCGATCATCGCGCATATCGATCACGGCAAGTCGACGCTGGCCGATCGCTTCATCCATCTGTGCGGGGGCTTGACCACCCGCGAGATGCAGGCGCAGGTGCTGGACAATAATCCGATCGAACGCGAACGCGGCATCACCATCAAGGCGCAAGCGGTGCGGCTGCACTACGCCGCGCAGGACGGCCAGACCTACCAGCTCAATCTGATCGACACTCCCGGGCATGTCGATTTTTCCTACGAAGTGAGCCGCTCACTGGCCGCCTGCGAAGGCGCGCTGCTGGTGGTGGACGTCAGCCAGGGCGTCGAGGCGCAGAGCGTGGCCAATTGCTACACCGCCATCGAGCAGAATCTGGAAGTACTACCGGTACTCAACAAGATCGACCTGCCCGCCGCCGAACCGGATCGGGTGGCGCAAGAGATCGAGGACATCATCGGCATCGCCGCGCGCGATGCGATACGGATTTCCGCCAAGACCGGCGTCGGCGTACCCGACGTGCTGGAAGCCATCGTCCACAAACTGCCGCCGCCCAACGGCAACCCGGGCGGCCCTTTACAGGCGCTGATCGTCGACTCCTGGTTCGACAACTATCTCGGCGTGGTGTCGCTGATCCGCGTGATGCACGGCCGCGTGGCCAAGGGCATGCGTATCCGTGTGATGGCCACCGGTCGCGATCACGAAGTGACGCTGCTGGGCGTGCATGCGCCCAAGCGGATTGAGCTGCCGGCGCTGGAGTGCGGCGAGGTTGGGTTTCTGGTGGCCGGCATCAAGGAGATCGACGGCGCGCCAGTGGGCGACACTCTGACCGCCGCCGCACGACCTTGCCCCAAGCGCCTGCAGGGGTTCAAGCAGGTGCAGCCGCGGGTGTTCGCCGGCCTGTTTCCTGTGGATTCCGAGGATTTCGAGAATTTCCGTGAAGCGCTGTCCAAGTTGCGCCTCAACGATGCTGCGCTGGCCTACGAGCCGGAGAATTCCACCGCGCTGGGATTTGGTTTCCGCATTGGCTTTCTCGGCCTGCTGCACATGGAGATTGTGCAGGAGCGGCTGGAGCGTGAATATCATCTGAACCTCATCACCACTGCGCCGTCGGTGGTTTATGAACTGCAGATGCGCAACGGCGAGACGCGCCACATCGACAACCCGGCGGAACTTCCGGATGCTGGCGAGTACCAAGAGTTGCGTGAACCCATCATACTGTGTCGGTTGTTGATGCCGCAGACCAGCGTCGGCGTAGTGATGCAGCTGTGCATGGAAAAGCGCGGCTTGCAGCGGCAGATGCGCTACCACGGTAATCAAGTGCAGATGGAAATGGAGCTGCCGATGTCGGAAGTGGTGACGGATTTCTTTGATCGGCTGAAGAGTGTTTCGCGCGGTTATGCCAGTTTCGAGTACGAATTTTTGCGTTTTCAGGCGGCCCCGCTGGTGCGGCTGGATGTGCTGATCAACGGCGATGCGGTGGACGCGCTGGCCTGCATCATCCATCGCGATACCGCCCAGTCGCGTGGGCGCGCGCTGGTCGAACGCATGCAGGAAGTGATTCCACGGCAGATGTTCGACGTGGCGATCCAGGCCGCGATCGGCGCCAAGATCATCGCCCGTTCCAACGTCAAAGCCTTGCGCAAAAACGTGTTGGCCAAGTGTTACGGGGGCGATATCAGCCGCAAGCGCAAGCTGCTGGAGAAACAAAAGGAAGGCAAGAAACGCATGAAACGGGTCGGCTCGGTGGAGATCCCGCAGGAAGCCTTCCTCGCCGTGCTCGGCATCGAGCGCAAGAGCTGAAGCGTCCAGACGCGCTGCATACGGAGTAAAGCAGATGTGGTTCAACACAATCCTGGTCCTGGCGACCGCGATCACCGGCATTGTCTGGCTGCTGGACTGGTTCTGGCTGCGCCGGCGCCGTACCGAAGACGCCAAACCCAACATCGTGATCGATTTCTGCGTCAGCCTGTTCCCGGTGATCTTTCTGGTGTTCATTGTGCGCTCGTTTATAGTCGAGCCGTTCCGCATTCCGTCCGGTTCGATGATCCCGACGCTGCATGTCGGCGATTTCATCCTGGTCGACAAGTTTGCCTACGGTCTGCGCTGTCCGATCGGTAGCTGTCGGTTGATCGGTAACGGAGTGCCGCACCGCGGCGACGTGGCGGTGTTCGCCTATCCCGGAAATCCGAGTCTGGCGCACGATCCCAATCTCGGCGAAGATTTCATCAAGCGCATCGTCGCCGTGCCGGGTGATCACGTCGCCTACGTCGACAAGGTGCTGAGCATCAACGGCGAGCCGGTGAAAATCCAGCCGGACGGCGACTATCCGATGCCGGACGGCGACTACCGGCGCGAGCTCGAGACCCTCAGTGGGGTCAAGCACAGCATCATTCTCAATCCGGATCGACCGCCGCAGGATTTTGAATTCACCGTACCGCTCGGGCAGTACTTCGCCATGGGCGATAATCGGGACGGTTCCTATGACAGCCGCTACTGGGGCACGGTGCCCGATGCAGACCTGCTCGGCAAGGCGTTTTTCATCTGGATGAGCTGGAACGAGACCACCTTCCGCCCGGTGTTCAAGCGCTTCGGCATGGTTATCCACTAAGATAAGCCGTTCCAGGTAGGCCTGAGGGGGTCCAGCCATGCGCATGCAATCCTTCCCCAGCCGTCAATACGGCGCCGGTCTGTGGGGCACGCTGTTCATCCTCGCGGTGATCGCTTTCGTCGCGCTGTTGATGGTAAAAGTGGTGCCGATCTATCTCAACCAGATGAAAGTGGCCGCCGTCGTCAAGGGAGTGGCGCAGGATCCGAACATCGGTAGCAATGCCGCTCCGCATGCGGTTTACGATACCCTGCAGCGACACTGGGATATTGAGGATATCGAAGACATCCGGCCCAAGAATATCGCCATCACCCGCAGCGATGTCGGGCAGACCCTGTCCTACGACTACGAGGCGAGACGACATCTGTTCTATAACATCTACATAGTCATTCATTTTGAAGGGCAACAGACGCTGCGCGGTGGAAGTTGAGTCCCCCGTCTTTGCCTCCGGAGATCGTCAGGCTGGCGCGACGGCTGGGCCACGTGTTCAACGACGCGAATCTGTTGCTGCAGGCCTGCAGCCATCGCAGCTTTGGTCCGCCGCATAACGAACGGCTGGAGTTCCTCGGCGACGGGCTGCTGAATTTCGTCATCGGCTCTGCCCTGTACACGCTACGCCCAGGCGCCAACGAGGGCGATCTTTCACGCCTGCGTGCCAGCTTGGTGCGGGAAGAAACGCTGGCACAACTGGCGCGGGGTCTCGATCTCGGCAATGCCTTGCGGCTGGGAGCGGGGGAGCTGCGCAGCGGCGGATTCCGACGTGATTCGATTCTCGCCGATGCACTCGAAGCCCTGTTCGGTGCGATCCATCAGGATGCCGGCTTCGAGGCCGCGCGTGAGGCCTGTCTGCGTCTTTATCAACCGTTGCTGTTGGCATTGCCCGATGCGCGCAGCCTTAAGGACGCCAAGACACGCCTGCAGGAGCACCTGCAGGGCGATGGTCGGCCTTTGCCGCAATACGAGGTGCTGTACGAATCCGGCCCGCCGCACCATCGCCGCTTCAACGTCTGCTGCACGCTGCTGGACGCGGAGCATCGCAGCGAAGCCGTCGGCAACAGCCGTAAGCTGGCCGAGCAGGACGCCGCAGCGATGATGCTGGAACTGCTGGAGCTGTCCCATGCGTAGTGGCATCGTCGCGGTCGCGGGTCGGCCAAACGTCGGAAAATCCAGTCTCGTCAACGCGCTGGTCGGGCGCAAAGTCAGCATCGTCGCGCCCAAACCGCAGACCACGCGACACCGTATTCAATGTGTGATGCATCACGCCGGCGACCAGGTGGTGTTCGTCGATACGCCGGGCCTGCATCGTCAGGCCAAGCGCGCGCTCAACCGCTACATGAACGAAGCTGCCAGCGGCGCGCTCACCGACGCCGACCTGATCCTGTTCGTGATCGAAGCCGGTCGCTGGACCGACGAGGACGAGGCTGTGCTGGCGCGCCTGAAGAACGCGACTGCGCCGGTGGCGTTGGTGCTCAACAAGGTTGATAAAGCCGACAACAAAAACACACTGCTGCCGCTGATCGAGCACTTCGGTAAACTGCACGATTTCAGCTTCATCATGCCGTTTTCCGCGACGCAGGGCGATAATCGCGAAGCCTTGGTGCAGGAGCTGCTGAACCGAATGCCCGAGGGTCCGCCGTTGTATCCGCCCGGCCAGATCAGCGATCGCGATGCCAGCTTCATGATTGCCGAAATGGTCCGTGAAAAACTGATTCGCGCACTGGGACAGGAGTTGCCCTATGCCATCGCCGTCAGCCTCGACACGCTCGAGCGCGAAGGTGCATTGGTCAAGGCCGAAGCGGTGATCTGGGTGGAGCGCGAGGGACAGAAGAAGATCGTCATCGGTGAGCAGGGCGTCATGCTCAAACGCGTGGGTTCGGCGGCCCGGCGAGAACTGGAAGCGCTGTACGGCGGCCGCTTCTACCTGCGCCTGTGGGTCAAGGTCAAGGACAATTGGACCGATGATTCGTCGGCATTGAAACGCTTCGGTTACAGCGACTGATGGTTACACAGGTCGACTTCGAGCCGGCCTATCTGTTGCAGCAGCGGCCGTATCGTGAGACCAGCCGCTTGCTGGAGATATTCTGCGCAACGCATGGCCGGGTCGGTCTGGTGGCACGCGGCGTACGCAGTGCCCGATCGAAATTGCGCGGTGTGTTGCAACCGTTCCGGCCATTGCTGCTGTCCTGGCGCGACAGTGGCGAGTTGGGCACGCTGACCGGCGCCGAAACGAATGGCGCTCCGTTGACATTGACCGGTGAGCGCGTGTTTCACGGCTGGTATCTCAACGAACTGCTGCTGCGTCTGCTGCAACGCCGCGATCCGCATGCGGCGCTGTATCCGCTGTATGCGCAGGCGCTGGAGACTTTATCCGGCGTCGGCGGTGAAGCGGCGCTACGGCGCTTCGAGAAGCGCCTGCTGGAGCAGATCGGTTACGGGTTGCAGTTGCCGGAGACGCTCGATGCCAACTCGCGCTACCGCTACGACCCGGAACACGGAACGGAACCGGCGACTGCGCATGCGCAAGGCACGGTGCCGGGGGCGGCTCTGATTGCGTTGCGCGACGAATGCTTTGATGCCGCCGATACACGCAGCGAAGTGCGTAGGCTGTTGCGTACCGCAATCGATCGCCAGCTCGGCGGCCGTGAACTGAAAACCCGACGACTCCTGCGTGAGATACGCCGCAAACTCGGGTAGCAGGCTGCGATCTTTCTTCAAAAATACGACCAGATTTCTACAGACAGGCGTAAGCGCCGCCTCACTTCGCAAGCGCGGCACGCAGGTCTTCGATCAGATCGTCGATATGCTCGATCCCGACCGAGATGCGAACCAGGTCCTCCGGTGCGGTCGAGCCGAGGCCTTCGCTGCTGGCGCGGTGCTCGATCAGACTTTCCACGCCACCGAGACTGGTGGCGCGTGCGAACAGTTGGACCTTCGACACCATGCGCAGTGCGGCGGCCTTGCCGTCGCGCAGACGCACTGACAAAACCGCGCCGAAGCCGCGCATCTGCTGGCGGGCCAGAGCGTGCCCCGGATGATCTGGCAGGCCCGGATAGTGCACACGCTCGATCGCCGGGTGCGCGGCCAGAAATTCGGCGAGTGCCTGGGCATTGGCGGCTTGGCTGCGGATGCGCAGGGGCAGGGTTGCCAGCGAGCGCAGCAGCAGCCAGCAGTCGAACGGCGCAGGAATGCTGCCGGCGGTGATCTGGTGCCTGCGGATGCGTTGGGTCAGCGGCGTGTCCGCACGCGCGACCACGGCGCCGCCGATGACGTCACTGTGCCCGCCGAAATATTTGCTCGATGAATGCACGGCGTAGTCGGCCCCCAGCGCCAGTGGGCTCTGCAGAATCGGCGTGGCGAAAGTGTTGTCCACTGCCAACGCCGCGCCGACCGCGTGTGCGATATCGGCCAGCGCCGCGATGTCGCTGACTTCCAGCAGCGGATTCGAGGGTGTTTCGGCCCACAGCAGGCGGGTGGCGGACGTCGTGGCCGCGCGTACCGCATCGAGATCGGTGAAATCGACGTAGTTGATCCGCAGTCCCCAATGCTTCAACTCGTTGTTCAGCAGTAGCCGGTTGCCGACATAGAGATCCAGCGGTGCGATGACGTGATCGCCGGGGCGCAGCGCGAATAGCACCGCCGCCGATGCCGCGACTCCGGCGGAGAAGGCCATCGCTGCAATGCCGCCTTCCAGTTGCGCCAGGCAGCTTTCCAACGCGTGCCGGTTGGGATTGTCCACGCGCGCGTAGTTGTAGTCGCCGAGTGGCTGCCCATCGGCATTGCGGGCGAAGACGGTGGACACTGTGATGCCAAGCGCCACTGCGCCGCTGGCGGGATCGGGTTTGCGGCCAGCATGGACCGCCAAAGTTTCAAAATGCATGTTGTAGCGTCGTATCAATGGCCGGTTTCACACCAGTTTATTGATTTGCTCGCAGTTGTGCCGACACGGTATCCAGTCTTACTGTTGAAAGTATGAACGAAACTTACATTTTACCAATGGCCTGCGGCGTATAACGGCCTGCAGGTGGGGTATCGGTTGGCATGGGTTGCCGGTTGCCAGTCAGGCAGCCTGGGCGCGTACTTCGATGATGCGCTGGTAGGCACTGGTGATCTCGCGGGTTTTCTGCTCGGCCATCTCGCGCATGCTTTCGGGCAAGCCCTTGGCGGCGAGCTTGTCGGGATGGTTCTGACTCATCAGGCGTCGATAGGCCTTTTTCAGGTCTGCATCCGATACTGTGGGAGGCACCCCCAACACCGCATAAGCGTCTTCCATGGTCGGGCCGGACTGAGGCCTGGCCCCGTATCCGCGGCCCGCGCCGCCACGCACCATCGCTTCTAGTTGTTCGATCTCCGCGGCCGACATGCCCAGTCCGCGACCAATGCGCAGCAGCATCTCATGCTCGGCCGGATGCAGCGTGCCGTCCGCCGCCAGCGCAGACAGCTGTACTTGCAGGAAGATCTGGTGCAGCACGCGTTGACCACGACTGGCGCGGGCAAAGGCGGCAACTTCCGCATCGAGGTCAAAACCGGGCTCCTTGCCGCGGTTGAAGGCGCGTTTGGCCGATTCACGAACTTCGCCGGACAGGTGCAACTGGTCAAAGATGCGCTCGGCCGCGCGGATTTCGTCGCTGGAGACCTGCCCATCGGCCTTGCAAACGGCCCCCATCACCGCGAAGGTCGAATCCACGAACTGGTGCTGCAGGCCCTGGATCTTCCCCGCCGTGAATTTCAGCACGGAACGGCCCAGCAGGCGCGGCAGGAAATAGGCGAGCAGGCCACCGATAATCAACCCATCCCAGCGACCGATCATGTAACCAATGAGGGCGCCGATCAATACGAACATATTCATGCCCCAATTTTAGCGTGACTTGACGTCTGACCATGCATTTTTCGCCGCCGCACCGACAAGCCGTTGCGCCAGCGCCAGTAATTCGGCGAGATTATTAACGACCACATCCGGCTCGTGCGGGTGACGCACCGTGCCAGGGAAGATCTTGTCGATCCAGACCTGATCCCAACCGCTGCCGTTGTAGAACACGGCGGTCACCCTGGTTTCCTTCGCCGCGATCACGTCGGTGGTGCTGTCGCCCACATACCAGCAGCTCGGAGCGGCCGGCTCGTCGAGGTTCTTCAGTGCCTTGAGAATCAGATCAGGATGCGGTTTGCGGTGCTCGACATCGTCACCGCAGACGATGGTGTCGAAAAGATCCTGCCAGCCGCTGCCGTCGACGGTGTAGATTTCATGCGCCATGGACGTGCGGGCGCGGTTTGACACGACGCCGAGCTTGATGTCCATGTCGCGCAAGGCTTGCAGATTTTTTCGCGCATTCGGTTTCATCGGTTTGACCGCGCCGAAATGTTTGCCGTAGCTCTTGTCGAACTCGCGGTGGGCGATCTCTTTGGCTTCGCGGTCAGTGCCGAACAATACCTCGAAAATATCGGTGCGTGAGATCTTGCGTTCCGCCTTGATTTTCGGGTGCAGGTGGCCGTGCTCACGGATGTATCGCACTAGTTTGGTGTCCTCAATCGTCTTCGAGTGCTCGGGCTTCACCAGCCGGTCGATGAGTCCAAGTTCCGAAAGCTTGGGGATCACATCGTCTACCGCGTGGTACATCGCATCCATCGTATCGACCAGCGTCGCGTGCCAGTCGAGTACGATTGCGCTGGGGTGTGCGTGGGGAAGGTGGAGAATGCTCATTGAGTGTGGGTGACGAAAGCGGAATCGGCTGATCTCGACGCTACGCGTCGCGAGCGGGTGGTTCAAGTCGACGAACGAGGCGCTGTCTCGCGGCTGCGGACGCGACCCTCACGACAGGGGCGCGGCAGCGACGTACCGTATCGATCGTTTCAAGCCATCCGACGGCGCCCGGAACGAAGCAGCCACTGGTAAACCCCGGCGTCCGCATAGGCCGCCCGGCAGGTCTGGCAGTGGTCGTAGCCGGGTGAACTGTAGTCCGTGTACAGACGGTCGCCTTGCGGATGGGGGTCGCGGGTCGGGTTGGCGGCGCACAGATCGAGATTCCAGGCTGAGATCCCGTTGACCTCCGGGCGCCAGGTTCCGAAATGCAGCCAGATCCTCTGCACGTCGCAGGAGGTCCGGGGACTGGTGGCGGCGTCGTCCACCGGCCACAGCGCGGCCCAGCGTAGCGGCTCAGTGGCCGACGTCGTTGGTAGCGTTGTGCTCCATGCGGCGAAATCGAACACCCCGCGCCCGCCCAGGCTGAAACCGCTCAGGTACGTCCGGTCACGGTCGCCGCGCAAGTCTGCATAGACCGTCTCCAGTATCTCCCGGAGTTCCTGAAGATCGTCCGGCTGCCAGGGCCGTTGTTCCGGCAATTGCGGCGAGATCACGATGAACTCGCAGACCAATGATGAATTCACCGCGCAGTGCCAGGGTGGAGCGCCGTGACTGAATAGCAGCTCGATCGGTTGCGCCACGCCTTCGACGTTGCGGGCCGCCTCGCCGCGACCATGCAGGAAGCACAGCACCGGCCAGGGTCGGTCAGGCGGGTCGTTGAATCCTGGCGGTAAATAAAGCAAGTATCGCAGCCGCCCCCCCGGCAACGCAGGGTAGGGTTGTTGCAGTCCGGGATCGTGTCGGTGCGGGGCATTCATTGTCGTCGCTCGGTGACCTCCGCTCCGCTGGAATCGTGGGGCTCAGACTGCGATTATTCCGTGGGCCGGCTACGACTTCAATCCCCACAGCGCTGAATGCGGATGTTCGACGTCGGCAACCATCGATACTGCCTGACCGAAGGCTGTTCCAGCGTCTACAATTCAAGGCGTGTCCTCTTGCCGGCCATGTTCGACGCCGTCTGCACGGTTGCAACCGTCGTGCAGACAACGATCCATCCGGAGCCAGTCCCCAAACCCAAACCCGGAGTTGAAGCCATGTCTGAATCATCCGCCGATGCCCCGCCCAAAGTCTGGACCTGGGACAAGGAAAATGGCGGCCAGTTTGCCAGCATCAATCGCCCGGTTGCCGGGGCCACGCACGACAAGGAACTGCCCGTGGGCGGAGGGTCAACCGCTGCTGGAGCGAACCCGCCTCACAGCTTGCCGAACGGCATGCCGCCAGCGACTTCGACAGAGAACGCAGGACAAGTTGGCTGCGGCCGAGTGACGGAATTACTCAGTGGTCAGCAAGTTAGGCGACAAAAACACGCCTGAAACCCTTATGGGATATAAGCGCCTTGTGTCCAGAGTTACCATCTGCTGAGTAATTGGGTTTTGACCCCCATTCCTTCCCGTGAAAATCGCACTCACCCCCTTCGCTCGCGCCCGTCTGTTCCGGTACGGCCGGCGCAACACCCTCCAGGACATCACGCCGGAGGCTTTCGAGCGTTATCTCAACGCCCATGAACCGTTGAAAGTGCTGGACGGCTACGCGCCTTTCTGCAAACTACACGTGCACCGGAATTGGACCGCTACGCGTTGCCTGACGGTGCCCATCACCGACGATAACCGCGATCAGCTCCGCAGTGCCTACGAGGCACGCACCAAGGACGAGCTACCGGTACTGGTACGCTGGTTCGACGGCATCACCGCGCCGGTTGCCGATTATCTCATCATCATTATCTACAGCCGCGAACAGATGCAGAGAGAGGGCGAGGCGATCAACGCTGATTGGGGCGTGGTCGGATGCCTTGCCACCGCCGCACCCGAGGAGATCCCGATGGCGCCGATCACGATGCTGCGCAACGCACTGGGCGTGGAGGAAGGCGGCTCCGGCGTGCTGCTGAATCGTGAGGCTTATCGGCGCAGCGTTGCATTCTGGGAGCGGAATGCGAACTGGCGATAAGCGCACATCGGGTTCCGACCCATACGCTTATGATCTTGATTCCGGGGGTGCTTGTTCGGAGCGCCGGTGTTCATGGTTGTGAAGATGTTCCGTGCAATAGGCCACGGGTGGCTCGCACTTCGAGCAGTAGCGGAAATCCATCTCGGGGTGTGATTTGTCGGTGATACTGCAGACAGCACAGACGTGTAGAGGTGTGTCGCGGTCGACAGCGGCTTTCGCCTTCTGTCTGATTCGGCGCTGACCGTACTGCAGCTGATGCACGACATCCAGGCCGAAGAACAGCAGGAAATTCGCGACCGCCGCCAGGATCAGCAAGCGCGTGTTCCAACCGCTGATGATGAAGGTGAAGCCGTACAGAAGCCAGGTCAGCCACGCCAGCCACCGCACCTGTACCGGCAGGATGAAAAACAGCAGGATTTCGTAGCGGGGGAACAACGCCGCAAAAGCCAGGAAGATCGACCCCATGAGATAGCCGTTACTGGCGGGAGAATACGGAAACGCGAATGCGGCCGCGATCGTCAACAAGGCGCCGATCAGCACATACAGGTTGTAACGGAACGCACCCCACTGCGCCTCCAGCGCGCTGCCCATGATCCACAGCAGGTACAGCGCAAAGGCCGCAAAGATGATACTGGTAGACGGCGGCGTCAGCAGAAAACTCAGCAGACGCCACCATTGGCCGTCGAGCACCGCGGCCGGAACCAGCACCATGGCGCCGAGAAAGGCCGGCTTTGCCAAGCTCAGCAGCAGCGTTATCACCTGGCCGCCGATCCAATACTGGGTTAGATCATGGATGGCAAAACGGCCGAATTTGCGTTCGAGTTGGGTCGTAAATTTCATGCGTAGTCGTTGGATGGTGCGACGAACACACGTCGCGCATTTACGGGGTACGAGCTTGGGAACAATCAGGGCCTGCCTTTGCTGGCGCCTGACCTCTCTTAACTTTTGTTTACTCTACCTACTCTTAACTTTCCATGCCGCCTTGATAGCATCATTGAGATTCCATCTCAAGGGCGAACATGATGAACTGGATCGTTAATCATCGGTGGCTACTGATACTGCTCACCTCACTGCTCGCGTCTTGTAGTGGAGGCAGCGGTTTTTCCGGTACACCGCCGCCGCCCACTTCTACGCTTACATCCATTGCGCTATCACCACTCACGGCAACCGTGGCGCCGGGCGGTACGACCCAATTAACCGTTACGGGAACCTACAGCGACGGATCTACGGCGATCCTGCTGGCTTCGGACGAAGCCTTCCAGTCCTCGAACACCGTAGCGGTTACCGTCAATGCGGATGGACTGGCAACGGTCGTGGTAAGTGCGAGCGCAGGCGCCACGGCGACGATCAGCGCGACCGACACGGCATCAGGTCTGGTCACGTCGCCGACCGACTCTACTGTTGTTACAGTCGGCTCCGCGGGCATCGGCCCGCCCACGCCCAGCAGTGGCCAGGCCGCGTCGGCCACGGCAAAGAACAATGTCATGTGCACGGCCATCCAACCGTTCTATTGGGAGGTTGGTGATGCGGGCGGCGCATTGGCAAGTGGTAGCTCCACCCAGGTCGGCGGCAGCCCTGTGACCGCGTCGAAAACATTTGCGACGGCTTCGGCGTCCAAATGGATCTATGCCATGTATGTCGTGCAAAAGCGCGGAGGCGCCACCAAACTGGCCGCCGCCGATATCCCGTTTCTGAATTTCACCAGCGGCTACAGCAATATGGGTAGCAACACTCAGTCTGCCACCTGCACTGCACCTGCCAGTGGTGCAGACAGTATCAACCACTGCCTGACGCTGTCCGGTCCGTCGGAGGCGCACGACAGTCAGGATCCTAATACTGTTGGCAAATTCGTATACGATTCAGGCCATGAAGAAAATCACGCCGGCCAGTTCCAACCAGAGATCAATGCCCTGGATGCGTCCGATCTGGGATCTGCGATTGTCGCCGGACTAGGTGTGAAAGGTATTACCCTGACTTATCGCCAACCCCTGTTGACGGGCGGTATTTACGCCAGCGCCAACGACTACACGGCGATATTACGTGCGGTGCTGGGTGGGCAGCAGTATATGCACGATGCCTTGGGCACGGATGCGGTCTGCGCCTGGGTCGGCCCGGGATGCAATGCCGTTCGTAGCCCCCCAGCATGTCGAGAAATGGCACTATTCGATCGGGCATTGGGTCGAAGACGATGCCAGCCTGGGTGACGACGGCGCGTTCAGCAGTCCTGGTGCCTCTGGCTTCGACCCGTGGATCGAAGCCAACAAAAAGTACTACGGCGTTATCTCGCGAATGGCAACGCCCGGCAACGGCAATCAACAAGGCTTTGCGTCGGCGCAGTGCGGTCGCGAACTGCGTGCAGCATGGGAGACGGGGGTGCAGCAGTGACGGTTAGAGTCGGCAAGGGAGTAATTAGGTTTTGACCCCAATTCCCCACTCGCCTTATTCTCTTCTTAGGCCAACTTCCCGGAGCCTAATTGCCATAGTGTAGTTAGACACCGCAAACAGATCTGCTAGTGATTCGAAGTATGAAGAGCCACCAAATTGGATGGCTGAAGCAAGCGCAAGCTCCCACTCAAATGAATCTTCTGAAGCTGCCATGAGCGAACGAGGATTACTCGGGCACAAACTAAATGCAGAGTTATCGTTGCATCTAAACTCATCGATTGAACCGAATCTTTTCTCGAATTCGTCCCGAACAATGTTACGCGGAGCTAAAAAGCAGGCCGCAAAATAATCAGCTTCTCTACTCTTGTGGGGATCTTGGTGATCGAGTTGGAGTCAGCCCTGAAATTTGGCGGTCTCGGTGCATGACAACTCGATTTTTATGTAATTGCCAATGAGCGACTTCATGCGCTCCAGTAAAACGCTGTATTGCGGGATTAAAATTCTGTGATACAGCGATTACATTGCGTTGGCGGTCGATAACGCCAGCTACTTCAAAGCGCCTTTCCCCGTCTCCAAAGCATCCAAGTTGCGGATGCAGCTCATATTCAATGTTCAGAACTTGCGCCGCCACGTCTGCGGTGAACATTCTGTAGACCGGGGGTAAGTCAACTGATGCCCACAATTTGTTGCGAGAGTGCCAAATCTCGACCTGTAGCTCTCGAGCTAGTTGTGCGATTTTCTCGGATTTCATCAATAGTTGCTATCGGTTGGGATCAATCCCAGCTGAGTGCACCACCCGTCTGATACTCCGTTACCCGCGTCTCAAAGAAATTTTTCTCCTTCTTGAGATCCAGCACCTCGCTCATCCACGGGAACGGGTTGCCGGCGCCCGGATAGAGTTGCTTTAAGCCGATCTGGGAGCAGCGACGGTTGGCGACGAACTTGAGGTATTCGTTGAACTGGCTGGCGTTGAGGCCGAGCACGCCGCGCGGCATGGTGTCGTGGGCGTATTTGATTTCCAGTTCGGTGGCTTCGACGATCATGTTCGCCACTTCCTGCTGGAATTTCTCGGTCCACAGGTGCGGATTTTCGATCTTGATCTGGTTGATGACGTCGATGCCGAAGTTCATGTGCATGGATTCGTCGCGCATGATGTACTGAATCTGCTCGGAGACGCCGACCATCTTGTTGCGACGACCGAATGCCAGCAGTTGCACAAAGCCGACGTAAAAGAAGATACCTTCGAACACGGCGTAGAACGCGATCAGGTCGCGCAGGAAGCGCTGGTCGGTCTCCGGTGTGCCGGTGTGGAAATCCTGATCGGCCAAGCTCTGGGTGTAGGGCAGGGACCACGCGGTTTTGTCGTGGATCGACGGGATCTCGCGGTACATGTTGAACACTTCGGCCTCGTCCAGTCCCAGGCTCTCGATGCAGTACTGGTAGGCATGGGTGTGGATGGCTTCTTCAAAGGCCTGGCGCAGCAGATACTGACGACATTCCGGGTTGGTCAGATGGCGGTAGACGGCCAGCACTAGGTTGTTGGCGACGAGGCTGTCGGCGGTGGAAAAGAAACCGAGGCTGCGTTTGATGATGGTGCGCTCGTCTTCGGTCAAGCCATTCGGATCCTGCCACATAGCGATGTCCGCGGACATGTTGATTTCCTGCGGCATCCAGTGGTTGTTGCAGGCTGCCAGATACTTATCCCAGGCCCAAGTGTACTTGAAGGGTACGAGCTGGTTGAGATCGGCGTGGCAGTTGATGATTTTTTTGTCGTCCACCTGGATCCGGCGCGCGCCCATCTGCAGGTTTTCGAGGCCGGTGAGCCCGCCAGCGGCGGTTGTCCCACCGGGAATCGGTTTTTCGTGCGTCGCGAGACGCGGTCCGGTTGCCGGTGTGTCGTTCCAATCAAGCATCGTGTATCTCCAAAACGTTATTCGTGGCCAATCGAATCAAGGGCGAATCAGTGGCGAATCAGGGAACAAGTTTTTACGATTCCCCGTTCCCGGTCTACTGGCAGGCCTCGCAGTCCGGATCGAGGATGGAGCAAATTTTCGGGCCTGCGTCCTCGCTGCTGATATGGGGTTTGCTGGCGTTGCCGGCACGTGCCTGCACGCCGCCGCCGACGGAACTGCCCTGCACCCTGTTCAGGCGATTGTCGTCGATGGTGGTTTTCTCGGCGTGGGTGGCCCCCATGCCGCGCAGGTAATAGGTGGTCTTCAGGCCCGACAGCCAGGCGTGCTTGTAGAGTTCGTCCAGTTTCTTGCCGGAGGGTTCGCGCATGTAGAGGTTGAGGCTCTGGGCCTGGTCGATCCACTTCTGGCGACGGCTGCCGGCATCGACCAGTCGCTTGGGATCGACTTCGAAGGCACACTTGTAAATGGTTTTGAGGTCGTCGGGCACACGGTCGATTTTCTGTACGCTGCCGTCGAAGTACTTGAGGTCGTGCACCATCACCTCGTCCCACAGGTCGAGCGCCTTGAGGTCGTCGACGAGGTACTGGTTGACCACGGTGAAGTCGCCCGACAGGTTGGCCTTGACGTAGAGGTTCTGGTAGGTCGGCTCGATCGACTGCGCCACGCCGGTGATGTTGGCGATGGTGGCGGTCGGGGCGATGGCCATGGTGTTGGAGTTGCGCATGCCAACGCTCTGCACGCGGCTGCGCAGGCCATCCCAGTCGAAGTTGCCGGAAGTTGCCACGTCCTGTTGCAGGTAACCACCGCGTTGTTCGGCGAGGATGCGGATTGAGTCGATCGGCAGCACGCCCTGGCTCCACAGCGAGCCTTCGAAGGAGTTGTACTTGCCGCGCTCCTCGGCCAGATCGCTGCTGGCCTTGATGGCGTAGTAACTGATCGCTTCCATCGATGTATCGGCAAAGCGGATGGCTTCGTCGGACTCGTAGGGCAGGCGCAGTTTGTACAGCGCGTCCTGGAACCCCATCAGGCCCATGCCCACCGGACGATGACGCAGGTTGGAATTGCGCGCCGTAGCCACCGAGTAGTAGTTGTACTCGATGACGTTGTCGAGCATGCGCATGGCGGTGGTGACGGTACGCTCCAGCTTGGAGGTGTCGAGCTTGCCATCGACGATGTGCGCGGGCAGGTTGACGCTGCCGAGGTTGCACACGGCAATCTCGCTGCCGGCCTTGGTGTTGAGGGTGATCTCGGTGCACAGGTTCGATGAATGCACCACGCCAGCGTGCTGCTGCGGACTGCGCAGATTGCAGGCGTCCTTGAATGTGATCCAGGGGTGCCCGGTTTCGAACAGCATCGACAGCATCTTGCGCCACAACTGCAGGGCCTGGATACGTTTGAAGTTGCTGATGCGGCCGGCGTCGGCGTCCGCTTCGTACTCGGTGTAGCGCGCCTCGAAAGCGTTGCCGACGAGGTCGTGCAGATCGGGTGTTTCCTCGGGCGAGAACAGCGTCCACTGGCTGTCTTCCATGACGCGCTTCATGAACAGGTCCGGCACCCAGTTGGCGGTGTTCATGTCGTGGGTACGGCGGCGGTCGTCGCCGGTGTTCTTGCGCAGCTCGACGAATTCTTCGATGTCGCGGTGCCAGGTTTCCAGATAGCCGCACACCGCGCCCTTGCGCTTGCCGCCCTGATTGACCGCCACGGCGGTGTCGTTGGCGACCTTCATGAACGGCACGACACCATTCGATTTGCCGTTGGTGCCCTTGATGTAGCCGCCCATGCCGCGCACCGGCGTCCAGTCGTTACCGAGCCCGCCGGCAAATTTGCTCAACATGGCGTTGTCGTGGATGGCGCCGAAGATGCCGTGCAGGTTATCTGGAACCTGGGTCAGATAGCAGGAGCTGAGCTGCGGGCGCAGCGTGCCGGAGTTGAACAGCGTCGGCGTGGACGACATGAAGTCGAACGACGACAGCAGCGTGTAGAACTCGATGGCACGCGTTTCGCGGTCGATCTCGTTCATCGCCAGACCCATGGCTACGCGCATGAAGAACGCTTGTGGCAGCTCGAAGCGCACCTTGTTGGAGTGGATAAAGTAGCGGTCGTACAGCGTCTGCAGGCCGAGGTAATCGAACTGGGTGTCGCGCTCGGGCAGCAGCGCCGCGCCCAGCCGCTCGAGGTTAAACAGACACAGCCTGGGATCGAGCAGCTCCAGTTCGGCGGCGCGGTGGATGTAGGCGCGGAAGTATTCCGGGTACAGCGGCTGCATCTCCTCCAGCGTCGGTCGGGTCTGGGCCAGGCCGAGGAACTTGGTGGCTTCGTGGCGCAGCGCGTTCAGCAGCAGGCGCGCCGAGACGTAAGAGTAGTTGGGCTCCTTCTCGATGCGCGCACGGGCGGCTAGCGTCAGCGCCTGCGACAGCTCGGCTTCGGGGATGCCGTCGTAGAGGTCACGCAGCGCGGCGCTCATGATTTCGTCAGCGTCGACGCTGTCCAGGCCGGAACAGGCCTCGGCAACGACGCGGCGCAGACGCGCTTCATCCAACGGGACCAGGGTGCCTTCGTCGAGCTTGACCTGGATGCTGCTGCCGCTGTCGGCGGTGAACGTTGATTTCTGCGCTTTGGCTTCGGCCTTGCGTATGCGGCTGCGCTCCTCGCGGTAGAGCACATAGGCGCGTGCCACGCGCTGTTCGCCGCCGCGCATCAGCGCCAGCTCCACCTGATCCTGCACATCCTCGATGTGAACGGTGCCACCGCCTTGCTGGTGGCGGCTCAGCGCCTGAGTGACCTGATCGGTCAGCATCTGCACCTGCTCGCGTATGCGCGAACTGGTGGCCGCCGAGCCACCTTCCACGGCGAGGAAGGCTTTGGTCATGGCGATGGCGATCTTGGCCGGGTCGAACCCGGTCAGCTTGCCGTTGCGGCGGATCAGCTTGAGTCCGCCGGGCGCGGCCACGGCGAGCTCGACATTGAAGTCTTCGGAACGGTGTGAGAACCGGTCGGTAGTGATAGCGGCGGGTTGGATTTGCATGCGGGTTTTCTCCCCAATGTTGCGTGCGACCTTATGCGCGGGCCGTTGCATAACAGTAGCGCTGTGACCACCTGCGGGTCAACAAAGAATTCACAACATATAGTGGTCTCGTTAAGACCATAACGCTATATGTAGTGTATATCGGGGTTTGTAAGCGTTTTGGAATTTGGGGGTAAACTGTGGATGAAATCGCTAATCGGTTAATTCACAATAGCTTGTGAGAAAGAGGATAAACCGCGATGAAAAGCGCTCCAGAGCGCTTGGCGAGACTGGCGCACAATCCCGCCGAAGCCGGTAGGATGTGCGGCCATATCACCCGGTCTGTCCGTCCCTAAATGTCCAACATGACAACCCTCGATCACCGCATCGATCGGTCGTTGCAGGCCTTGGTCTGCGATACGCAAGACCCGGTGTCGGCGCTAGCGATGCTGGTAGACGCCCTGCGACCCCGCCGAGCGAACGATGCCGTAGCCGCCGGCCAGGCGCTGGAGCGTTTGACGCAGCGCCTGGATGCCGCCGACGACCTGCGTGACGCGCTGCGCATAGCGGTGATCGAACTGCTCGCCAATCGCAGGGCGCTGCACTTGTTGACGGACTCCGGTGTGCTTGCCAGCGGAGGATTCTTCACGGAGCTGTCGTCGCGGTTGGGGCGCAAGCTGCTGCCGGACGAAATCAACCCCGAACGCCTGAAGCATCTGCTGTGCCAGATTTTTCGACGCGATGACGATTACCGCTGGGTTGCCGCGGTGGCCGACGAGGCCTGGCTGGGCTTGTTTCACGCGCTTGATTTCCCCGCCGTGCGCGGCACGCCCGAGGCCGAGAAGATCTGGCTGCAGCTGCGCAGCGCGCTGGAGGTGATTTCCTACCGCATCACCGCTTTAGGGTTGGAGCCGGAGATCGTGCGCATCCATCCGGACGTGGAGCGCTACGAGTCGCCGTTTTTGATGCAGAACGTCGAAATCCGCATGCTGTTCGACGACTGGCTGAACGCACATCAAGAGGGGCGCGTAGCGACGCTTGACCACAGCCATTTACTGATCCTGTTCGGTCAGTGCGAGGAGATCGTCGCGCGCATCCGCAAGCAGGCGGCCAAGACCGGCGCCAGCATCGCGCTGACCCGTCTACTGGTGCGGCTGACCCAAAATCTGACCCGCGCACGGCGGCTGCTGGCGACGTTGGAACCCAAGCCGGTCGTTGATCGCAACGCCGACCGCCTGCGCCTGTTGCGCGAACTGGTGGCCGGCGAGAACCGCAAGAACAGCCTGCGCGACCTGTTCTCGCTGAATGTTGAACTGCTGGCCGACCGCATCACCGGTCACGCCGGTCACGCCGGCGAAGCCTACATCACACGCACCCGCCCCGAGTATTTCGCTCTGTTGCGCTCGGCCATGGGCGCGGGCGTGCTGGTGGCGATCGCCGCACTCATCAAGCTGTCGCTGATCGCCACGCATCATGCGCCGTTGGCGACCGCGCTGCTGTACTCGGCCAACTATGCCTGGTGTTTCGTGCTGATGTCGGCGCTGCACTTCTCGCTGGCGACCAAGCAACCGGCGATGACCGCTAACCGCATCGCCCGTAGTTTCGACGAGCACGCCGAAGGTCGCGACCGCCTGGAAGGTCTGGTCGAGGTAATCGTGCGCACCCTACGCAGCCAGTTCATCGCCCTGATCGGCAACTTCGTCACGCTGATCCCGCTGGCGGCCGGTTTGGTCTATCTCTGGCACGGCGAGTTCGGCCATCACTATCTCGATCCGCAGCAAGCGCGTCAAGTGCTGGCGCATATCGATCCGCTGGCGTGGACTACCTGGCTGTGGGGCGCGATCACCGGTGTCTGGCTGTTCGCCGCCGGCCTGATCTCCGGCTATTACGATAACCGCGCCGTCTATGCGCACATCCCGCAGCGCATCGCCCAGCGCCCTTTCTTGCGGCGTCTACTCGGAATCAAGCGTACCGAACGGCTGGCCACATTCATCGAAAATAATCTCGGCGCCATGGCCGGCAGTTTCTGGTTCGGCGTGCTGCTCGGCTCGACCGGCGCCGTCGGCAGCGTGCTGGGGCTGCCGATCGACACGCTGCACGTCACCTTCAGTACCGCAAATGCCACTTATGCCGTGCTCTCACTTGATGGGGCCGCTGGCCTGGTTTGGATCAAGCTGCTGCTGGGGATTGCCGTTATCGGCACACTCAACCTGACCGTCAGTTTTGGCTTGGCGCTGTACGTGGCGATGCGTGCCCGCAGCGTCAAGTTCCGCATGGCCGGACCGCTGATCCGACTCGTGTTGCTGCAACTGCTGAAAACGCCCGCCGCGTTCTTCTTCCCGCCGCGTGATCCACCGCCGACGACAGATGAAGTTTGAGCGGTTAGTGTGCCAGGTGCAGGCCACACTCCCGCTTGTCTTCAACCTTCGTCGGATCAAAATAGTCGAGGTTGTTCGGCAAGCCGTTGGTCTGCAGGTAATCGTTCATATCCTTCGACGTCCAGTGCAGTACGGGGGCGACCTTGATCAGGCCGTCTTGGTTGACCGATACCGGTGCCATCTGCGCACGCACCGCGGTCTGTTCGGCGCGCACGGCAGTGAACCAGACTTTGGGCGCGAGCTCGCGCATGGCGCGCTCGAAGGGTTCGAGTTTGACTTCGCGGGTAAACGCGTCGTGGCGCGGATCGTCCACGCTCGGGGTGTCGCCGTCCAGCGCTGCGCGATGGGCACGCGAGCGCAGCGGCAGGTAGACCGACAGGTTGAGTTTGAGCCGGCGGGTGACTTCGTCGGCGAAGCAATAGGTGGCCGGGGTGGCGTAACCGGAATCCATCCAGACGATGGGCATATCGGGCTTGACGCGGGTGACCATGTGCAGGATCACCGCCTCGAACGGGCCGAAGTTGGTGGTGCAGATGGCGTGGTCGTTCTGGGCGCAGGCCCATTCGATCAGTTTCAGCGGCTGCTTGCCGAGTTCCTGGTTGACGCGTTCGAGATCCATCGTGATGCTGCCAGCGTGTGAACAGGCGCGAATTATAGATTCGAGCCCATATTTTCGCCGAAGCTTGATATCGATGTTCTAAACATAGAACCAGAGTCTGTCCACGCGGTTCACTGCGCGCCAGTCACTTCGCGGAAGTCGCCGGCCCCGTGACCGTTAGGGTGATCGTTGCCGACTGCACACTGGGGTTGAACGGCTGATGCTTCCAGTCCGCGAACAGCAACTGTAGCGTGTGCTTGCCGGGCTTCAGGCTCAGCAGGGTCTGGGTCTGGCCTTTGCCGAAGTGCCGGATCTGAGCGGTTGCCGGCCGCGGCGCAGTGAGATCGATCTTGGGATTGTCGATCAACAGATGGTGGTGACCAGTGCCGGGGCTTTGCAGCCCTGCCGGACAGACCCCCGCGTTCTTCAGGCCGAACTGCACCAGAAACGGACTCGTCACCGTGTCGCCGTTCTTGAGGTTGATGAAATAAACCTCGGCACCTGCCGGTGCCGGGGTGGCGATGCCGAGTTTTTGATCGACCGTGGCGCCGGCCTTCTGTGCGGACGCGTTGGTCAGATCCGAGCGCCAGTCGGCATGCGCCGCCGTGCAAACCGCGAACGACAAAACCAGAAGAGCGAATTTGCGCATCGGTGACTCCCGAGGTGATTGGCAAAGCATGGTACCGCAGGACGATCAGTATCGGCGCACAAGGTACCGGCTGCCCAGTCCCGGTACCGGATCGGAGCGCGGGTTTCGATGCGCCTGCTTTGCGCCGCGGCTCAGGCCTTGCCGATCAACTGCTCGACGATCTGCGGATTCTCCAGCGTCGACACGTCCTGGGTGATGGTTTCGTCCTTGGCGATAGAGCGCAGCAGGCGACGCATGATCTTGCCGGAACGGGTCTTGGGCAGGTTGTCGGCGAAGCGGATCTCCTCGGGTTTCGCCAGCGCGCCTATTTCCTTGGACACATGCTGGCGCAGTTCGTCACTGAGTGCTTCGGCGTCCTTGCCGGTGGGCCGTTCGCCGCGGCAGATGACGTAGGCCACCACCGCTTCGCCCTTGAGTTCGTCGGGCCGACCCACCACCGCTGCTTCCGCGACCTTCGGGTGTGACACCAGCGCCGACTCGATCTCCATGGTGCCAAGACGGTGGCCGGAGACGTTGAGCACGTCGTCGACGCGGCCCATGATCCAGTAGTAGCCGTCGGTGTCGCGGTGGGCGGAGTCGCCGGCGACGTAGACACGATCACCGAACAAGCCGAAGTAGGCTTGTCTGTAGCGCTCGTTGTCGCCCCAGATGGTGCTCAGCATGAACGGCCAGGGCTTGGTGATGACCAGGTAGCCGCCCTGCGCAGGATCGTCTACCGACTTGCCGGATTCGTCATAGATGTCGGCGACGATGCCGGGCAGCGGCTGGGTACAGGAGCCGGGCTTGGTGGCAGTGGCGCCGGGCAGCGGCGCGATCATCGACGCACCGGTTTCGGTCTGCCACCAGGTGTCGATGATCGGCAGCTCTTGCTTGCCGATGACGCGGTGATACCACATCCAGGCCTCGGGATTGGTCGGCTCGCCGACCGTGCCGAGGATGCGCAGCTTGGACAGATCGTACTGGTTGGGGAAGGCATCGCCGGCTTTCATCAGCGCGCGGATCGCGGTCGGTGCGGTGTAGAAGATAGTGACGCCGTGGTCCTGGCAGATCTTCCAGAAGCGGCCGGCGTCGGGCACCATCGGCGAGCCCTCGTACATCAGCACGGTGGTGCCGGCCGACAGCGGGCCGTAACAGACGTAGGTGTGGCCGGTGACCCAGCCGACGTCGGCGGTGCACCAGAACACGTCGTCCTCGCGCTGGTCGAAACACCACTGGTTGGTCAAATGTGCGCCCAGCAGATAGCCGCCGCTGGAGTGCTGGATGCCTTTGGGCTTGCCGGTGGAACCCGAGGTGTAGAGCAGGAACAGCGGATGCGTGGCCTCGACCCATTCGGGTTCGCACTGGTCGGATTGATTGTCGGCCAACTCGTGCCACCACAGGTCGCGGCCTTCACGCCAGTCGATGGTGTTGCCCGCCCGCTTCAGCACGATGCTGTGCTCGATGGTCTGGCAGCCCCGGCTCAGCGCTTCGTCGGCGGTCTGTTTCAGATCCAGCACCTTGCCGCCACGGTGGCCGCCGTCGGCGGTGATCAGCAGTTTGGCGCCGGTGCCCTCGATGCGGTTTTTCAGCGAGCCAGCCGAGAAACCGCCGAACACCACCGAGTGGATCGCGCCGATGCGCGCGCAGGCTTGCATCGCCACCACTGCCTCGGGCACCATCGGCAGGTAGAGGGCAACGCGGTCGCCCTTGCCGATACCGAGGCTCTTGAGCGCGTTGGCGAACTGGCAGACTTGCCGGTGCAGCTGCTTGAAGCTGATGCTGTGGGTATCGCCCGGCTCGCCTTCGAAGATGATCGCGGGCTGGTCGCCGCGCGTCGCCAGATGGCGGTCGATGCAGTTGTACGAGACGTTCAGGGTGCCATCGGGGAACCACTTGAAGTTGGGTGCCTGCGAGTCGTCCAGCGCGGTCTTGAACGGGGTTTTCCAATCCAGCGTTTGTCTGGCCAGGTCGGCCCAGAAGCCGGTGTTGTCCCTGGCTGCTGCTGCGCGCATGGTCTTGAGCGTATCCGCGGTGATGCGCGCGTGGGCGGCGATGTCGGCGTTGGGTGGAAAGCTGCGGTTTTCCTGCAGCACGGACTGGATATTGCTGGCTTCGCTCATTACTGTGTTCTCCTCATGACGATGGCGGATGTCGCGAATGACACCTCAATGTTGATGTGTTCGCGAACGCAAAAACCGGTGCAGCATTAAGCCTGCGACTGCGCCCGCCTGCTCCAGTTCCGAGCAAAGGTGATGCCAGCGGCGAGGCCGGGCCCCGAAATCTCCAGCGGCAGAAGTCTGCTTGGTACCATTTCACATGGTAACAAGCGCTTAGACGCCGCAACAGGAACTTTGGTCGAATATGGCTATGTTGCTGCGCTCGGCAGTCGGGCACGTGGAGGGCGTTGCGGTGACGGCGCAGTCTGCGTCGCAGAAGTGACAGTACATCGAACCGCCGCAGGTCAACCGGGGATGACGCCCAGCCCGAGCAACACCAGCGGCAGCGTCGTGAACACGCCCGACAGTGCCATCGCCAGTCTTGGGAAAGCGCTTAGGCGGCGATTTTCGTGAAAAGCCATGGCGGTACCGATGCCGTGTGCAGCCACGCTCATCGTGCACGACGAGCAATACGCCATCTCAAAAACGCTCGATTATGCTTATATGTTCATTGTTTATCTTGACATCACTTGTATGTTGAAATAGAGTTTACTAACGTACAAATGAGTGTATATAAGCATGAACATGACTTCACACATCTCTGTCCCTATTCGTACAGAACAATTCTTAGATTTAGTGGGGTTTTTACGGCAGCAGAATAGCAATCGAGATCCTATCAATGCCATTGCCGATGCAATTGATTACTGGATAGACAATGCTGGTTGGAAACAGGACGACCTAATGCCGGAAGTCTTCGCTTCCAAGTCCCCTGGCTACACTTGGAAATACAAGGACGCCTCCCTGTTTTTGCCACATGGATCCGAGATCCGCATGCGCTACAAGGGCCGTACCTACTACGCCAAGGTCGACGGCGATCAGATCATGTATGAAGGAAAGCCAATCACGCCAGCCACGCTGGCGAATACCGTGGCTGGGAGTAGCAGAAATGCTTGGCGTGACCTGTGGGTGAAACGGCCAGCTGATGCAATCTGGCTCCTGGCTGACCAGTTGCGCAGAGACAAGACGCAAGTTGAGGAAGCGTTATGAGTATGACGGCGCATGCGAAACAGCGGGCTCAGCAACGTGGAGTACCCGCACTCATCGAAGAATGGTTAGACGAATTTGGTGAGCAGGCCTATGACGGTCACGGTGGCGTTAAGCGTTACTTCTCGAAGCGCAGCGTGCGACGCTTGGAGAAGACATTTGGACGAGCCCCGATTCACCGCATGTCCGAATTCCTTGATGCCTACAAGGCCGAGGACAGCCGGTCTGGACACGTAATCACAGTTGGTCCGCGCACAAGACGAATTTGGCGCAAGTAGCCGCCTGAAAAACGGGATAGGGAGGGGAACAGTTTCGCCATGCCCGGCATAATGCCGCGAATCCGTCGAATCCAACCTCCGTGCACTATCGTCATCACTACCATGCCGGCAACTTTGCGGACGTGTTCAAGCACGTCTTGTTGGTGGCGTTGCTGCAGGCGCTGTCGCGCAAGGACAAGCCCTGGTGCTATCTCGACACCCATGCCGGTGCCGGCCGCTACGAGTTGGACTGTAGCGAGGCGGACCGCACGGGTGAGTGGCGCGACGGTATCGGCCGACTGTGGCATGCTGCGCCAAAAGACCCGGTGCTGTCGCGTTATCTCGAACTGATCCGTTCCATCAATCCGTCCGCTGAGCTGCCGCGTCGCTATCCAGGCTCGCCATGGCTGGCGGCACAACTGGCGCGGCCGGAAGATCGTCTGATCGTCTGCGAACGGGTGTCCGCAGTGGCGCAGACCCTGAGTGAAGTGCTGCCGACGGCGGAACTGCACCGACGCGACGGCTACGAGGCGCACGCGCTGTTGCCGCCGCACGAAAAGCGCGGCTTGGTGCTGGTCGATCCGCCATTTGAGCGTGTCGACGAATTCGATGCCGCCACTGAATTTTTGCAGCGCGCCGGCGCACGCTTTGCCGGCGGCATCTATGCGCTGTGGTATCCGTTGAAGAACCGTCACGCGGCTGGGCGCTGTGTACGTCGTCTGGCTCGCGATGACGGCCGGCCGGTATTGAACCTGCTGATCGACAATGGTGCCCGCGGCACCGGCCGTATGCACGCCTGCGGTCTGGCGGTCGTCAATCCCCCGTTCGGCTTCGAGGCGGTTGCACGGTCGGTACTGCAGGAACTGGCGGCCAGCCTTGACGCACGGGTAGAGATCGCGTCCATTTGAGCATTGAACCATGTCTAAGACCTCCCCCAAAACTTTAATCGAGACTCCTATCGAAACCTCTGTCGAAACGTTATATCGCGGCGACTTTCTGGCTTTGTATCGGGATGGCCGTTGGGAATACGTCGGCCGCGTCAATGCCCACGGTGCCGCGTTCGTTCTGGCGCTGACGCCGAATTACGAGATCGTGCTGGTCGAGCAGTACCGTGTGCCGCTGCAGGCCAACTGCATCGAACTGCCGGCGGGAATTGTGGGTGACGCTGCGGGCGGCGCCGACGAATCGGCGGCCGTCGCTGCCATGCGCGAGCTGGAAGAGGAGACCGGCTACACCAGCGACCGCGCTGAACTGCTATTGCGCGGACCGTTGTCGCCGGGCATGTCCTCCGAAATGATCGATCTCTATCTGGTGCGCGACGCCCGCCGCGTCGGCCCCGGCGGTGGTGCGCCTGAAGAGGGCGAGGACATCACCGTGCATGTGGTGCCGTTGGCCGAGACGCACGGGTTCCTGCAGGCACAGGCGGCGGCTGGCAAGCGCATCGAGCCGCGCATCTATGCGGGATTGTGGTTTGCGGAGCACTTGCAGGACCGCCAGTCAGTGAGATAGCCGCGCCAGCTTGCGGCTATCGGGGGCAGGTTCTATTGTGTGCGCAAGCCGGGGGTGCCTGCAGTGATGTATGCGGGCTGAGAACAAACCCTTGGAACCTGGCCGGCGAGGTTGATCACGCCGGCGTAGGGAAGGCTTGAGCGCCGCGCCTATCCGGTGGCGCTTTTAAGCCTCCGCCCGCACACTAGCGTTGAGGAATGTCATGAGCGTAGTAGCCCCCAAGCAAATGCAGACTGGTTCGATGGATTCCGGTGCCGCCGAGGCCTTGTCGGCCGAGGTGCGCAAGTCGTTCCCCAACAGCCGCAAAATCTATGTCGAGGGCTGCGACGGCCTGCGCGTGCCGATGCGCGAGATCAGCCTGTCGTCCACTCACGGCATCGATGGCGACACGTCCAACGCGCCGGTTACGGTCTACGATACCAGCGGTCCTTATACCGATCCAGATATACAGATCGACCTGTTGGCCGGCCTGCCTGCGCTGCGCGCGCCGTGGATCGCGGCCCGCGACGACAGCGAGGCACTGAAAGGCCCGAGTTCGATCTTCGGCCGCATCCGCGCCGACGACGACAACATCGCTTACTTGCGTTTTTCCCACATCCGTGCGCCTCGTCGCGCTAAGACCGGCGCCAACCTTAGCCAGATGCACTACGCCCGCCAAGGCATCATCACGCCGGAGATGGAGTACATTGCCATCCGCGAGAACTGCCGCTTGGCCGAGCTGCGCGACAGCTATCAACAGGCCGGCTATCTCAAGCGCATGCATCCGGGTCAGCGCTTCGGCGCGCAGATACCGGAGGAGATCACACCCGAATTCGTGCGCGCCGAAGTCGCCCGCGGGCGCGCCATCATCCCCGCCAACGTCAACCATCCCGAGTGCGAGCCGATGATCATCGGCCGCAACTTCCGCGTGAAGATCAACGCCAACATCGGCAATTCCGCGGTGACCTCCTCGATCGCCGAGGAAGTCGAGAAAATGGTGTGGGCCACGCGTTGGGGCGGCGACACGGTGATGGATCTGTCCACCGGCAAGCACATCCACGAGACTCGCGAGTGGATCATCCGCAACTCGCCGATCCCCATCGGCACGGTGCCGATCTATCAGGCGCTGGAAAAAGTCGACGGCAAGGCCGAGGAACTGACCTGGGAGATGTACCGTGACACCCTGATTGAACAGGCCGAGCAGGGCGTGGATTACTTCACCATCCACGCCGGTGTGTTGCTGCGCTACGTGCCGTGGACCGCCGAGCGGTTGACGGGTATCGTCTCGCGCGGCGGCAGCATCCTCGCCAAGTGGTGTCTGTCGCATCACCAGGAGAACTTCCTCTATACCCATTTCGAGGACATCTGCGAGATCATGAAGGCTTATGACGTCAGCTTCTCGCTGGGCGACGGCCTGCGGCCTGGCTGCATCGCCGACGCCAACGATGAGGCTCAGATGGGCGAACTCAAGACCTTGGGCGAACTGACGCAGATCGCCTGGAAGCACGACGTGCAGACCATGATCGAAGGCCCCGGCCACGTGCCGATGCAGCTCATCAAGGAGAACATGGAACTGCAGTTGGAGCAGTGCTACGAGGCGCCGTTCTACACCCTCGGGCCGCTGACCACCGACATCGCGCCGGGCTACGATCACATCACCAGCGGCATCGGCGCCGCCAACATCGGTTGGTATGGCACCGCCATGCTGTGCTACGTCACCCCCAAGGAGCACCTCGGCCTGCCTGACAAGAACGACGTGCGCGAAGGCATCATCACCTACAAGCTGGCCGCTCACGCCGCCGATCTGGCCAAGGGTCATCCGGGCGCGCAGGTGCGCGACAACGCGCTGTCCAAGGCGCGCTTCGAGTTTCGTTGGGAAGACCAGTTCAACCTCGGGCTCGATCCCGACAAGGCGCGCGAGTTCCACGACCAGACCCTGCCGCAGGAAGGTGCCAAACTGGCGCACTTCTGCAGCATGTGCGGCCCACACTTCTGTTCGATGAAAATCACCCAGGACGTGCGCGATTACGCGGCGAAACTCGGTGCCGACGAGGCTACGGCGCTTCAACAAGGCATGGCCGAGAAGTCCGAGGAGTTCCGCCAGGCGGGAGCGGAGATTTACCGGCGTACTTGAAGCGGGATATGACGCCGGAAGCCATCGGTCACGGCGGACTGGGACGTCGCGCTCACCGCCAAAATGGCCGCCACTGGCTAGGTGTTGGAGGAAGAAGGCGTCGAGGATTGGTTGTTGGCCGACTTGCAGGCGGGCTGCACCTGAGATCGATGAAACGCGCGGCAAACGACCCTGACGATTCGGTTACGCTATCGCCGGGTCAGACTTCGCACGGATTGCTGTTGGAACCCGCATGGACACTGCTCACCACCTCAAGCTTAAGTTGCAGCACACCCAGCCGCTCATCACGCGCGAGTTGCTGGTGCCCTCCAAGCTGCGTCTGGATCGATTGCACGGCGTGCTGCAGATCGTCATGGGCTGGGAGGACTGCCATCTGCACGAATTCAGCAACGGCGTACGAGGGCCGGGAGAACAGCGCTTCGGTCCGTCGGAGCCGGACTTCGGCCTCAGCCTGATGTCCGGGCCGAGCGATGAGGCAAAAGCCGCGCTGGCCGATCTGGCACCGGCTAAAGGCGATAGTTTCGTCTACTGGTACGACTTCGGCGACGACTGGATCCACCAGATCAAGGTGCACGCCGTAATCACGCCCGAGCCGGACGCCGCGCTGCCGGTCTGTCTCAAGGCCATCGGCGCCGGCCCGCCCGAAGATTGCGGCGGACCCTGGGGTTATGCGGAGATGATGGAAGTGCTGGGCGATCCCAAACACGAGGAGCATGCAGCGATGCGCGAGTGGGTTGACGACGATTGGGATCCTCAGCGTTACGATATCGGCAGCGTCAACAAGATGCTGGCGCGACTGGCGGCGTCCTGGAAGCGCGCACCGCGCAAGCCACGGCGCAAAGCTCGCTGAGGCGCATTGCCGACGGCGAAGCTGCCGACGGGAAACGTTGGAGCACGGCACGGCCGAGTGTTAAAGTTCAGCAATCCATTTGAACGGCTCGATTGCCACTACACGGATCGAGAACAACACCATGGACTATCGCAGACTTGGCCGCTCAGGACTCAAGGTATCGGCGCTGTCGTTCGGTTCCTGGGTCAGTTTCGGCAATCAACTTGACGCCAGGACCGCCCGCGAATGCTTGGCCGCCGCGCGCGATGCCGGCGTCAATTTCTTCGACAACGCCGAGGTCTACGCCAGCGGCCACAGCGAGACGTTGATGGGCGAGGCGTTCCGCGCGCTCAAGTGGCCGCGTCTGAGTTACGTCGTTTCCACCAAGTTTTACTGGGGTTTAAGCACGGGTCCGAACCAGGACCACACGCTCAACCGCAAGTATCTGCTGGAATCCATCGACGGATCGTTGCAGCGCTTCGGGCTCGATCATGTCGATCTGGTCTATTGCCACCGCCCCGATCCGAACACGCCGGTCGAGGAAACCGTGTGGGCGATGCACGACATCATCGCGCGCGGCAAGGCGTTGTACTGGGGCACCAGCAATGGCCCGCCGACGACATCCGCGTCGCCTGGGACATCGCGCAGCGCCACCACCTGCACAAACCCGTCGTCGAAGAGCCCGAATACAACCTGTTTCATCGCCGCCGCGTGGAAGTCGAATACGCCCGCCTTTACCGGGATACCGGTCTGGGGTTGACTACCTGGAGCCCGCTGGCTTCAGGGTTGCTGACCGGCAAATACGCCTCCGGAACCGTCCCGGACGGCTCCCGCGCCGCGCTGAAAAACTACAACTGGTTACGCCAGCAGGTGACTGATCCCCACCGCAACCAGGCCGTTTCCGAACTTGGGCGGATCGCCGCTGAACTGGGCGCCACTACAGCCCAGCTCGCACTCGCTTGGTGCCTGTCCAAACCACACGTATCCAGCGTCATCACCGGCGCTTCGCGACCCGCGCAGGTGATCGAAAACATGCAGGCCGTCGACGTTGCCGCACGACTCGATCCGGAAATGCTGGCGCGCATCGAAGCACTGACCGAGCCGCTGGCGGATTGAATCTGATGACGGCAGCCGACCGCACGCTAGGTGTCGCTGCCATTCCAACGATTTGCCCCGTCGTTGAAGCCGTCGGCGAAGGCTGTATCGACCGCCTCATCAATCCACTCGACAGTTGTAACGGACTGGTCGTCCCATTTTATTGCAGTCGCGGGCCGGACCGGCGGGACGGGCGGCAGTCGCATTAAACGGCCGCTGCTAAACTGTGCCCTGCAGGCTTCCGATCACAGTGGCAAAACCGATGCTGCTGGGCGGCGTTTGCATTCCCTTCAAACCAACGGAGTACCCGTGGCCAAACCCAATTACTCGTTTGAAAAGCGTCAACGCGACATTGCCAAGAAGAAAAAAAAGGAAGAAAAATTGTTGAAGAAGCGTGAGAAGTCCGGCACGACCGAGACCGAGGACGAAACACCGCCGGTTCCGCCTGCTGCTTGATTCCACCTCACGTGTCTTGCAATCCGGCCGACAAACCTTGGTCTGCGGCTGCCGAACGCAACCGTGAACCGATCCTCGGCGTATTACGCCAGCATTTTGCCGATCGGCATCGAGTGTTGGAGATCGGCAGTGGCACCGGTCAGCACGCGGTGCATTTCGCACGTGCGCTGCCGCAACTGGTCTGGCAGCCGGTGGACCGGGATGAAAATCTCGATGGCATCCGGTTGTGGTGCGAACAGGCGGCCCTGCCCAATCTGCGCATGCCGTTGGCGCTGGACGTCAACCATTCATCCGATTGGACGGCGCTGCGCGCCGCCTGCGCCGCGTCGGACGGCTACGATGCCGTCTACAGTGCCAACACGCTGCATATCATGAGTTGGGCGGAAGTTCAGCGGATGTTTCAGCGTCTGCTGGAAGTGATGACGATCGATGCGCGGTTGGCGATCTACGGCCCGTTCAAGCTCGGTGGCCGACACACCAGCGCCAGCAACGCCGCTTTCGATCAAGCGCTGCGCGCGGCCGTGCCGCATCGGGGGATCCGCGATCTGGAGGCGGTGGACGCATTGGCGCATGGAGCTGGATTGACGATGTTGGAAGATCGTCCGTTGCCGGCCAACAATCGTTGCGTGGTGTGGCAGCGGGCTGTTGTGGCTGCTCCGACGGCATGAGACCGTGTTCACGAACCGCCATCAAAGGAGTCAGCGATATGCAGCAGGGATACGGCAATACTGACGAAATTGCCGAACTCGTCGGATCGTCAAAACTCGGAGTCGGAGATGCGGTGCATACGGCGATTGGCCGCGCCTGCCTCATGAATTTGCGTTGTCTGTTTGACGCAGAACGAGGCCGGCAAAGTTGACGGCGGTGGCGATTTTCAGCTTCATGGTTTTTGACCTCCAGTTTCCGCTATGGCGGATGTATTGATGTCGGCGTGGATCTTGACGCGCCATCCGCTTTTCACTGTTGAATTAACGTAACGATTCGTGAACAGGCTCGCAGATTTTTTGAAACTCGACACCGTGCTGTGGCACAACACCCTGCAGGACTGGCTGGTGGCGGCGGCGATCACGCTGGGCCTCGGCTTGGCGATCACATTGTTCAAACGGCTAGCAATCCGCCGTGTTGCCAGGATTGCGCGCCGCAACGAAACCAGGATCGACGATGCCATCGTCAAGGCGCTGCAGAACACACGCCTGTGGCTGGTGTACCTGATTGCGCTGTATCTGGGCATCCAGAATCTGACCCTGCCGGCGCAAGTCCACCACATCGTCAACGTGGTGGCGCCGCTGGCGGCGTTCGCGCAGATGGGAATCTGGCTGAGCACGCTGTTGAAGTTCTGGATCGACAGTACTCGCGAACGCGCCATGAGCACCGACGCCGGTTCTGCCAGCAGTCTATCGGCGCTGAGCTTTGTCGGCCGGGTGATCTTGTGGGCGGTGATCTTGCTGCTGGTGCTGGACAATCTCGGCGTCAACGTCACAACGCTGGTGGCCAGTTTGGGCGTGGGCGGTATCGCCATCGCCTTCGCGCTGCAGAATGTCCTCGGCGACCTGTTCGCCAGCCTGTCGATCCTCCTCGACAAGCCGTTTGTCATTGGCGATTTCATCATCGTGGATGATCTCCTCGGTACCGTCGAAAACATCGGCATCAAGACCACGCGGGTGCGCAGCCTCGGCGGTGAGTTGTTGGTTTTTTCCAACGGCGATCTGATCAAGAGCCGCCTGCGCAACTACAAACACATGCAGCAGCGGCGCATTCTGTTCACTTTCGGCGTGGTCTACAGCACGTCGGTGGAGAAAGTCTCACGCATCGCGGAGATAGTGAAGAAAATTATCGAGGCTCAGCCAACCACGCGCTTTGACCGCGCTCACTTCAAGGCCTTTGGTGCGTACTCGCTGGAATTCGAGGTGGTCTACTGGATGCTGACACCGGATTACAACATCTATATGGATACTCAGCAGGCCGTCAATCTGGCGATGATGCACGAATTCGAGCAAGCGGGAGTCGGCTTTGCCTTATCCTCCCGCACCCTGTATCACGAAGGCCCGATTCGGGTCGAACTGAGTGAGTCAGGCCGTTTGCCGTCTGACAATGCCGAGGTCAACCCCGCCTGATCCGGTCGACGTCCATGGACTACGACGTCGTCGTCATCGGCGGTGGCGCGGCCGGACTCATGTGCGCACAGGCTGCGGGGCAGCGTGGTCTGCGCGTACTGGTGATCGAGCACGCTAACAAGGTCGGCAAGAAAATCCTGATGTCAGGCGGTGGACGCTGCAATTTCACCAACCTCGGCACCTCGCCGCAGAACTTCCTGTCGCACAATCCGCACTTCTGCAAATCAGCACTAGCACGCTACACGCCGGAGGATTTTTTAGCGCTGGTGGAGCGGCATGGTATCGCCTGGCACGAAAAGGAGCGGGGCCAGTTGTTCTGCGACGAATCCTCCAAGTTGATCCTGCAGATGCTGTTGGCAGAGTGCGAGGCAGGCGGGGTGCGTATCGAGATCGGCTGTGCCGTTGAACGGCTTGAAGCGGTCTCCGACGGTTTTGCGCTGCGCACTGCGCGCGGCCCGGTCCGCACGGGGCGATTGGTGATCGCCAGCGGGGGCCTGTCGATTCCAAGCATGGGTGCCAGCGGCTACGGCTACACGCTGGCGCGCCAGTTCGGTCACGCGGTACTGCCGACGCGCGCTGCGCTGGTGCCGATGACCCTGTCGGGCAAGCCGCTGGACGACTATGCCGAGCTGAGCGGGCTGGCCGTCGACGTCGAGGCGAGTTGCGACGGCGCCAGTTTCCGTAACCGCATGCTGTTGACCCATCGTGGGCTCAGCGGTCCGGCGATTCTGCAGATCTCTTCGTACTGGCAGCCTGGCGCGGTGCTGCGCATCAATCTGTTTCCGCTAGGTGATGCCGCCGACTGGCTGGCGCAGCAACAGCGAGAACGCGGCGCCGCAGAATTGCGCACGGTGCTGGCCGACGTGCTGCCGCGACGCTTCGCCCAACGGCTATGCGAGCGGCACTGCCCATCCCGGCTCATGCGTCAGTATCGCCCTGCCGAATTGAAAAAAATCGCGGACACACTGCACGCGTGGCCGATCACGCCCAGCGGCACCGAAGGCTACCGTACTGCCGAAGTCACCCTCGGCGGCGTCGATACCGACGGCCTGTCGTCTTCGACCCTGGAGTCGCGCGGCGTGCCGGGCCTGTATTTCATCGGCGAAGTGGTCGACGTCACCGGCTGGCTGGGGGGCTACAACTTTCAGTGGGCCTGGTCATCTGCGATAGCGGCGGCACAGGCGCTTGCCTGATGTGGAACCCCTCGCCCGCTTGCCAGAGAGGGGTCGGGGAGGTGCGTCTCGCTGCCGATCATACAATCGCACATGCGCCTGAATAAATATCTCAGTGAGAAGGGTATTTGTTCGCGTCGTGAAGCGGATGGCTGGATCGAGCGAGGGCACGTCAGCATCAACGGTCAGCGTGCTGCACTTGGCACTCAGGTCGAGGCCGAAGACGAGGTGCGGGTTGACGGCCGTTTGATCGGCGACCGCAAACAAAAGCACGTCTACATTGCCCTCAACAAACCCGTCGGCATTACCTGTACCACCGAGCGCCACATCCGCGGCAACATCATCAACTTCATCAATCACGGTCAGCGCATCTTCCCTGTCGGCCGGCTCGACAAGGATTCCGAAGGTTTGATCCTGCTGACCAGCAACGGCGACATCGTCAACGAAATTCTGCGCAGCGAGAACAATCACGAGAAGGAGTATCAAGTGGCGGTGGATCGGCCCATCACCGATGCGTTTGTCGCCAGCATGGCCGCCGGGGTCAGCCTGCCGGCGCTGGAGGCCGTGACCAAGCCTGGTGAGGTCCGCCGCATCGATGCCCGGCGCTTCAATATCACTCTGACCCAAGGCTTGAACCGGCAGATTCGCCGCATGTGCTCGGCGCATGGGTACAAGGTGCGTCGGCTGCAGCGGTTGCGCATCATCAACATCAAGCTCGGCAATCTGAAGATCGGCGCCTGGCGCGATCTCACTGCGGAGGAACTGCGCGGGCTGTTGCCGCAGCGTACGGTCTGGTAATCGCGCTGGGTGATGTCCGCCGCCGTGCTTCCGCCCATCTCAAACCGGCAATTCTCCAACTCTCGCCGCAAAAAATTTGTGACTCCAGAGTTTCAGGCTCTGCTGCTCGATCGGCTTGAGAAAGCGCGTGACGTCAGCGGCAGCGGCAGGCCAGTCGATCTGAGCAACTTTTTCCAGCAGGGTGTGGCGCAGCCACTGGTCGTCGACCGGTGGTTGTTGCCCCTGCCAGGGCCCGAATTGATCCAGAGCGGCGGTTAGCAGATCAAGCTTCGGGCGAATGCCCTGCTTCACGTACCAGTTGAAGTCGTACCAGTCGCGCCCCTTCAGGAATTTACGGCACAGCAGCGCGCGGATCTTCAGAGCAAAGTTGCTGCCCAGATCCTGATGGCATACCTCGAAGTCCAGCGGGAAGGCGAGATAGCTGTAGTCGTAGCCGGAGCCTGCCGGCGGATTGACGTCGATATCCAGCTTGATGCTCAGTTTGCGATCAGCCGGGCCGTGGTAGAAACCAAGGTTCAGCTGTTTGCCGATCGAGTTGTCCTTGACCAGCGCCTTGCGCACCTGCTGGTCCATCCGGCTTTTGTCGAGCACCTCCGACTTCAACCCGAATTCCTTCAAGCCTTCGACCAGTGGTTCCAGGTAAGACGACCATGCGAACGCAGCGTCCGGCTGTTTGAGAATGAAATCCAGATCCTCGGAGAAGCGCGGCAACTGGTGCAGGATGCGCAGACTGGTCCCGCCCTGAAACGCGGCCACCTCGAGAAAGTCGGCGCGCCACAAAGTGTACAGCGCCACTTCCTGCAGAATCTCCTTGAGCGCCTGATCTTCTTCCACCGCGTTACCGGCCTGGTAGCGGTCCAGCCGCTGCTGGATCAGTTCAATCATTGCCGAGCTCCCTGGCGAATGCGGTGAGGAATGTCTGCATGCGCCGGTGTTTGTAGATCGATCGAAGACTGCGGATGTCGGCGCTGGTGGTGCGGCGCAACTGTTCGTCCTCGATGCGCAGGCCCTCCGTCAGCCACTCCATGCCCTGCCATTCCTGTTTTTGCAGGCACACCAGATCCATCAACGCCCGCAGCGGTCGGGCCACCAATGCCGCCTGCTGATCCAGTTCCAGACGTTCGACCCTCTCCAGGAAGTGGCCGGGCTGAAGCGCCAGCGGGGCAAACGAGAAACTGCCGAAGACAGCATGCTCGGCGGTGAAGGATTTCCGATCCGGCGTGACGCTTGCCGTGGTGTGAACCGCTTCGGGAATCCAGCCGTGATGCGCCAGCGCCGTCTCGAACGACACATAGCTCCCCGCTGCAAATGCTTGGGCCAGGGCAAACGGATGCGCCGGGTAATCTCGCAACCGCCGGTCCAACACATAGCGACCGCGTCGCACACGGATCAGCTCGCCGGCCTTCATCGCGCGGTTGACCAGATGATGGCGGCGCTGCGTCGTTCCCGTAATGATGCGGGCCAGTTGATTTTCGGTCAAAACCCGATTCTCCAACTGTTGATCAATCAACTCGCTAGTCAGTGTCTTCATTTCGTCTCTCTAACTTGCGAGATAAAATTACACAAACTTCCATAAAGTGGAAGCAGCCAGACGTTGTTTATTTTAACAAATATGCACTAGAGCATCTACTACACAATAAAATTGACATAGACGTGAGCTCAGCGCAGAATCCTTTGGAGTCATCTGTAGAGCAGCTACTGCTATTTAAGTAATGCCAAAGAAACAGTTGCGCTTGGGCGAGCTTGCCGACATCCGCGTCGGCTACAGCTTCCGCTCGAAGATCGAGCACGACCCGCGCGGCACGGTGGCGGTTGTGCAGATCAGGGACATCACCGGCGGCGGTGAGCTGCGCTTTGATCAACTGCCCTGTCTGCAATGGCCGACCGCGGCCGTGCCGCCGTACCTGCAAGCGGGCGACATCATCCTGCCCGCGCGTGGCGATCACTACAATGCCGTGATGGCGCCCGAGGGAGTACCGGTCGTGGCCAGCAGCCAGTTGTTCGTGCTGACCAGCCGCAGCAGTGCGGCGTTGCCGGAGTATCTGTGCTGGTATCTCAATCAGCCACGGGCGCAAAACTATTTTCTCAGCAGCCGGGCCGGGACCAGCATCCCCATGCTCAACAAGCAGGCGCTGGGGGCGCTGCCGGTACAGTTACCGTCGTTGGAGACGCAGCACCAGCTGCTGGCGCTGCAGCAGCAGTGGCAGCGGGAGCGACAACTCACGCAGCAACTGCTGGACAACCGTGAAAGGATGCTGCAAGGCGTCTTCGCGAAACTATTGGAGTCTTGAGGCGATGTCGAACGTGGACCAGAACCTGCGGCAGAAAGAGATCAACAACGCCGTATGGAGCGCCTGCGACACCTTCCGCGGCACCGTCGATCCCAGCATCTACAAGGACTATGTCCTGACCATGCTGTTTCTCAAGTACCTGTCCGACGTCTGGCAGGATCACTACGACGAATACCAGAAACAGCACGGCGATCACCCGGAACTGATCGAGGAGTTGCTCAGAAACGAGCGCTTCCTGCTGCCGCCCGCCGCCAACTTCTACGCCCTGCACAAGCAGCGCTTCGAACCCGGCAACGGCGAACGCATCGACAAGGCCCTGCACGCCATCGAAGACGGCAACGGCAGCAAGCTGCGCGACGGCGACCACGGCGTGTTCCAGGACATCACCTTCAACTCCAACCGACTCGGTGACGAGGCGCAGAAGAACGACATCCTGCGTCACCTGCTGGAAGACTTCGCCAAGCCGACGCTGAACCTGCGGCCGAGCCGCGTCGGCAAGCTCGACATCATCGGCAACGCCTACGAATACCTGATCGAGCGTTTCGCCGCCAGCGCCGGCAAGAAAGCCGGTGAGTTCTACACGCCGCCGGAAGTGTCCGAGCTGATCGCCGAACTGGTGCAGCCGAAAGAGGGCGACAGCATCTGCGACCCGGCCTGCGGCTCCGCCTCGCTGCTGATGAAATGCGCGCAGCAGATCAAGGCCAACTACAAGGGCTCGAAGAAATACCAGCTCTACGGACAGGAGGCCATTGGCAGCACCTGGGCGCTGGCCAAGATGAACATGTTCCTGCACGGCGAGGACAACCACATCATCAAGTGGGGCGACACCCTGCGCAATCCACGTCTGCTGGACGCCAACGACAGCCTGCTGCACTTCGACGTAGTGGTTGCCAATCCGCCGTTCTCGCTGGAGAAGTGGGGACACGACTCGGCGGAGAAGGACAAATACGGCCGTTTCCGCCGCGGCTTGCCGCCGCGCACCAAGGGCGACTACGCCTTCATCCTGCACATGATCGAAACCCTCAAACCCAGAACCGGACGCATGGGCGTGGTGGTGCCGCACGGCGTGCTGTTCCGCGGCGCCGCCGAGGGGAAAATCCGCAAAGCTTTGATCGATGAAAACCTGCTCGACGCCGTTATCGGCCTGCCGGAAAAACTGTTCTTCGGCACCGGAATCCCGGCTGCCATTCTCATCTTCAGGAAAAAGAAGCCGGACAGCAGCGTGTTGTTCATCGACGCCAGCCGCGAGTACGAGGACAACAAGAATCAGAACCGGCTCGGTGCGGCGCACATCGAGAAGATCGTCAACACCTTCACGGCGCGAAAGAACGTCGACAAATACGCCTGGCTGGCAACGCCCGAACAGATCAAGGTGAACGACTACAACCTTAATATTCCGCGTTACGTCGATACTTTCGAGGAGGAGGAAGAAATCGACCTCGCGGCAGTGCTGGCTGAGCGCAAGAAGCTGAAGGTGGAACTGGCCGAGCTGGAAGTGCAGATGGGGAAGTATCTGGCGGAGCTGGGTTATGGTTCCTAAGGGATGGACAAGAGTGAAGATAAAAGATCTGGTTGATATTCAATACGGAAAATCTGCCAACGGACTTTTCGTCGCCAATGGCCCCTATCCGATAGTAGGTACAGGGGGAGTAATTGGTTATACCAAAAATGTATTGTCACACGGGCCAGCTGTAGTCATCGAGAGAAAGGGGACAATCGACAAGCCACAATTTATTTCAACTCCGTTTTGGGCCATCGATACGACCTTCTATTGCACACCAAAAGATTTATGCGACATCCATTGGTTTTTCTACGCAACCAAATCAATCGCGTTTAAGCGATATGGCGAGGCATCTGGAGTTCCCAGTCTTTCTCGCGCGTCTATCGGACAAATTGCCCTTTACGTCCCTGGTCTGCGTGAACAGAAAAAAATTGCGAAGGTCCTCATGGCTTCTGATGCTTTGATCGAAGCTCAACGTAAAACTCTCAGCAACATGGAATCTGAACGTGCTGCTCTTATGCAGCAACTCCTCACCGGCAAACGCCGTGTGAAGCTCGACGCCGCGACGCAGTGATGCCGACACATCACCCAATGGCCGTCATTCCCGCGCAGGCGGGAATCCAGTTTCTGAGTCCGAAGGGTCGCTGGGTGCTCAGACGAAAACTGGATGCCCGCCTTCGCGGGCATGCTGTGGTTTTTAGTTGCTGCCAATGACGCCCGAAACCCGCGAGCAATACAGCAGCCACATCCCGGCGCTGAAAACGCTGATGTCGCTGAGTTGGGACTATCTGTCCGCCGCGGACTGCCTGGCCAAGCGCGGCAGTACGCGTGAGGTGATTCTCAAGGACGAGTTGATTGCCGTGCTCCAGCAGCGACGTTACGAATATCGTGGCGAGTGGCGCTCGCTGTCGGCCAATGCCATCGACCAGATCGTGCGCGAGCTTTCGGCGCCGGGTTTGAACGAAGGGCTGCTGACGGCCAGCGAGAAGCTCTACGACAGGCTGTGTCTGGGCATCACCGTCACCGAGTTCATCGACGGTAAGCGGCATGCGCCGACCATCGCGGTGATCGACTGGAACGATCCGGCGCAGAACCGCTTTCAGATCACCGAGGAACTGGAGGTGGTCAGCAGCGACGGTACGCATACGCGGCGGCCGGATCTGGTCGGCTACGTCAACGGCTTGCCGCTGGTGGTGATCGAGGCCAAGCGGCCGGATGCGGGCAACCCGGCAAAGAATCCGCTGAACGATGGCGTCAGTCAGCAGATTCGCAATCAAAAGAACGACGAGATTCCGCTACTGTTTGCGTACTCTCAGTTGCTGCTGGCAATCAGCGGTAGCGACGGCCGCTATGCGACGACGCGCACGCCGAAAAAGTTCTGGGCGCGCTGGCGCGAGGAGTTGTTCGGCGAGGCGCATTTCAGCGGCATTAAGTCGGCGGCGCTGTCTTCGGCACAGCGCGATGCGCTGTTCGCGGGCAAGCCGCGCGCGCTGCGGGCGTATTTCGAGATGCTGTGGTCGCAACTGGAGTTGTGTACGGATCAGGACCGGCTGCTGATCGGGCTGCTGACGCCGCAGCGTTTGCTGGAGTTCGTGCGCTATTTCATTCTTTATGACCGCAAGCTGGGCAAGATCGCGGCGCGCTATCCGCAGGTGTTCGGCATCAAGGCGCTGATCGAGCGCATCAACCAGCGGCGGCCGGATGGTGGCCGCAACGGCGGCGTGTTGTGGCACACCACCGGGTCGGGCAAGTCACTGAGCATGGTGTATCTGTGCAAGGCGCTGCTGCTGCATCCGTCACTAAAGACGTGCCGGGTGGTGGTGGTGACCGACCGCGTGGATCTGGAAAAGCAGTTGGCCGGAACCTTTATCACCAGCGGCGCATTCGGCTCGGCCATTGCCACCCGCAAGGATGGCGAGCGCGCCAAGGCGCGGTCCGGCAAGGATCTGGCGTTGCGCATCGGCCAGGGCAACGAACGCATCCTGTTCACAATTCTGAACAAGTTCAACACGGCGTCGAAGCTGCCGGAGTGTTACAACCCGTCCGATCAGTTGATCGTGTTGATCGATGAGGGGCACCGCAGTCAGGGGGGTGAAAACCACGAGCGGATGCGCAAGGCGCTGCCGAATGCGGCGTATATCGCCTTCACCGGCACGCCGCTGCTGAAGCAGGACAAGACCACCAACAAGTTCGGGCCCATCGTGCACGCCTACACCATGCAGCGCGCGGTGGAGGACGGTACGGTGACGCCGCTGCTGTACGAAGAGCGGCGGCCGGAGCTGGCGGTGAACGCGCAGGCCATCGACAACTGGTTCGAGCGGCTGACCAGCACGCTGATCGAACAGCAGAAGTCTGACCTGAAGAAGAAATATGCGAAGAAGGGCGCGGCCTACGGCTCGGACAACCGCATCGAGTTGATCGCTTGGGACATCGCCACGCATTTCCACGACAACATCAAGACGCTGGAGATGGGGCTGAAGGGGCAGGTGGCGGCGGACAGTAAGCTGTCGGCGATCCGCTATCAGAAGCATCTGTTGGCGACCGGGCTGGTGAGCGCGATGGTGGTGATGTCGCCGCCTGATACCCGCGAAGGGCACGAGGATGTGGACGAGTCCGCCGTGCCTGAGGTGCAGCAGTGGTGGAAGGATCACGTGGGCGCGAATGCGGAAAGCTACGAACGCAAGGCGATCGAGGATTTCGGCACGGAAGGCCCGCCCGATCTGTTGATCGTGGTGGACAAGCTCCTCACCGGTTTCGACGAGCCGCGCAACGCGGTGCTCTACATCGACAAGCCGCTGAAAGAGCACAACCTGATCCAGGCTATTGCGCGGGTGAACCGGCTGCACGAGGAAAAGCAGTATGGCCTGCTGATCGACTATCGCGGCATTTTGGAAGAACTGGATACGTCCATCCGCCAGTATCAGGATCTGGCCAGCCGCACCCAGAGCGGCTATGACATTGAGGACATCGACGGGCTGTACCAGGCGATCGGCACCGAGTACAAACGCCTGCCGATGTTGCATGAGCGCTTGTGGGCTATTTTCTCGAAGGTGAAGAATCGACAGGATCGCGAACAGTTCCGGCAGCTGTTGATACCGGACTACGCGGAAGACGCGGACGGGCATCGAACCGACTGCAGGCAGAAGGTTCGCGACGAGTTCTATCGCGCACTGACCGAGTTCGGGCTATGCCTGAAGGTGGCCTTGTCGTCGCGTTCGTTCTTTGAGGACGGCAGCTTTACCGAGCAGACCATTCTCGATTACAAGAAGGATCTGCGCTTCTTCACGGCGCTGCGCATGATGGCGCGGCAGGATGCGCAGGAGGCCATCGACTACAACCAGTACGAACGGCAGATTCGACGCCTAGTCGACAAGCATATCGTCGGCAATGCGATTCGCGAGTCTGATGGCGTCTATGTCGTCGGCGAGCTGGGCCGGGAACCTGTGCCGGAAGACTGGTCGGCGGAAAAGACCCGCAACGAAACCGATCTGATTCGCACCCGGGTGACCAAAACCATCGAGCGAGATCTGAATGATGATCCTTACGCGCAGCAGGTGTTCTCGGAATTGCTCAAGCGCGCCATCGCCGAGGCCGACGCCCTGTTCGATCATCCTGCCAAACAGTACGCCCTGTTCAAGGCGTTCGAGGACAGGCTCGACCGGCGTGCGGTGGACGATCTGCCGGGGAGGTTGGGTGACAGCACGCACGCACGCGCCTATTACGGCGTGTTTCGCTTGGCGCTGGGCGAGGCGTATTTCTCCGCCCTGCCGCAGGATCAGGCCGCTGAGTTTGTGGATGCCGCGCTCGGTGTCGAAAAAGTCGTTGATCAGGCTGTGGCAGAACATTCCTTGAGCCTGCCGGACATCGAGGCCGACATTCGTAAAGGGCTGCTGCCGCCGCTGTTCAAGCTGATGGGCATGGACAAGTCGAAGGAGGTGATCGAGATGGTGATCCAGATCACCCGCGTCGGCCTCAATCGCCGTCACGGCCGGTGACGACTCAAACGCTTCAGTACGGCGATCAAGCCATTCCGTATCGGGTGGTTTTCAGGCCGGAGCCGCTGCGCCGGCTGAAGATTCAGGTGCATCCCGATGGCCGGGTTCAGGTGCATGCGCCGGAAGGCACCCGGCTGGGCGAGATCAAGCAGGCCGTGGCGCGGCGCGCAAGCTGGCTCAGTGCCAATCTGGCGCGCATCCGTGCGCACAACATGCATGTGCTGCCGCGGGAATACGTGAGCGGCGAGGGGCACTACTATCTGGGCCGACGCTATCAATTGAAAATTCGGCGCAGCAAGATCGAAGTGCCGACGGTAAAGCTGTGGCGCGGACGTTTCGAGATTGCCATCCGCCCGGAGGAAGCCGACGTCCGGTCGCTGTTATGGGCCTGGTACCGCATACATGCACGCACGGTGTTCGAAGATCGGCTGCAACGGGTGTGCGACCGGCTTTCATGGCTTGGGCAGAAGCCGGCGTGGCGGCTGCTGACGATGCGCAGGCAGTGGGGTAGTTGCTCATCCAAGGGTGTGCTGATTCTGAATCCGCATCTGATCAAGGCGCCGGGCGCCTGCATCGACTACGTGCTGCTGCACGAACTCTGTCATCTGAAAGTGCATAGCCACAGCCGGAAATTCTATGCGCTGCTTGGACGAGAGATGCCGCAGTGGCATGAGGTCAAGGATCGTCTGGACACGATGGCGCCGTTGCTGTTGAATTCCTGATCGCTGTGTGTTTCCGTCGGGTGTGCCATCGACGCAGATGGGGACGCTTGCTCCGCGCCATCTCAGACGCGGTTAAGCTTGTATTCCCACTGAGATTTGTTGCCCATGCTGGATATCGCCGCAACCTGTCTGGTCGTCACCGCGCTGCTCGCTTATCTGAACCATCGCTTCCTGCGGTTGCCAACGTCGATCGGGGTGATGGTGGCGGCGCTGTCGCTGTCACTGCTGCTGGCCGGGCTCGATGCGCTGGGCCTGCTCGGCGGTCTACACACGCGCGAGACGACGCTGCTGCATTCGATCGATTTCTCCGAACTGCTGATGCAAGGGATGCTGTCGCTGCTGTTGTTTGCCAGTGCGCTACACGTGGATTTGCGCGAATTGCACGCCTATCGCTGGCAGATCGGCACCCTGGCGGTGTTTGCTACGGTGTTGTCGACCATCGTGGTGGGCTTGGTGCTGTGGCAGGCGTTGCAGTGGATTGGTGTGCCGCTGCCATTGTTGTATTGCCTGGTGTTTGGCGCGCTGATTTCGCCGACCGATCCGATTGCGGTAATGGGCATTCTGAAATCCGCCGGCATGCCGAAAAACCTCGGCCTGGTGATCGCCGGCGAATCGTTGTTCAACGACGGCGTCGGTGTGGTGATTTTTTCGCTGCTGCTGGGCATCGCCGCGGAAGGGCATATCCCCAGCTTTGGCCACGGTGCCGAGTTGCTGTTGCGCGAAGCCGGCGGCGGGCTGCTGTTCGGTCTGGTGCTGTGGGCTACGTCACGTTTCGTTTGCTGCGCAGCATCGATCAGTATCAAGTCGAGGTGCTGATCACGTTGGCAGCGGTGGTGGGCGGCTACGCGCTGGCGCAGCAGCTGGAGGTGTCTGGACCGCTGGCGATGGTGGTGGCCGGCGTGGTGATCGGCAATCACGGCCGTGCGCATGCCATGTCTGACACCACGCGGCATCATGTCGATCTGTTCTGGGAGATGATTGACGAAATCCTTAACGCGGTGCTGTTCGTGCTGATCGGCATGGAAGTGATCGTGATCCGCTTTCCCGCCGGCATCGCGCTGGCCGCGGCGATCGCTATTGCCGTCACCCTGCTGGCGCGACTGTTGAAGGTGGGGTTGCCGGTAGCGCTACTGCACCGCGCCTTCCGCTTGCTTACCGGTGCCTGGAAAGTGCTGACCTGGGGTGGCTTGCGCGGCGGCATCTTGGTGGCGCTGGCGTTGTCTTTGCCGCCGGGGCCGGGGCCGGGGCCGGGAGCGGGTGCCGCTGCTGGCGTTGACCTACTGTGTGGTGGTGGCCTCGATTCTGGGCAGGGACTGACCATTGGCCGCGTCGCCCGACGCGCGGTGCGCGGCAGTTGAGCGAGCCTCACCAGCGGTCGAATCTTCCAGCGCAACCAAACTTTACTCCACCTACGCATAAAATTAGGTAATATCAATACGTTAGCATAATCGTGTTCACTTGCAGTTCAGCTTGCGGCGCGTAGGGTAGTCAATAGCGCCAGACTTCGGCGCAGGAGGGTTTCAAAATGAAACGCACCATCATCTGCGCAGCATTGAGCGTCGCTTTGGCAGCGATGCCGATGACCGCCTTCGCACGCGACCACTACAGATATGGCGGCTATCATCGCGGTGGCGGCTACTCCCACGGTGGCTATCATCACGGCGGCGGTTACTCCCACGGCGGTGGCTTCGGCTTTGGGCTTGCCTTGCCGTTGATTGCAGGTGTGGCGGTGCTTGGTGCGGTGGCAAATGCGGTTGCCACGCCGCGTTATGTCGGTGCACCCGCCCCGGTGTATTACAGTTCGCCACCGGTTTACAATTATGCGATTGCGCCAGCCCCTTATGGCTACGCACCACCGCCGGTCTACGGCTACGCGCCGCCGGTTTGCATGATCTATCCCAACGGCGTGACGTATTGCCGTTAATGCTTGCGGTGTTGCGGCCTTTTCGGCGGATTGTGCGCGGTTGAGGCACGTGGTTTGTGGGCCGGTTCGGTTGGCCCCGCGCCGGAGGCTACTCGGCTGATCTGTAACTGCCGGCCGCTGACCCAAACCTTGCGCAACTCGCGGAAGACGGTTTTGGGCATGCCGATGGGCAGTTCGACGAAGCTGTGTTCGTCAAAAATTTCAACTTTGCCGATGTAGCGGCTGTCGAGGTCAGCTTCGTTGGCGATGGCGCCGACGATGTTGCCGGGTTGGGCGCCGTGCTGGCTGCCGACTTCCAGGCGAAACGTTTCCATCGGTGGTGCTTCTTCGACTTCTGCTTCCTCGACACGTGCCGGTTTTGAGGGCTTGCGCGGCGCATGTTTGAGTTCGACCGGGCTTGGCGCAGCTTGGGGCGCTGGCGGTGGTGTCGGAGTTGCCGGAGCCGATTTTTTCTTGCGCGGTGCTGGCGTCGTCGTTTGATCTGACGGGGCCGTGCGTGCGCGGGGTTCCTGTGTGCGCGGACGTGGTTCCGGTCTTGACGACGGCGCCGGAGTCACCATCAGCAATGGCCGGTTGCCTTGCAGCATGACGGCCAGTGCGGCGGCAACATCGGCCAGCGGCGCGCCGGTCTCCTGTTGATGCTGCGACAGGATGGCGCGGAACGTATCCAGCAACGCAGCGGCGCGGTTGTCGTTCTGTGCGGCGCTCAGCGTATCGCTGATGGTTTGGCGAAAGCGCAGCACGCGGCGGTCGTTGATGGCGTCCGGGCTGGGCGCAGCGATGGCTTCGATGGGCTGGCGGGTGGCGCGCTCGATCGCTTTCAGCAGATGCCGCTCGCGTGGCGACACGAACAGAATCGCTTCACCACTGCGACCGGCACGGCCGGTGCGGCCAATGCGGTGGACATAGGACTCGGTGTCGGTGGGAATGTCGTAGTTGACCACGTGGCTAACACGCTCCACATCCAGCCCGCGCGCGGCGACATCGGTGGCGACGACGATATCCAGACTGCCCTGCTTGAGGCGAGCGACGATGCGTTCGCGCTGTTTTTGCTCCAGGTCGCCGTTGAGCGCAGCGGCGGAAAAGCCGCGTGCTGCGAGTTTCTCGGCCAGTTCATTGGTGGCGGCCTTGGTGCGCGCGAACACCAGCATGGCGTCGAAATCCTCGATCTCGAGAAAGCGCGTCAGCGCGTCCAGCTTGTGCAGTCCGCTGACCAGCCAGTAGCGCTGGCGGATGTTGGTGCCGGTAGTGGTTCTCGACTTGATGGTGACTTCGACCGGCGCATTCAGATAGGTCTGCGCGACACGGCGGATCGCCGCCGGCATGGTCGCTGAAAACAATGCGATCTGGCGGTCGGGCGGCGTCTGTTGCAGGACCCATTCGACGTCGTCGATGAAGCCCATGCGCAGCATCTCGTCGGCCTCGTCCAGCACCAGATGCTTGAGCGCGTCGAGCTTGAGCGTGCCGCGCTTGATGTGATCGACCACCCGGCCGGGGGTGGCGACGACGACGTGCGCGCCGCGGCGCAGGCCCTTGAGCTGCGGTTCGTAGCTCTGGCCGCCGTAGATCGGCAGCACGTGGAAGCCGGGCAGGGTGCCGGCGTAGGTCTGGAACGCCTCGGCGACCTGGATTGCCAGCTCGCGCGTCGGCGCCAGTACCAGCGCCTGCGTGGCTTTTTTGGACAAGTCGATCTTCGACAGGATCGGCAGTGCGAAGGCGGCGGTCTTGCCGGTGCCGGTCTGTGCTTGGCCAAGCAGGTCGCGTCCTTCCAGCAACGGCGGGATGGTGCGGGCCTGGATCGGGCTGGGCGATTCGTAGCCGATTGCCTCCAACGCACGCAGTACCGGTTCTGCCAGCCCAAGATCGCTGAAGCGGATGTTGGAAACGGTGGAGTCCTGTGGCGCTGAAGACATGGGATGAAACTCGTAAGAGAAGCTGCGGCGCTAGACAGGGGAATGAAGCGCGGTCTATTGTAAGCCGTCGGTAGTTAAACCCACCGCGTACCGCCGTTTTCCGGATCGGTGCGCACACGGTTGATGCGGGCGCAGGGCAACTGCGACAACCAGATCATCTGGTTTGGCGCCGTGCCCTTGCTGGGTGACACCACTACGCCATCCAGGCCCTGCTGGCGATGGATCGCTGGCTGAGCGCAGTCGGAAAGACCCCCGTGACGTGCCGCTGTCGCAAAAGATCGCCAACGACAAGCCTGGCGACATCCAGTACCGCTGCACTCAGGTGCATGGCGTCAACAGTCCCGACGGCACCTTCACCACGATTGTCGGCACGCTGCTGGATCCGCTGCTAACGCCGGGCGGCATCTGAAATTGGTGATCGCGTTGTTCGGTCAGAAATTCACGCTGAGGCTGGCGATCACGCTGACCGGGGCGCCCGGCGTGATCTGATTGTCGCCGCTGGCCGTCGGATAGTAGGTCTTGTCCGTTATGTTGTTGAGGTTGACCTGTACGCGGTAGGTGTTGGCCTGGTAGTAGGCCATCGCGTCGGCCACCGCGTAGCCCGGCAGCGCAACGTTGTTGTTGTAATAAGACGTATATTTTCTGGAGGCACCATGAACTCCGGCGCCGACGCCCCAGTGCTCGGCCAGCGCATAGTGCGTCCAGATCGAGAACTGGTTGCGTGGGACCAGTTCGACACGTGCGCCAGCCTGGGCGTCTTGGGTGGCCTGCGTGTATTCGGCATCGAGATAGGTGTAGTTGGCATAGACATCCCATTGGGAGGTCAACGCGCCTTCGGCTGACAATTCGATGCCGCGGTTGCGCTGTTTGCCGGTGTTGACCAGCTGCCCCGAGCCATCGGCAGCGTTGCTGACCACATCGTCGAGATTCAGCTGGAACAGTGCGGCAGTGATGGACAGCTTGCCGTCGAACAGATCGAGTTTGTTGCCCACCTCGTAGTTGGTCGCTTGCTCCAGAGCGAGGTTCGCGGTCTTCGGATCTTTCTGCGACAGCGCAATGTTGGCGCCCTGCGGCGTGAAGGTCTGCGTCACACTGACATAGATGGAGTCGTTTCCCACCGGCTTGTAGATCAGGCCGACGCGCGGCGACCAGTCGTAGTTGACGTTGTGGGTGTGATTCGGAGTCACGCCTGGGGCGAAATAGTCGGCATCGACCGCAAACCGATCCCAGCGTGCGCCGATCAACGCCTTCCAGTGCCGGCCCAGCGACACCTGGTCCTCGGCATAGACACCGATCTCCTTGCCGACCACGTGGTTGTTGCGACCCAGATAGGGGAACGACAGGCTGGCGATCGTTGGGTTGGCTACTGAAACCGTGCCTGGCAGTGTTTTGGAGCCAGGCGCTGGCAGTGTCTCCAGATCGTTGCCGCGCTGCCAGCTGAACTCGCTACCCATCAACAGCTCGTGCCGCAGGACGCCCGTATTAAAATTGGCGATCATCTCGGCGTGGTCGAGATAGCTCAGTCGATCATTGTGATGATGGTAGGCCTGCAGCTGCAACTGGCCAAGCGCATCCACCGCGCTGCCGGGATAAGCATTCTGATAGAGCTTCTTGGCGTCGCTCACGCGAAACGCATTGCGCAGCTTCAGGTGGTCGTTGATTTGATGTTTGATACGCAGGTTGAAGGCGCCGACGCGGGAGTTCGCGAAATTCTGATCCACGGAACCGAAGAACTCATCGCGCGGCACGTTGGCCGGACGGCCGTTCTGCGAGGGAATGCCACGATCCGCGAAACGGCGGTCGTCCAGATAGGAGACGCCCAGATCGAGCTGGGTGCGCGCGCCCAACTGAAAGCTGAACTTGGGGTTGATCGCGTAGCGATGCAGGTGATCATGATCGCGAAAACCGTTCGAGTTCTCGGCCATTGCCAGCACCCGAAAGGCGCCGTCTTGGCCGATCGCATCGCCAACATCCAGCGTGCTGCGCAAGTGTCTGTAGGCCCCGGTTTCAAACTCGAACTGGCGAATTCGTTCATGCTCCGGCTGTTTCGTGGCCAGATTGATGATTCCCCCGGCACCGCCGCGGCCGAACAGCAGTGCCGCCGGGCCTTCGTAGTACGTCCACATGTGCGACGTTGTACATATCCCGGAAATATTCAGTGTCGTCACGCAGTCCATCCACGAAAAAGTCCGATTTGGTCTTGATTCCGCGGATATAAAATTCATCGCGGTTGCCTTCGCCTTGCTGGACATAAACGCCGGGCGCATTGCGTACTGCACCTGCCAGGGATTGGACAGCCTGATCCCGCAAGACTTTTCGGGGGATGACCTGGATCGACTGTGGAACATCGATGACCGGCGTATCAGTACCGGTTGCCGTGCTGGTTTGCGATATGCGGTAGCTTTGCGGCGCTCGGCGGGTGACCACGACCGAGTGTAAGTGTAAATGTGTCGGTTCCTCGTCGCGCCCAACGGACGTTGCGGACGCGGGTTTTGCGGCCCGCGTTGTCTGCGGCGTGTCGGCTGCGTGCTGTTGGGTCTGGACGGGATTGGTCGCATTCGAAGCTTGGGCCGGTTCTGCAGATGCGACCCGCGGCACCCCCGCGCACAACACGCACGCGACCACCAGCGGTGCCGATCCCCGAAGTTTTTTGACCATCATTACTTCCCTGCGGATGAGTTTGAGAGGCGTAGTGCTAATGAGAAGTTTTATCATATGCAAATAGCATCTGGCCTCAGATATCCAACATGTCGCGCTGCCGCTCCACGCACAGATCCACGACGTTACTCAGCAGATGGTAACTCTGGACACAAGGCGCTTATATCCCATAAGGGTTTTAGGCGTGTTTTTGTCGCCTAACTTGCTGACCACTGAGTAAGAGCAGCCCCGACGGCATGCCCCCGGCTGGCTGATTGCGACGAGACCGCCTGGGTTGACGTCCGCTTGTTGGTGCATCGCCGCCTGCAATCGAGCCGACATCATTTCAGCAGTCGAACGTCCGTTCCGCGTGTGGGCTGACGCTGGCCTGGGCGCGTAAAGTGGGCGTTTCCACCCCCCATTGCAGTGACGGCTGAACGTGGCTGAAACCGATTGCAAACCTCGGAGAGTTCCATGGGCTGCTGTCATTATCACCAACAGGAAGGCTGCGACAGCGCGTTCACCGTCGATGCCTCACGCATCACGTTTGACTGCGGCTGCCTGCGCGAAATCGGCGACCGCGCGGTGCGACTGGGCATGAAGCGCGTCGCGCTGTTTACAGATTCGCGCGTCGTTGCACTGCCGATGTTCGAGACGGTGGTGAAATCGTTTGGAGGTGGCCGGTGCCGATGCGGCGGCCTACGCCGACGTTCACGTCGAACCCACGGATGTCTCGTTCAGGGAAGCGGCGCGGGTGGCGCGCGAGATTGCGGCCGACGGCTACGCCTCGCTGGGCGGCGGTGCGACCGAGAGCGATGCCGGCGTAGTGCTGGCCGGCCGGCTGATCGAGATCATGCGCGGCGTGCTCATCCCCAATGGCTTGTCCGGTGTCGGTTATGTCGAGGGTGATCTGGAAGCGTTGACCGATGCCGCAGTCCGCGCATAACGAGCTAATAGCCCGTAAAACTCGAACCGGTACATGACGGCAATCAACCGTGGCTTCAAAAATCGGAGACCGTCGAACTATCGCAAGGCCACGCTGGGTTTTTAGCAGGGCCCTTCATTAGCAGGGCCCTTCAGTTCAATCTGATGCAACACCGCCGCTGGTCGTCGTCAACTCTGCTGCTTTGGGTCGAGTCGTCAGGGTGGTTTTGAGTGTCGTAGCGGTGACTGGCTCGCTTGCGGCAGGTCCCGAAATCTCCGCCATGGGCGGAGGCGTTGCGCTGGCGACCGTTGTCGTCACTTTTGGTGATTTCGCCGCCTGTATCGATCGGGCATTGGCGGTAATGAGCGTTTCGGCCTGTTTCTCAAGTGCCGTCAGGCCAAGCTTGGCGTAACAGCGCTTGAGCAGCAACAACGCATCGGCGGTGGCGGGGGCGCCGGGATAGTCCGCGACCACATTCTGCGCCCGTTTCGCTGCCGCCAGCCAGGCGCCTCGGCGCGTATAGAAACGTGCGACGTCGATCTCGTGGACGGCGATCCGGTTGCGCAGGAAGATCATGCGTTGCCGGGCATCCCAGTTGTATTGGCTGTGCGGATAGCGTTGCAGCAGCAGGGCAAAATCCTGGAATGCGCTCTGTTTGTTGCTGACATCGAATTGCGCGGTGTCGAGCGGCAGGAAACGCAGTAGGCTCTGATCGCGGGATTGGTCGATCAGTCCTTTCAGATACAAAACGTAATCCGCATGGGGATGACGCGGGTGTTCGCGCAGGAAGCGATCAGCGCCACTGGCGGCGGCGTCGATCTCGTAATTGCGGTACTGGGCATAGATCTGCTCCAGCTCCGACTGGGTGGCGTAAGGAGTGAACGGGAAGCGCGTGATGACCTTGTCGAATGCTTTCGAGGCGTTGGCGTACTCGGAATTGACCAGCAGCTTGTGCGCCTGACGATACAATTGATCGGCCCTGAGTTTCAGTTCGCGATCACTGCCGGGTTTACGTGGCGTGCCGGGCAAGTTGTCGGCCGGGTGGAACGGATTGTTGACCGGAATGCTGATGCCGCCGCCTTCCTTGTTCGGAGTGCTGCTGCAGGCACACAGCGTCGCCCCGACCAACAGCGCGGCGAAGCCAAGGGCCAGACGTCGACTGGACGGCCGGAACGAACGATTTTTCATGGAGTGTGAGGCAGCGAATGAGACTCTCCCTGAGTATAGCGCAAGGACGCCCAAACAGACCGCTGGGGCAGATCCCGTGGCACAAATGTTGAGCGCCAGCGTGCAGCAGCAGGCCGAGGTGCCGGCGGAGCTCGACGGCGTCCGTCTCGATGCCGCCGCCGCCCAGTTGTTTGCGGATTATTCGCGGGCACGCCTGCGCCTGTGGATTGAGGGCGGACGGATGCTTCACAACGGGCAGGCCGCAGCGCGTGCGCGCCAGCCGGTGCGTGCTGGCGACCGCTTGCAGCTTGATCCTGATGATGCCGCGCTGGAAAGCCGGGTGGTCGCGCAACCGATCGATATCGAGGTGCTGTATGCGGATGCGGCACTGGCCATCATCGACAAGCCGCCGGGACTGACGGTGCATCCAGGCGCCGGCACCCCGGATGGCACCTTGCAGAATGCCTTGCTGCACCATTTCCCCCAGACCGCCGCGGTGCCGCGCGCCGGGCTGGTGCATCGGCTCGACAAGGATACCTCCGGCCTGCTGGTGGTGGCGCTGGATCTGCGCGCGCATACGCGGCTGGTGGCGGCGCTGGCACGACGCGAGATTCGGCGTGAATACGATGCGCTGGTGGTCGGCGCGGTGACCGCCGGCAACACGGTCGATGCGCCAATCGGCCGCGATCCGCGACATCGCACGCGGATGGCGGTGACGGAGGGCGGGCGCCGCGCGGTCACCCACTACAGCGTGGTGGAGCGGTTCGAGCGGTTGACGCTGTTGCGAGTGCAACTGGAGACCGGCCGTACGCATCAGATCAGGGTGCATCTGGCGCATTTGCGCCACCCGATCGTGGGCGATTCCGTCTACGGTTCACGTCGCCGCAGCGGAGTGGCGGCGGCCGACGCGTTCCCACGCCAGGCGCTGCATGCGCGGCGACTGAGCTTTGCGCACCCGCTGAGTGCCGCTCCCCTGCAGTTCGAAGCACCGTTGCCGGACGATCTGCAATCCCTGTTGCGGGTCTTGCGCGAGGCGGAACCGCCCCATGCCTGATTCGTTGACCTTGACACCGCCAGCCTTTCTATGGCCGGATTGGTCGGCGCCGGAGACGGTACATGCTGCCGTCAGTACCCGTTTGGGCGGCAGCAGTCGAGGTCCCTACGCGAGCCTTAACCTCGGTCAATACTGTGGCGATGACCCGGCAGCTGTCACCGCCAATCGTCGGTGTGTGGTCGACGCACTGGCGTTGCCGCAAGCGCCGCGGTGGTTGCGGCAGGTGCACGGTTGCCGGGTGATCCGTGCCGGCGACAACGACCTCGAAGCGGACGGCGTCTGGAGTGACGTCCCCGGCAGGGCCTGCGCCGTGATGATGGCCGACTGCCTGCCGGTGTTGTTCTGCGATGTCGACGGCACGGTGGTTGCCGCCGCTCACGCCGGCTGGCGCGGGCTGGCCAGCGGTATCCTCGAAGCAACGGTAGCGGCGCTACCGGCGACCCCGCAGCGGCTGCTAGCGTGGTTGGGGCCGGCGATCGGCCCACGGGCGTTCGAAGTTGGTGCAGAGGTGCGCAGCGCCTTCGTCGGTCAGCAGCCGCAGGCACGGACAGCATTCACCCGCGGCCGTCGTGACGGCTCATTTCTCGCCGATCTCTACGCGCTGGCGCGGTTGCGTCTTGCCGCAGTCGGTGTTGATCATATCTACGGTGGTGGCCTGTGTACCTACACCGACGTGCGGCGTTTCTTCTCCTATCGACGCGACGGTAATACAGGCCGCATGGTGGCCATGGTCTGGTTATCGCCACCATCAAGTTGCGTTGACAAGGTCTGATGACATCAGGATTCTCTGTTGTTTGTGGCACTGGTGTCTGTTACATGCCAACTTACGAATGCTTGTTCCATAACATCGTTGTCGAGTGAATCAGCGCAGCGCGTGGAGGGGGATCAAACGAGCTTGAAGTTGCGGGATATTCTGCCGCTGGTGCACGGTGGCTTCCATCTGCCGCGTATTCAATGAATTCATCACCCGATCCTCTACAGCAGCGCATAATGAGTCAGTAACCCGTAAGACTCGAACAGGTTCATGACGGCAATCAACCGTGGCTTCAAAAATCGGAGACCGTCGAACTATCGCAAGGCCACGCTGGATTTCTAGAAGTGCCCTATTGAGAGTCATGATCATTCGCCAAGAATGACCGCTCAGGCTCATCTGTCGTTGGAAGCACGCTGCCACCTCTAGGCTCATGTGTCATTGGAAGAGTCTCGGTGTTGACGTCAACCCTCGTGCTCATTACGATATTCACCCTCACGGACGGGTCCGCACAGTCGGGCCCGTCGTTTTCTTTTCCATCCCCGGAAGTTGTGAAGTGCCTACGATCAATCAGTTAGTGCGCCAAGGGCGTGTTTCAAAGCCGGCCAAGAATAAAGTCCCAGCGCTGGAAGCCTGCCCGCAAAAGCGCGGTGTATGCACCCGCGTCTATACCACCACGCCGAAAAAGCCCAACTCGGCGTTGCGCAAGGTTTGCCGCGTGCGCCTGACCAACGGCTTTGAAGTCTCCAGCTATATCGGTGGCGAAGGTCACAATCTGCAGGAACACTCGGTGGTGATGATCCGCGGCGGCCGCGTCAAGGATTTGCCGGGCGTGCGCTATCACACCGTACGCGGCGCGCTGGATGCCTCGGGCGTCGACAAGCGCCGTCAGGGTCGCTCCAAATACGGCGCCAAGCGGCCGAAAAGCAGCTAAGCCACTGTCTTAACCCTGCGGATTTCGCAGCGAATCACCTTTTGAGGTTGCATCATGGCCCGTCGTCGTACCCCCGAGCGTCGCACTATTCTTCCGGACCCCAAGTTCAAGAACGAACTGGTCACCAAGTTCATGAATATGATCATGAAAGATGGCAAGAAGTTCGCCGCCGAAAAGATTGTCTACGGTGCGCTGGATCAGATTTCGTCAAAGAAAAGTACGGATGAGCCCGTGCTGGTGCTGGAAACCGCTTTTGACAATGTGCGCCCGACCGTCGAGGTCAAGTCTCGCCGCGTCGGCGGTGCCACCTATCAGGTTCCGGTCGAAGTACGCTCTGTGCGCCGCACCAGTCTGGCGATGCGCTGGATCATCGACGCCGCCCGTGCCCGCGGTGAGAAGAGCATGGTCGACCGCCTTGCCAGCGAGCTGCTGGATGCCTCCGAGCACCGCGGTGCCGCGGTCAAGAAGCGCGAAGACACGCACAAGATGGCCGAGGCCAACAAGGCGTTCTCGCACTTCCGCTGGTAAGCGCCGCCTTACCGTCCAAGCAACACGTTCCGAAGGATTCACGCCGTGCCCCGCAATACTCCCATACAGCGCTACCGCAATATCGGTATCTCTGCGCACATCGACGCAGGCAAGACCACCACCACCGAGCGCATCCTGTTCTACACCGGCGTCAGCCACAAGATCGGTGAAGTCCATGATGGAACCGCCGCCATGGATTGGATGGAGCAGGAACAGGAGCGCGGTATCACCATCACCTCGGCGGCGACCACCTGCTTCTGGAGCGGGATGGCGCATCAGTTCGAAAAGAATCGCATCAACATCATCGATACTCCTGGACACGTCGACTTCACCATTGAGGTCGAGCGCTCGATGCGCGTGCTCGATGGTGCGGTGATGATCTATGACTCGGTTGGTGGCGTGCAGCCGCAGTCGGAGACGGTGTGGCGCCAAGCCACCAAGTACAAGGTGCCGCGTCTGGCCTTCGTCAACAAGATGGATCGTGTGGGTGCCGACTATCTGCGTGTGCACAAGCAGATCCGTGAACGCCTGCACGGCAATCCGGTGGCGATCCAACTGCCGCTGGGTGCTGAGGAGGACTTCAAGGGCGTCATTGATCTGGTCAAGATGAAGGCAATCGTGTGGAACGAAGAAGACCGCGGCGTCACCTTCAACTATGAGGAGATTCCCGCCGATCTGCTCGACTCGGCCAAAGAATGGCGCGGGAAGATGATCGAAGCCGCAGCGGAGGCCAACGAAGAGTTAACGAACAAGTACTTGGAAGGCGAGGCGCTTTCCGAAGACGAGATCAAGGTTGGTCTGCGGGCGCGCACCATCGCGCTGGAGATCGTGCCGATGCTGTGCGGTTCGGCCTTCAAGAACAAGGGCGTGCAAGCGCTGCTGGATGCGGTGATCGAATACCTGCCAGCGCCGACCGAAGTGCCAGCGATCAAGGGTCATGACGCCGACGACGAAACCAAGCTGGTCGAACGCCATGCCTCCGACGACGAGCCGTTTTCGGCGCTGGCGTTCAAAATCATGACCGATCCCTTCGTCGGCACGCTGACCTTTATTCGCGTGTACTCGGGGGTAGCGTCGTCCGGCGATACCGTCTACAACTCGCGCAACGGCAAGACCGAGCGCATCGGCCGCATGCTGCAGATGCACGCCAACGAGCGCAGCGAGTTGAAAGAAGTGCGCGCCGGCGACATCGTTGCCTGTGTGGGTTTGAAAGATGTCCATACCGGCACCACGCTGGCCGCTACCAGTGCACCGGTGATCCTCGAGCGCATGGAGTTCCCAGAGCCGGTGATCAGCCAGGCTGTGGAACCGAAGACCAAGGTCGACCAGGAAAAGATGGGCATGGCGCTCAGCAAGCTGGCGCAGGAAGACCCGTCGTTTCGCGTCAAAACCGACGAGGAAACCGGTCAGACCATCATCTCCGGCATGGGCGAGCTACATCTGGAAATTTTGGTCGACCGCATGAAGCGCGAGTTCAAGGTCGAGGCCAATGTCGGTGCGCCGCAGGTGGCCTACCGAGAGACCATCCGCAAGTCAGTGGAATCGGAAGGCAAGTTCGTGCGGCAGTCCGGTGGACGTGGCCAATATGGCCATTGCTGGCTGCGCCTCGAGCCGCAGGAGCCGGGCAAAGGTTACGAATTCGTCAACGGCGTCGTTGGTGGCGTGATCCCCAAGGAGTACATCCCGGCCGTCGACAAGGGCATTCAGGAGGCCATGAAGAATGGCGTCATCGCGGGTTATCCGGTGGTCGACATCAAGGTGACCTGCTTCGACGGGTCTTACCATGACGTCGACTCCAACGAAATGGCGTTCAAGATCGCCGGTTCGATGGGCTTCAAGGACGGAGTGATCAAAGCCAACCCGGTGATTCTGGAGCCGATCATGGCAGTCGAAGTCGAAACGCCCGAGGACTATATGGGCGACGTGATGGGCGATCTCAACCGTCGCCGTGGCATGATTCTCGGCATGGACGACGTCGGCGGCGTCAAGGCGCTCAAGGCTGAGGTGCCATTGTCCGAAATGTTCGGTTACTCGACCACGCTGCGTTCGATGAGCCAGGGGCGAGCCACCTACACCATGGAATTCAAGAAGTACCAGGAGGCACCGGCCAATGTCGCCGCCGGTCTCGCCAAGAAAGCGGCCTGAACAAACAGTACAGGCCGTATCCATCGACCAACCCGCATTTAAAATATCAACACACAGACCCAGGTAAGCGCAATGGCCAAAGAAAAGTTTCAACGCACCAAGCCGCACGTCAACGTCGGCACGATCGGACACGTCGACCACGGCAAGACCACTCTGACGGCTGCGCTGACCGTGGTTCAGGCCAAAAAATTTGGCGGTGAGACACGCAACTACGCCCAGATCGATAACGCCCCCGAAGAAAAGGCACGCGGCATCACCATCAACACCAGCCACGTCGAATACGAAAGTGCAAAGCGCCACTACGCCCACGTCGACTGCCCCGGGCACGCTGACTACATCAAGAACATGATCACCGGCGCCGCCCAGATGGACGGCGCCATCCTGGTCGTGAGCGCCGCCGACGGTCCCATGCCGCAGACCCGCGAACACATCCTGCTGGCGCGTCAGGTTGGCGTCCCCTATATCGTCGTCTACCTCAACAAAGCCGACATGGTTGACGACGCCGAACTGCTTGAACTGGTCGAAATGGAAGTGCGTGAACTCCTCTCCGCCTACCAATTCCCCGGCGACGACACCCCCATCATCATCGGCAGCGCCCTGAAGGCCCTCGAAGGCGACGAATCCGACATCGGCACCAAGAGCATCGACAAGCTCGTCGATGCCCTCGACAGCTACATCCCCGAACCCGAGCGCGCCATCGACGGCGCCTTCCTGATGCCCGTCGAAGACGTCTTCAGCATCTCCGGCCGCGGCACCGTCGCCACCGGAAGAGTTGAGCGCGGCATCATCAAAGTCGGCGAAGAAGTCGAGATCATCGGCATCCGACCCACCACCAAGACCACCATCACCGGCGTCGAGATGTTCCGCAAACTGCTCGACCAGGGCCAGGCCGGCGACAACGTCGGGCTGCTGCTGCGCGGCACCAAGCGCGAAGACATCGAACGCGGTCAGGTACTGGCCAAGCCTGGCTCCATCACCCCCCACACCAAATTCGAAGCCGAAGTCTACGTCTTGAAGAAAGAAGAGGGCGGCCGTCACACTCCCTTCTTCAAGGGCTACCGTCCGCAGTTCTACTTCCGCACCACCGACGTCACCGGCAGCGTTGAACTGCCGGAGGGCACCGAGATGGTGATGCCGGGCGACAACATCAGCATCGTGGTGGAGCTGATCAACCCGATCGCCATGGAAGATGGCCTGCGCTTCGCCATCCGCGAAGGTGGCCGTACCGTCGGCGCCGGGGTGGTCAGCAAGATCTTGCAGTAAGGCCGAGCCGGGAATCGGGAATGGAGAATCGGGAATCGTAAAAGCTCAACTGCGGCAGTCCGTGCACTTCTGCTGTTGGCGATCCCCGTTTCTCGTAACAAAAAACTTGCAGCCTCTTGCGCGTCCCGCTATAATTCGCGCCCCGTTGTGACCCCCCTTGGAAACTTTTTCGAGGGGCCGTTCTTTAAGACCTGAGTGAAAGCATGGCCGCGACAAGTCAATCGATTCGTATACGGCTCAAGGCGTTCGACCATCGATTGATCGATAAGTCGGCACGTGAAATCGTCGAGACCGCGAAGCGGACCGGCGCCGTTGTGCGCGGGCCCATCCCGCTGCCGACGCGCAAGGAACGCTACACCATCCTGGTATCGCCGCACGCCGACAAGGACGCGCGCGATCAGTATGAGATCCGTACGCACAAACGTCTCATGCAAATCATTGATCCCACCGAAAAGACCGTGGATGCTCTTTCCAAGCTCGACCTTCCGGCCGGCGTGGAAGTGCAGATTCGCGTCAACTAAGGCGTTAGAGAATCGTCATGACCATCAGTATCATCGGCCGAAAAATCGGGATGACTCGCGTCTTTACCGAAGTCGGCGAGTCGATTCCTGTCACTGTCATCGAATGTACGCCCAATCGCATCACTCAGGTCAAGACTGACGAGACTGACGGCTATCGCGCTGTCCAGGTCACCGCTGGTGAAGTCAAACCGAGCCGCATCAACAAGCCTGAGACCGGTCATTTCAGGAAAGCCGGTGTTGTCGCCGGCCGGGGTCTGTGGGAAATGCGTCTGGCTGAAGGTGAGGGTCAGGATTACGCGACAGGTGGTGAAATCAAGGTCGATCTCTTCGCCGAGGTGAAGGCGGTTGACGTCACCGGCACCAGCCGCGGCAAGGGTTTCGCCGGGGTACAGAAGCGCTGGAATTTCCGCGGCGGCCGCGCCTCTCACGGTAATTCGCTGTCGCATCGCGTGCCGGGCTCCATCGGTCAACGCCAGTCACCGGGCAAAGTTTTTAAAGGCAAGAAGATGGCGGGTCACATGGGTAACGAGCGCGTCACCGCATTGAATCTGGATCTGGTCAGGGTCGACGCTGAGCGCAATCTGCTGCTGATTCGCGGTGCGGTACCCGGGCAGACCGGCGGTGATGTCATCGTTCGTCCAACCATCAAGTAAATATCAGGATTCGGGCGATGGAACTTTCATTACATCAAAGCGAAAACAAGCTCAGCGTCGCCGACGCCGTGTTTGGGGTCGACTACAACGAACCGTTGATTCACCAAGTCGTTACCGCCTATATGTCGGCAGCGCGTTCCGGTACCAAGGCGCAGAAGACTAAGGGCGAAGTTCGCGGTGGCGGCAGGAAGCCGTGGAAGCAGAAAGGTACGGGCCGGGCCCGCGCTGGCTCGATCCGCAGTCCGATCTGGCGTGGCGGTGGCCGTGCGTTTGCCGCCAAACCGCGCGACTTCTCGCAGAAAGTCAACCGCAAGATGTACCGCGGAGCGATCCGTTCGATCATCTCCGAGTTGGCGCGGCAAGGGTTGCTGGTGGTGACCGATGATTTCTCCGTCGAGACACCCAAGACCCGGGCGTTGTTGCAGAAGCTGGAAAGCTACGGTACCCGCGACATCCTGATTGTGGGGGTTGCTGTCGAGGCGAACCTGCTTCTGTCTGCGCGCAATCTGCACACCGTCGAAATCTGCGATGTTGAAGCGCTGAACCCGCTGGCGTTGCTGTCGCGCCAAAAAGTGTTGATGACGGCACCGGCGGTGAAGAAACTGGAGACTTGGCTGTCATGAGCAAGATAATCATCGCGGGCGAACGCCTGCACCAGATCATTCTCGCGCCGGTCGTGTCCGAAAAGAGCACGCGCGCGGTCGAGAAGGCCAACCAGGCCGTGTTCAAGGTGTTGCGCGACGCGCGTAAGCCCGAGATCAAGCGCGCGGTTGAAGTGCTGTTCAAGGTCAAGGTCGAGTCGGTGCAGACGCTCAACGTCAAGGGCAAGACCAAGCGTGTCGGCCGTATCAACGGGCATCGTTCGGATTGGAAAAAAGCCTACGTCAGGCTCGCTCCAGGGCATGTGATCGATCTGATCTCCGGCGCCGCGAGCTGAACGGATTTCTACGACCTGAACTATCGAAAAGTGATCATCGGATAAGCGATCATGTCTCTGCAAAAGACCAAACCAACATCACCGGGCCGCCGCCACGTCGTGCGCGTGCTGACGCCGGACCTCTACAAGGGCCGCCCGCACGCGCCGCTGGTGGAGAAGAAGTCGTCGACAGGTGGCCGCAACAATCACGGCCGCATCACCACCCGACACCATGGCGGTGGCCACAAGCAGCAGTATCGTGTGATCGACTTCAAGCGCGACAAGGACGGTGTACCGGCGCGCGTCGAACGCATCGAGTACGATCCCAATCGCAGCGCGCACATCGCATTGTTGTTGTACAAGGACGGCGAGCGCCGTTACATGATCGCGCCGCGCGGTCTGGCCGAGGGTGATGCGGTGCAGTCCGGCACGGATGCGCCGATCAAGGTCGGCAGCGCGTTGCCGTTGCGCAACATTCCGATCGGATCCACCGTGCATTGCATCGAGATGCGCGCGGGCAAAGGCGCTCAATTGGCGCGTTCGGCCGGTGCCGGCGTGCAACTGGTGGCACGCGATGGCGATTACGCGACTCTGCGTCTGCGTTCGGGGGAGATGCGCAAGATTCACGTGTTGTGCCGTGCCACCCTCGGTGAAGTCGGCAACGGTGAGCACAATCTGCGTTCCTACGGCAAGGCCGGGGCCAAGCGCTGGAAGGGTATTCGTCCGACCGTTCGCGGTGTAGTGATGAACCCGGTCGATCACCCGCACGGCGGTGGCGAGGGCAAATCCGGTCAGGGTAACCCGCACCCGGTGTCGCCCTGGGGCCAGAAGGCCAAGGGCCTCAAGACTCGCCGCAACAAGCGCACGCAGAAGTTCATTGTGCGCAGCCGTCACAAGAAGAAATAGCCTTGAATTCCGTAAAAATGAAATTGTCGATGCTCGTTTCGTCCACCGTCTCCCGTCTCCCGTCTCCCACGACGAGCGCCAGCGAGTAAGCTCATGCCCCGTTCAATCAAGAAAGGCCCGTTTGTCGATCACCACCTGGCCAAAAAGGTGGCGGATGCGCAATCGAGCCGCGTGAAGAAGCCGATCAAGACCTGGTCGCGCCGTTCCATGGTGACGCCGGACATGGTTGGGTTGACGCTGCAGGTGCACAACGGCCGTCTGCACATGCCGGTGTTCATCAGCGAGAACATGATCAGCCACAAATTGGGCGAATTTGCTCCGACGCGGACCTTCAAGGGTCACGTGGGCGACAAGAAGACTCGCTAACCGAGGTTTAAGGAATCCAGTCATGCAGACCCAGGCCGTATTGAAGTTTGTCCGCTTGTCGCCGCAGAAAGGCCGACTGATTGCGGATCAGGTGCGCGGGCAGCCGGTGGATCGGGCGTTGGCAATCTTGAAGTATTCGCGTCAGCGTGCGGCCGGTATCATCCGCAAGGTGCTGGAATCGGCGATTGCCAACGCCGAGAACAACGACGGCGCCGACGTTGACGAGCTCAAGGTTGTCGAGATTTTTGTCGACCAGGGTCCGGTGATGAAGCGTATTGCGCCGCGGGCCAAGGGCCGTGCGGACCGCATCATCAAACGTACCAGCCACATCACCGTGCGCGTCGCGGACTGATCGAGACGGGAAACCAAGAATATTTATGGGTAATAAAGTCAATCCGTACGGCTTCCGTCTGGGCATCACCACCGCCTGGACCTCGAACTGGTACGCCGAGCGTTCCGCCTATGGCGAGAATCTGGCCAAGGACATGGAAGTCCGCAAGTTCCTGTTCAAGAAGCTGTCGCATGCTTCGGTGTCGAAGCTCGTGATCGAGCGGCCGTCCAAGTCCGCCCGCGTCACCATTCACACGGCGCGCCCGGGTATCGTCATCGGCAAGAAAGGTGAAGACATCGAGAAGCTGCGTCAGGATGTCGCGCGCACCATGGGGCTGAAACCCGATGTGGTGCATATCTCGGTCGAGGAAATCCGCAAGCCGGAACTGGACGCCAAGCTGGTGGCCGAGAGCGTGGCGCAGCAGCTGGAACGCCGCATCATGTTCCGGCGTGCGATGAAGCGTGCGGTGACCAACGCCATGCGCTTGGGCGCGGGCGGCATCAAAGTCCAGGTCGGTGGTCGTCTGAACGGAGCGGAGATCGCGCGGTCGGAATGGTATCGCGAAGGCCGCGTGCCACTGCATACGTTGCGCGCCTACGTCGACTACGGCACTGCCGAGGCCAAGACAACCTACGGCGTGATTGGCGTCAAGGTATGGGTGTTCAGTGGTGAGATGTTTGAAGCCCCGACCAGTCACAAGAAGGATGAGGCGACCGAGGCCACGGCGGCCTGAGAGTCGACTCGGTCCGATTGCAATACAAATCAGTAACGATTTTAGGAGTGCGCTGCCATGATGCAGCCCAAGCGAACCAAATTTAGAAAGCAGCAGAAAGGCAAGAACCGCGGACTGGCCCAAAACGGCAACCAGGTCAGCTTTGGCGAGTTCGGCCTGAAATCGATCGAGCGCGGTGCCATCACCGCGCGACAGATCGAGGCTGCACGGCGTTGCATCACGCGTTACGTCAAGCGCGGTGGCAAGATGTGGATCCGCATTTTTCCGGATGTGCCGATCACCCGCAAGCCGCTGGAAGTGCGCATGGGTTCGGGCAAGGGCAATGTGGAATGGTGGGTGGCCAAGATTCAGCCCGGCAAGATGTTGTATGAGCTCGATGGTGTGGATGAAACGACGGCACGCGAGGCGTTCCGTCTGGCGGCCGCTAAGCTGTCGGTCAAGACCACTTTCGTCAACCGGACGGTCATGTGATGAAAGCTGTGGATTACGTAAAATCTTTGGGCGATAAGGATGTTGCCCAGTTGCGGCAGGAGCTGTCGGCGTTGCGACGTGAGCAGTTTTCGCTACGCATGCAGGCGGGAACTGGGCAGCTGGTCAAGAACAATCTGGTCGGCGATGTGCGCAAGAAGATCGCGCGCGTCAAGACCCTGATGCGGCAGCAGGCGAAAGTGTCATGAGCGAGCAGAATACCCCCGTTGAAAATTCTCCGGCTAAGTCGCCGCGCCGCACCGTCGGCCGCGTGGTCAGCAGTAAGGCTGACAAGACTATCACCGTGTTGGTAGAGCGCCAGGTGCGTCATCCGCTGTACGGCAAGTACATGCGCAAGTCGACTCGGCTGCACGCGCACGACGAGCACAACGAATGCCACGAGGGTGACCGGGTCGCCATCGTCGAGACGCGGCCGATCTCGCGCACCAAGTGTTTCCGCCTGGTCGAAGTGCTGGAGAGCGCCAGCGAGCTGCAGCAGAAAGAAGCCGCGGCCGCGGCAACGGTTGGGGTCTGAGCCATGATTCAACAGGAATCCATGCTGGTGGCTGCTGACAACAGCGGCGCCAAGACGATGCTGGTGATCAGGGTGGCCGGCAGCACGCGCCGCCGGTACGCTCATATCGGCGACGTGGTCAAGGTCACAGTCAAGGACGCGATCCCGCGCGGCAAGGTCAAGAAAGGCGAAGTTCACGATGCCGTGGTGGTACGCACCCGCAAGGGCGTGCGTCGTTCCGACGGCTCGCTGATCCGCTTCGATCACAATGCTGCGGTGTTGCTGACCAACAAGTTGGAGCCAATCGGTACCCGTATTTTTGGGCCCGTAACCCGAGAGCTGCGTGAGCGCTTTATGCGCATCATCTCGCTGGCCCCCGAAGTGCTCTGAAGGCCAGGTTCAAGGAATAGTCATGCGCAAGATCAAGAAAGGCGACGATGTCGTCGTGACCACTGGGAAGGACAAGGGCCGACGTGGCAATGTCAGCCAAGTGATGGCCAATGGCCGGGTGCTGGTTGAGGGAATCAATCTCGCCAAGAAGCACCAGAAAGGCAATCCGAACGAAGGTGTTGCCGGCGGTATCGTGGAAATAGAAAAGCCGCTGGACCGGTCCAACGTCGCGCTGTGGAATCCGGCGAAGAACGACGGCAAGGGCGGCGGTGATCGCGTTGGGTTCAAGACTGTTGGTGAAGGTGAAACCCAGCGCAAAGTACGTTTTTTCAAGTCCAACCAGGAACTGGTGGACGGTTAGTTGTCGTTGAATTCGAACCAGACAGATCATCATGTCCGCTAATCTTCAAACCTATTACCGCGAAACCGTCGCGCCGGCCCTGCTCAAGCAGATGGGTTGCAATGCGATGGCGGTGCCGCGGATCTCCAAGATCACGCTCAACATGGGTGTGGGCGAAGCGGTCAGTGATCGCAAGGTGATCGAGCGCGCGGTGGGGGACATGACTGCCATCGCCGGTCAAAAGCCGGTGATTACCAAGGCGCGTCTGTCGATCGCCACTTTCAAGATCCGCGAGGATTATCCCGTCGGTGTGAAAGTGACCCTGCGCCGCGAGCGCATGTGGGAGTTCTTCGAGCGCCTGGTGTCGATTTCGCTGCCGCGTATCCGCGATTTTCGCGGCCTCAACCCGCGCGGCTTTGACGGGCGTGGCAACTACAATTTTGGCGTCACCGAGCAGATCATCTTTCCCGAGATCGATTACGACAAGATCGATGTGCTGCGCGGCATGAACATCACCATCACCACCACTGCAAAAAACGACGTGGAAGGTCAGGCGCTGCTGAGTGCGTTTAACTTCCCGTTTCGCAAGTAAGAGCAAGCGAATATGGCCAAAACCAGCATGATCCAGCGCGAGCACAAGCGCACCGCACTCGTCAAGAAATATGCCGCGAGGCGCAAGGCGCTAAAAGCGGTGATCGTCGACCCCGCCGTGGGCTATGAGGAAAAGACTGCGGCGATAACGGCGCTGACCAAGCTACCGCGTGATTCTTCGCCCAGCCGTGGCCGTAACCGCTGCCAGATTACCGGGCGTCCACGTGGCGTCTACCGCAAGTTCGGCTTGGCCCGCACCAAGCTGCGCGAGGCGGCGATGCGCGGCGAAGTGCCGGGTTTGAAGATGGCGAGCTGGTGAGGAATCCGTCATGAGCATGAACGATCCCATCGCCGATTTCCTGACCCGTATTCGCAACGGCCAGCAGGCCCGCAAGAAGCGGGTGCTGTCGCCGTCTTCCAAGCAGAAAGAGGCGATTGCGGCGGTGCTCAAGGACGAAGGTTACATCGAAGATTTTTTCGTGGAGGCCGTCGGTGCCAAGAAAATCATCACCGTCACCCTGAAGTATTTTGAGGGGAAGCCGGTAATCGAACGCATCGACCGCATCAGTAAACCCAGTCTGCGCGTCTACAAGGGTAATCAAGCGCTGCCCAAGGTGTTGGGCGGTCTGGGCGTGTCGATCATCTCGACCTCGCAGGGCATGGTCAGCGACCGCAAGGCGCGCGCGACCGGGCTCGGCGGCGAAGTCATCTGCGTAGTGGCGTGAGGATTAGGCAATGGCTCGTGTAGAAAAAATGCCGGTGAAGCTCCCGGCTGGTGTCGAGGTCAAGACTGCGGATGGGCAGCTATCCGTGAAGGGTGCCAAGACCACCCTGAGCATGACGTTGCCCGCCGGCGTTGGTATCGAGATCAAGGACGGTGAAGCGTTGGTACAGTTGAGTCCAAAACAGTTGTCACCGGCCATCGGGGGCACCGTGCGGGCGCTGCTGAACAATATGGTGCAGGGCGTGACACACGGCTTCGAGAAGAAACTGTCACTGGTCGGCGTCGGTTATCGTGCGCAGTCACAAGGAAAGAAATTGAATTTGTCGCTCGGCTTCTCGCATCCGGTCGAGTATTCGATTCCGGAAGGCATTACCGTGGAAACGCCGTCGCAGACCGAGATTGTGGTCAAGGGCGCCAACAAGCATCTGGTCGGTCAAGTGGCGGCCCATATTCGCGCCTATCGTCCGCCCGAGCCTTACAAAGGCAAGGGTGTGCGCTATGCCGATGAGCGCGTCGTTATGAAAGAAGCCAAGAAGAAGTAAGGCGCGCAGGTAAAAAACAGGTCACACCGCATGCACAAGAAACATATTTCCAGAATACGTCGTTCGCGTCGCACTCGTGCCAAGATTCGCGAAATCGGTTCGCACCGTCTGTCCGTGCACCGCACGCCGCAGCATATCTACGCCCAGATCATCGGCCCTGACGCCAGCGTTACTCTGGTGGCTGCATCCACCCTTGAGAAGCCGTTGCGCGAGGGGCTGAATCACACCGGCAACGTCGAGGCGGCGAAGAAGATAGGCGCGAAACTGGCAGAACGTGCCAGAGCGGCAGGCATCACCCGCGTCGCGTTTGATCGTTCCGGTTTCCAATACCATGGCCGCATCAAGGCCCTGGCCGATGCTGCCCGCGAAGGTGGTCTGGAGTTTTAGTTATGGCAGCAAACATGAATTACGACAACAACCAGAGCGGCGACTTCAAGGAGAAGCTGGTCACGGTCAATCGCGTCGCCAAAGTGGTCAAGGGCGGGCGTCAGTTCAGTTTTACCGCGTTGACGGTGGTCGGCGACGGTGCGGGTCGCGTTGGTTTCGGCTACGGTAAGGCACGTGAAGTGCCGGTGGCGATCCAGAAGGCGATGGAGCGCGCGCGCAAGAACATGATCAGCGTGCCGTTGCGTGGCGAGACGCTGCAGCATGAAGTCTGGGGCGTGCACGGCGCCACCAAAGTGTTCATGCGGCCGGCCTCCGACGGTACCGGAGTCATCGCCGGTGGCGCGATGCGCGCCGTGTTTGAAGTGGCCGGGGTGCAGAATGTGCTGGCCAAGGCGTTTGGATCGCGCAATCCGATGAACATGGTGCGCGCCACCATCAATGGCCTACAACTCATGAATCTGCCGTCGGAGATAGCCGCCAAGCGTGGCAAGACGGTAGAAGAAATCCTCGGTTGACGGTGAACTCCATGCCCAACAGCAACGATAAGCGGATTAAACTGACGTTGGTCAGAAGCCTCTTCGGACGGCTGCGGGTGCATCGCCAGTGTGTGAACGGGCTCGGCCTGCGACGCATGCATCAGTCGGTGGAAATTGCCGCCACGCCCGAGAACATGGGCATGGTGCGCAAGGCCGCCTTCATGCTGGAAGTGGAAGAGGTTTAGTTATCGGGACTCGGGACTCGGGACTCGGGACTCGGAATTACGGAATGACAATGATGAAACTTAACGACATCAAGCCGGCCAAGGGCGCGAAAACCGAGCGTGTGCGCGTCGGACGCGGCATCGGTTCGGGCTTTGGCAAAACGGCGGGACGTGGCCACAAGGGCCAGCGCGCGCGCAAGGGTGGACGTGGCAAAATTGGTTTCGAGGGCGGCCAGATGCCGATCCAGCGCCGGCTGCCCAAGCGCGGTTTCAATTCCGCCATGGCAAAACTGAGTGCGGAAGTGCGTCTGTCGGATCTGGAGAAAATGAAAGAGACCGAAATCGATCTGGCCGTGTTGAAAAGCGCAAACGTGGTGCCGCCGTTGACGCAGCAGGTCAAGGTGATCAAGACCGGAACCTTGACGCGCAAGCTGGTACTCAAAGGTATTTTGGTGACTCGTGGTGCCCGTGAGGTACTGATGACCGCCGGCGGCAGTGTTCAGGACTAACGCGGATAGTCTGACATGGCGGGCAACAACGGCAAATCTGGAATAATTCCGGATCTTTCAAAGTATGCGGAGATCCGCAGCCGTTTGTTGTACCTGCTCGGTGCACTGGTTGTTTATCGGCTCGGTTCCTTTATCCCGACGCCGGGGATCGATCCTCAAAAACTGGCGCATTTGTTTGCCGAACAGCAGGGCACCATCCTTGCGATGTTCAACATGTTCTCGGGCGGCGCGCTGGAACGCCTGTCGGTGTTTGCGTTGGGCGTAATGCCTTACATCTCTGCGTCCATCATCGTACAGTTAATGGCTGCAGTCTCGCCTGCACTGAAGGAGCTGCAAAAGGAAGGCGAGGCTGGCAAACGCAAACTGACGACCTATACGCGATTCGGTACGCTGGGTCTGGCGATATTTCAATCCGTCGGTGCGGCAGTGGCGCTGCAGAAAAGCGGTGTAGCGCTGGTCCCCGGCTTCGGGTTCATTTTTGTCGCTTCCATCTCGTTGATCACCGGCACCATGTTCCTGATGTGGCTGGGCGAGCAGATGACGGAGCGTAGTATTGGCAACGGCATGTCGATGATCATCTTCGCCGGCATCGTCACACGGTTTCCGAGTGCGATTGCGTCAACCGCCCAACTGGTCAGTGAAGGCTCTCTGAACCCCGCAGTGGTTCTGCTCATCATTGCGCTGGTGGTGCTGGTGACCTGGTTTGTGGTGTTTTTTGAAAGTGCCCAACGCCGCATCCCGATTCATCATGCCCGCCGCCAGCAGGGGCGGCGTCTGTATGCCGCACAGACGCAACATCTACCGTTGAAACTGAATATGTCGGGCGTCATCCCGCCGATTTTTGCATCCAGTATCATTCTGTTTCCGGCCTCGGCCGTAAGTTTTTTTGGTGGCGCTGGTGGCGCTGGTGGCGGTGGCGGTGGGTTCCTGCAGGTGCTGGCCAATGCGCTGTCGCCGGGCCAGGCACTTTATACCTTCCTGTATGGCGCCCTGATTATATTCTTTTGTTTCTTCTATACGGCATTGGTGTTCGACTCACGAGATACCGCAGATAATCTGAAGAAATCGGGTGCCTTCGTTCCTGGCGTGCGTCCTGGCTTGATGACCGGTCACTATATCGATCAAGTGCTTACCCGGTTAACGGTCGCTGGCGCCTTGTACGTGACTGCGGTGTGTCTATTGCCCGAGATTCTGGTGACCACCTGGAACATCCCGTTTTCGTTCGGCGGCACGTCGCTGTTGATCACCGTGGTGGTGGTGATGGATTTCATGTCTCAACTACAGGCGCACTTGATGTCGCATCAATATTCGGGCCTGCTTGAGAAATCCAAGCTTAAAACGCCGGGGCGTGGCAATAGCCCGGCTCGACAACATTGACCGTCATCTGTTTTAGAGCTGATTCCACGGTCGAAATCGATTTTGAGAGGCTGTTTTAATGAAAGTTCGTGCTTCCGTACGCAAGATCTGCCGTAATTGCAAGGTGATTCGCCGCAGTGGTGTGGTGCGCGTGATTTGTACCGATGCCCGGCACAAGCAACGTCAGGGGTGAAGTTCCGCGCATCCGACGTCCGAACACCCGTGCGCGAGCGCGGGCTGGAAGTGCGTTGCGGAATTTCCAGGTTGGCATCTGCATTTTTATTTGAAATAAACATCATTTAACAGCTATACTGCGCAGCTACCCGCGCAGCTACTAAGAGAGTTGAATATGGCTCGTATTGCGGGCGTCAATGTCCCGGCCAACAAACACACGGTGATTGCTCTGCAGTCTATCTATGGCATCGGCACCCCGCGCGCCAGGAAGATCTGTGCAGCGGCGGGTATTTCACCTGCCGTGCCAGTGAAATCGTTGACCGAGGCCGAGTTGGAACTGCTGCGTGCTGAGGTCGGCAAGTTTGCCGTCGAAGGCGATCTGCGTCGCGAAGTCTCGATGAGCATCAAACGTTTGATGGACATGGGGTGTTATCGCGGCCTGCGGCATCGCCGTGGTTTGCCTGTTCGCGGGCAACGCACCCGTACCAACGCTCGCACCCGCAAGGGCCCCCGACGCGCTGTGCGCAAGTAATGCGCGGTATGCAAGTGAACCCACAAGAGAACCAGGCTTAACCCATGGCCAGTCCAGGCAGCAACGCTGGTAAACAGCGCAAAAGAGTCAAGAAGAATGTGACCGATGCGATCGTGCATGTGCACGCCTCGTTCAACAACACCATCGTGTCGATCACTGACCGGCAAGGCAACGCTTTGTCGTGGTCCACGGCCGGTGCCTGCGGTTTCAAGGGTTCGCGCAAGAGCACCCCATTCGCTGCACAGGTGGCTGCCGAGAAAGCCGCCACTGCGGCCGCCGAGCATGGCGTGAAGAGTGTTGAGGTGTTGATCAACGGACCAGGCCCAGGTCGTGAATCGGCAGTGCGTTCGCTCAACGCCGCCGGCTTCAAGGTGACCAACATTACCGACGTGACGCCGATTCCACATAACGGCTGTCGCGCGCCCAAGAAGCGCCGCGTCTGATGGTCGACGGATCAAGGAGACACTGAATGGCTCGTTATATTGGCCCCACCTGCAAGCTCGCACGTCGTGCCGGTACCGATTTGCTACTGAAAAGCCGGGGTCGTTCGCTCGATTCCAAATGCAAGCTGGATACCCCGCCTGGACAGCACGGCACGCGTCGTATCAGGATGTCCGACTACGCTCTCCAGCTGCGCGAGAAGCAGAAGCTGCGACAGATGTACGGCGTGCTCGAGCGGCAATTCCGCAACTATTATTTGAAAGCGGCGCGCAGCAAGGGATCGACCGGTCTCAACCTGCTGCGCATGCTGGAAGCACGGCTGGATAACGTGGTCTACCGCATGGGTTTTTCGGCCACGCGCGCGGAGGCACGCCAGTTGGTCGGTCATCGTGCGATCAAAGTCAATGGGCAGTCGGTCAACATCCCTTCCTACATGGTGAAAGCGGGGGACCTGATCGAAGTGCGCGAGAAATCGCGCAATCAGACACGCATCGCCCAGGCTTTGTCGGTAGCAGCCCAGATTGGTTTTCCGGAATGGGTGGATGTCGACGAAAGAGGCCTTAAAGGCGTGTTCAAATCACAGCCCGAACGGGATCAGATTCTTCCCGATATCAACGAGAATCTCGTCGTCGAGTTGTACTCCAAATAATTATTTTTGCGAATTCGTCGACGACGAATTCCAAATTCAAAGAGGTTTTACGTCCATGCAGGGTCAGATCAACGATCTTCTCAAGCCGCGTACTGTCGAAATCGAGCAGATTTCGGTCAACCGCTCGCGTATCGCACTGGAGCCGCTGGAACGGGGTTTTGGTCATACGCTGGGTAACGCGTTGCGCCGTATCCTGCTGTCGTCGATTCCGGGCGCTGCCATCACTGAAGTGCTGATCGACGGTGTTGTGCATGAATACAGTGCCATCGAAGGTGTGCAGGAGGATGTCATCGACATTCTGCTGAACATCAAGAATGTGGCGTTGCGCCTGACGGCGCGCGACAGCGCCACGCTCAAACTCGAGAAATCGGGCAAGGGTCCGGTCACTGCCGCGGATATTCAACTGGATCATGACGTAGAACTGGTCAATCCGGAGCTAGTTATCGCCAACCTCACCGGTGGCAAGCTGTCGATGACACTCAAAGTGACCCGCGGCCGTGGCTATCAGCCGGTAGCCGCGCGTGAGGCACAGCAGAGCGAAGACGATGGTCATGCGGTCGGTGTGCTGCGTCTGGACGCTTCCTACAGCCCGGTACGTCGGGTCAGCTACAGCGTCGAGCGCGCGCGTGTCGAACAACGCACCGATCTTGACAGGCTGATCCTGGATGTCGACAGCAACGGTGGTATTGAGGGCGGCGAAGCGTTGCGTATGGCCGCGCGCATCCTGCGCGAGCAACTGTCGGTGTTCGTCGATCTGGAGACCGAAGGTGAAGTGACCAACCTTACTGTAAAGCGGGATCTCAATCCGGTACTGCTGCGCCCGATCGACGATCTCGAGCTTGGCGTGCGTTCGACCAATTGCCTCAAGGCCGAGAACATCTACTTCATCGGCGATTTGGTGCAGCGCAGTGAAAACGAGTTGATGAAGACGCCGAACCTCGGCAAGAAGTCGCTCAACGAGATTAAGGAATCACTGAAGTCCCACGAACTCGAGTTGGGCATGCAGTTGGACAACTGGTCTTCCCCGAAGATCGTCGCCTGAACTGCCCAACTAAGCCGCCCGCCCAAGCCGATTAAACCGGAAATTCATCATGCGTCATAAAGTCGCAGGCCGACGACTCGGTCGAACCACTAGCCACCGCAAAGCCACCCTGCAGAACATGGCGGTGTCCCTGTTCAAGCACGAGTTGATCCGCACCACTTTGCCCAAGGCGAAAGAACTGCGGCGGGTGGCCGAGCCGCTGATCACCCGCGCCAAGGAAGACAGCTTGGCCAACCGGCGTCTGACGTTCGACCGCCTGCGCGATCGCGATACCGTGCAGAAGCTGTTCGCTGTCCTCGGTCCGCGCTACAAGCAGCGCCCCGGTGGTTACCTGCGAATCCTGCGTTGCGGCTTCCGCCCCGGAGACAGCGCGCCGATGGCCTACGTTGAACTAGTGGACCGCGCAACTGAAACAACAGAGGTGCGACAAGCTGACCAGGCTTGATCGGATTTGATGAAACGGACGCTGCGGCGTCCGTTTTTTTATCTGGAGAGAAGTAACGGGTCAAAATTCCAGATCCAGCGCGCCACACAACCAGTCGTTCAAAGGCGCGAGTTGCCGAAAGAGTCTTGTCACATGCTTTTGCAGGTCCGGACGCAGCATCTCCTCGTCCGACAGCGCGCCGTGGACGATGAAATCCTTGCGTTTGAGGTCTTCGATCAGCGTGTGGTTGGGATCGTAGCCCTGCGGTGGCCGCACCAGACTGTCGCCGGCGAGCGTAAAAACGCTGCGGAACGCAGGGGCATGTACAGTCGCTTTCCAGCTCACAGGATTGTTGACGAGATAGGCGCGGATCCGTTTCAGGGCGGAGGGTTGAGGATGCCACACACCGCCGCCGACAAAGCACCGTCCAGGTTGCAGATGCAAATAAAAGAATGGGGCGTCGCCCATCAATTCGCGTGTCCGTTCATGGAAAAAACGGGCGCTGATCCATTCCTTGTACGGACGCTTGTCCCGGGCGTAGCGGATATCGCGATAAATGCGAAACATGGAGCCGCCTTGTGGCTTGGGGCTGGCGACAAAATGCGGGCTGATAGCGTGCAGTGGGTCGGCCAAGTCGGCAATCAGCCGTAGCATCGGTTGTCGCAACTGAACCTCGAACTCGTTCTTATGCGCGATGAACCAGTCGCGCTCGTTGTGGCGAGCGAGTGCGCGCAGAAACTTGAAGCTGGCCAGGCTGAAGTACCCGGTGGTCGAACGAGCCATCGAAGAGTTCACTCAATTTTCGATCAATGTAGCGCAATCGCGCGCGCAGCGGCACGGCGGAATGAGTCAGCGCTGATCGGCAGCTTATCCCAGCGCGCGAGCACGCCGCCGGAACAGATTCAGCGTGAGGGCGAGATGGATCGGTAAGAGCAGTGCGATCCAGTGCAGATTGTCCTGATAGCAGCCGGGAAGCAGATGCAGCAGAAGACCGCCCATTGCCAGCAGCGCAATCAGCGCTGACAGCCATCGTGCGAATCCTGATGCGGGCCGCCCGTGGACATGCGCGATCCAGCTCGGTATCAAAAATAATATCAGGGGGTTCAACAGCAACAAGTTCTCGTTGTACCAGCCGCCCCAGTGCTGGGTCAGTCCCCACAGCGCCGCCAGGATCAGTCCGCCGATGCCGCAAAATAGGGCGTACGCAGTCGCCAGCAGAGTAAATGCAAGCCGTACTGCCTTATATCTGTTGTCGCCGAGAATCAGCAACGAGGCGGCGAAACCCAAGCCGATGATGAGAAACAGGCCGAGCAGTTGCGGCGGCTGTTTCGGCGCAGCGGGCAGTCGGCCAGCAAGCAGGGTGGTTTCAGAGGAAACCAGCGGCTCGGCCTTGCCCTGTGAATTTTCAGTGTGGATCGTGTTCAGTGCCTGTGACAGGACCATCGGCACGAAGCTTTCCTGCCAGATCGTCAGCGGTCGGTCGGCCGCCGGCCCGAGAGCGATGTCCATCGCCAGACCCAGCAGCAGATCTGGAGAGATCAGACGCACGGCCTCGAAACGGTAACTGTGACCAAGAGGAGCAGTACGTGGCTGCAATTGTTTCTGCAAGCTGCCGCCCAGAGCGCTGTTGAGCGCGTCGCGAACCCGCGTCGAGCAGTTGGAGACGAAATAATCGTAACGGTACCGGGCGTTTTCGGGGCGTGCGTTCCAGCGTAAAAAATGACGCAGATTCAGGCGTTGTGCCGGTGTCAGGTTGAGCACTTGTTCGGTGACGGAGCGGCCCGCCTCGCGGTACATCGCCAGGTCGGAGGACAGCGAGTCGGCCGCGATGCGGTAGATCATGTAACCGCGTGCGAAATTGAGAAAGAAGTTCTTTTGATTGAAGTCAAAGATGCCATAGTTGTAAGCGATGGCCGAGCCGGTTCTGGTATCGCGCACCAGAATGGCGTTATGCCCGAAGCGTTCCCAGTAAATTTCGCCGGGGCCGAACGTCAATACGCTGATCTGCAAGTCGGAGCCAGGGACATCGGCGGCCCGCGCCGGGGTGGGTAGTATCACGCATGACCACAGCAGCAGGCCTGCCAGCGTGGCGAGCCAAGCCTTCATGCTTGCGACAGCGTGACCTGAAGTTGCAGGATGCGGCGGCTGTCGGCGCGTTGTACGTTGAACTGAAAATGATCCAGCCGCAGGCTCTCGCCGCGCCGCGGCATGCGGCCCAGGGCGTGCATCACCAGACCGCCGACGGTGTCGAAATCGTGGTCGGGGAAATGTGCGTTGAAGTATTCGTTGAAATCCTCGATGGTCGTCAACGCGTTGACCAGATAACGGTGTTCGTCGAGTTTGAGAATGTGTGCGCCTTCGGCTTCGTCATATTCGTCGTCGATGTCGCCGACGATGGTTTCCAGCACATCCTCGATGGTGACCAGTCCGGCCACGCCACCGTATTCGTCGACGACCACCGCCATGTGATTACGCTCGCGTTTTAAATCCTTGAGCAGCACGTTGACGCGCTTGGATTCGGGCACGAAGACCGCTGGTCGCAGATGCTGGTCGAGCTCGAATGCAGGAGCGGCATCCCGCCCGACCACGCTGAACTTGAGGAGATCCTTGGCAAGCAGGATGCCCAGTATTTGATCGCGCGAATCGCCGATGACCGGAAATCGCGAGTGTCCGGAATCCAGCGCTTCGGTGAGGATGCGCGGCAAATCCCAATCGCTCTCGATGGCGACGATCTGTGCGCGCGGGATCATGATGTCGCGCACCTGCAGTTCGCTGGTCTCGAATACACCGCGCACCATCTCGGCGGCGTCGGCGTCGATCAGGCCGTCCTCGCATGCACAGGAGAGCAATTCGAGCAGGTCTTCGCGTGACCGCGGACCCCCGGCCAGACGCTGGGTGAATTTCCGCCACCAGCCGGCAGGCTGGGTTTCTGATTCTTCTTCGGCGGGTTGATCGGAGCCGTCGTTCATGGAATATTAGTTATCAAAAAGGCGTACCGCAGCGGCCGGTGGCGATGGCAGTTCCGCAAGTTTAGTCGCTATACGGATCGTCGAAACCCAGCGACGCCAGAATCTCGCGCTCGCGGGCTTCCATGACGGTGGCATCTTCTTCGCACTCGTGGTCGTGTCCGCGCAGATGCAACACGCCGTGAACCACCATGTGTGCCCAGTGGCCGCGCGGATCCTTGCCCTGTGTGGTGGCTTCGCGAGCGACGATCGGCGCACAGATCACCAGGTCACCCAGTACCGGCTCGTTCAGCGTCTCGGCTTCGTAACCGAAAGACAACACGTTGGTCGGTTTCGGCTGGTTGCGAAAGCGGGCGTTGAGCGCGGAGCTCTCGGTTTCGTCAACGATACGGATGGTGAGATCGCCGTCGGTGTCCTCCAGCGCGGCGAGCGCCCATTTGCGCAGGGCGGCCGGCGCGGGCACACCGGTGGCCTTGACTTTGCGCTGGATGTTGATCGGCTGGGTTCGACTCACTACTCCGATCCCCGCTGCCGCTCCTGCTGGACGCGAGCCTCGCGTTCGTGCCGGTCGTAGGCGCGGACGATGGCCTGTACCAGCGGATGACGCACCACGTCCTCGTGCTGAAAGTGGGTGAGGCCGATGCCGGGAACGTTCTCCAGCACTTGCAGCGCGTGCTTGAGGCCACTGCGGATGTTTTTCGGCAGGTCGATCTGGGTGACGTCGCCGGTGACCACGGCCACACTGCCGAAGCCGATGCGGGTCAGGAACATCTTCATCTGCTCGACCGTGGTGTTCTGCGCCTCGTCGAGAATGATGAAGGATTCGTTGAGCGTGCGGCCACGCATGAAGGCCAGAGGCGCGACTTCGATTACGCTGCGTTCAATTAGTCGCGCGACCTTGTCGAAACCCATCATCTCATACAGCGCGTCGTACAGTGGGCGCAGATAGGGATCGATCTTCTGCGCCATATCACCGGGCAGGAAGCCGAGTTTTTCGCCGGCCTCGACCGCGGGCCGCACCAGCACCAGCCGACGCACGCGATCACGCTCCAGTGCGTGCACCGCGCTGGCCACGGCGAGATAGGTTTTGCCTGTGCCGGCCGGGCCGATGCCAAACGACAGATCGTTACTGTCGATGCTGTGCAGATAGGCTTTCTGCAGCACGCTACGGCCGCGCACCACGCCGCGTTTGGTGCGGATGACAACATCGCCGCCGCTGTCTTGACCCGCTTCAAATGACGTATTGACGTCGTCTAGACCGTGCTCCAGCAGCATCAGATGGACCTGTTCGGGCGTAATCAGGTCGTCCTCGGTTTGCGCGTAGAGGGCCCGCAGCACGTTTTCGGCGCGGGCGATGTCAACCGGCTGCCCCAGCAGGCGGAAGCGGTTGCCGCGATTGCGGATCTCGATGCCCAGACGCAGTTCGATACTGCGCAGGTGCGCGTCGAATGGCCCGCTGAGATTGGCCAGGCGGCCGCCGTCATCGGGTTCCAGCACCAGATCGAGGCGATCGGGTTGCGCCTCTGGGTCGGAAATATTCAAGAGGCGGGGTCAGGTGATTGCCGCAGCCGTCGCATCGGAGGTGATGCAACCGCGCAGCGAATTGGGCATGATTTCGGTGATGCGCACGTCGACGAAGTGCCCGATCAACGCCGGATCGCCGTCGAAATTAACGCGCCGGTTGCAGGGGGTTCGGCCGCTGAGTTGTTGTGGGTCGCGCCGCGAACGCTGGTCGACCAGCACGGATTGGCAAGTGCCCAACAGTTTCTGGGCAAACGCGTTGCCATGTTCACGTATGCGCGCCTGCAGGCGTTCCAACCGCTGGTGTTTCACGTCCTCCGGCACGCTGTCCCAGAGCTTGGCCGCCGGCGTGCCGGGCCGCGGACTGTACGTGAACGAATAGGCGGCATCGAAGCGGGCTTGATCGATCAGGTCCAGGGTCTGCTCGAAATCGTCCTCGGTCTCGGACGGGAAACCGACGATGAAATCGGTAGACAGCGAGATGTCCGGCTGCAGTGCACGCAGCTGGAGGATCTTGTCGAGAAACCTAGCGCGCGTATAGCCGCGTTTCATCATACCGAGGATACGGTCTGAGCCCGACTGTACCGGCAGGTGCAGATAGCCAACCAGTTTGGGCTCGCTGGCGTAGGCACTCATCAGTGCATCGTTGAAGTGGGCCGGATGCGAGGTCGTAAAGCGGATACGGCCGAGCGGTTCGATGCGGGCGATGCAGGCGATCAGAAAGGCCAGGTCGACGCTGTCGCCTTCTGGCGTGGCGCCACGGTAGGCATTGACGTTCTGGCCCAGCAGAACGATTTCGCGGACGCCCTGCCGGGCGAGCTGTTCGACTTCGGCCAGCACGTCCAGCAGCGGGCGGCTGACTTCCTCGCCGCGCGTGTAAGGCACGATGCAAAAACTGCAGTACTTGCTGCAGCCTTCCATCACCGAGACATAGGCACTGGCACCGTGCGCGCGCGGTGCCGGCAGATGATCGAACTTTTCGATTTCGGGAAAGCGGATGTCAACCGCGGGGTGGCCACTCGCACGCGTCTGCTCCAGCAGTTCGGGCAGGCGGTGCAGGGTCTGGGGGCCGAATACCATATCGACGTTGGTGGCGCGTTGGGCCAGCGCCTCGCCTTCCTGACTGGCAACGCAGCCGCCGACACCGATCAGGCGTCCCGGTACCGCGGCTTTCCATTCCTTCCAGCGGCCCAGTTCGGAGAACACGCGCTCCTGCGCCTTCTCGCGGATCGAGCAGGTGTTGAGCAGCATCAGATCGGCCGCCTCGGGATCGGTAGTTAGTTCGTAGCCGTGCGAGGCGCGCAGTACATCCGCCATCTTGTCCGAGTCGTACTCGTTCATCTGGCAGCCGAAAGTCTTCAGATACAACTTGGGCATGCGGGTGGGGCTAACCTCCGGACGGGGCCATCGTGGCTGGAGCACGATTATAGCCGACCGCTCTCGACCGATTCTGGCCGTGGTGCCGGATAATCTCCAAACCGACGAGATCGTGGCGCGTACTGTTGCCCCGCAGGCAGGCCAGGGTGGGGTCACCGCTGCGTGGATCGGTGGAAAGAGTCGCGGCCGCGAACACATATTGCCAGTGCCAGGCGGCAGCCGCGGAAGGATACTTGCGCGCCAACGCATCTGGCAGATACACCGATGCACGCCCGTCCG
>Ga0307373_10000357_pt1 | contig 87044 bp, 69 predicted proteins | sample OX2MG_FD_202534 | JGI IMG/M metagenome (GOLD analysis project Ga0307373, IMG submission 202534) | Soil microbial communities from Risofladan, Vaasa, Finland - OX-2 | ecosystem: Environmental > Terrestrial > Soil > Coastal area > Acid sulfate soil | place: Finland: Risofladan, Vaasa | collected...
CTTCGCGCTGGTCGCGACGTAGGCCGTGCTCCCCTCGCGCCGGCACGGGTGACCATCCGGTCACTGACACTTTGGATGTCCTTTTACTGACACTTTGATGTCCGAACGCTGACACTTTGGCGTCCGCCTTCTGACATTTGATGTCCGGCCCCCGATCGAGCCGACTGACATTTCGGCGTCACTTTCCACTACGAGCAGCCCGAGGTGGCGCCGCAGTTCATGCACTTATAGCAGGCTCCGCTTCGCACCATGAGAGCACCGCAGTCGGCGCACGATGGCGCGTCCTCCTGATTCCAGAAGGCTTGGCCCGCAACCAATTGCTTGCCGGGAACATGCTCAGGCCCGGCGGTCGCGGAGGAAGCCGCAGCTGTGGAGTTGGTCCCCATCGGGACGGAGGTTGCGGTCTCTCGCGAGGCGCTCGGTGGAGCGGGAGGAACCCGCTCCAGCACCCCGAGCTCGGCCCTCTCCTCCTGGGGCAGGAAGCGAGCCCCGAGCCAGCGGAAGATGTAGTCGACGATGGACTTGGCGATGGGGATCTCACGGTTACCGGTGTACCCGGAGGGCTCGAACCGCATATGGGCAAACTTGTCGCAGAAGAGCTTGAGCGGAACGCCGTACTGCAGTGCCACAGACACTGCGGTGGCGAAGGCGTCCATCACACCGCTCAGCGTGCTTCCCTCCTTGGCCATCTTGAGGAAGATCTCTCCAGGCTGACCGTCCTCGTAAAGGCCAACTGTGATGTAGCCCTCGTGGCCTTGGATCTCGAACTTGTGGGTGATCGCCTGGCGCTCGGAGGGCAGTCGCCTCCGAGCCGGGCGATCGGCGGCAGCGGCAAGGTCGCCCTCTCGCCCGTTGAACGTGGCCTGCCTGCGGCTGGTGGACAGGGGCTGGCTGCGCTTGCTGCCGTCGCGGTAGATCGCCACCGCCTTCAGCCCCATCCGCCAGGCGTCTATGTAGGCGTGCTCGATGTCGTCGGGCGTGGCGTCCTGCGGTAGGTTGACCGTCTTGCTGATGGCGCCAGAGAGGAACGGCTGGGTGGCTGCCATCATGCGCACGTGGCCCTGCCAGGCGATCGAGCGGCTGCCATTGGCCGGCTGGAAGGCACAGTCGAAGACCGCCAGGTCATCTGCGCGCAGGTGCGGAGCTCCCTCGATCGTGTCGTGGGCATCAATGTGGGCGACGATGTCGCTGATCGCCTGTTCTCCATACCCGAGCCGGCGCAGCGCCAGCGGGACGGTGTTGTTGACCATCTTGAGTAGGCCGCCACCGACCAGCTTCTTGTACTTGACCAGCGCGATGTCCGGCTCGACACCGGTCGTGTCGCAGTCCATCAGAAAGCCGATCGTCCCGGTCGGAGCCAGCACGGTCGCCTGTCCGTTGCGGTACCCGTGGACCGCTCCTAGTTCGTGGGCATCGTCCCAGGTGGTCCGGGCGGCGCCCAGCAGGTTCGGAGGCAAGTGGTCGGCCGGAATCCGGTAGGCCGCGGCGCGGTGCTTCTCCATCACCCGCAGCATCGGCTGTCGGTTGACCGCGAACCCCTCGAACGGCCCCACCTCCTTGGCGATGCGCGCCGACTGGGCGTAGGCCTCACCACAGAGGATGGCCGTGACAGAGGCGGCATAGTCGCGGCCCTGGGGGCTATCGTAGGGGGCGCCCCGGGCCATCAGAAGGGCACCGAGGTTAGCGTACCCCAGTCCCAGCGGGCGGAATCGGCGGCTGTTCTCGGCGATCATCTCGGTTGGGTAGCTGGCGTAGCCGACCAACACCTCCATGGCCGTGATCATGATCCGGATCGTGTGCCGGTACGCTTCGACGTCGAACTCACCGTCGCTTCCGTAGAACTTCATGAGGTTCAGGCTGGCGAGATTGCAGGCACTGTCATCGAGGTACATGTACTCGGAACAGGGATTGCTGGCGTTGATCCGGCCGCTGTTGGGGGATGTGTGCCACTCATTGATAGTGGTGTCGAACTGCATCCCCGGATCGCCACAGGCCCAGGCAGCTTCTGAGATCTGTCGCATCAGATCGCGGGCTTGGTAGGTGTGCATGATTCGGGACGGATCGGTGACCGCATGCGTGTGCCATTCCCGGTCCTCCAACACAGCGCGCATGAAGTCATCTGTCACCCGCACCGAGTTATTGGAGTTCTGAAAGAAGACCGATCCGTAAGCCTCGCCGGTGAAGGACCCGTCGTAGCCGGCCTCGATCAGCGCCCAGGCTTTGCGCTCCTCGCTGACCTTGCAGTTGATGAACTCCACGATGTCAGGATGGTCCGCGTTGAGGATGACCATCTTCGCCGCTCGCCGGGTGGTGCCACCGGACTTGATCACCCCCGCAAACGCGTCGAACCCCTTCATGAAGGAGACTGGACCACTAGCGGTGCCGCCACCGGCCAGCTTCTCCTCGGAGGAGCGGATGCTGGAGAGATTGGATCCCGTACCGGATCCGTACTTGAAGAGCATCCCCTCGGTTCGTGCCAGGGTCAGGATCGACGTCATGGTGTCGTCCACTGAGTTGATGAAGCAGTTGTGCACGAGCACGTGATTGGATAGATAGGTGCCGGACTCGGTTTGGATGTCGAAGACCGGCTGGTGACCACAGTCATCGATCGCAGTCACCACCTCTTCACGGAGGTCGGGGCATGCGGTGGCGCGCTGCAGGCGGAGGGATCCCAGCAAGCGGCGCTGACGGCCGTCCGATATGAATCCGATCAGTTCAGCAAAGCGGGCCCGCTCCGCGCCGATGGCGATCCGGAGGCCATGCTGTGGGCTGCGCCGATCGACGGGATTCGGCCGCCGGGAGTAGATGCCGATCGATGCCAGCAGGATCTGGAGATCCTCCGCCCAGGCCTCTCCACCAACACCGAGGGTGAGGTTGATGGCGACCTCAGGGGAGCAGTCCGGCCCCGGCTCAATGACCCGATGCGCCTGGAATACGCTCCGCAGGTACGCTACGACCTGGTCCAGCGGCGCGGTCCAGAGCCGGTGTGGGACCCGGATCGCGCTCCCAGGTCGGGGCACGTCCCAGCCTTCCACGAATTCCCGCAGCCCCTCGCCCTCGAGACGGATCCACAGGTCTGAGCCATCCACTGTCCCGGCCGGACGACTGGACCGTGCGGCGCGAACGCTCCGGTGGACGCCTGGCAGCACGGTGTCGAGATGACGGGAGACCCAGTCGAATTCGTTGGCATCGGCGACGTGCAGGTCAATCGCGAGGAGCCGGTCGGTCGCGCGCTCGCAGAGGTCCGCTACGCCGTCCGCCTGCAACCAACCGGCGACGGCTGCCGCGCTGACCTGTCGATTGTCGGAGTCCGCCGCTTCCCCCGCGGTGTCGAGCCACCTGACGATGTCGCGACCGTGTCCTCCCGAGCTCACGCCCACCAGCGCGGGCGCAGCCACACGAGCTCGATGGGGGTGGAGACGCAGGCGCATGCCGGGGCGCAGGTCGGCCACCGGGATCCACGCAGGCGCGGTGCCGCGGTCCCGGACTGCGAGCACCATGTGGTCGGGGGTCGCCTCGACAAAGCTGCCATTGCGAAGCCGGACCCGCCGAACCGGCTTCACGCCATTGCTGGCGACCGCCACGATCCGGGTCACCCCCTCGGCATCGTAGACCTCGCGGCCGACAGCTCGGCCGCTCACCAACTCCCCGATCGCGACCATGCCGGAGGGAGTCGAGACCAGAGCGTCGTAGGGTTGGCACGCCGAGACTTGGGGGCGAGGCTCGGCGCCGAGATTGAACCAGACCGGGCTGTTGAACGCGGCGATCTGGTTCACGAGGATGGCACAGAGTTCGGCGTGGAACGCGTCAAGGTCGTCGTCACTGGCGAAGTACTCACCCTGGCGGCCCCAGTCGCGGATGGTGTCCGCGACCCGGCCGATCAACTGCCGGGCGCTGCGCTCCCGATCGGGAGTCCCGAGCAGGCCCCGGAAGTACTTGGACACAACCACGTTGGCGGCCAGCTGTGACCAGCTGCGCGGCACCTCGATGTCCTCCTGGACGAAGACCGCCTCCCCCTTCTCGTTGGCGATGCTGGCGGTGCGCTGCTCCCACTCCACCTCGTCGAAGGGGTGGACACCGGGGCGGCTGTACCGGCGCTCGACCCTGAGCCCCCGCCCGCGGGCCGGTGCGGCCGCCCGCTTTCCGGCTCCGGTCGCTCGCTCCCCCTCGAGCGGCGATGAGGCGCTGGCAGCAGAGCCGGTCTCGGGGGCGGGGGTCGGGTCGTTGCGGGGATCGTCCACGAGGCACTCCTCCGAAGGGTGACGGAAGGACAGGATGAGGCTGCCGAGGCCCCGTCGTCTCCCCCACTACATCTAGGGGGTGACAGGGTGCCCGGACGCAAGATATTGCGCCTTTGTGGGGTCGGAGTCAAGCCGATGGTCCCCCAGGGGCCGAATCGATCTAGAATCGGAGGGGACGGCCGCCCCCTCCGATGGCGCGGGCCGCAGCGCAGCGACCGGACCCGTCGGCGGTTGCCACTTGAGGAGGCCTCGTGCCGGATCGGACGCTCCCGATCACCCTGCCCGCGATGGGCGAGTCGGTGACCGAGGGGACGGTCGGGAGCTGGCGCAAGCGGGTGGGCGACGTGGTGGCCGCCGGCGAGACACTAGTCGAGGTCCAGACCGACAAGGTCGATGCGGAGATCCCGGCGCCGGAGTCCGGCCGTCTCAGTCGGATTCTCGTCGAGGAAGGGACCACCGTCTCCGTGGGTGACCCGATCGCGGAGCTCGAAGTCGCCACTCCGGCCCCCACCGCGGACTCGGAGACGGCCGCAGCGCGGGAGCCCGAGGCTCCCGCGCGACACACTTCCGGCGAGGTGATCGCGGAGACGCCGGGGGAGGCGACCGAGGAGAACGCCGAAACGCTGGTGACGGTTGCCCTCCCCGCGATGGGGGAGTCGGTGACCGAAGGCACCATCGGCAGGTGGCACCACCAGGTCGGCGAGAGACTCGCGGCCGGCGACACTCTGGTGGAGATCCAGACCGACAAGGTCGATGCGGAGATCCCGTCTCCTGTGAGCGGTCGGGTAAGCCGTCTGCTGGTCGCCGAGGGCGCGACGGTGACGGTCGGCACACCCATCGCGGAGCTCGCCACCGGGGCGGCGGGAGCCTCCCCCGCGACTACCGATACGGCCGCGGAGTCGGCATCGCCCGGGCCAGGCGCGTCCACCGACGGAGATGGGTCGCGGGCGCATCCGGCCGGGGTGCTGGAGGCGTCCCCAATCACGCGGCGGCTCGCTGAGCGCCTTGGGGTGGATCTCAACCGCGTACGGGGAACCGGACGCGGGGGGCTGGTCCGGCGGCGTGACCTCGGCGCTCCGGCGGCGGGCAACGGCGCCGCCGGCCCCTCCGACGGCGCAGCTGCTGCGGCCCCAGCCGGGCGCCCCACCCCCCCCTCCGGCGCCCCCAGCCCCGCCACGTCGGGGTCGGCTCCGATCAAGGGGCCACAGCTGGCGCTAGTGCAGGCGATGGAGGCAAGCCTGGCGGTTCCCACCGCCACCAGTTTCCGGACCCTCGACGTCGAGGTCCTCGACCAGCGACGGCGTCAACTCAACGTGGCGCTTCAGCAGGCGGGGCGCGCCACCATCAAAGTGTCATTCACGCACCTGATCGCGTTCGCGGTGTCACGAGCAGCCCACGAGCATCCGAGTCTCTCGACCCGGTTCCAAAGGGTGGAGGGTCAGCCGGTTCGGCAGGCGAGAGACACGGTTGCGCTCGGACTCGCCGTTGACGTCGAGCGGCGCGACGGGAGCCGCTTCCTTGTCGTCCCTGTGCTGCGCGACGCTCACCGCCTCGACTTCTCGACCTTCCGCGACCGCTACGAGGATTTGGTCCGACGCGCGCGCGCCGGGACGCTCACGATGGACGACCTCCAAGGTGCCACCCTGACCCTAACCAACCCGGGTGGGATCGGCACCGTGGCCTCGGTCCCTCGGCTGCTGGCCGGGCAGGCCGCGATCGTCGCGGTGGGAGCGATCGGCTATCCCGCGGGCCTCGCCCACCTCAGTGAGGCTGAGGCGGCCGCACTCGGAATGCACCGAGTCATGACAGTGAGCAACACCTACGACCATCGCCTGATCCAGGGCGCCGAATCGGGGGAGTTCCTGGGCCGGGTGGAGCATCTCCTGGCGGGCGCGGACGGTTTCTACGCGGGCGTGTTCTCCGCATTCCACCTGTCCGCGACTTCGCTGGACTCGATCTTGGCGCCGCTGGCGCGAGACCCGGCGCCAGCCACGCCCCAAATTGGGGTCGGCTCCAACGCCGGCGAGCAGCTGATGTACGCGGTGGCGGCAGGGATGTCGTTGGTCAAGGCATTCCGCACCCACGGCCACCTCGCCGCTCAGCTTGACCCGCTCGGAAGCGCACCCCCAGGGGACCCGGCCATGGACCCAGAAACGGTCCGACTCACCCCCGAACTAATGGCACGGGTTCCCGCCTGGATGATGCGGGTGGAGGTGCCCGGCGCCACCCTGGCCGAGGCGCTGCCTCACCTGCGTGCAACCTACTGCGGCACCATCGCCTACGAGATTGAGCACATCTCGAGCCACGAGCAGCGGGTGTGGCTACGCAAGCAGATCGAGTCCGGGGCGCACCGCCACGCGCTCCCGCCCGACCGCCAGCTCCAGCTCTTCGACCGTCTCGCCACCGTCGACGCCTTCGAGCGGTTTCTTCGACGCACGTATCTCGGGCACCACACCTTCTCCATCGAGGGACTCGATGCCCTCATCCCGATGCTGGACGAGTCGATCGAACTGCTGGCACGGGATGGCGCCAGCGAGGTCATGCTGGGAATGGCCCATCGGGGCCGCCTCAACGTGCTAGCCCACGTGGTCGGACGTTCCTACGCCTCGATGTTGGCCGAGTTCGAAAGCGGTCACGTCGAGGGCGGCGCCACTGCGGGGGATGTCAAGTACCACTTCGGCGCTGAGGGCACCTACCTCACGACCGGCGGGCGCCCGGTGACGGTGGCGGTGAGCCACAACCCAAGCCACCTTGAGGTGGTGGATGCGGTGGTGGAGGGGAGAGCGCGGGCCAAGCAGACGCGTCGGCGCGCGCACGAGGTGCATCAGGACACCCGCATCGTGGTGCCTTTGCTGATCCATGGCGACGCCGCCTTCACCGGCCAGGGGGTGGTCAGCGAGACGCTCAACATGCAGGCACTCGCCGGCTACTCCACCGGTGGCACCATTCACATAATCGGTGACAATCAGATTGGGTTCACCACCGACCCCCGCGAGGGGCGCTCCACGCGGTACGCGAGTGACATAGCCAAGGGCTATGACCTACCCATCATCCACGTCAATGCCGACGACGTGGAGGCGTGCCTGGTCGCCGTGCGGCTGGCGGTGGCATTTCGCAGCACCTTCGGGCATGACAGCATGATCGACCTGATCGGCTATCGCAGGCTCGGCCACAACGAGGGGGACGAGCCCGCCTATACCCAGCCGCTGGCGATGGAGCGGATCCGCGCCCACCCCCCGGTAGTCCGCCTCTACGGCGCCACTCTGGCAGAACGCCGTCTTATGACCTCTGGAGAGGTGGAAGCGCGCATGACCGCCGCCTACGAGCAGATTGCCCGAGTGCACCGGGAGGTGATCGCTCAGCCCGATGGCGTTGCCGAGTCGGAGCATGTCCGACAGGTAGACCCGGTGGGTGACCCCGAAATCGACACCTGTGTGCCGGCGCCGACGCTCCGAACTCTCGACGACCAGTTGGTACGGGTCCCCGACGGGTTCACCATCCACCCGAAGCTGCGCCGGTTCTTCGACCAGCGCCCGGCGGCGTTTCAGCCTGGCGGGCGGCTGCTTTGGGCTCAGGCCGAGGCTCTCGCCTGGGCCTCGTTGCTGATTGATGGGATTCCGATCCGGCTCACCGGTCAGGACACGGAGCGAGGCACGTTCAGCCAGCGACACCTGGTGCTGCACGACTCCACCACCGGCGAGCGCTGGGCCCCGATTCAACATCTGGTGCAGGCCAAAGCACCCTTCGAGCTGTGTAACAGCCCGCTGTCGGAGATCGCAGCCCTCGGCTTTGAGTATGGCTACGCGGTGACTGCACCCAACGCGCTGGTGGTGTGGGAGGCGCAGTACGGCGACTTCTACAACAATGCCCAGGTGATCGTCGATCAGTTCATCGTCGCTGGCCAGGCCAAGTGGGGCCAGGACTCCCGGCTGGTGCTGCTTCTGCCGCACGGGTACGAGGGCAGCGGGCCGGAGCACTCCAGCGGCCGACTCGAGCGCTTTCTGCAGCTGGCGGCGGAGGGAAATATCCGCGTCGCCGTGCCCACCACCGCGGCCCAGTACTTCCACCTTCTGCGAATGCAGGCGCTCACCACCAGACGTCGTCCCCTGATCTGCTTCACCCCCAAGAGTGGTCTCCGGCTGTCCGAAGCCCAGTCGGAGGTTGGCGACTGTAGTGCGGGTCGCTTCCGTCCGGTGCTGGATGACGACCTGCCGGCCGAGCGGCGCCAGGAGGTGCGCCGCCTCATTCTCAGCACGGGCAAGATTCACTACGAGCTGGGGGCCCGCGCGGGCCCCCATCGCGACAGCGGCCCGCCGGTGGCGCTAGCCCGGCTTGAGCTGATTTATCCCTTCCCGATGGAGGCGCTGCGGGCACTGCTGACATCGTACCCGGCTGTCCAGGAGGTAGCGTGGGTGCAGGAGGAGCCCCGCAATATGGGGGCATTCCAGTTCGTCGCCGAGCGCCTTCCCGAGTTGCTTCCCGAGGGCGTGCGCCTCCGGTACGTCGGCCGGGCCGAGAGTGCCAGCCCCGCCGAGGGTGCGTCGAGCGCGCATCGGCTGGAGCAGGAGCGCATCCTGAGCGAGGCCCTGGTCGACATCGCCAATCCCTCGGCGTAGGCCGGCCGGGGCCAGGCCCGGCCCTTGCCAAGAGTGGTCGGACCCGTCAGACTCGCCGGGCACCAATCGGGTGCGGAGCTGAAGCTGGGTGGAGGGACTCATCGTCATGCAAGGATTCAAGGCCTTTCTGCTGCGGGGCAACGTGGTCGACCTTGCCATCGCGGTGGTGATCGGCGTCGCATTCGGCGCAGTGGTCACTGCCCTGGTGAGCGACCTATTTACGCCTCTGCTCGCCGCTATCGGGGGCAACCCCAACTTCGGCCACCTAAGCTTCACCCTCAATCACTCTCGATTCGCCTACGGGGCATTCGTCGACGCCCTGCTCGCGTTCATCGTCCTCGCAGCCCTCATCTACTGCCTGGTCGTGCTTCCCATGAATGCGCTCACGGCTCGGAGCCACCAGGCCCCTCCTCCGGACCCGAGCACCAAGCTCTGCCCGGAATGCTGCAGCACCATCGCTGTCGCGGCCCGCCGCTGCGCCTTCTGCACCGCCGTGATCGCCTGAGGGCGGTTATCCCCCGCTCCGGGTGTTCCAGTCACGGCGCCGCCCGGTCCGAACGCAGCCCACCCTCGCTCGACCGCGGGTACGTGCCCACTCCGCTTCGCCCTCGTTCCCGGCGGCAGGGATGAGGGGGCCGCTCGCGGCTAAGCTGGGGACCCCAGGGGTGGCCGGCCTGCGGCTGCCCCTGGGGCGCCGTCGTCTCCCGGGCGCGGCTGTCGAGATCCGTTGCGAGCGCTCAATTCGCACGCGGGCGTGGCCGGCCCACCCGGGTCCGGACCACATGGGTCGACCCGCTGGTACCGCCGAGGCGCCCCGGGGGTGCACGGCCGGACCTGGGGGGAAGGACTCCGCCTGTGGTCACGGGCCCGCGCCTGGGTGCCCCTGGTGCGGCCCGAGCCTGGTCTGTGGCTCGGCGGGGGTGGCAGGCCGGGCTGCAGCCGGGAGCGATGGTGTGCGAGAGTTCTCGGATGCCGACCCCGTCCCCCCGGATCCTCGTCCGGGCTCCGCAGGCAGATGCCGTCACGGCCTGGCGGCAGTACGGGTGGCGCGCGGCACCCGATCCTGCCGCTCTTGATCGGGAGCACGAGGCGTTCTGCCGGGTGTTGGAGGAGTCCGGCGCCACCGTTACGGTGGGGCGGACTCCGGTTCCCGGGGACCCCGATGCGATCTACGTCCGCGACCCGGTCCTGATCGCCCCCGGGGGCGTGATCGCCCTGCGGCCCGGCAAGGAGGGCCGGCGCGAGGAGCCCGCGGCGGTTAGCGCCGACATCGCACGCCTCGGCGTTCCGTCTCTCTCTGTCATGCCGCCACCGGCCACCGCCGAGGGAGGTGACATGTTCTTCCTGGATGCCGCCACCCTGCTGGTGGGGCGCAGCTACCGAACTAATGACGAGGGGGTCCGATTCTTGGCCGCCACCCTCCCCGGGGTGGAGCTGATCGCCTTCGACCTGCCCCACCTGGAGGGAGCCGACGAGGTCCTCCATCTCATGTCGCTGATCAGCCCCGTGGACGTGGACCTGGCAGTGGTCTACCCTCCCCTCATGCCGGTGCGCTGCATGCAGCTGCTGGCCCGGCGCGGCGTGCGCCTAGTCGAGGTCCCTCCCGAGGAGTTCGCCACGATGGGCCCGAACGTGCTCGCCGTCGGGCCTCGGGTGGCAGTGGTCCGCGAGGGGAGCCCGGTCACCCGGCGACGGCTGGAGGCGGCAGGTGTCGAGGTCCGTGCGTATGTTGGGGAGGATCTCAGCGGCAAGGGTGACGGCGGCCCGACCTGCCTCACCCTCCCGCTGGATCCGCTAGCTTAGGCCACCGTCGAGCCTGCGGGGTCGACCGGGCCTGCTCGGGAGGGCGGGGATGGAGCGCGCTCGGATCCGTAGCCTCCGTCAGCGGCCCCGGCCGGTGAGCGCGCGGCGCGGGTTGTCCGCCACCAGCTGGTGGCACTCCGCCTCGCTGAGCCCGGCCGCCCGCAGCCGGGGCAGGAACGTGGACACAACGAAGGCATACCCTCCCGCCCCGGCGGCGGAGAGGTCGCTGGTGAGGCAGACATCTTGGGAGAGGAGGATCTGGCCGAGGAAGCCAGCCTCGGCCAGGGCGAGCACCCCGCGCGCGCGGCGCTCGATCTCGTACTCCACCTGGCTGTTGATCGTGTCGAACTGGACGAAGGCGCCTCGGCGTGCCAGCGCGAGGTGATAGGCGGGATCAGGCACCATGTCGCAGTGGCCGATCACCACCCGATCGGGCGGCACCCTCTCGGCCTCGAACAGGTCGAGCTGGGCGAGTCCCACCGGCCAGCGTGCGGCATGGGTCGTCAGAGTGAGTCCGGTCGTGCGCTGGGCTCGCGCGGCGGCCCGCAGGGTGCGCTCCTCGACGGCGGAGATGTGGGGCCCATTGCAGCCGACCTCGCCGATGACGCCAGGTCGGATACCGGAGTCGTCGACTCCGTGCATGACCTCAGCCACGATGGCCGCCGCCAGCTGATCCACGTCGCGGCGGTCGACGGCATGCGCGTCAATGTAAGGGTCGCGGTAGTGCCCGCAGCCCATCACGATGTGGATGCCGGTCTGGGAGCTGATCGCCACCAGGCGGGCCGGGGACCGCCCCAGCTCTCTGGTGGTGCAGTCGACCACGGTGCGGCCGCCGACGGCCGCGAACCGGCCCAGCTCGCGCGCCATCAGGTCGGCATCGTCGAGTAACCCGTCGCTGCGATACTCGCGCAGGAGGTTGATGAACACGTGCTCGTGGGGGAGGATGATGCCGAGCTGGTCGGCGTCGACCGGGCCCCGCACGGTCTGCACCGTGGCTGAGGCCCCGGGCAGGAGACCCTCTGGCTCTGTTGCCTCAGCCACCACAGGGATACCGGACCTTCTGAGTCACCGCCTGGGTGCGCAGGAAGAAGCTGAGGTAGTCAGGACCGCCCACCTTGGGTCCGGTCCCCGACAACCGGTGACCGCCGAAAGGGTGCACCCCTGCCATCGCCCCCGTCGAGCTGCGGTTCAGATAGAGGTTGCCCACCTCCAGATTTTCCTGTGCGTACGCGAGCTCGCGGGGGTCGCGACTGAAGAGCGCGCCGGTGAGGGCGTACCCGACGTGGTTGGCGGCGGCGACGGCCTCCTCGAGGTCGCGCACCCGGTGGACCGTGAGGAAGGGTCCGAACACCTCCTCCTGGGCGATGTCGGCGTCGAGGTCAACGTCCGCCACCACCGTGGGTGTGACGGTGTGGCCGGGGTCCCGGCCGGCGCCGGTCCGGAGCAGCATGCCGCTCGACCGGGCTGCCTCAGCGTAGGTGAGCACCTTCTCCCGGGCCGCACGGCTGATCAGCGGACCAAAGGCATGGTTGTCAGTCGCCGGCCCGCAGTCGGCGGCGAAGGCGTCGAGCGCGGGCAGCAGCGCCTCCAGGACTCGATCGTGGATGTCCGCCGTGCAGATCAGCCGCGAGGTGGCCGAGCACTTCTGGCCCTGGTACCCGAGCACGGACTGGGTGATCTCGCCGACGGCCCATTCGAGGTCGGCCTGGGCGGTGACGATAGTGGCGTTCTTCCCCCCCATCTCAGTCATCACCCGCTTGAGCTGCCGCTGACCGGGGACCAACCCGCTCGCGGCCGCATGGATCGCGGTCCCCACCGGCTTGGACCCCACGAATGCGACGAAGTGCACGTCGGGGTGGCGCACCAGCGCCGCGCCCGCCTCGGGTCCGGTCCCCGGCACCAGCGTCACCACGCCCTCGGGGACCCCGGCCTCCTCCAGCACGCGCATCAGCTGGACGGCGATCACGGTGGCGGCCTCGGCGGGCTTGAGGATCACCGAGTTGCCGGCCGCGATTGCCGCCACCGTCATCCCCAGGGGCAAGGTAGTCGGAAAGTTCCAGGGTGAAATGACCACGCCCACTCCCAGTGGTCGGTAGCGGTAGTCGTTGATCTCGGTGGCGATCGGCTGGATCTCGCGCCGTTCCCACCCAAGCAGCTGGCGCGCGTTCCACTCGAAGTGGTCAATCGCCTCGGCCACCTCGCCATCGCCCTGGTTGAAGTTCTTGCCGACCTCGAAGGCCAGCCACCCGAGGAGCTCGCGGCGGCGCTGGCGAAGGATGTCGCCCGCGCGCAACAGGACCGCCGCCCGCTCCCACCCGGGTACCGCAGCCCAGGCGGGGAAGGCGGCGCGCGCGGCTGCCACCGCGCGACCCGCATCCTCCGCCGTGGCCAGTGGGATCTCGCCGACCACGCAGTCGGAATCCGCCGGGCAGCGTGACACCAGGGTCTGGGAGCCGCCCAGCGCGTGACCGGAGACCGCGAGGGGATACGACTGGCCCAACTGGGATCGGACCGCGGCGACGGCCCGCCTCATCCTCTCGCGCTCCGTAGGGTCGGCGAGATCCAACAGCGGCTCGTTGGCGAACGGTGGCAGTGACATTCGGTGCCCTCCCGGTTCCCTCGGCGCCGCGATCATCGCGACGCCCGCCGGCGCCCCGCCGCAGAAGGGCCCCTGGGGCGCGGCGGGCGCCCGCTGCTCGACAATCCAAGTTTCAGGATACAGACTCGGCGCGCCAGCCGCCCCGACGGATGAGCCGCGGGGGGAAGGCAGTCCATGAGCAAGCGCCGCGCGCGCCGCGCACGGCCTCATCCCCGGCTTGACGCGTGCCCACGGGCCAGAGTCCCCCACCGGGGCACGACCCTCCGTGATCCGGGACCCCCCGCGTCGCTCGCCTCCGCCAGCTCCGATGACAGAGCGACGGTGATCGCCGCGCGCGCGCTCGGGTGACGGCTGCCTCCGGCGCGTCAGTGCGGTCCCGCCCCCGAGCGCCTCGCCCCGCCTCCCCTACCCGCGGGCGGACCTGGTCAGGCAGGGCAGCGTCGATGCCTCCAGCCCATCCCCCTGGCCGCCCCGCCCACCGCGGGGGTCGCACCTCGTAGGCTTGCTCTCCAGAGTCGCTTTGCGCCAACCAAAGGGTGGCGGTCGAATCTGGACGGCAGTGCTGGAACGATCCGGGCCGGTGCCGCCGGCGCCCGGCGCCGGGCTCAACCTGTGACGGCCCCCCCCCCGAGCGAGGACACCGGGCCGGCTGACACGATGTGATCCGCCGTCTCCGACCGGGAGCCGCGACGTTGGGGACCGAGGATCGAAGGAGGAGCATGACGAAGCCACGCGATCTGGGGATCGTCATCGGGAGCCTGCCCCCGGGTGTCCACAACGCCATCACCGACGTGCCCGGAGTTCTCGTCGGGCACACGACCCTGGTGGAGGGAGAGGGTGCCCTGCGAGTCGGGCGGGGCCCGATCCGCACCGGCGTCACGGTGATCCTGCCACGCCCGGGGCCGCTCTTCACGCGCCCCCTATTCGCGGGCTGCCATCGGCTCAACGGGAACGGTGAGCTGACCGGGTTGGAGTGGATCCGCGAATCGGGGCTACTGACCACCCCAATCGCCCTCACCAACACCCTCAGCGTCGGCACGGTTCGGGACGCACTGATCGGCTGGGAGGTCGGCCGCCGCCGGAGTGACGAAATCTACTGGTCGCTGCCAGTGGTGGGGGAGACTTGGGATGGGCTCCTCAACGACATCGCCGGGCAGCACGTCCAACCCGCCCACCTGGCACGCGCGCTTGAGTCAGCCGCTGCGGGCGCGGTCCCACAGGGGGCGGTCGGGGGTGGCACTGGCATGATCTGTCACGGATTCAAGGGCGGTATCGGAAGCGCTTCCCGCGTGGTGGAGACGGCCGGGGAGCGCTGCACGATCGGTGTGCTGGTGCAGGCCAACCATGGACGGCGATCGCGGCTCACGGTCGCCGGCGCACCCGTGGGACTGCGTCTCCCCGAGGCGGAGGTGCCAGTGCCGCGGGACCCGAGGGGCCGTCCGCCCGGATCGGGGTCGATCATCGTGGTGGTGGCCACCGACGCGCCCCTGCTGCCGGATCAGTGTCGGCGGCTGGCCCAGCGCGCGACCCTCGGAATCGGTCGCACCGGTGGTCTCGGTGAGCATTCGAGTGGAGACCTCGCGCTCTGCTTCGCCACTGGTAATGCAGAGCTTCCTGATGACCCTCCGGACGGTCCCGACCGGCTCCGGGTGCCAGTGGCCATGCTGGACGTGCGCCACATCGATCAGCTCTTCGCCGCCGTCGTCGAGGCCACCGAGGAGGCGATCTTGTCGGCGCTCCTTGCCGCCGCCACCATGACCGGGCGCGATGGCATCACCGCGCACGCGCTGGACCCGGACCGCCTCATCTGGGCGATGTCCTCCGCCTGACCCCGGGCGGCCTCTCACTGCGGTTCGGGTCCCCCCCTGTCAATCCCCGGGCGGGGTCGGGCCAGCCGTGGTCCTCTGCGTGCCCCCCTGCGGGCGGTCGATCGGCCCGCGAGGAACCCTCTTTCTGAGTCAGCGTGCCGAGCGCACCCCGTTGGGATGCCGCGGCGGGGCGGTGGGCGGAGGTCCCCACAGGCGCCCTCGCCATCACCACGATTGCCGCTTGCTATCTGCCGTAGCGTGGTGACCAGTCGGTGCCGGGTCGCCAGGATCAGCCTGCACTCAGCTCCGAGCCGGGCGACCAGGCCGTGGTCCACCTCGCCGCTACGAATGGTCGCCGAGGCGGCGTCCTCGGTGAGATCGACCGGTCGCGTCGCTCCGGCCGGCGCGAGCGCGACGGGTCTGTCGTGCTGGAGGTGCCGGGGCGCGTCGCGCAGGGCACGCGCCTCGCGTCGAGCGGAGCTGCAAGGTTCGGGCGGCGAGGCGGGCGCCCGGCGCCAGCTGGCGGTCACGATGGACGACGCGGAGCCGATCCGCTACGGCTCCATCAGGCGTCGGCTGGGGCACTGCGATCCTGCGGTCCGCGGAGCGAGCCGCCCGCCATCCCGGCAGGCGGGCGACCCTCACGGCAATTGGCTGACGGGCCGGGTCGACGAGGTCCGGACCCGCCCCACCGCGGCCCGGGACGATCCCGGGCCGCGGCTCCCGGCCCTGCCTACTTGCTGTAGTACCAATCCTGCGGGTAGAGGTCCAGATATGGATCCTGCGGTGCCGTGCCCTGAAGGTTCTTGCGTACCGCCGATACCCGGTAGACCGGGATCGGCAGGAAGATCATCGGCTGCTCCTTGGCGATGTAGTTCTCGAACGCGGCCAGTGCGGACGGGCTGGAACTGTCGTGGACCGCGTTGATGAGCCTCTGGGTTTCGGGATTGCACCACCACATGTTCGAATTACACCCGAACGGGGCGCTGAAGGCGCCCAGGAATCCGGGCCAGCCCAGCGGCCAGAACTCCAGGAAGTACTCCATCTGCCAGCTGCAGGTCTTGGAGGGCCAGGCACAGCTCGATGTCTGCGCCTGGATCTGGGCGGCCGGAACGCTCTTGATCAGCAGCTGGATGCCGGCCAGGCTGAAGTCCGACTTGAGCAACTGGGTCACGCCGGAGTTGAGCGCCGTCGACTCGTTGGTGACGAAGCTCAGCTGGAGGGGCATCCCCTTGCGCACCCCAAGTCCACAGGTCGTCGGTGTCGTCCCGGGATGAGCGCAGGTGGTCGTGCCATTCGGCACCACCTTCCAGCCATGGGAGCTGAGCAGCGACTTCGCCGCCTTCACGCTGAAGGGGTAAGGGTCGTGGCGGGCGTAGGCGGTCACCTCGGGATTGGTCCCGCCCGGGTTGGGGATGGGTCCGGCGGCATAGCTGCCGGTGCCGTGCTCGAAGACGCGCTCGATTGCGGACATGTCGACAAGGTGCGTGAGCGCCTGGCGCACGTAGAGCTGGCGCACGATCGGCAGGCCAACATTCTTGGGCGCGTAGTTGAGCAAGAGGCCTCCCATGGTGTCCTGTGCCCAGTACTCGATCTTGTATCCCTTGCGCTTCAGGGCGGGGATGGTGCTGAGGTCGTTGAGGGGCACGTAGCCGTAGTCGAGCTGGCCCGCCTCGAGGGCATTGAATTCGGCGGCGTCGCTGGTGAACGGCACCTCGACAAATTGCTTGTAGCGCGGCTTGTGGGTGCCCGAGTAGTGGGGATTGGGTCGGAACGTCACGTAGTCGGTGGCGGGACTGAAAGAGCTGATCTCCCAGGCTCCACTGACCACCTTCCAGAGCGGGTTGCTGGCGAAGGTGCTGGGCTGCTTGGCCTGGCCGATGAGGTAGGTGTAGACCTTGCGGGCCCCAGCCGGGGTGCGGTCATAGTTGCCGACCGATCCCGAAGCTGACTCCTTGTCCCACGCGTGCTGGGGGATCGGGGTGATCTGAGTGAGTTCGTTGCCCAGGAGCCAGAGCGTGTTGTATTGACGATTGAACGTGACAACAAACGTGCGGGCGGAGGGGTAGGCCACCTTGGTGACGTTGTCAGGGAACTTGCCCGGCACGTAGGGTGCCCAGTTGGCCTTCTCCGCCTTGATCAGGTTCATCCAGAACTCGACATCGCGGCTCGTCAGCGGCTGCCCGTCCGACCAGCGCCAGTTCTTAAGTGTGATGGTGGCCACAGTGTCTCCGGCCGCGTTGGTGCTGAATACCGGTGCCGCCGCCAGCGAGTGCTGGGCGCTGAACTCAGCCTTGCCGTTCTGACCCCATAGATAGAGGGGTCGCCAGAGAATCGAGCTGTACCAGGGGATGTACCCCACGTCCCAGTACGCGCTGGAGTAGAGGGGGAAGAGGTAGCTTGGTCCCTCGCCGGGGTACCCCGCGAAGGTGACCGTCTGGGAGCTCGACAGGCGAACCTGGCGAGCGGAGGGGCCGACCACCTGGCCGCAGGCGGCGAGAGCCAAAGCTGCCAGGGCGGTTCCGGCGGCCAGACGGCCGGCAGGAATGGAAAGGCGCATCGCTTGGGACCTCGGTGAGCGCGCCCCTGCTGGGGCGGGTGAGTCCATCGTGGGCCAGTGTGCGGAGTACCGGGTGGCCTGTCAACCGAGGCCGGAGCCGAGCAGTCAGGCCGGTCGAGCTGGCCGGGCACCCTGCCGGGCGCCGGCTCCTCCTCCCGGGGGCCACCTCGCTCACCGGGATGCCCCACCGCTCCGGGGTCGCGGCATCCTTCAGCTCGGCAGCGGGCGCGGCGGCGCCTGCACGGGCCGCACCCCCGGCGGCGGCGGGTGAGCGACGACCCAGGGCGATGGGAGGAGGAGGGTCACAGACGTGGGGCACCGTGACCGCGGGCGCCGGACGGTGAGCCGGAGGCGGAAGTCGGACAGGACCACCGCCCGGTGGGCGGGCAGATCCCGCCCCACAAGGTCCGGGGCGCTCGCGCAGGCTGTCCCCGCGGTGGTCTCGAGGTGGGCAGGTTCAGCGCCGACGAGGCGGGCGCGCCATCCGGGCCTAGGGCCCGGCCTGGGGGAGCCCGACACCAGGTCGGCAGTCGGGCGGCGTCAGCCTGAGCCCCTCTCGCGGTCCCCGCCGCGGGCTCGGCCCCGGCGTCGCGGCCGCGGGGCCCCACTCCCGCGCCCCTACGTGCGCCCGGGCGCGATCCGGTCGAGCCGGTAGCGCCCGACGGCCCAGTTGTTGGGAGCGCCCGACAGCACGTCCGAGACCCAGACCAGGACCCGCACGTCGGGCTGATGGCGGATGGTGAGTGCAACCAAGGGAGACCTGCTCCAGCCCCGTACCCGGTGATACTGTCCCCAGCTGGCTGGGGCCAGCCAGAAGGCGAAGGTGGGCTGGCGGCCCGAGCATCGGGCGAACCCGAAGAGGGTGACACGGGTGGTGGCTGCCGTCCTGGCATCCACCCGCAGCCCGACACCGGCGACGTCACAGATATTCTGCATCGGCTCGCCGTGGGGCACCCCGGCAACTCCGAAGTGGCCACTGGCGAGGGCGAGCGCGACCATGCCCGATCGGGCTGGTCCCGCCCGCTGCCATTTCACGGTGCGGCAGATCCGCTGGTCGCGATCGGCCCAGTCGACTCGGAGGCCAGCATGGCATACACACCCTCGTCGCACCACTCTCCCGCGACGGTCTCGTTCTGTCGCAGGTGAGCCTCCTGGCGCATTTCCAACCGGTCGAGGACGGCGGCGGACGTGGAATTGCGCTCATCCGCGCGCCCGGCGATGCGGTGCAGCCCGAGGTCCTCGAGGCCGAGGCGGAGCAGCGGATGGACTGCCTCGGTGGCGTACCCCTGCCCCTGGTGGTCCGGGTGGAGGACGAAGCCGATCTCGCCCCGCCGGTGGACCTGGCTCCGCCAGCAGAGATTGACCTCGCCGATCGGAACACCGCCGTCGGGACGGACCTCGGCCAGATGGAGCGTATCGCCCTCCCCCGTGAGCCGAATCATGTGGACCCGCTGCTCCAGGGGCGCGCGCACCTCCTCGCGGGAGCGTGGAGCCAGTACTGGACCCGCGCGACGTCCGCCCGTCGTTGGATCGAGTGGAGGCCATCGATGTCGTCCCCGCGGAAGGGACGGAGCAGGAGCCGAGGGGTCGCGCGCAGGTAGCATAGGATCGAGCATGGCCCGATCCTAGCAATCGGCCGGACCCGGTCGGGTGCCGAACCCGGGCCCTGCTGGCCGGGCGATGATGTGGAATGATACGCGACGATGCCGCACACGCAGGAGCTGGGCGACACGGTCGGAGCGCAGATGGTGCGAGCTCTGCGGTTGGTGCATGCGGCGATCCGGAATGACCTCGCCGTCTGTCAGGAGCTGGCCGCAGATGCCAGCGCCGGGGTCTCCACTGTGCAGGTGCGTGCACGGGTGGCGGCTCTCCGTACCACCGGAACGCTCTGGCAGCTGCGCACCACCTGTCTGCACACGTGTCGGTTCGTCCATGAGCACCATGGCCACGAGGACCACCTCCTATTTCCCTTGCTGCGGCGGGCGAGTCCGACGATGGCACCCGTACTGGATCGTCTTGAAGCGGATCACCGGGAAGTGTCTCGCCTGCTGGAGGAGACCGAGGACGCCGTCGGAGGGCTCGACGGGGACGATCCGAGTCGGGCGCGGGCGCGCTTGATCCGCGCCCTGCGATCGCTAGGGGGGACCCTGATCGCCCACCTCGAGCTGGAGGAGGAGGCGATCAGCCCGACCCTGCTCGGGTGGACCGCGTGGCCGCCGTGATCCGGCCACCCACCTCCGCCTGAGCGAGGGGAGGTGTCACCTGCGTCGGCGGTCGTGTTGGCTGATCTCCCGCTCCGCGGGCGGGGCGGTGAACCAGTCGACCTCCGCCGCACTCTGTGCTCTCACGGGGTGGCGAGCCTGCTCCCCAATCGGGTCGACCAGGACCGTGGGATCCTCGAGACCACCGTCCTCTCCTGCGGGGGACAGGCCCGGTCGCTCCGCCTCGCCTCCGGCGATCCGGGAACCGTGCGCGTGCTCCTGCTGGATGGCCCCGCCAGCGAGGTCGACCGGCGCGACCTGCTCGCGGTGGCCCGGCGCATACTCGGGCTGGACGTCGACCTCAGCGGCTTCTACGCCCGCGCCGCCCGGGACCCACCGCTTGCCTGGATCACGTCTGGCGCGGGACGGATGATGCACAGCCCCGCGGTGTTCGACGACGTGGTGAAGACCATCTGCACCACCAACTGTTCATGGTCGGCGACCGAACGCATGGTCGGGGCACTGGTGCAGTGTCTCGGAGAGACGGCGCCGGGGGGCGGGCGGGCCTTTCCCACTGCGGCGGCGCTGGCGGCCGCTCCCGACGACTTCCTGCGCGGCGTCGCGCGCTGCGGCTATCGCGCGAGCTATCTCCAAGGACTGGCGACGGAGGTGGCCGCCGGGCGGCTTCGGCTGGAGGAGCTACGCAGACCGGAGCTCTCCGACGCTGAGGTTGAGCGCACGCTCCTCGACCTCCCCGGAGTCGGCCCGTACGCCGCTGCCCACATCATGCTCACGTCCCTGGGACGCTACCGCCCCCTCATCCTTGACTCGTGGACGCGTCCCGCGTACGCCAAGCTCACCGGCCGACGCACCTCCGATGCGGCCCTGCGACGCCGCTTCGCCAAGTACGGCGACTTTGCCGGGCTGGCGTTCTGGCTGACGGTGACGCGGGACTGGGTCGACGCATGATCCGATTCATTGACCTCGTCGCGCGGTCGGCGGCAGTTGGCGGGGGCCACCTCGGAGTGGCAGTCCGCGGTTCAGGGTGGCCAGTGGGCCCGAGGGCGCTGGCCACCACCATCCCACCGAGGTTCCGGACCGACCGGGTTCTCCTGGGGACCACTGCCGGGGGGCGACGCACCATCTGACAGATTCACCGACCGTGCGGCCAGCTTGCGGCTGGCCGCGATTGGCCTGCCGGACTGTTCCCCATCGGACGGCCTACCCGTCGGTGGGGGTTTACCACCGTCGTGTCGGCCGGCAGCGTCTCCACCGCCTGGTGGTCCCCCTGGACGATCCCTTGGGGGTGCGGGCAAAGACGAGAGCCCGCCGCCCCGCCAGCCTGGTCGGACGCGGGTAGGGCCATACGGGGTCGCCGAGGAAGCCGGGCTTAGGACCCGGCAGCCGCCACTGAACCGCCCCCGATGCCTACGACCCGGGACGCCCCACCCCCACTCGGAGTGAGAATCGCGACCTCGATCTGATTGGTGATGGTGACCCTCGCGTAGTGGCCCGGGCTCACGAAGGCAGGGAAGTGGGTCCGACCAGAGTCCTGGACCAGTAGAGTGCCGGCCTTGCTCGATCGGAGGCTAGTCGCGAGCGTGATCGTCCCGAAGGTGAGCCGCGCTCCACCCCCAACCACGATGGTGCGGGCCGGCCACGGTCCGCTGCGCACGGTGAAGAGTTCGGCGAGGCCATGGCTCGCGGCCGCTGCGGTCACCTGCTCCAGGCTCGCAACCAGTCCGGTGGTCTGCGGTCCCGCGGCCAACGACGGCGGAAGAGTCGGTCGGTGGGCGTAGGCGAGCCAGTAGCCGGCGAGCGCCTTGACGATCTCGGAGTTAGGAGTAGCCATCTGGGCGGCAGAGCCGCTCGCGAGGGCGAGGTGCTGGTCGATCCCAAGGGCCGGCTCATACAACACCCGCCACGGCCGGCTCGGTGCATCCTTCTGGAACAGGAAGACGGTGGTGTACACCTTGCCCGCGTGGCGAAGGGCCACCGTGGCCAGGAAGTTGGCGGGCGTGCCCGTCTGCTGGGGGACCTCCACAGCTGGGATCCACGGGGCGGGCGCCGCGGATGTGCCCTCGTGCAGCTTGTTCTGGAGCCGCAGCATCGCATACGTGGCGTCGTCAACCTGGGCCGCCGAGCCCTCCTCGCTCTGATTCTGGACGGTCGTGTTGAGGGAGTAGTTCGCCTGTCCATTGGCCACGTTGTAGGCCTGAACCACCTGGAGCGCCTGGGACGAGGTAAGCAGCGGGGTGCCCTGCGCGAGCGCGCCCGAGCCGGCGCCGGCGAGGCCGATCGCCACGCCGAGGAGGACCATGGCCTTGCGGACGAGTCGGGCATGCGGCCTGGGGTGGCGCTGGGTCATGGGGATGCTCCAGTGGGCGTGGTCGTCACATGACAGGGGACGGTGGCACAGCGCGCCCCGAGCCCGTCCACCATACCGCCGTCGGGCCCCGAACCGGCCGCGCCAACTCTGCGCCAGCCGAGGTGGGCCCTCCCCGTCGCCGACAGCGCCCACGACCCGCATCCCCCGATCGAGCGGCGGCGGCCGGGCTGCGGTGGCATCCGAGGCTGGCCGTCGGGGCAAGTTTGCGGGTTGCGTCTATCCCCCTGGCTCGGCTTCTCGTCCGGGTCACGGCGAGGGGGACCGCTGCGGACGCGAGCGGCCCCGGATGGGGCTGCGGGTGATCGGGACGCCGGCCGGGAACACCGGCCGTAGTCGGGACACGGCCTACGGCCTCCGCGGCCCCCGCCCGGATGGGATGCACGCCATGTCGACTGATCGGCGCGGTCGCAGCGATACCCTCGCGGTGGTCGAGCCGCGTGACTCACGACGAGGAGCGGCGGTCAGCGGATGGCCTTCAGACGGCCGATGACCCGGATCCTTTCCGGTAACTGGCCAGGATTTCCTCGACCGGCCGCGGCCGCTTTGCAATCGCACTATGCCCTCTCTAGGCGACGGTGGACTCATCCCGTAGCGTTCACGAGGGCGAGGTGCTGGCGTGCGCCCCTCGGGCCACATTTGCGGGCTCATCCGGGAATTGAGTGGGTCGCGGGGGAGCGGTTGAGACCGCCGCTGTGGAAGGAGATGGCAGTCCTGAGATGCTGGCGGTTGGGGAGCCGCGGGCGGCGGTGCGGACAGCTTGGATGCGCGAGGTCAGGCTCTCGCTGCCGGCGTTGGTGAGTCGGTGGCGAAAGCCGGACCGGATTCCGGGTAGGCGGCGCGGGAGCATGCGGGCCACCGCGATGACGGGAACGAGGCGGGCGTGCGCGGCCCAGACGGACCAGGCCGTCCCGTGGCGCCGGCCGGCGGCGGGGCGGGGGTAGCTCCAGAGTCGCCGGAGGTCCTCCTGGATCGCCCACGCTCGGGCGGTCTTCAGCTCGGGGTCGCGCAGAGCCGCCCAGCGGTGGCGGGGGCGGCGCGGAAGGGTCTCGCGGGAGTAGCGCCAGAGCGACTGGGACCCCACCAGGCAGTCATCGCCCTCCGCGCGCAGGGCCGGGTTTCCTGCGTGCGGACTGTGTCGACGGCGGGGCCCAGTGGCCCATGATGTCGAAGCGGTCGAAGACGATCTTCTGGTCCGCGTCGGCTCGACGGGCACGAACCGAGGCGGCGAACGGGGCCCACAGGTCCCTCGCCACTGCCTGGATGGCGTCGCGCTGCTCGGGGCTGCGGGTGGCAAAGTAGCCGTCCAGCCTGCTCTGCTTCCGCTCGTCGGCGAGGTGCTCGACCGTGCCGCGCGGGAGGTCCGTGACCACGGTGATGTACGCCTGACCCCGGGCCACCGCCATCTCGTCGACCCCGATCTGTGGGGTGATCCGAGCCTGCTGGGCCCGCTGGCCCCGCGCCACCGCCCGCTCCATCAGCTGCCCGGCCTCGTTCCAACTCAGCCGCCGCAGCCGCGCCCGCGCGCAGCACGTCCCCCGCCAGCCGCTCGAACAGGGTCGCGAAGCGGGCCATCGGCTCCGCCCACGGCAGCCGGATCTGGCGCCTGCCGCGCTCGGGGCCGGCGACCCGAGGCGGTTCGGCGGGGAGGTCGGTCACGACCTCGCGGCTGTCGAGGTGACGCCCGCCCCGCTCGGGGGCGTGGTCACGGGCGGGCAGCTCCCGCCCACACTCCGGGCACGGCCACCGCACCCCCCGCGGGTGGCCGGCCCCCCGCGTCGGCCCGCCCGCTTCCCCCGCGCGTTCGACCCGCGTCCCCGTCCACGGTGACTCCAAGCCCAGCAGGGGTTGATACGGTTCACGGTCTCGCATGAGCCCCATCTTGGGTCCCGGCCCGGTTCCCTCAACCCCTCAAACTCACTGAAAACCCGGAAGACCCAGCGACACAGACCGATGTGATGGCGGCGGTCGCTCATCGGCCGCGTCCTCCTCCGTGCGTCCCGGCGGGGCCGTCGACGCGGCGGCCCTCGCGGCAGCTTGCGGGCTCGCGGCCGCCGCCGGGAAGAGGGCGGACGTGTCGCAGAGCGGGTCCCCGTGGGTGGCGCCCGCCACGAAGTTCCCCGTCGGCGTCGGTCCGAGCTAGTGCCCCGCCGCTCGGGCCCCGACGCTCGGGCCCCGACGCCGATGACGTTGAGCGCGTCGGCCAGCGTCGAGGGCAACGGCATCAGCCGGAGGTCGCAGCCAAAGCGGTCGTCGCCGAGCCGGGTCCAGTGGTCGCGGATCGGCGCCGCCCGCCGCCGGGCCCGGCGGAGCAAGGCCGGCACCCCACCGTCCTCAGCCTGGCTGGCGCTCCCTGGGCTCGACATCCTCAGGAAACCTGGCGCCCCACACTACTGAACAGAGGCATGGGAGAATCCAGAAGATTCGGGTAGGAAACTGCCAGGCACTCATGCTATGCTCCCGCTTGGATGCGGGGTCAACACTCGTCGTGAATGTCGCCGCGGCGGTAAGCCAGGCGGCTAGCGTAGCCGGGCCGGCCCACCACCGGCTTCCCTCGGTTGGAGCTGGTCAAGTCTGCGCACGGCGTCCCGATTGGCTGCGCCTGCGTCGCGGCGACGCTGTGCAGTGCGTGGACACAATCTCCAACGGATTCGGCAGACGGGCGATGCACGCGATCGAGGAGGTGCTCAGCCCCAAGCTGGTGCGCGAGGGCCAGGAAGCGGCCCTCGTGTCGTCCTCACCGCCCAAGCGTGCATAGCGGGCCGCCCGGGCCGCTTCCTGCGCCCCGGGCGGCCCGCCGCCGTCTGGCAACGGCGCCTCTGCCACCGACCTCGGGCGGATTCTGCTGCACGGATCGCACCATTCTCAGCCGCGCCGGGACCGGGATCAATGACCTGTGCGGAAGCCACTGACCTGACGACACGGAACCTGAACCCGGCCATCACATGGCCCAACCGGAGGGAGGAAGTGTGACTGGATTGCGACGCCTGTCGGGCCTAGCGGCCGCCGTGGTGCTGACGACGCTGGTCGCCGGCGGCGGCGCGACGGGCGTTCAGACGTCCGGCGCCCTCGCCTATCGTGGAGCGGTCACCTACGCCCAGCCCCCCGGCGGGGCGCCCAACTTTATCTTCCCGCTCTACCCCCTCGCCTACTACTCCGGCACCAACATCCACATGTTCCAACAATTGATGTACCCACCGCTCTACTGGTTCGGGAAGCAGGGTCAGCCAGTGATCAACTACCGGCGGAGCTTGGCCGGGCCACCCGCCTACTCGAATCACAATCGCACCGTCACGATCACCCTCAAGCACCAGGACTGGTCGAACGGGCACCCGATCACAACCCGCGACATCGAGTTCTGGATGAACCTCCTCGTCGCCAACAAAGTCAACTGGGGTGCCTACGTCCCGGGCGCCTTCCCCGACAACGTGTCGCGAATCAGGTACCCGTCTGCCACAACGTTCACGATCACCTTCAACCGTGCCTACAACCGCGGTTGGCTACTCTACAACGAGTTGAGCCAGATCACTCCCATCCCTCAGCAGGCCTGGGACAAGACCACGGGCAGCGGGCCGATCGGCAACTATGACCTGACTCACCGCGGGGCGGTGGCGGTCTATGAGTACCTCTACGGGCAGGCGAAGAACCTCAGCACCTACAGCACCAACCCGCTCTGGAAAGTCGTCGACGGGCCTTTTCACCTGTCGGCATTCGAGCCCGCGACTGGCTATACGGTCTTCGTCCCCAACACCAGCTACGACGGTCCGGACCGACCCCACCTCGCGAAGTTCATCGAGGTTCCCTTCACCAACGACACCGCCGAGTTCAATGCGCTGAGGGCGGGCGAGCTCGACTATGGCTACCTGCCGGTCCAGGACCTTCCCCAACGCAAGTTGATGGCCGCGAGGGGCTACCATCTCTCCCCCTGGATTCTCTGGGGCATCAGCTACTTCCCCATGAACTTCACCAACCCCACGACCGGTCCCATCTTCCGCCAGCTCTACATCCGCCAAGCGATGCAGCACCTCATCAACCAGCCCCAGTACGTCCGGGACATCTTCAAAGGCTACGCGGTGCCAACCTACGGTCCCGTTCCGATTAGGCCGACAAATCCATTCGTCACGCCCTTCGAGAAGGACAATCCTCTCCCGTACAGTGTTGCGACGGCCCGCACCATTCTGCGCGCCCACGGCTGGAAGGTCGTGCCGAACGGGTCCTCCGTCTGCATCGATGCCGGGATTGGCCCGCACGCCTGCGGAGCCGGAATTCACAAGGGGACAGCTCTCAGCTTCACGCTCCTGTACGCGGCTGGGGTGGTGACGGTGGCCGAAGAGATGCAGGCCCTGAAGTCAGCCTTCTCGGCCGCAGGCATCTCCATCGCCCTCAGCACCGCGCCCGCTAGCACGGTCATCGCCGACGCTACCCCGTGCAGCCCCAAGACCGGCAGCGGCTGTCACTGGGACTTCCTCAACTGGGGCGGGGGCTGGGGTTACTCTATTGACTACTACCCCTCCGGAGGTGAGATCTTCGCCTGCGGGGCGGGGTCTAATCCCGGCAACTACTGCAGCCACATCACCGACCGCTACATTCAGCAGACTCATGTCGGGCTCGGTGACCAGCCAATGGCGACCTACGAGAACTGGCTCGCGACCCAGGTGCCCGCCCTCTGGTCCCCGACCGAGTCCATTCAGCTGTCTGAAATCAGCAACCGGCTGCACGGGGCGATCCCACAGCCAGCAGTGCGCTACGAGATCACACCGCAGGATTGGACTCTGAGCAGGTGAGTAAAAGCTCCCGGCAGCCGGGGCACCGACCCGGCTGCCGGGAGCGGCCCCGGCCGCGGCTCAGTCTCGCAGCTGACTCCGCACGCGCTCACGCGAACTTGCGATTCTGGTCCCGCCTGTACGCCCACACCGCGAGGCCGCCCAGGACCACGCCCCAGACCGCAGTCCAGAGCGCGGCCTCGCCGGCCGATTCGTTCGCACCGCCCACCGCGTTCCAGCCCAGTTGCCCGACCTGGTAGAGAGGTAGATAGGGCGCAATTGCTCGCACCAGTGATGGCAACTGGCTGAGGGGTACCAGAATTCCGGAGGCGAACGCCATCGGCAGATAGATCAAGCTTGCCAGCGCGGGCGCGAGGTTGCCGGAGCTTCCCAGGTAGCCGATGGTCAGCCCCAGCCCCAGCATCGGGATGGCGCCATAGAGGAGAGCCAAGATGAGCAGCAGCCAATGCGTCAGGGGCAGGCTCACTCCGGCGATGGCTCCGACAAAGAGTAGCACCAGCAAGGCGACGGTGGCGAGCACCAGACCACCCACCATCGTCGCGGCGATCGCCACCCAACCCGGCAGTGGACTGGCCCGCTGCAGGAGGTCAAGCTTGCGCGCCCGCGTCTGTGCCTGGCCGATGCCCACGTTGTAGACCAGCACATTACTGACCGCATACGCTCCCAGCGAGGCAAGGATGTAGGCTCCCACAGACACGTGATGGCTGATCTCCTGATGCAGGCGGGGTAAGCCGAAGAGAGCAAAGAACATCACAGGAAGTCCGATAGTGAAGATCGCGAACAAGGGGATGCGCCAGTACCCCAGCAGTACCGCCCTGATCTGCACCGCCAGGAGTCGAGGCAGTGACACGGGCCGGGCGCCGGCAGCGACTCTCATGGTGTCTCCTGGCTTCGAGCAAGGTCAGCCCCCCGGTTGCCGGTGAGGTTGACGAAGGCTTCTTCCAGGTCGGCGCCCACGACCTCCAGATTCTGGATGTCCCATCCGCGGCGAAAACTGGCTGCCAGGGCTTGCTCAGGTTGACTGCTGTGGAAACGCACCCACTTGTCGCGGAGCTCCAGCCCCGAGATCGGTAGGCCCGCGAAGTCGGCTGGGGTTGGAGACGGAGTCACGGTAAATGTGACGCGCCTACCCGCCACCTTGGACTTGATAGCTGCCGGACTGTCGTCAGCGATGATCACTCCCCGATCGATGACGACTACTCGGTCGGCGACCTGGTCCACTTCCTCCAGGTAGTGGGTGCTGAGGACGACGGTGCGCCCCTCAGACGCGCACCTCCTGATGTCTCCGAGAAACGCACGACGAGACTCGACGTCCATCCCCGCCGTAGGCTCATCCAGGAACAAGGCCTCCGGATTGCCACAGATGGCCAGTGCGTAGTAGAGGCGCTGACGCTGCCCACCCGAGAGGGTGGTGATCTTGCGGTTGGCGACCGCCTCCAGTCCCGCCAGCTCTAGGACTCGTGCCGTGGCCAGCGGATGTGGGTAGTAGGCGCGAAAGATAGCCACCGTCTCACCCACTCGAAGCACATCGTTCACCCCCGACTCCTGGAGCATGACGCCGCAGCGGCTGCGGGCGGCCCGGTCGCCCGGGTCCAAGTCGAACAGCCGTACTCGGCCGGCAGTCGGGCGACGCATGCCCAGCATCAAGCTGATCGCCGTGGTCTTGCCGGCGCCATTTGGGCCCAGCATGGCCACCACCTCACCCGGCTTAATGGTGACGCTCACTCCGCGCAAGGCCTCGACGCGACCGTAGTACTTGGAGACGTCCACGAGCTGCACTGCGTCTCCGGCCGAGGCGGAGGCCGTGGTCATGCCGGGACGGCAAGAGAATTGATATCGAGCTTGAGTGCGGGACCGGTCAACTGCCTCCTCCTGGTGACTCTCGAGCGGCTGCGCTCGAGCCGGGCGATTAGATGGAACGGGGTGACACTGCCCTCAAGGCTGGTGCAACTGGCGCTGACCTCGACGGTCTCCGGGGCCCCGTGACAGTTCACGACTGCCTTCATCGCTCAGCCCTCGCTTGAGGGAGAGCACTGTAGGCAGGTGGAGGTGACGTCGGGGGTGGCCCCGGCTCCGAGCAGCGTTGCCAAGGTGAGATCCTCGCGACGTTTGATGGTGCCCGTGCTGCCGTCAGCGGCCTGGATGCTCGCCAGCAGCTTTGTGACCCTCGAGTCCTCGTCCAATTGGATCGCGCCGCCATGGCTGCGAAGCCTGCGATGGATGGTGGTGAGCTGCAGCCCGGCTGTGGCATCTGCGTGGCCCTGCTGAGGTGGAGGTCGAGCGGGCGCCTTTCGGCTGGCCGAAGGGTCGATGGGCCTGGCCGACCCGTCACAGGACCTCGTCGCGCGGACTGTGAGCGGGTCCGCCACGTAGCTCGCGCAGGGCTGCGGTGTAGGCTGCGAGCGCCCGGCGTCCGGCCTTCGTCTGCGTCACGTGCGCGACCGCGATGCGACGCAGATCGGCCTTGGGGCCCGTGATGTAGCCAGCTCTCCCGAGCTTGCGCAGGTGGGGGGACAAGCTGCTGGCACTCATGCCCACCAATTCTTGGAGACGGGGGACGGGAGAGGGTGACCGTATCCTCCGGGGACACGACGGGCCGGGCCACCGTCATGGGCAGACAGGCCTGCGCGTGGGCGACTGAGTCACAGTTGGCGTGGACATTTCTACACCTCACGCGCACTCTCTCCGCCAGCCGTGGACCCGAGCCACCGCGGCAGCGACCACGAGCCGCCTCCCCCTGCCAGAGGCCGCACTTCCACCTTGCCGGACACCTCCGCAGCGCTGCTGCACGCGTTGGCAGTCTACACTCAGATCCTAAGTCGGAGCTGCAGGTGGTCGTCCCAGAGCATCTGCCCGGCGCGGGGCCACATCCGAGGGCGGTCCCTGGCTCTCTCAGAGCGTGTTCGAGAGCCGGATCGGCTTGGGGCCTGCCCGGACCGGCCCGGATAGAGCAGCGTGAGGGGATGCGGTCCTCGCCACGTCCTGCTCGCTATCCGACCGACCTGACTCATGCGCCGTAGGACTTGACCCTGCCCTGGCTGCCCCCACCCGAGACCGGACCGGCGGAGGGCCGACTCCCATGGCACACGAGGCGGGAGAGAGGTCACCAGCGCGATCCTGTACCTGGTCGGCACTGGCTGTGGCTGGCGGGTCTTGCCAAAGTATCTGCCGCCGTGGCCGACCGTCTCCTGGTGCGTCTCCGCTTGGAATCAAGATGGCACCCTGGACCACGTCCATGACGCGCTGCGGGCCCGAGTTCGGAGCCGGGCAGGTCGCGAGCCGAGCCCGAGTGCGGTCGTGCTGGACGCCCCATCGCTGGGCAGAACTGAATCGGTCGAGGCCTCCTCACGCGGGTGTGCCGCGAGCAGGAAGATCAACGGACGCGCGCGCCACAGCATCGTTGACACCGTCGGCGTGCTGCTCATCGTGAGGGTCTCCGCCGCCAGGGTCCCAGACCGCGAAGGGGAGGCGGCGTGCTGCGCCGCTCCCGTGTCGGGGCACGCCGGGTCCCCGCCGTCCGCGGATACGCGGGCCCGTTGGTCGCGTGGCCTGCCCGAGCCTGGCAGATCCCGCCCGACATCGTGCCCGAGCGGCCGGGGCAGCACGGCGTCACGCTCATCCAGCGGCGCTGGGTCGTGGAGCGCACCTTCTCCTGCATCATGCGCGGCCGACGACCCGACCGCGACCACGAGCGCGCACGAGCAAGCGATGGGAGAGCGGACGATCGGCGGTCTCATGGTGCGACGCCTCGCGCCATCTTCCGCTCATCGAGCGTGGGCAGACCGCCGACGAAGACTGGATCTCGATCACGCTCTCAGGGATTTCGTCGATCGACGGCCATGGATTTATCCGGACGTGGGGGCTGCCGGCTGGAACTGCCGCCGCGAGCCTGCCGGAATGGTACCCGAGGGACCGAGCGAAGTGATCGCCCGCACCTTGCGCACCTCCCCTTTTGGGGTCTTCCGGGTTTTCAGTGGGTTTGAGGGGTTGACGGACCCGGGCCGGGACCCAAGATGGGGCTCATGCGAGACCTTGAGCTGTATCGACACCTGCTGGGCCTGGAGTCACCGTGGACGGTGACGCGGGTCGAACTCGCCGTGGAAGCGGGCCGGGTCGACGTGTGGGCGGGCCACCCGCGCGGGGTGCGGTGGCCCTGCCCGGAGTGCGGGCGGGAGCTGCCTGCCCATGACCACACCCCCGAGCGGGCCTGGCGTCACCTCGACAGCTGCCAGTTCGTGACCTACCTCCACGCCGAACCGCCTCGGGTCGCCTGCCCCGAGCACGGCGTGCGCCAGATCCGGCTGCCGTGGGCGGAGCCGATGGCCCGCTTCACGACCCTGTTCGAGCGGCTGGCGGTGGACGTGCTGCGTGAGTGCGATGTCCAGGGCGCGGCTCGGCTGCTGCGGCTGAGTTGGGACGAGGCCTGGCACCTGATGGAGCGGGCGGTGGCGCGGGGCCAGCGGGCCAAGCCGGCTCAGATCACCCCGCAGATCGGGGTCGACGAGAAGGCGGTTGCCCGGGGTCAGGCATACATCACCGTGGTCACGGACCTCCAGCGCGGCACGGTCGAGTACATCGCCGACGAGCGGAAGCAGAGCAGTCTGGACGGCTACTTTGCCACCCTCAGCCCCGAGCAGCGCGACGCCATCCAAGCAGTGGCGATGGACATGTGGGACCCGTTCGCCGCTTCGGTTCGCGCCCATCTCGCCGACGCGGACCAGAAGATCGTCTTCGACCGCTTCCACATCATGGGCCACATGGGCACCGCCGTCGACACGGTCCGCAAGCAGGAGAACCGGGCCCTGCGCGCGGAGGGCGACGACAGCCTGGTGGGGTCCAAGTATCTCTGGCTCTACTCCCGCGAGAACCTTCCGCGCCGCCACCGCCACCGCTTTGCGGCTCTGCGCGACGCCGAGCTGAAGACCGCCCGAGCGTGGGCGATCAAGGAGGACCTCCGTCGACTCTGGAGCTACCACCGCCCCGCCGCCGGCCTGCGCCACTGGAAGGCCTGGTACTTCTGGGCCACGCACTCCCGCCTCGTCCCCGTCATCGCGGTGGCCCGCATGCTCCAGCGCCGCCTGCCCGGGATCCTGTCCTACTTTCGCCACCGACTCACCAACGCCGGCAGCGAGAGCCTGAACTCGCGCATCCAAGCTGTCCGCACCGCCGCCCGCGGCTACCGCAACCGCCAGCATCTCAAGACCGCCATCTTCTTCCACTGCGGCGGCCTCAATCTCTACCCTACTACCCACTCAATTCCCGGATGAGCCCCCTTTTGGGCCGAGCCAGCCCATCGTGGGCGCGTCGCCGGGTCGGTCGCCCGCGTGATGACCCGCCGAATCATCGCCAGACGCGGCGGCTTCGGGATGGGGCCGACTCGGGAAGGACGATCGGATTGCGGCCCGCGCGGCTCTTGGACGGGTCAACTGGCGACCTCGGGGCAAGCGGGGCCTGAACGAAGCCGGACGACAGCGCGAAGTACCTCGCGTGATCCTCCGGCGCTCCCGTCGCACCCGCGGGCGGCCGGCCGGGCCACGCGCGGTCTCGTCCCACGCGCTGGCTCCACCGTGGATGCGTCTCGGCCGCGCCGCATGCAGCTGGCGGGCGAGGCGAGATGAGGTCCGGCCCATAGGTATTGCTCACAGAGGGCGCGGACCTCATCGTTCTGATTCGCTAAGGCGCCCCCCTTGGCAACGACGATGGATCGTCGGGAGCAGGTGCTGCGAGCGGCCCGCTCCGGGCTGTGGCCGCAGTCACCCGGTACCGGGGAGCACCCCCATCTACCGCTGCGCGGCGGAAGTGAGCGCGATGACGGGTATGAGCCGGGGCGTCCCGGCCTGGTACTCGTCGAACCGCGGGTATCGAGCGGCCTGGCGACGGAAGAGGATCTCGCGTTCCGCGCCGGTGATCTCGGTGGCGGTTACCTCCACCCGGTCCGACCCGACTTCGATCGTGGCGTTGGGGTGGACCCGCAGGTTGTGATACCAGCTGGGGTTCGTCGGCGCGCCGCCCTTGGAGGCAAACACGATGATGCGCTCACCGTCACACAGGTACATCATCGGGTGGATCCGACTCTCTCCGCTTCGAGCACCCACCGAATGGAGCAGGAGCAGGGGTACCCCAGCGAAGGAGCCACCCACCCGGCCGCGGTTGGCTCGGAACTCGGAGATGACGCGCTGGTTGACGTCGTCGACGGGGCTCATGGATCGATGCCTCCCGTGGTCGACACCACCCAGGCGCCGGAGACCAGCGTACCGCGAGAACCCCGCCGCTGTGCGCAAGTCGAGGCCCGCACAGATCGCCTCGGTCGCGGAGGCCGCGGACCGGTCGCAGCTCCCACGTAGAATCATCGGCGGAGGGCCTGTCATGACGACGCGCTCCGCTCGCCAGCTCAGGGGTCGCCTCCGTCCTCGTCGCGTCCGCAGTAGCGGCTCAAGTCATCCACCGCATCGGCTCAGGTTGGGGTGGTCGCGGGCAGCCTATCCCCTCCCCAGTCAGCTGCCTGCCACCGGATGGCCGGGGGGAAAGAGCCTTGCCGCCGATCGCCACGCATCGGTGCCGTGTGAACCAGGATCCGCCGGCCCGGCCACCCGGGTCGACCGCATCAGCTCGATGTCGTCGATCTCCGATTCCGTCCTGCGCTGCCAACGGCGTTCGGACCCTGGGTGGTGGCCCGGGTCGTCGGCTCCAGCTCAGGGATTTGGCGAGGCGGGTAGGTCGTGCAGGTACCCCGATCGAGGGGACCCGGCGGACGCCGGCGGACGGTCGGGAGGCACGCTCCGCCTCGCTCCGGCCGCGACCGGGGGTTATGGCGCGCGGATTGCCGCCTCCAGGCTCCCTGGCCGACACCGCGGGTGGTCCCGCTCAATTGCGATTGTGGACGCGGCCTCCGGCGCCGATCCGCGTGGTCGCGCCGGGATCCTGTGGGATCCTCCGGGTCCACGCCGTGACGCCCGAGTGGAGTGGACGACCGGGACTTCCCTCGGATCGGGACACCCCCTTCGAGGGGGACTGCGGCCGTCGGCTCGCTCCAGCCCGAGGCAGCGGTGGCAGCACGCGATCGGCGGCGGCCGCGGTCCGAGGGCAGCTCCCCACCTGACCGATGGCGAGGCGCGACGCTCAAGCGAGTCAGAGCCGCCACGAGGGCCTGGGAGGCCGAGGATTGTGACCGACTGGGCCTGGGCGGAGCAGCGCGCCGACTCACCAGCTCAGCTCCTGGCGTCGCTACAGGATCACGGGTGCCCGGCCCGAGTCCGGGCACGGGACGCCGGCGTGGCCGCCGGCCGCGAAGCCGGACCTCGGTCCGCGACGGATGGCGCAGCCGTCAGCCTCGACCTCTCGGCCGTTGGCTGCGGACGGCTCCGTGCTGAGATCGGCCGGGCGCTCGTCCCCCAATTCCGCCCGCTCTGGACCGGCTCATCGAGGCGGCGCCCGCCCGGTGCCGAGCCCTCATTGCCGGGACCCCGGCGGTCCAGGTCGGCCGACGGGAAGCCTCCTGCCGGTTCGACCCCAGCAGCCAACGACGAAGCGGGGCGGCACGATCCGGTGGGGTGACTCACAGGGAGCGATGAACGACCGGGCGAGCTAGCAACCGCCCCTGCCGGTGAGACCGAGCACCCCGACGGCGCGGATGATGAGCTCCCGTCGGACCGTCCGGACGGAGGCCGCCGATCTCCCCCGGACCCCCCCCGCTATCGGGGTCGGCCGCCGCTCCTCAGCCCGCGACCCCCCGAGGCGGAGTGTGCAGCATCTCAATGCCGAGGTCCGGGCCGACGAGGGGTGTCTCCCGGGGGGATGCGGCCGCAGGGCCATCTGGCTCTCCATCGGCCCAGCGCGACGACCCGCTCACCGGACGTGCGCGTCGAGGAGCCCCGGTCGCCAGCGCGCCTGGGGCACCGAGCTGCCGCTCGGCCGCATCCGGTTGGGGGCCCTCGGTCCGTCCGCTCTCTGCGCGGCAGGCACAGGCGAGCCTGCGCCTGCGGGGCACGCCGCCACATCAGCCGGACATCGGTCCAGCCGAGTCCTCCCCGAGGCCGGCCCCGCCACGATGAGGGCCGCCAGCGCCAGGGTCGGCGCGCCCCGTGCTGCCCGTGAGCGATCCTCCTCGGGCGAGCGTCCCGACCGGACGCTGGGGCCGATGAGAGTCCTCGGTGAGAGGGCGGCGGCGACGCCACCGCCTGGCCGCAAGCCCCAGGCGTGGGGCGATGATCGACCGCCCCGAGTGGGAGAGCGCGGCCGGCGCCGAGTCGGTCAAGCCCATGTCACAGGGGCGTTCTGGACGGCATCCGCGCCTATACTCCTCCCGCAGGCGCGCCCATCCGCTGGCGACCACAGGAGAGTTGTGCGATGTCGACAGATCCGACTTCGAAACCGGCCGAGCCGCCATCCGATCCGGGCCGCACGCAGCCGGCTGAGCAGGATCTCACGAGCGGAGAGCCAGTCGTCGAGCACGTCGTCGAGCACATGGTTCCCTTCTGGGGAAAGATCCAGCAGGACTTTGGCAACGTCATCGCGGCGATGGACGCGGAAGCAGCCGCGGACCAGACCATGCAGGAGGAGTTCCTCAAGCGACCCGACGCGGTTCAGGCCGGAGTCGACCTCTCCGCCATCAAGGGGATCGACCCACAGTTTGACGAACACCAATTCATCTCCATCTCCCGAGAGGTCTTCGAGATTGTGCACGCGGCCCGAGCCAAGCGCGACGCCGGCGTGAGCGCGCAGGAACTCACCCCCGAGGTGGATGCCGCCCTCAAGGCTGCGATCGCGCAGGATCAGGCGCACAACCGGCTGCACCTCTTCCCCGGGATCGAGATCGAGGATGCGAAGATCGCGGCCGCCAAGGTGGACGGAGGCAAGGAGATCATCTCAACCCACTACGTGGTCAAGGGTGAGGAGATGGAGCGGGATGCCCGCACGCTTTCGGTGCTCACGGGTACGGATGCCGTTCTCCAGTGGGAGGAGGTGTGGACCTTCGCGCGCGACCCGTCGGTAGACTCCTCGTCGATCGACCACCAGATGACCCTGATGGCGTCACGCTGGTACTTCAATCACCTGGGCTGGATGGTATCCACCATCCAGACCACCACCGGTCCGAGTCCGATCGCGCCGGACTGAGCCTACCGGGCGCGAACACCGCCGCCGCGATGGCAACCGACCGTGCTGCCGGGGGTGCTCCAGTCAGGAGCTCCACGGGAGACCGCACGGATCCGTCTTGGACGCGCGACCGCCCGGAGTCGCCTCGGCCAACTCATCCACGCTCCGCCGCGAGACCCAGGGCCGGTTCACTCGCCCCGCGCTGGGTGACCGCTCTCCACCTGAGTGGCCCGAACTGGGACGGTTGATCGGGAGCCCCGCCGCCCCCCTGCGGTCGGGGCGGGTCCGGCTGAGCTCCGGACCGCCCGCTAGTGCGGCGACCGGCAGAGCCTCGCCAGGCGAGATGTGCGCTCCCACCGGTCCCGCCCCCAGACGTGACCCGGGCGCTCCCGCCGCGCGGACCGTCGCCCGTCGCCGAGCGGGCCGGACACCGCTCGCCCCGCCCTGGCGGTGGATGACCGCTCGGATGACAGCATGCGGCAACTGATCCTCCCACAGGCCCCTTAGACGATCGGGACGCCCCTGATCGTGCGGACCCATCGCGCGACCCCGTCGTGGGCACCATCGGACACGCGCCGATGAGTCCGGATCTGATCGACACCACCCGTCCCGCCGGGAGGTGGCCATGCTCCCGCCGACCCGCTGGGTCGGCGCTGGCGGCGCCGCGCGTCGCGGTCACCGGTCGGACAGCGGCCCTCCCCCCGCCGCGGGACGCGCCGGGCTCCCCGGCTCCCTGCTGGCGCAGCCACAGGGTTCGAGCCGATCCCCTACTGGGGGCGGAGCTGCCGTCGCCGGCGGAACAGCAGCAGCGACCGCCCGGGAACTGTGGTCGTGGCTTCAGGACGCTGGCTGGCCCCCCCCCCCGGATCGGCGGTATCCAGCACCAGCTGCCACCCGCTTCCCCATGCCAGCGGCAGCCTCCACTCCACCGGTGCATCGTGAGCGTTTAGCAGGACTACAAATGAGTCGTCGGACACCCGCTGGCCCCGTTCGTCGGGGGCTCGGATCGCCTCGCCGTTGAGGAACATGCCCACCGAGCGGGCGAACCCGGCCTCCCAGTCCTCGTCGCCCATCTCGCTGCCGTCCGGCCTCACCCAGCCGATGTCGGGAACTCCCCGAATCGGACGCCCGCTGAACCACCGGCGCAGCCGGAAGAGCGCATGGTCGCGGCGCAGCGCGATCACCCGTCGGGTGAAGGCGAGGAGCTCCAGATCGGCGCGAGACCAGTCATGCCATGAGACCTCGTTGTCCTGACAGTAGGCGTTGTTGTTGCCCTGCTGCGTGCGGCCCATCTCGTCGCCCCCGAGCAGCATCGGGACCCCTTGCGAGAGCAGCAGCGTGGCCATCAGGTTGCGCCGCTGCTGCCCCCGCAGGCGCGTGATCGCGGGATCATCGGACGGTCCCTCCGCGCCACAGTTCCAGGAGCGGTTATGGGCCTCGCCGTCACGGCCGGCCTCCCCGTTGGCCTGGTTGTGCTTGTCGTTGTAGGCGACCAGATCGGCCAGGGTGAAGCCGTCGTGCGCGGTCACGAAGTTGATGCTGGCGACGGGGCGGCGGCTGTCGGACTGGTAGAGGTCGGAGCTCCCGGTGAGTCGGTAGGCGAGTTCCGCCACGGTCTCGTGCTCACCGCGCCAGAAGTCACGGACGGTATCGCGGTACTTGCCGTTCCACTCCGACCAGAGCGGCGGAAAGTTGCCGACCTGATATCCTCCCTCCCCGACGTCCCAGGGTTCGGCGATCAGCTTCACCCGACTCACCACCGGATCCTGCTGGACCAGGTCGAAGAACGCGGAGAGCCGGTCCACCTCGTGGAACTGCCGAGCCAGCGCGGCGGCAAGATCAAAGCGAAACCCGTCCACATGCATCTCCGTGACCCAGTACCGCAGCGAGTCCATGATCAGCTGCAGGCTGCGAGGATGGCGCACGTTGAAGCTGTTGCCGGTGCCGGTGGTGTCGTAGTAGAAGCGGGGGTCGTCCGGCACCAGCCGGTAATAGGCGGAGTTGTCGATGCCCCTAAAGGAGAGCACCGGGCCGAGGTGGTTGCCCTCCGCCGTGTGGTTGTAGACCACGTCGAGGATGACCTCGATGCCGGCGGCGTGAAGGGAGCGGACCATCGCTTTGAATTCCTGGACCTGCTCACCCCGGCGGGTGGAGGCGGCGTACTGGTTGTGGGGTGCGAAGAACCCGATCGAGTTGTAGCCCCAGTAGTTGCGCAGGCCCCGCTCCACCAGGTGGGCGTCATGCACGAACTGGTGCACCGGGAGCAGCTCGATCGCGGTGATCCCGAGGGAGGTCAGATGCGCAATTGCGGCGGGGTGTCCGAGCCCGGCATAGGTGCCCCGCAGGGGCGCGGGAATCTCCGGATGGCGGGCGGTGAACCCCTTCACATGGGCCTCGTAGATGATGGTGTCGTGCAGCGGAGTCGCTGGCGGACGGTCGCTGCCCCAGTCGAAGCGGGGATCGGCGACCACGCTCCGGGGAACATGCGCCGCACTGTCGAGATCGTTCCGCGAGGCCTCATCCGCGAAGTGGTAAAGGAAGCAGGCCTCATCCCAATCGACCTGACCCTCGATCGCCTTGGCGTAGGGATCCAGCAGGAGCTTGGCGGGGTTGCAACGCACGCCGCGTTCCGGCGCCCACGGCCCGTGCACCCGGTAGCCGTAGCGCTGGCCGGGGCCGAGGTTGGGCAGGTACGCGTGCCAGCAGAAGGCATCGACCTCCTCCAGCGGGATCCGGCGCTCCCCCTGGCCCTCGAACAAGCACAGATCCACCTGCTCCGCAACCTCGGAGAAGATCGAGAAGTTGGTGCCTGCCCCGTCATAGACCGCCCCCAGCGGGAACCCCCGTCCCGGCCAGATCTCGGGACCGCCGCGAATGCTCACCGCATCCTCCCGGGCCGGGGACGGATCGGCGCCCCGACCGCCTCCGCGAGCAAGCTGGCGAGCCGGCGCGCGAGGGGGTGGCGACGCAGCTGATCCAGCCCAAGCGGCAGGGCCAGCGACCAGTTGGGGCGGTCGTCGCCGGATCCGGGCATGTTGGGGCGGTCGGCAACCGCCATCGCATCGTCCAGGCTCGCGGCACGCATCACCGAGGGGGCTGCCGCCAGCAGCCGATGCGCCGCCAGCACCGCTGCCTGTGCGCTGGCGCCGGGGTCCAGGCCGCCCGTGCGAGCCAGGCGGCGGCGGATCGCCAGGGTGCTGGCCCGGTTGGGGTGAAGGCCGAGGCGCTGCTGCGCCTCCAGGTCGCTCCCCGTCCACATCCCCGCCACGGTGGGCAGGTCGTGTGTGCTGACGGCGGCGAGGGCCCCCACCGGCCATCGGGAGGGAGATCGCTTCTCGAACCACAGCAGGCGATAGGAGAGGAGGTTGTGAGCTGCCATCTCCTCGCGCGTGCGCTCCTCGACGGTGCCAAGGTCCTCGCCGATGATCGCGGCCTCGGCCCGGTGACTCTCGAGGGCGACGATGTCAAGCAGATCACGGGCAGGGTACCGCACGTACCCGCCCGCCGCGGGCGCCGCGGGCGCGGGGATCCACCAAAGCCGGAACAGTCCCATGACATGGTCGATGCGCAGGCCGCCGCCGAACCGCATCGCCGCCCGGATCGTCTCGATGAACGGCTGGTATCCCCTCGCCTGAAGCCGGAATGGATGGAACGGAAGGATCCCCCAATCCTGACCTTTGGCATTGAACACGTCGGGCGGGGCCCCGATCGTCACCCCCTTGGCGAGGACGTCCTGCCATTCCCAGGCATCGGCCCCGGCCGGGTCAACCCCGACGGGGAGGTCGTGGATCAGCGACAGGCGGCCCGCGGCCCGGCCCAGCTGGCGCTCGATCAGCCATTGCAGCCAGGCGTGGAAGCGGACTCGCTCGCGGTGGTCGCGGGCGAACCGTCCCACCGCGGGGGTACCCGCGAGGCGGTACGCGGGTGGCCAGCTGCGCCAGTCGCTCCCGAAGCGATCCGCGAGCGAGCACCAGGTCGCGAACAGTTCTAGGGCGAGCGGGGCCGTGCGCATCCATCGGTCGAACTCCGCTCCGCCGCGGGTGGCCGCCCAGATCCGCTCCAGGGCGGCGCGCTTCAGCGCCCACACGGCATCGCGGTCGATCACGCGTGCGGCATTCAGCGCCCGGCCCGCCGCGGCCAGGCGCGCGAGGTCGGTGTCGATCGGCAGGGCGCCGGGGACCTCCTCGATCGCGAGGTAGATCGGATTGCGAAAGCGCCGGCTCGCGGGAAAGTAGGGGCTGGGCTGCTGGGGCAGGGTGGGAGCCACCGCCGCCAGGGGGTTGAGCAGCAGGAAGCCCGCTCCGAACTCGCGCGCCGACCAGCTACCGAGCCGGCGGAGATCGGCGAGGTCCCCGATCCCCCAGCTCCGTCGCGACCGTAGCGCGAAGAGCTGGACCGCCCACCCCCACTCCGGCCAGCCGGGACGGGACGCACACCGACCGGGGCTGACGATCACGGATCTCGACACGCCCCCGGGAGTTTCGAACCTGTGGTATCCAAGCGGAACACCCTCCGGCAAGCGACCCCGGACGGTGAGCGCGTCGCCATCCTCTAGGTGCAGAGTTCCTCTCCCCAGCTGGAGGTGCTCCCCCGGCCGGGTGACCACCGCGGCGGCGTTCGCGCACGGCTCACCGACCAGATCGGCGAGCCGTGCCGCCGTCTCCGGGGACAGCGTGCGTTGCCGTCCCCGAGCATCGCGGAAGGTGAGATCAATGCCCCCCCCCTCCCCCATCAAGTGCTCCCCTCGAAGATCGCCCAGCTCCGAGCCGCGAGCGAGCCCCGGGTGCCGGCGGTCGGGAGGACTGGCTCGGCCTCGGCGCGGCTCCGGGCAGCCGCCGGCACACCCACCCAGATCAGTGCCGTGGCCGGGATGACCGCCCCGACGAGCGGGCCGCGCGGCAGCGCCGTCAGCCCCCTCCGGTCCTGGACGGTGACCTCGACCCGCTCCATCCCGCGATCCTCCGCGGCGGGGAATCCGCCCGCGCAGCGCCGGCGAGGGACGGTCACCGTGGCACCCTGGCAGGGCGAGTGTCCGGGAGGAGACGCGGCCCGAACGGGTCCCCGGCCACTTGTCGGCCGATCCCAGCTGGCGGGTGCGTGGGGGCGGCGTGGCGCCGCTCCCAACCGCTCGCCATCGATCCGGCGGCCGATCAGGGCACTCGGTCCCTTCGCAGGCGCGATCACGCCCGGGCGAGTCGATCCCCTTGCATCCCCACTCGCGACCCCCTGCGTGCTCGGCGATCCGCCCGACCTGGTGGCGCCGATCCCGAGCCCCACCGGGAGGGTCTGCGCCTGGCCCTCCGCCGCGATGGCGGCCCTGGGGGTGAGGGTCGCGACCGGGAGGCGGCTCGGCACCGCGCCCGCCGGGGGCAGGCCGCGCTGGTGGAGGCCGGTCCCCGTGCCGGAGCGGGGATCGACCTGCACCGGGAGCCCCGTCGGCCGGGACCGGGCGCGAGGATCGGGACGACACAGCCCACCGTCGCCGACTACGCTCGCGCCGGACCGGGTACCCGCCGGCGCGACGTCCGCTTGCCCCGCGACGCTCCCCACGCAGCCATCGCGGGTCACGCCGGCCCTCCCGTCCTGCCCCGGCGCCCTCTCCTGGGGGGCGAAGGGCGGGGCAGCAGGGGTCACGCGGTCGCCCGGCAGAGCACGGCGACGGGGAACCCCGCCAGGAGCTCGCCGACCCGGGCCGAGCCGCCAGCCCGGGCCGCCCCGGTCACCACGTCGGTCCACCTCCCCGCGGGAAGGGGAACGCAGGTGTCCTGCCATCCCACCCTGAGACCGACCAGCAGGCGCGGGGCAATCACCACGTGCGGCTCGCGACAGAAGGCGACCACGTGGGCCGCGTACGCACCCTGGGCGGCCAGCCGCCCGTACTCGTGCGATCGGTGCAGGTCGGGATGAGTGCGGCGGTGCCGCAGCAGTTGCGCGGTGAGCCACAGCTTGGCACGCCCGGGAGTTCGCTCGCGAAGCGGCTCGACCGGCGGGTCCGACGCCAGCTGGCGCAGCAGCCGCGCCCGCTGCGCGTAGTCGACCGGCCGCCGGTTGTCGGGGTCGACCAGGGACGTGTCCCACAGCTCGCTGCCCTGGTAGATGTCGGGCACTCCCGGGCACGTGAGCAGCAGCGCCACCTGGACCAGACTGGTCACCTGCCCCAGCTCCACGATTCGATTCGCTCGCAGGAAGCTCACCACCTCCGCCACGAATCCTCGGTCCGCCAGCACCCTGTGGACGAATTCCGCGAGCGCGTCGTCGTAGGCCGCGTTGGGGTCGACCCAGGACGTGTGAAGCTTGGCCTCCTTGGTCGCCTTGGCCATGTACGCGCAGGCGCGCTCCGGGCTGATCGGCCAGCCGCCCACCAGCGTCTGGTAGAACAGGTACTCAGCGTTGCGGTCCGGCCATTCCCCCCGACGGTGGCGCTTGGTGGTGGCGGCGAAGCGGGCTACCGCCGTCGCCCACGTCTCGGGGATCTCAGAGAGCAGATGGATCCGCGCCCTGACATCAGCGCTGCGCTTGGTGTCGTGCGTCGCGAGCGTGATCAGACTCGCGGGCCAGTTCCGTGCCGCCCGCTCCATTCGGAGGTGAAAGTCGTGCACGGGCCGACCGAACACATCCGGGGCTCCGCCCACCTCATTGAGAGAGACCAGCCGGTGGTAGCGGTAGAAGGCGGTGTCCTCGACAGCCTTGGCCATCACGGGCCCGGTCACCTGAGCCAGACGCAGGCCGAAGTCAATCTCGGCCGCGCCGGGATGGGCCAGCATCGCCAGCTCGCCGAGGAAGGAGAGCAGTTCGGAGTCGAGGTCGGAGCGATGGACATGCGCCTCCCGCACCGCCTGCTCGACGTGGCGCCGATCCGCAGCTGATGGCGGGACGCCCGGCTGGAGATAGGTGCGATAGACGGGGTAGGCGGCCAGCAGCTCGGCCAGCGCGAGCTGGAGATCGCGCCGGGTGTGATCGCGGTGGCGTCGATGCCCGTCGCAGATCCTCACCAACAATCGCGTCAGGCGGTTGACCTCGCTCGCCAGGTCGTTGGCGATGACCTGCTGCTTGGCGGCGTACACGACATCGCGGTAGGATCCGAGCTCGCCGGTGAATTCCTGATAGCAGGTGGTCATGGCGGCCTCGTTCGCCGATGCCACGAAGAGATTGCTGACGCAGGCCAGGAAGTCGTAGCCGGAGGTTCCCTCAACTGGCCATTCCGCGGGCAGCTGCTCTTCCGGTTGGAGGATCTTCTCGACCACCGTGTAGACCCCGTGAGACTCTCGGCGCAGCCGGTCCAGGTACTGGTGGGGGTCGCGCAGTCCATCGATGTGGTCGATCCTCAGGCCATCGACCGCACCGGTCCCGACCAGGCTCAACACCAGCCGATGGGTGTCCCGGAAGACATCCTCGTCCTCAACCCGCAGGCCGATCAGCGAGTCGATTGTGAAGAAGCGTCGATAGCCGAGCTCTTGGCTCGCGGTGCGCCAGAACACTAGCCGGTAGTGCTGCTGGCGTAGGAGCGGGTCGAGCCGATCCGGATCGCTGCTGATGGCTGCCATCACGGCGTCGAGAGCTGCGGCAGTCGCAGGGTCGCCCTGGACCAGGGCGGTCAGCCGACGGCGCCCCGCCTGCTGGCGGCGACCGAGCGCGCGCTCCGACCCGGTCGACCGCGGCGAGGGCGCCGCAAGGGCACGGTACGCCCGGGCCAGGCTCTGGAGCTCTCGGTCCTGCACCCGTTGCGCGACCGCCTCCAAGAGCTCGGCCACGGTCGGCGGCGCCAGCGGAAGCTCGTGCTCGCGATAGACGACGGTCAGCCTCCCCTCGCGGCGCGCGAGGCGAATGGCGCCCGCCTCCAGCACTCGCCCGTAGTGGTCGTCCAGGAGCGGGACCATCACCCAAGCCTGGTCTCCCTCCGGATCTCGTCGCCACTCGATGTCGAAATGCGCCGCGTAGGGGCTGTCCGGCCCACTCTCGAGCACATCCCACCACCACGAGTTGGAGGCGGCGACGGTGGCCATGTGGTTGGGGACGATGTCGAGCACCTGACCGAGGCCGGCCCGGTGCAGGGACCGCACCAGTACACGGTACCCGACCGTGCCGCCAAGCTCGCGATTGAGGCGGGCGTGATCGACGACATCGTACCCATGCGTGCTTCCGGGCACGGCCTGGAGTGCCGGCGAGCAGTAGAGGTGGGTGATGCCGAGCTGGGCCAGGTACGGGACCACCCGCGCAGCATCCGTGAATGTGAACCCGGCGTTCAGTTGAACACGGTAGACCGCTCCGGGCACCATGCGAGTCATGCTAGCCGCCCTCCCTCCGCGAGGCGGGACCGGCTCCGCGCGCTGCCGACGGCGAGCGGGAAGTCGGCCGATCGACTCAACCCGGGGCGCAGAGAGAGGACCGGCTCGACCCGAGCGTGATGGCGGTCGGGGCCGACGCAGGGGCGAACTGCGCCCGCCGCCGCGGCGCTCCTCCCGAGGTGCCCGCGGGTGCTCGAGCCGAGCCGGCGACCCCGCCGGGGACGGCTCGGCTCCGGGCATGAGTCCCCGCCGCACGATCGGGGTCACCGCCTCGGCCACAGGCTTGGGGGTCACGTCCCGCACGCCCACCAGGACGACGCAGCCCGCCGAGGTGAGCGACAAGCAGGTCGGGCTGGAGGGTGGCTCGGACGTCGCCCCACTGGGCGCCGGTCGCCCGTCGGCCAGGATCACCGGCACGATGACGCGAAGGCCCTGCGCAGAGTCGCGGAAGGCCGAACGCCGGGTGAGAGCGTCGGTCGTCTCCAGATGCTCGACCCGGAACCGGTGAGCCTGGCCAAAGGGGACGTCCGCCTTGACCACGTGGCCGAGACGGGCGAAGGGTTGGAGGAGATCGGAGATCGCCTGCCTCAGCTCATCCACCAACCGGTCCCTCTGGGTTTCGGCCCCCGCGCAAGTCCTGCTCCATCGAGGCAGAGAACGGCCCGACCCCTACCCGCACCCGCACCCGCACCCGCACCCGCACCCGCCGCGATTGACCCGATCGTCGTGCCTCCCAGGTGGCACACCAACTCCGGGCGGCGGGGACGATGACGTCGCGCGGGCGGGCCCAATGGTCGGCCGGCAACAACTCCCTGTGGGCCCGACCGCCGACTGCCGCCTGGCCCGCGGGTGGCTGGGTGGTCGGGCTGGACCCGCAAGCGAGTCGACATCGGGTTGCTGGGACCGGGGCGGGGTGGCTCGGACCGCGGGTGCGAGAGCTGCTCGCCGTCGTGCCCAGCGGTCGAGCGCACCAGCTAAGCGGCCTGCCTGCCCTGCGACTCCGCCTCGACCCGCTCCGCGGCGCCGGCGAGCAGGCACCCCCTAGATGTGACCTCTGTGTCTGAGGCGGAGATCGCGGGCGGGACCCGTGAACTCACCGCCGCCGACCTCGCACGGGCGAGCGGAGATCCGTCCCTGATGGCGGGGCGGCGCGGTGCCGGAGGGCACCGCGGTGGGACCGATCCGACGCTCCCGCGGTGGCGAGGCCGCGAGCGTGGGCCTCCCGATCACCCAGTCCACAGGCAGCCTGGCGCTCGCCAGCGAGGTCACCGGGATGCGGACGGGGTGAGCTCTTTGTGGACCAGCACGGCACCTTCCCCGGGCTGGACACACGCCCGCGGCTCATCCTCAGCCATCACGGCCCGCACGGGGGCCGGGTTCCGCTCAGTCCAGTGGGCCGCGCGCTCACCGTCACCCCGGTCATCCGGTTCGAATCTCTGAACTGCTCTGGCCCGGCCGCCGACCCGGGGCCGGGCGGACGCCCCGCGGCGCGGCTGGTCGGACCCGGCCCCTGCTTTCGACAGCACCCGACGCCGGCCCCACAAGAAGCTGCCCACAGCGGCGGCCGACGGTGGCCCGTGATCGGCTGAAGGCGGCCGGCCGGGACGAGGTCGTGATGGCCCGCTGAGCCTGGTGGCGGTCCTGGGGATGCTGGCCATGCTCCAGCGCGGTCTCGTCCCGCCGCCGCGGGTCGCCACCCTTCTGCTCTCGCGTCGGGCCGCTCTCGGCCCCGGCGACATCTGCCACGGCCTGGGATCGGCCGAGGGGCACCGACTGCGCCGCGCCACCCGGGGGTCGTCCGGGCAAGGCCGCGGAGCCGGTCCCGTGAGGGCCCCGGCGCGCTCGCAGCCGCCCCTGTGGTCGGGGTCAGCACCGTCACCGCGTCGGCGGTGCGGTGGCACAGGGCGCCCTCCGATCGGAATGCTGGTCGCCATTGGTGCGGGTCTCGCCCAGGGGGTCGTGCTCACGCCCCTGGGGGCCAATGGCCAGTCCCTCGGTGCCCGATCGTAGAGTCTTGGCGCCGGCGGCTGACCTCCCACCGCAGCTCCAGCGCCACCCGGCCGGTGGCCCCCGGCGGGGGGAAATCTCAGGAACGGCGGCGACCGCCGCCGGGGACGAACGGGTTGTCCTCTGGGGCGCCCAGGGGGAGACGGGAGGAGGCGAGGACTGGGTCGGGACGGCCATGCAGGACAACGGTGCCGGCGATCTTGTCCGCCCACCCCTGCTTGCGGTCGTCCCACCCCACCCAGAGCACCCCAAGGTCGAGGGCGAGGAAGGCGATCGCGAGTCCGAAGAGGCGGATCACCGCGGTGCCGTAGGAGATCGAGGTGAATGACCCGCTCGCGGGCGCCACCCACAGCCCCAGCAGCCGCTGCCCGATGGTGCCGCCCCAGGTCACCCAGAGCACGACGAAGTACAGCGCGACCAGCAGGTCGGTCAGCCCGTTGGGGAGCTGTGCGACAGGGGTGTGGCTCACGAAGGCGACGAAGAGATAGACGACGCTGAGGATCAGGCTGTCAATGACCCAGGCGAGGGTCCGAACCCAGAAACCGGCGTAGCGGCGCACCCCAGGCCTCCAGTCGGTCGTCAGACCACCGTCGGCCAACTCGGGAGCGACGGGGCGTCCGGGATAGTCTCGCGCGGTGGGCGCCCGCCGGCGGTGGCCTGCAGCTTCGTCGCACATCCGTCGCCGACCCATCGCTGGCACGCCGGGCGGTGCCTCCGCTCACGGTCTCGACCGCCTCATCGAGGGCGACCGTGGCGGGTCGCGAGCGCTCGAAAGAGAGCCTCCTCGATGGCGGGAGCATGAGTCGGACGCTGATCCCGAAGGTCGTCGAGCCGGCCGACGATCGCGGCCAGATCGAAGAAGGGGTCGTAGACCTCCCCGCTCACCTCCTCCCAGTGAGCCGTGAAGCGGTCCGCGCACTCGAGCCCGCGGCCGAGCAGGTTCATCCGACAGTGCCCGGCGTCGGCGGCGGGCGGGCCGAGCTGGGCCGCCTGCCAGTCGACCACGCCGCTGATTCGGCCGCGCCGCCAGAGGACGTTGCCAGGGTGGTAGTCGCGGTGGAGCAGGGTGGCCGCCGTCGCGGGAACGGGTCCGCGGGCTGCGGCCACCGCCCGCACCCAGAGGGCGGGTCGACGGGTCCACCGGGGCGGCTCGTCCGACCGCTGGCGATAGACGGCGTACGGCAGCACGACCTCGGCGGGAGGGGCCGGGGTCGCGTGGATCAGGGGCAGGGTCTCGGCCAGTCGCCGCAGCCAGCCGTCTCGGTCGGCGGGGCGCTCCTCGACCCGCCCTGGAACCACCGACATGAGCAGGCTCGGCACGCCGGCCTCGACTCCGGTGGGATCGGCCGCGACCAGCTCCGGCGTCGGCACGCCGCGCCCCTCCATCCAGCGGAGCACCGCCGCCTCGCGGGCGACGACGTCAGGCTCGTCTGCCAGCTGCGCGGGCTGCACGTAGCGGCGGATGACGGCGCGCACAGTCGATCCCCCCGGGAGACGAACCGCGATCACGTGCACCGAGGAGGACGTCCCACCTCGCAGGACGGCGGTGGCGACGACCGATCCCCCAAGCATGGCCCCCACCCAGTTGCGGGCAACCGGCGGAGGTCGCTGGTCCCGCGTCCGGGGCAGGGCGGGCGCCCCGGGGAGGTCGCGCGTCGGGCGGACCGTCACGCCGGGGCCGTCCGGGAGCGCCGCTCGGCCGGGCCGCGCTCGAGGGTCGCCCACGCGCCGGCGGCCGGGCGGCCGCGCCCGAGGATGAGCCGGGTCCGCACGCAGGCGACGACCGCCGTCCGCCGCGGGTCGGATCCGTCCTGTGTGAGACGGACTGCCGCCGGGGTCCGGCCCCCTCGCCCCGCGGCCACGGATGGCGGCGGCGCCTCCCGCTGGGCCGCCGTGGTGGGCGGACGTCGGTGCGCTCCGGCGGCGCGCCGGGCCGGCCCACCCAGGATCGCCCGCTCCACCCGATGCCGGCTAGGCCGCCGGGGCCGCCTCGACGTCGTCCGGCTCCGGGCGCCTCGCCAGGCGCGACGGCCACCAGGTCCAGCGGCCCAGCAGGACCACGAAGGCGGGCACCACCAGCGGACGGATCACGAAGGTGTCCATGAACACCCCGGCGGCGATCCCGAATCCGATCTGCTGCACCTGCGAGCCCCCCGAGCCCCCGCCACCGGCGAACCCGAGCACTGCGAAGGTCCCCCCCAGGATCAGGCCGGCGGTGCTCACCGTGGTGCCGGTCATGGAGATCGCCTGGCGCACCGCCCGGCGCAGCGGCAGGTCGTGGGCCTCCTCCCGGATCCGGGTCATGATCAGGATGTTGTAATCCGAACCCAGCGCCATCAGGAAGACGAACATGAGGAAGGGCAGCAGGAAGTTGATCCCGTTCTGGCCCGCGGCGTGGATGAAGATCACCGAGGTGAGCCCGAGCGCTGCGAGGTAAGAGAGGACCACGCTGACCACCAGGAACACCGGTGCCACCAGGCTCCTCACCACCAGCGCCAGCAGCAGCGCGATCAGCACCGCCACCACCGGGATGATGCGGAGCAGGTCGTCATTGGAGATGTGCTCGACGTCGTAGGCGAAGGCCTGCAGCCCGAAGAGTCCGGTCGCGGTGGCTCCCACGCGTGAGCCCACCCGCGCGATCGCCGCCCGCACCGCCGGAACCGACGCGATCGCTCCTGGGCTGGTGTAGCTGGGATTGCGGGCCAAGGACGCGAACTGGATGGTGCGGCCGTCCGAGCTGATGAACTGGCCGGTGGCGCGGTAGGCGTTGTAGGTGGCCGGGGCCACCACCGACCCGGCGGGCTCGTTCGGAGGCAGCTGATCTGGCGCCCCCAGGGTGCGATGCAGCTGAGCCAGCTGATCGGCGCGCAGACCGGTCGCCTCGAGTGCCCCGATCACGCGGCGGAAGCGACCGGTCGCGATCAGCGCCGCGCCGGCCCGCGCCACCAACGAGGGGTCGACCCACGCCGAGCGCGGCAGCCGGAACAGCACCGCCGCGTCCTGCACGTCCGAGGCGGGGAAGTCCTTAGCGAGCACGGCGGCGCCCGCGGCCGAGTCGGTACCGCTCGGGGGGCTGCTGTTGGCGAAGCCAGAGGTGGTGCCGGTGAGCGCACCGACCGCCAGTCCCCCGAACACCACCACGCCGAGGATCGCCACCTGAGCCGGTCGGCGGACGACGATCGCGCCAAGTCGGCCGTAGACGCTGCGCCGGGGCACGGTCTCCCGGGTGGCCCCCGTGGGCCAGAAGACGGCCCGACCGAAGATCGCGAGCAGGGCCGGCAGGAGAGTGAGGCCGGCCATCAGCATGAGCGCGATCCCGATCGCGAGGGCGGGACCGAGACTCTGGTAGATGCCGAACTGGGCCAGGACCAAGCTGAGCAGGGCCACGATCACGGTGAGGGCCGAGAAGGTGATCGACTCCCCGACGGTCGTGACGGCGCGCACGACCGCGGCGTGGGGCTCGAGGCCGCGGCGCAGCTCCTCGCGAACCCGGAACACGAGGAACAGCCCGTAGTCGGTGCCGGCACCGAGGATGAGCACGATCAGGATCACCTGAGTGATCACCGACACCTGCACGCCGAGGTGGGTGGCACCCGCCACCACCGGACCGGAGAGGGTCAGCACCAAGGCGGCCGGCAGCAACGTCACGAGGGGGGCGAGCAGCGCCCGGAAGGCAACCAGCAGGAGCACCACGATGAAGACGAGCGAGAGCAGCTGGGTCGCGTGCTGTGAGCTCTTCGAGCCCTGCTGGCTGTCGATGACGGTGGGGAGGTCGCCGGTCAGGTGGTAGCGCAGCCCCGCCACCTGGTTGGCGGCGAAGTCGCCGCGGATCGTGGTCACCAGCTGGGCGGCATCACCCCCGCCGAAGGCGGGCACCGCCGCCTCGATCAACGCCTGGCGCGCCACCCCGTTGGGGGAGGCGCCGAGGTCGCGCACCAGCCGCACGTGCGCCACCTGACGGAGACGACCCTCAAAGCGGGTGATCGCGGCATCATCCCGGGCGGTGAGCCGTCCGTCGCCGCTCACCGCGACCAGCGTCGCGGCCGCCAGCTTGGAGTTCTGGAACGGGGCCGCGAGCGCGGCCGCGCGCATGCTCGGCACCGAGCTGGGCAGAAAGGCACTGTTGCTGTCCTTGCTCACGCTGGCGAGAGTGGGCAGCAGGTGGACCGCGACCACCGTGATCGCGAGCCACCCGACCAAGACCGGCCAGCGAAAGCGGACCGCCGCCCTGCCCAGGCCCGCGAACAGCGAGGTCATCGCCCGGCCGACCCGTGTGAGGGCGCGTCCCCGGCGGCCGCGTCGGCGTCGGGGCGCGGCGGCTCGGGGATGACGAGCTTCTCCAGCAGGCGGACGAGGGTGGCGAGCTCACGGTCGTCCAAAACCTCGATCAGGGAGGCGAGGCTGGCCGCGTGGGCCCGGTTAAGCTGCACAGCCATCCTCTCAGCGGTCGCGGTCAGCGCCACCGTGACGCTGCGACGATCGGCGGGATCGTCGCGGCGCTCGACCAGGCCATGGTCGACCAGCCGGTCGACCACCTCGGTCGCGGTGCTGCGGGTGACGCCCTGGCGATCCGCCAGCTCGTGCATGGCGAGGGGGCCGCACAGTGCCAGGGTGCGCACCGCCTCGAGCTGCCGAAGCGTCGCGGTCGCCATCGCCTCCCGAAGCGTGGCAGGCACCGAGCTGGCCTTGGAGGGCATGGCCGCCTCGAACCGGCGGCGGAGCTGGGGCTGCAACTGAAGCAACCGGGCGACCAACTTGGGGCGCTCTCCGTGCTCCACCGGCGCGTCGGAGCGGGTCAGCACCTCATTCGGTTCCCACACCATGCGTTTTTACGATAGTACGGCGACCGAACTTTGTCAACCCACCTGGGCCGGCCGACCCGGTCGCGCCAGCCCCTCAGGGCCGGGACTGGGACCGGTGGTGGCGATGGGCGCGAAACAAGGACACCGCCGCCCACACGATCGCAACCGCGACCACCAGGTGGAGCAGCACACTCAGCGCAGGCAGGATGAGGAAGAAGACGACGAAGAGCACCACCAGCCCGAGCACAACGGCGGTCAACGGATGGCGAAGCAGGAACCTCGCGTCCATGTCAGCGAGTACCCCGGCGCCCGACGCGCACTCGGTCACACCCCTGGGCAGGGGTCATCAGTGCGGGTGCGCCACCAGGTCCGGTCCCACATGCGACTCGGGCCTCGCCACCGCGGGGGGCGGGGTTCGGCGCAGGCTGTGCGCCCGAAGCTGGGGGGTGGTGCGCGCCTCATCGGGCCCGAGATTGAGGGGAACGGCGACGATCGCGAGGTCGGTGACGATGTTCTTCAGCGCTCGCCGTGTCTCGAACAGAGCCATGTGGCCCTCCTGTCATTCGCGATTGCGGATATGCACTCACATACTGGAACACCTCGGGAGGCGGTTTAGTTACGGATGGGTCAGTTCCCGATCCTCGGCGGGGTGCGGATCGAGGGGGCGCCGGACTCCGGGCCCGGCGACCCCTTCACGCGGGACGGTGAGGGGCACGAAGCGGACGGTCGTAACGAGGCAGGCCGCCGCGAGATTGTGGAGTGGCGTCTCCCCCTGACACGAGGCAGCCCCATGGATCCCACCTTGATCTCGCCCGGTCTCCTCTTCGCCAGCTTCCTCGGCTTCCTGGTCCTGCTCGGCACGACCACGGCCTTGGTGCTGGAGGTCGCCCGCCGTCACCGGTGGATCGGCTCGTGGCGACACCCCCTGGCCGAGCCGTCGGAGCGCGGCTGACCGCCACCGGTCCCCGTCACGTCCGCCTCACCCGGCGGACAGCTTGTCCGCAACGGCCGGCCCGGACGATGGGACGGCGGGGCGGCCCGGTCTTCGACGTGGCTCTGCGGTCCCATCCATTCCCACAGGCTGATGCCTGGCGAGACCGTCTCCCTCCTTCACGATCGAGGTGAGGCGAACATCGATGTCGGACCCGGCGCCGCGTCGTGCGGCGCCCCAAGCGCCGGCGATCCGTTGACCGCCCGCAATGGTGGGCGGTTCGACGGCCCCTGCCGACCGCGCTGGTCGGCCGTCGCGGCAGGGTGCGCATGCGGTAGGGACCCCCACCCCAGTCGCCCATCTCCACCCGGGCCAGCTCACCCACGGCCTGGGCTCGGGAGCCAGCCTGGAGCGGCTCCTCAGCCTCCGGCAAGTCGGGCCAGCGCGACGCCCGCCATGCGGCCGAGCCGGGTGCCACGACCGCCCCCGGCGTGGCCAGCACCCTGGAGGCGATCCCCCTTCCCAACGCCAGGGTCGATGTGGGCCCCTCCGCCTGGGTCCTGCGGCGCCAGCCCCGCGTGTGCAGCCCCTGGGGACGAGCAGCGGTCACCGACCTGGTCGCCGAGGACCGGCTGACCCTTCCGAGCCCCCCGCCGGAGCGGGCGGCAGCGGTGGACAGGACACAGTTCCGGTGCTACGGTCGCGCGATGAGCGACCGAGCCGGCGCCGCCCCCGGCTCAGAGGCGCCCGTCGTGCGCCCGCGGGTGCCAATTGGCCCGGGGGAGGTACGCGAGCGGCACGCGCTCCGCGCAGCCCTGCTGGCCCTGGAGCCCCCCTGGGCTCGCGAGTTCGATGACGCGTCCCGCGAATGGCGCCGGCTCTTCAGCGAGGCCTTCGGAACCTTCCTGCTCGTGCTGGTCGGCGCCGGCGGCGGGGTGGTTGCCGCCGTCTCCCACGGGGAGATCGGGCGGGCGGCCGCGGTGACGGCCCCGGCTCTGGTGGTGATGGCGGTGATCCTTTTCATGGGCACCGTGTCGGGCGCCCATCTCAACCCGGTCGTGAGTCTCGCGTTCGCGCTCCGCCGCGAGTTCCCCTGGCGCCGGGTGCCGGGCTACGTCGCGGTGCAGCTCGCCGGCGCCGCCCTGGCCTGCCTCGTGCTCGCGGCCCTGTTCGGGCGGGTGGGACATCTGGGAGCGACCGTGCCCGGGGCCGGGATCACCGATGTCCAGGCGATGATCATCGAGGCGCTGCTGACCCTCGGACTGGTCAGCACCATCTTGGGGACGGCATCGGGGGCGCAGAACGTGGGTCCGATGTCCGCGATCGCGGTCGCCGGCTACATCGCCCTGGCGGGACTGTGGTCCAGCCCGATCAGCGGCGCATCGATGAACCCGGCCCGGTCGCTCGGGCCCGATCTGGTACTGCTCGACTTCGGGCACCTTTGGGTGTATGTCGTCGGCCCTGTCCTGGGGGCGCTGGTGGCGGTGGGCGGCGCCTACGTGCTCCGCGGCCATGGCGGCGATGCCGCGGCGACCCGCGCCGCCCAGGGCACGCTTGACGAGATCGCCCTGGCGGGGACACTGGGCCGCGCCGCCAGCACCCTGGCCGCGGCCGCAGGGCCACCCGCCCCCGCCGCCCCTGACACCCTCCACGGAGGTCCCCCATGACCCGCAGGGAGCACTGGAAGGCGGAGCCGGACGCTCACGACTATCCGGCCGCGGCTGACTACCTGTCCCTCCTTCTCCCCGGCCCCGCGGCCGCGGGAGCGGTGACCCGGCTGCGGCGCGCCCCCCTGGTCCGGCGCAAGGCCAAGGACCTGCTCCGCGCCAGCCGGCTCCCCCTGCTTGCCGCCGACGATCCTGAGGTCCAGCGCGACCTGCGCAAGGTTCGCAAGGGTGAGCGGCTCTCCCCGGTCCTGCTGCTCCGCGGATCTCTGACGGCGGATGTTGCTCTCACGGTGGCGGATGGCTACCACCGCATCTGCGCCAGCTACCACCTCGACGAGGACGCCGACATCCCCTGCCGCATCGCGGGTGGCTCTCCCGCCTGAGAGCTCGACCCGACTGCGGCATGCCCGGCCGCCGCCGGGCATGCCGCAGTCGGAACCTGGCGGCGGGTCGCCGGCGTCCTAGGGGCATGGAGCGCACTCCGACTGGTCCGCCCGCCCGGAGCGGGAACACCGCGCTGGCGCGACGCCCCCGCCTCGTCGCGCTCCTGGCCGCAACCGCCGTCGGGGTGTCCTTGACCGCGGCCGGTCCGGCGGCCACGCCCCTCTCCCCCCGCCACACCCGGGCGCAGGCGGTCCGGCTTGCCGATCAGCCGCTGCGGCTGGGCGCGGTGGGCGCACTGGCGCTGCGGAGCGCGTCGGTCCGCAGCGTACGGGGGTGGGGACCGCCCTACCCGATCGGGGTGGAGGCGACCGCTCTGGTCTGGCGGGTGACCTTCCGCGGGTGGTTCCGCGTCGACCCCTGCGTCGCGGGCCCGGTCACCGGGGTCGTCCGGCCGGGGCTGCTCTGCGCGACCAGGGCCGCCGAGCCCGCGGTCCCCGGAGTGATCGCCTGCCCCGCCCTGCCGCGCTGGCCACGACCTCCGCCGCCGTGCTTTGGATCGTGGCACCGGACCGCCACCGTCTCGATCGCCGATGCCACCGGGGGGTGGCTGGGAGTCGCCTACGGCCCGCCGGACCCGGCCCGGAACGGGTGGCCACCTCCGCTGGTCATCGGCCACCCCCGCTCCGGGCAGGCAGTCGTCTTGGTCCTGGGACAGCTGCTGGTGCTGGGGCCGCCGGTGGTGCCGCGCGGAGGGCGGCTCAGCCCCTACCGATCATCCGCTCCCACGGTGCTCGCACCGATCCCGCCCGACCCAGTCGGCCCGCCCGACCTGACCGCCTTCCTCGCGGAGACGATCGGCTCCTCCACCGTGTCGGCGACCTGGCAGCCGGTCTGCTCAGCCGGCCAGGCCTGCCCCCAGCTGGTGCTGCTGGTGAGGGTGCCGGTCCGGGTGATGGTTCCCGTCGACATCCCGCCAGGCGCCTGAGGCCGGGAGCGCGGGGACGCCGCCGGCGGCGGTCGATCGGCAGCGGGAGTGCCTGATAGCCTCCTCTGGTGGAGCCTGGTGATGGTCGACCCGAGCGGGTGGCGCTCGACCCCTCACGGGTTCGGGCGGTCATCTTCGACTGCTTCGGCACGCTGGTGCCGGGGACTCCGATCGCCCGGCGGGCCAGCGACGCCGCCGCCACCGCGGCGCACCTCGACGTCGACCCCGCGGCGTTCCACGCGCTCTTGCACGCCACCTTCACCGAGCGCGCCACCGGAGCCATGGGCGATGGGGTCACGACCCTGCGGCTGCTCGCTCGGCGTCTCGGCGCTAACCCGACCCCGGCCGCTCTCGAGCAGGCGGCCCGGCTGCGGCGGGCCCAGCTGCGCCGGGACATGCAGCCACGGGCGGACGCGCTGGCGACCCTGGTGCGCCTGCGCGGCGCGGGCTACCGCCTCGGTCTGCTGAGCGACTGTGGACCCGAGGTCCCCGCGATCTGGCCGAGCCTGCCACTCGCTCGGTTGATCGACGCGACCACCTTCTCCGCCGATGTCGGCCGGCGCAAGCCTCACCCCATCCTCTACCGACGGGTCTGCAGCGCGGTGGGAGTGGAGCCCGAGGAGTGCCTCTACGTCGGCGACGGCGACAGCCACGAGCTCACCGGCGCCGCCCGGATGGGGATGGCGGCGGTGCGCCTCGCCGCCGACGACCCGGTCGCGACCGCCCTGGTCCACTACGACCACGACACCCTGTGGGACGGCCCCCAGGTGACCTGCCTCGCCGACGTGCCGGCTCTGCTGGGGGTGGGGGCGAGGACGGCGCCCGAGGTCCAGGAGGCGAGAACCCGCGAGGACCCACCGGGACGGCCGGCTCCCGTGGGACAATGAGGCTGCGGCACGCGGGCGAGCGGCCCCCGGCCGCCTGGACCGAGAGGCCGGAGGTGCACCGATGGCGATGAGCCAGGAGCAGCTGACCGTCGAGCGCCCCACCGGACTGGAGTCCTGGCGCGACGCTCCGCCCGTCCTCTTCTCCGCCGAGAAGGTCAGTCGGCGGGTGCGGACGCTCGCCCGCGAGATCGCCGCCGCGCGCAGCGATCGCCCGCTCACGCTCGCGGTGGTGCTGCGGGGGGCCTTCGTGTTCGCCGCGGATCTGATCCGCGCGCTGATTGAGATCGGGGTGCGCGACCTCACCGTGGAGTTCTTGTCGGTGGCGAGCTATCGAGGAATGGCCAGCGACCGTACCCGCCCCGATGTCCACTACGTCAACGGCATCTTCCCCGGGGAGGGTCGGGACGTGCTCGTGGTCGAGGACATCATCGACCGGGGCCACACCCTGGAGGCGATCGAGCGGGCCCTCAGCAGCCACTGTGAGCGGCTGCGGGTGTGCGCCCTCCTGGACCGGCCCCACCTGCGCGAGGTGCCGATCGGGCCGCACCACGTTGGGTTCACTCTGGACACCGACGACTTCGTCGTGGGCTATGGGCTCGACCTGGACGGTCGCTACCGCGAGCTCCCCTACCTGGGCCGGCTCCCGGCCCCCCCCCGCGCCTGAGTCGTTCGGCATCCGTGCGGGCTGCCCCTGCGTTATAGGGGGTGGATGAGCCCTCCCGCCCAGGTCGACCCGTCCGAATCGGTCGCCCTGGGAGCGCGTCGAGGCCCGGGCGGCCACCGGTTCAGCGGCCCGGCTGGGCGTGGCGCCCTCGCCGGGATCGCTGCCGGGGGGCTGGGGCTCGCGATCAGCCTGCTGCTGCAGGCCGTCCTGGGCTGGCCGGCGCTCCCGCAGGTGGCGGGCGACGGGGTCACACTGCTGCTGCCCGGTCCCGTCTTCGGAGCCATGATCGATGCCCTCCAGGAGCATGGTCGTCCCCTGCTGCTGCTCGGCCTCGCGGTGGTGGTGCTCGCCGCCGGCGCCGGCGTGGGGAGCGTGCGCGCCCGCCAGCTGGTCGGTCGGGGCCCGCTCCGCGCCGCCGGAGCCGGAGCCGGCGTCCAGCACGCGGCGGCGGCGCTGATCGAGGCGCTGCTCCTCTTCACCATCACCCTGCCGCTGCTGGCGGCAGGCCAGGGGGGGGTGCTCACCTCGGCCACCGGCTCCTGCTTTCTCGGATGGCTTCTGGTCACCGCCCCCCTGGAGTGGCTCCTCGCCGGCGCGAATGCCCGGCGGACGCGGCCCGGCCGCTCGCTCGGCCGCAGCCCCGAGCCCCAGTGGTCGCGCCGCACCGTGCTGCGGACCGCCGGCCTGGGCGCCGCCGGGATCGCGGTGGGGAGCCTCGCCCTCCGGGCCGCGACCGCGGCTGCTCCCGCGATTGGTTCCAGCACCGGCGGCGGCGGGGGCGCCGCCGGTGCTGGGCAGGCGCCCGGGTCGGTCGCTTTCGGTGACCTCAGCGGGATCACCCCGGTGCGCGACTTCTACGTCGTCGACATCGAGCTCTTCGGTCCCCCCCAGGTGGATCCCTCGCGCTGGCGGCTGCAGGTGGGTGGCCGCCAGCCCTACCAGCTCTCCGCCACCGAGCTGGCAGCCCTCCCCCACGTCCGTCAGGTGCAGACCCTGGAGTGCATCTCCAACGACGTTGGGGGGCCCCTGATCAGCACCGGGGTCTTTGAGGGTGTCCCGCTCCGCGACCTGCTCGCGCGGTCGGGCGTGCCCGCGGCGACGGCGACGATCGCCTTCACCTGCGTCGATGGGTACACCGAGAGCCTGCGGCTCGCGGACGCGCTCGCCCCCACCACCCTGGTGGTCGATCGGCTCAACGGGCGCCGCCTCACCGCCGCCCACGGATTCCCGGCCCGGATCCTGGTGGTCGACCGCTACGGCATGAAGAGCCCCAAGTGGCTGAGCGCCATCACACCCTCGGCCGCACCCATCACCGGATACTGGGAGCTGCGCGGATGGAATCCCGGCGCGGTCGTGCGCACGACCTCGCGGATCGACCACCCGCGCGGGAACAGCCGGATCGGCGGCGGTGCCCCGATTCCGGTCCGCGGGATCGCCTTCGCGGGAACCCGTGGCATCCGCCGGGTCGAGCTCAGCCTGGACGGCGGGCGCACCTGGACCGCGACCGCGCTCCAGCCGGAGCTGTCCCCCTATGCCTGGCGGCTCTGGACGGCGGTGTGGCGACCGGCGCCCGGCACCTACGTCCTCCAGGTCCGCGCGGTGGACGGCACCGGTGCGACCCAGGCGGTATCCGTCCAGCCGTCCTTCCCCAACGGCGCCACCGGCTACGATACCGTGACCGTGCTGGTGGACTGACCACGGCGTGACCGCGCGCGGGCGGGGTCATACACTCGGAGATGGTGGCCGCCCCGTCCCGCTCCCGTCCCCAGGCTGACACGCCGGCGCTGGTGACCGATGCGGCCCCGGGCCCGACCCGACCCCCCGGGGGCGCTCCCGGTTCCACCGACCATCGCGCGGCGGCCTGGAGATGGATCGAGGTCGCCGCCGTCCTCCTCAGCGTCTTCGTGGGTTTCCAGCTGCTCCTGGTCGTGACCGGGTGGCTGGCCTCGGTGCTGGGGTTGATCCTGGCGATCGCACTCGCGATCGTCGTCACGTTCCTCGCCGACCCCGTGGTGCTCCGCCTGCGCCGCCGCGCCCGGGTCCCGGAGGTGCCCGCGATCCTGGTTGCACTCATCGGTGGCCTGGTGGTCGTCGGGGCGGTGCTCTACCTGGTGGGGGGCCCCCTGGTCGGCGAGGCGCGCGGGCTCGCCGGCCAGGTTCCCCACCTGGTGCGCGACGCCAATCGGATCATCGGCTCCCTGCGCGGGCAGCTGCGCTCCCACGGGATCCATATCGGCGGAGGCGGGGTGATCCCCAGCAACATCACCAGCCTCATCCCCCAGGCGACCGGGGTCCTCCTCCACGGCATCACCAGCACCGCATCGGCGCTGGTGGACGTGGTGGTTGCGCTGGTGATCGCCTTCTGGCTGCTCAAGGATGGCCGGATGCTGCGTCGCCAGCTGCTCGACCTGCTCCCGGCCCGCGCGCGCAGCGAGGTCGCCTTCGGGCTCGACGCCTTCGCCGCCGTCATCGGCGGGTACGTTCGGGCCCAGCTGCTCTTGGCTCTGATCGTCGGCCTGCTGGCGGGAGGCGGAAGTGCCCTGCTCGGGGTGCCCTTCCCGCTGGTGGTCGGGGTCGCCACCTTCGTGTTCGAGCTGATCCCTCTGGTGGGGCCTTTCGCCGGGGGTGCGGTCGCGCTGCTGCTCGCCCTCACCAAGAGCCCGCTGCTGGTCGTCTTCACCCTGATCCTGTTCCTCGCCATCCACGTCATCGAGGGGTATCTGCTGGCTCCCCGGATCCAGGCTCGGTTCGTCCGCCTCCATCCCCTGCTCGCCCTGCTGGCGCTCTTCGCCGGGATCGAGGTGGCCGGCTTCCTCGGCGCCCTGTTCGCGATTCCGGTGGCGAGCCTCGCGGCCGTGTTCATCCGGGCCGCCGCGCTCGACTGGCGCTACAACCGGCCCGACCTGTTCAAGGCGCGCGGCGCGCCGGTCGAGCTCAGCTCACCCGAGCGCAGGGTGCTGCGCGAGTTCGTCCCACTTCGGCTCGGCCTTCCCAGCTGGGTGCGGCGCCGCCGACCTCCAGCCACCGGCACCCCGATCCCGGCCGCGCCCGAGCGCGACCGGGGCGACTAGGGATGGCACCCGCGGGACGAGGCCGGCTCCCGTCCCCCAACCAGGTCGGCTACGGCGCGGTGCTGCGCCTCGCCGCCTTCCGTCCCCTGTACGCCGCCACCGTGCTCGCCCGCACCGGTGGCCAGATGCAGACGGTGGTGGTGGTGCTCTTCGCCCTGCGACGGTTCCACTCCCCCGAGCTGGCGGGACTCACCGTCCTGGCCCAGCTCCCCGGTATCGTGCTGAGTCCGGTCAGCGGCGCACTCCTCGACCGCCACCACCGGATCCGCCTGATCACGCTCGACTACCTGATCGCGGGCGGTTCGCTGGCGCTGATCGGGGTTCTGGCGCTGCGGGGGGCTCTGCCGGCGCTGGCGCTGGTCGCCATCTTCAGCGTGGCCGGGCTGACCAGCCCGCTCAGCTGGGCGGGGACGAAGTCGCTCTTCCCGACCGTCGTCCCCAAGCGGCTGTGGGACCGGGCCAACGGCCTCGACAGCGCCGCCTACGTGGTGGCGACGATCCTCGGGCCGGGGCTGGCCGGGATCTTGGTGGCGCTGCTGGGCGAGAGCTGGGCGATGGTCGCGAACGCTGTTGTCTATGCGGCCGCGATCGGATCGGTGGTGATGGTCCGGGTCGCCGCTCCCCCGACCGAGCCGCGCCGCGGTCTGTTCCGTGACGCGCGCGCCGGCCTCGGGTACGTCCTCCACCATCCCACCCTGCGCGGGCTCGCGGTGGGCATGTCCCTCACCTCGATCGGGTGGGGCGTGCTCACCATCGGCCTGCCGGTGCTGGTCCTCCATCACCTGCGCGCTGGGCCGGCCGCGGTCGGATGGCTCTGGGGGCTCTCGGGGGCGACCGGGCTGGTCGCCGGGCTGCTGGTGGGCCGGCTCGGGACCGACGGGCGCGAGCGGCTGGTGCTCAGCTTGGGCATCGGGGTGGTGGCCGGGGGCACCTTGGTGGTCGCGCTGAGCTCGTCGCTGGGGATGGCAGCGGTCGGAATGCTCGTCATCGGCGCCGGCGGCGGCCCCTTCGACGTGGCCCTTTTCTCCCTGCGCCAGCGCCGTACCGAGCGCACCTGGTTCGGCCGTGCCTTCGCCATCTCGATGAGCCTCAACTACATCGGGACCCCGATCGGAGCGGCCCTCGGGGGACCGCTAGTGGCCGCGTCGGCACCGGTCGCGCTGGTGCTCGCGGCGGCGGTGACGCTGGCGGCGTGGCCGGTGGTGCGGGGCCTGGTCCCCGGCGAGCCGCGCCGCCCCCGCGGCCCGGTGCCGCTCAAAGCGCCCTTGCTATAGTCCCCAGATCGTCCGCTGCGACGGGGGGAGAGGGATGCGCTGGATGCTGCCGACCACCGAGGTCCCCGAGGCCTGGTTCAACGTGGTCCCCCATCTCCTCGAGCCGCCGCCGCCGCCGCTCCACCCGGCCACCCGCGAGCCGGTCGGACCGCAGGACCTCGCGCCTCTCTTCCCGATGGCGCTGATCGGCCAGGAGGTCTCGTCCGAGCCCTGGATCGACATCCCGGGCCCGGTGCTCGACGTGCTGCGGCTCTGGCGGCCGACCCCGCTGGTGCGGGCCCGCCGGCTGGAGCAGGCGTTGGACACCCCGGCGCGGATCTACTTCAAGGACGAGTCGGTCTCCCCGGCCGGCTCCCACAAGCCCAACACCGCGGTCCCGCAGGCGTACTACAACCGCGAGGCGGGGGTGAAGCGGCTCGCCACCGAGACCGGCGCCGGACAGTGGGGCAGCGCGCTCGCGTTCGCGTGCGCCCTCTTCGGGATCGAGTGCAAGGTCTACATGGTGCGGGCGTCCTACCTGCAAAAGCCGTATCGGCAGGTGATGATGCAGACCTGGGGGAGCGAGGTGGTGGCCTCCCCGGTGGACCAGCCCGACCACCCCGGATCGCTGGGCACCGCGATCAGCGATGCGGTACGCGACGCGGTGGGGCGCGAGGACACCCACTACGCGCTGGGCTCGGTGCTCAACCATGTCCTGCTCCACCAGACCGTGATCGGACAGGAGGCGAAAGCGCAGCTGCGACTGGCGGGCGAGGAGCGTCCTGACCTCGTGATCGGATGCTGCGGCGGCGGCTCGAACCTGGGCGGCCTGGCGCTCCCCTTCGTCCCCGACCCGGCGGTCGAGCTGCTCGCGGTGGAGCCCAGCAGCTGCCCCACCCTCACCCGCGGGCACTATGAGTACGATTTCGGGGACAGCGCGGGGATGACGCCCCTGCTGTCGATGTATACGCTGGGGCACGACTTCGTCCCACCCTCGATCCACGCCGGCGGGCTGCGCTACCACGGCGACGCGCCGATCATCTCGTCTTTGGTGCGCAGCGGCCGGATGCGGGCGGTGGCCCACCCCCAGACCGTCGTCTTCGAGGCGGCGGTGCAGTTCGCCCGCACCCAGGGGACGATCCCCGCCCCGGAGACCGCCCACGCGATCCGGGCCACCATCGACGCCGCGCTGGAGGCCAAGCAGGCGGGCCGAGAGCGGGTGATCCTCTTCGGGTACTCGGGCCACGGGCTGCTCGACCTCCAGGCCTACGCCGACTACCTCGGAGGACGCCTCGGCGACGACTGATCCGCTCCCGGCACCAGCGGCGAGGCGCCGGCCGGCTCGCTGGCTGCTCCCTGGGGCGCTGGCCCTGTGGCTGGTGGTGGCGATGCTGTTGCGGGCCAGCCAGAACATGGCCCAGACCACCTTCCCGCTGCTGGCCGGCGTCCTGCTCCACCTGTCCGCCGGCACCGTCGGGGTGGTCGCGGCCGCCGGCAGCCTGGTGTCGATCGGGGCCATGAGCCTGGGGGCGACCCGGATCCCGCCCGAGCGCGCTCCGATCGCGATGGCCGGATCCCTGGTCCTGCTCGCCGCCGCGTTCCCGTTGATCGGCACCGCCCGCGGGAGCGCCTCCCTCACCCTGGGGGTGCTCGTGCTCGGGGTCGCGGGCGGCCTCGCCTTCCCCACCCTGATCAGCCAGGTCGGCGCCGGTGAGGGGGGGACCGCACCGGGGATGCGAGATCGCCCGATCGCGCTGCTCACCGTGGCCCTCAGCGCCAGCCTCGCGGTGGGTCCGTTCGCGGAAGGTCTCATCCTCACCGCCAGCCACGGCGACCTGCGTTCCGCGTTCTTCTGGTTTGCGCTCGCCCCCCTGGCCGCCGCCGGCGCGATCGCGATCTTCCCCCGGGCCCGCGCGCGGGCCCGGGACGCCGCCGCCGGCGCGGCCGCGCCGGCGGCGGGGTCCCGGGTGGGCCTGCGCCAGGCGCTGCGTGACCCCGACTTCACCGTCGCCCTGCTCGGCCAGCTCTTCTACGCCGCACCGTTCGCAGCGCTGATCGTGTTCGGAGCCCTCTTCGCCCGTCGCGACGACGGCCTCTCCCCCTCCGCCATCCAGGTCATGTTCGGGGTGTTCTTCGGGGTCTCCTTGCTGGTGCGCCTGCTGATCGCGTGGCGCTCGCCGGTGCGCCGCAAGCTCCGGTGGTTCCGCGTCAGCGCCGGGCTCACCTGCCTTGGCCTGCTGGTGCTCGCGACCGGCCGCGGCGAGGCGGCGCTGCTGGTCGCGATGGCCCTGCTCGGCGCCCCCCACGGGCTCACCTTCCCGCTGGCGATGGCGCTGGTCGCCGAGCGCCGGCCGCGGCTGGAATTGATCAGCCTGAACGCCCACCTCACCGCCAGCGTGCAGGCCGTGAACCTCATTCTTCCCCCGGTGATCGGCATCGGGATCGACCGCCTGGGATACCGGCCGATGTTGCTGACCCTCCTGATCCCCGTCGCCGCCGCGGCGCTCGCCCAAAATCGCGTGAGCGGACGCTTGGGGGCTGGGGACCCCCGGGGCCGCCCCGGGGACGAGACCTGACCGGGGCACTCCCGGCGGTCCCGCGTCACTTGGACAGAGGACCCAGCCGCGCCCCGTGCCCCCGATGCTCGCGACCCCGGGGGAGGCCCGGTCCGCCCCGGCTCATCCGCGTGAGTCACAGAGGACGCATCCCCGCTCACACGGCAGGCAATCCACGGTGACCGAGCGGGGCCAGATCACGATCCCGACGGTGCTGCGGGACCGTCTCGGCGTCCGTTGCGGCCCCAACTTCGAGTTCGCCCAGGAGGAGGGCCGGGGGGCGACCAGGTCGCGGCCGCAGGACCCGCTCGAGGCCGTGTTCGACATCCGTCAGCGTGACCGGCCGAGCGACGCTCGGATCGCAGAGGTCCGCGGCCGGGTCGACGGCGTGTGATCACCGCGCTCGACCCCAACCAGCGGCTCGACACCGGTGGCGCCGATCACGCGCTCGGCGAGCGGTCGCGGGTCGCGATGGCTGTCTGCCAGCGGGCCCTGTGATCGCCGGCGAGGTGGTCGCCGCCATCCCGTCGCCGGACCACGCGCCGCCGGCGATGTGGCGGCCGGGAGGGGGTGCGGAGCGATCGACCAGCTCGTGGCACGCGTCGCCGGCCTCGATGCGGGCGCGCGATCGGGGCGCCCGCGGCTGCCGGCAGTGGGGCGGTCTTCCTGATCGGCGCTAACGCCCGCACGTCCGCACACCGCCTGCGCTCGCGGGAGCGCGGCTTCTCCCGCGTGGACCTCGGCGACCGGGGCGTCCTCGATCCGGCTCGCGATCCCGGACCGCACCAGCGCCGCCGGTCCCGGGGGACGGATCAGGACACGGACGCCATCGCCAGGCTGAGGGCCACGGTCGCCAGCCGGTAGGCCGCGACCACGTCGATCCCGCTCATCTCCACCACCCGCCCGGAGCGGCGCTCGACCCCCGGGCACTGGCTGGCCGCGGCGGCCGCGCCCGGGGTGGAGAACTCGATCTCGAAGCCCACCGGCGAGGCCATCGGCCAGGGTGCCAGCCCGCCCACCCCCCGGAGGGAATCCCGCGTCCCCTCGCGGATCATCCGGATCGCCTCCACCCGGGGAACCGATCGGGCGGTGGTCTCGTCGGTGGCCCACTTCACCACCACGGTCCGCGTGGCGGGAAGCGTCGCGGCCACCTCCTCGGCGAGGCAGGCGTCCCCGCTGACCAGCGCCACCGGGACTCCGTGGTGGCCACAGAGGGCGGCGTTGATCTGGGTCTCGCCAACCGGCTCCCCGTTCATCCGCCAGCAGTGAACGATCCCGGACATGGTGTGCGCGAGCACCGCGGGAGCGCTCCCGGCCATCGCGTGGTAGCCGATGAAGACGGCGGCCTCAGCCCCCTGGGCTCCCTCCACCATGTCGAGCGGCTTCATCGTCCCCGACACCAGGGAGGCGCGCTCGTCCAGCTCCTCGTAGAGGACGTTGCGCATGCCGTCGTGGGAGTCGTTGACGGTGACGGCGGTGGCACCAGCCTCAAAAGCACCGGCCACCGCGGCGTTCGCCTCCTGGGTCATCTGGCGACGGAACCGCTCGTACGCCGCGGTCCCGGGCTGCACGTCCTGGTGCCCGGTGACACCCGCGATCCCCTCCATGTCCACTGAGATTAGGACCCGCACCATCGATCCTCCCGATTTCTGTCAGTCACCTTGGGGGTGCGGGCCCCAGCAAGGGGACGCCGCCCTCGGCCTCAGCCGCTGAGGCTCCAGAGCTGAGGATAGATGTTGAGATTGGGGTCCTGCGGCAGCGCGCCGTGGAGCCGGCGGCTGACCTCCGAGAGTTGCGCGGGAGCGGTCGGCAGCCAGAGCACCGGAAGGTGGGTGCTGATGTAGTCCTCATAGCGATAGAACTCGGAGCCGCCGGGGCTGAGGTGGGTGGCCTGGATCAGACGGTTGGCCACCGGGTCGCTGTAGCCGCCGGCGTTGAAGGCGGCCCCGGTGGCGAAATCCTCCCCGCCGGTCGGGTAGTAGTCGGGCGAGTAGGTGATGCTGTAGGTGCCCACGCTCCAGTCGAGCAGGTCCCAGCTGCAGCCGGACCCGGTCTGGCGGTCGCAGGGGGCGAAGTCCGCCCCCGCCGCGGTCGACGAGCGGAGCGCGAGCTGGACCCCAGCGCTGGAGAAGGACGACTTCAGCGTCTCCACCACAGCGCTCTCCACCGCCGAACCCGGAGCCCAGATCAAGGTGAAGCGCAGCGGTGCCCCCCGCGGGATCCGCGCCCCGCACCGACCCGCGCCGATTCCCGGACGGGCGCAGACCGACAGCCCGTTGGGGTGGACCGCCCAGCCGTGAGCGGCCAGCAGCCGACGCGCCGCGGCTGGGTCGAAGGGATAGGGATCGTGCCGCTCCCCCGGGCTGACGAAGGCGGTAGCGGGCTGCACCGGCACCGGCCCGTAGGTGGGCACCGCCTCCCCGTGGTAGAGGTCGCGGACGATCCGGGGTTCATCAATCAGATGCTGCAGCGCCTGCCGGACCGCCAACTGGGCGAAGATCGGTCCGGTGGTGGGATTGGTGAAGTTGAAGGGGATGAAGTGGATCCCCCACGCCGTCCAGGGGGAGAGCACGAAGCCGTGGGCTGCCAGATAGGCGCGCTGGGCGAGGTCAGCCACCGGCAGGTAGCCGTAGTCGAGCTGGCCCGCGCGCAGGGCATCGAACTCGGCCGCCTCGCTGGTGAAGGGCACCTCCTCGAAGCGACTCAGCCGCGGCCGCGGCCCCGAGGCGCGCGGATTCGGGACCAGCACGGTGAACCCTGTCGCGGCCGAGTAGCCATCCCCGCGCGCGAGCCGCCAGGGGCCGTCCACCACCTGCCAGAGCGGGTTGGTGTCGTAGCTGGCGAGATCTTTGGACTGGGCGGTGAGGAAGGCGAACACCCGGTGCGCTCCCGCCACGGTGCGGTCGAGATTGCCCACCGGTCCACCCAGGGAGGTGCGGTCCCAGGCCTGCTGGGGCAGCGGCACGATCTGGCTGAGCTCGTTGTACAGCAGCCAGGTGTGGTTATAGGCGTGGCGAAAGGTGAGGCTGAAGGTGGTGGGCGACGGGAACGCCATCGCCGACACGTTGTCGGGCCAGCCACCGGGGACGTAGACGCCCCACTGGCTCTTGTCGGCGATCAGCAGGTCGAGCCAGAATCGCACGTCGCGGGCGGTGACCCTGGTTCCATCCGACCAGAGCGCATGCTTCAGGTGAATCGTCACCGTGCGCCCGCCCCGGGAGTAGACGGGAAGGTCGGCCAGGCTCAGCGCGGGGTTGAAGGTGGGCGTCCCGCTCCCGCCGAACCAGTAGAGCGGCCGGTACATGAGGTACTGGAACTGGAGGGTGTTGACGTTGCTGAAGCTCGCCAGCGGGGTGATCGGAAAGATCCAGTTCGGCACCTCGCCGGGGGGCAACGCCCAGCGCACGGTTCCCCTACCAGCCACCGCGACGCGGGGGGGCGCGACGGTTCCGCAGGCGGCCAGCAGGGGCAAGAGCACCCCGAGCCAGAATCGGCGACGTGGCCGACCGCGCATCGCCACCCTCCACCCCCAGCCTCTCGGCGCATCGCGGCGAGCGCCCCGGCGCCCAGCATACGGTGGGAGGGCGCCGCCGTGCACCGGCCCGAGCCCTGTGGACCCGGTCCCCGTCCCCCCGAGCACCGGCAGCCGGACTGGGCCCCGTGCTCAGGCGCGCAGAGCCCAGTCCGGCGAGTAGAGGTTGCGGGGGGGGTCCTGGGGCAGGGCACCGCGCAGGCGGTGGCTGGTCTCGCAGATCTGGGACACGGTGGTCGGGAGCCAGATCTTAGGGAGCTGTCGGGCGGCGTTGTCCTGGCATCGGCCGAGCGGTCGTCGACCCCCGGCTGAGGCGGGTCGCTGCGATCAGCTGGTCCATGGTCGGATCGCAGGAGTCCCCCGGCAGTCGAGCTGGCGGGGCGGGCGAGGATCTGGCCCCCGGTGGGACGGGTGTCGGGGGTGTAGATCCACTCGGGCGGCCCCCTGTTGCCGAGCACCCCGGCGCACCCGGCGGTGCTGGCGGGCTGCTCGCCGGGAACCTCTGCGGCCGGCACGCCGGTGCCCGGGACGGCTAGCAGCGGCACCGTGACCCCACCCTCGGAGAACCCGGAGTGGGAAAGCTCGATCTCGGTGTCCAGCGACGGCGACCCGGTCGGGTAGAGCAGCCGCAGGCGCGACGCACCCCGTGTCCGCAGGCGATGGGTCCATCGCCCGGCTGGACGCAGGTGTCGGTCCCGCTCGTGGGGCGCCGACACCGATCGCCCGGGTGATCCGGTGGAGCGGGGCCGGTTCGTGCGGGCCCATGCCCACGCGCAGCACCCGATCGGCCGGCTCGAGGATTGGGGCCGGCAGCACCTCCCCTTCAGCGACGTCGACGCCAACTCGTCCGGGCCGGCCGCGGTGGGCTTCGCCGCCGACCTGGACAGGTGGCTCCAGCTCCTCTGCCTGCGCGACGAGCTGCGCCAGGCCGAGCCCAAGGCGATCCGCTGGAGCCGGTGGCACGCCCCGGGCTCCCCTGGCCCACTCCGGGCGGCGGACCATCGTGCGAGTACGCGACGGCTGGCCTGAGGCCGATGCCCTGCTCGGTGCCCACCGGCGGATGGCCCTCCGCTCCTGACCCGCCCGTCGCGGGCGACCCCAGCCTCTCCCTTCACCCCCCGTGGCCCCACCCCGCCCTCGGACCACCTGGCCAGGCTCTCCAGCCCCATGCCGCGTGCCCATGGCGTGCCCGCTCTCCCCACCTCCCGCCAGTCCCCCGGCCGGCGAGCGCTGCGCCAGCCCATCCCACCCCTCTGACCGCCCCCAAGCCTGTCCCCGCGAATGCTCGCCGCTGGACGACCTCGCCGGACAGAGCCGGGGGGATGGTCAGGGGGGCGCACCCCAGCCCCGGGCTGTCACCAACGCGGCGGTCGGGTGTGCCCGGCCGGGGCGACCTCGGAGGCCGCTTGAGCGCGAGCCGGATCACTCCCCTGTCGAGTCGCGGGGTGCCGGATCCAGCGCAATGGAACCCCCACCGGCAGGACCGGCGTCCTAGGGACATGCGCAAGTGCCCCACCTGGTCTCGCCTCCCCGGACTCGACCGCGGCGGCGCTCGCCTCGGCCCCCAGAAGGGCGGCCGCCGGCCCGCGGCGGCGGTGGTGACGGCGGCGCTGGCCGTCGCCTGCGGGCTGATCGTCGTCGGCTGCGCCTCCACCGCCATCCACACCACCCCGGGTCGCGTGTCGCATGAGCGCGCCGGTCCCGCGGTCGCGTTTGCGGGAGTTGCCCCGCCCGCGCCCGCGACGGGTTCCGCGGCACCCCCTCTGCTGACGGCGAACCGCGCGCTGATTCACACCGCGAACCTCACGGTCCGAGTCCGCGACGTCCGGGCTGCGGCCGAGCGCGCCGCGACCCTAGCCGCGACGGCCGGGGGCTACCTCGAATCCGAGCAGGTCGGAAGCCCCCCACCCATCCTTCCCGAGCCGATTCCATTCGTCCCCTCGACTCACAGGGGCGTGGGGCGGGCAGCGTGGGCCTCGGTCACGGTCAGGGTGCCCTCCCCTCGCTTCCAGCCCACGGTCACGACGCTGGCCGCACTTGGCACGCTCATCACCGAGAGCGTGCAGACCCAGGACGTCACCCAGCAGGTCGTCGACGTCACCAGCCGCGTCGCCTCGGCCACGGCGGCGGTGGCACGGCTGCGGACCCTGTTCGCGCGGGCAAAGACCGTGGGAGCGGTGCTGGCGGTTCAGAGCGCACTGGCCAGCGAGGAGGCAACGCTCGAGTCCCTGCAGGCGCAGGCCGCCGTGCTGTCCCGGCAGACGCAGCTCACCACCGTGACCGCCACCTTCCTGGCGGCGGCAGTGCTTGTCCACCGCGCCCCGGCTGCCGGTTTCGTGTCGGGGCTGAGGGCCGGCTGGCACACGCTCACCACCGCCGGACAGGCGCTCTTGGTGGCCGGCGGGTTCGCTCTGCCGTGGGTTCTCCTGCTGGGTGCAGTCGCCGGGCTGGCCAGCTGGGGGTGGCGTCAGCGCTCCGTGCGCCGGGGCGGATCGGATCCCCCCCCAACCCCGACGGCGTCCGGACCGTCGACGGCCGGCTGACCACAGACGGGGAGCCCGGCAGCAACAAAGGGCGTGAGCGGATGGGCTCACGGCGGGACGGTCAGGCAGAGATCATGCAGCCAAGGTCCGCAACTCGCGCGGGCAGCGGATCAGCGTGACGGCGCCCGAGGGGATCCCGGAGCGGGATAGAAGGGTCCCGGGTGGCCGCTGCGAGGGAGGGTCCGCGGGCGCGTGTCAGTCGCCTCCGTCCTCCACCGGGACATGGTCGAAGGCGTAGCCGAAGTAGCGGGGGCCAACCAGGGCGAGCCCGGCGGGAGAGCGCCAGCGGGGGTCGCAGGGGGCGGCGACCACGGTCACGCGCAGCCCGTAGCGGAGCTGCTCGGTGGTCACCGGTTCGGCGGTGTCGGTGTCGAGGACGATGATGAGGTCGGGGACCGATGCCACCAGCTGGCCGTCACGGATCGCGACCAGGTGCTCGTTCTGGAACTCGACGCGACACTCCTGATCTCGCCACCGGTCCGCGCCCGCGATCAGGGCGTGGCCGCGGGCGAAGCCGCTCTCGGTACGGCGGCCGACATCGGTCACGCGCCCCCCGAAGAGGCGCCGGCCGCCGAGGCGCTCGACCACGCGCTCGACCGGGTCGTCGTGCGCGGCCCGCGCCGTCACGATCAGCCGCCCCAGCTCCTGGCAGAGGCTGATGGTGCCGGGGACCAGGCTGCGGCGGGCGGTGGCACCGTCCATCACATAGGAGGAGAGGGCGGCGGTGCAGCCCATCTCGATGGTGACCGCGCGGGCGATCCGCTCGGTCCAGCGGTTGTCGATCGCGGTCAGGATGACGACGTTGCCCTGCTGGTCCGCCAGCGCCAGCGGGCAGGCGCTCACTCCGTAGATCGCGGGGATCGCCATCTGCAGCTCGGGAAAGGCTCGCCCCATGGCGTCGCCGTCCACCAGCGGCCGGCCGAGGTGCGCCGCCACCACGAACGGGAGGGTGGAATTGGACCCGCCCGCCTCCCCGCAGATGACGTGGGTCAGGGGACGGCCCAGCGCCGTCTCCAGCGCCAGGAAGGCGCGCACATGCTCGTCGCCGCTGGCCAGCTTCTCCACCCCCACGGTGGGGGCACCCATCCCGCCCGCATCGGCGCAGCAGGCGCTGTCGGGGACCTCATCCAGCTCAACCAGGGTCACCGGCCCGTGAGCGCGGATCGCTAGCTGAGCGAGCAGCATGCCGAGATAGGGGTCGCCGCCCCCGCCGGTGCCGAGCACCGCCGCGCCGCGGGCGATATCCGCCAGGTCGTCGGCCGCGATCAGGCGCGCCACGACGCCCCCCCCAGATGCGGCCCGCCGGCGGCGACGGGCACGAACTCGTGGTCGTAGCCGAACGCCCGCGGGCCCGCCACCGCGAGCCCGGCCTGGCTCCGCCAGCGCGGGTCGCAGGCAGCCCCCACCACCTCGACGCGCAGACCGTAGCGCAGCTCCTCGGTGGTGACCGGCTCGGCGGTCGCCTCCTGGAGGACGATGATGAGGTCGGGGACCGACGCCACCAGCTCGCCGTCCCGTCGCGCCACCAGGTGCTCGTTCTGGAACTCCAGCCGGAGTTCGGTGTCGGCCCACTCGCCGACCCCCCGCATCAGGGCATGGCCGCGGGCGAAGCCGAAGACCGTGCGCCGATCCACGTCCGTGACCCGGCCGTGGAAGAGCCGCCTGCCGCCAAGGCGCTCGATCACCGCCGCGACCGGATCCCGGTGGGCCGCCCGGGCACACCGGATCGCCTCGCCCAGCTCGAGGCAGAGGGTGAGGGTGCGCGGCACCAGCGCCTGGCGCGCCTGGGCACCGGTCATGAGGTACGAGGCGATGCTGGCATTGCAGCCGAGCTCGACCGTGATCGCGCGGGCGATCCGCTCGGTCCAGCGGTTGTCGACGGTGCGGAGCACGCCCGTGTTGCCGCGCTCATCGGTGATCGCCAGCGGTGCGGCGGTGATCCCGTACAGGGTCGGCATCATCATCTGAAGCTCGGGGAAGGCCCGCCCGATGCCGTCGGCGTCAACCATTGGCAGGCCCCGGCGGGCCGCGGCCACCACGGGGACCATCGAGTTGACCCCGCCGGCCTCACCGCAGACGATGTGGGTGACGGTGCGGCGGTGGGCTCGCTCGAGAGCCTCCAGCGCACGCAGGGGCTCCTCCCCGGAGGGCACCTTCTCCAGCAGGACGGTGGGCGCGCCCATCATCGCGACGTCGGCGCAGCAGGCGTCGTCGGCCAGCTCATCCAGGGAGACCAGGCTCACCGGGCCACACTCGTGGACCGCGCGCCGCGCCAGCAGCATGCCGAGGTACGGGGGACCGCCGCCGCCGGTGCCGAGCACCGCCGCGCCCTGGGCCAGGTCGGCGAGCTCCCCCTCCCCGATCAGGCGTCGCATGGAACAGCCGCAGTCAGCTCCAAGGTCCCCACCGCCTTGACCCGGATCCGCACCGCATTGCTGGGCAGGTAGGCGAGCGGAATCTCCTCGACCTCCACGATCGCGACGGTGGAGGCGCGGGCGCCCGCCGCCACCGCCCGCTCGACGGCGTCGTGCTTGGCGGCGGCGACCGCCCGCTCCCGCGACTGATCGGCGAGCGACACCACCGTGTCGGTCTCGCCCCCCACCTGGGCGATCGCGGCCCCGATCGCATTGGCGACGGCGAAGTGCGCAGGACGGATCACCCGCGCCGCCCCTGCCAGCTCGGACCCGAGCAGCACGCTGCCGCCTCCGACCAGCACGACCGGCACCGGGTCAGGGCCGGTCCGGACCCGGTCCACCAGCTCGGCGACCCGGGCCTGGATCAGCTCCAGTCCGCTCCTCACCAGCTCGCGGTCCAGTCCCGCCACCCGGGCGGGATCGCCGATCACGCAGCGACCTCCGGCCACCGCCAGGTCGGTGGCGGTGAGGGTCTCGCCCCCGAAGACCAGTGCCCGGGAGGTCAGCTCGTAGCCGACGCTGTCGGGTCCGATTCGGGGACCGCCATCCCGCCGGTGGACCCGGCTCCCGCCACCCAGGCCGAACGAGACCAGGTCGGGCATGCGAAAGTTGGTGCGCACCCCGCCGACCGCGATCGCCACCGCCGCCTCGCGGGGGAACCCGTGCACCAGCGCCCCGACATCGGTGGTGGTGCCACCGACATCCACCACGACGCAATCGGACTCCCCCGAGAGCAGCGCGGCGCCGCGCATGGAATTGGTGGGTCCCGACGCGAAGGTCGCGACCGGGTAGCGGCGGCAGGCCTCGACGCTCATGAGGGTGCCGTCGTTCTGGCTGATGTAGACCGGGGCCCTGATGCCGGCGCGGGACACCGCCTCGGTCAGAGCGCTCGTGATGTGGTCGGCGACGTCGCGCAGAGCGGCGTTCAGGATGGTGGCGTTCTCCCGCTCCAGCAGCCCCACCCGCCCGATCTCGTGCGAGCAGCTGATCGCCACCCCGGGCGCGGCGGCGGACACGATCGCGGCAGCGCGGCGCTCGTCGTCGGGATCGACTGGGGCGAAGACCGAGGTGATGGCGACCGTCCGGATGCCCCGGCTCACGATCTCCCGCGCCGCCGCCTCGACCTCAGCCGCGTCGAGCGGCGAGATCGAGCGGCCGTCGAACTCGCGGCCCCCGTGACAGAGGAAGACATGCCCGCCTAGGGCTGCTCGCAGCGGCTCGGGCCAGTCGGTGAACGGGGGCAGACCGCGGGTGGCCGGCAGGCACAGGCGGATGGCGGCGGTCTCGGCCAACCGTCGCCCCTCGACCACCGCGTTGGTGAAGTGGGTGGTCCCGATCATGACGGCCGCGATCGCGGCCGGGTCGAAGCGCCGCTGCTGCTGCAGTCCGTCGATGGCACAGCCGATGCCCCCGGTGACGTCCGGGGTGGTGGCGGTCTTGTGCACGGCCTGCACCGACTCCCCCGCCATCAGGACGGCGTCCGTGTTGGTGCCGCCGACGTCGATGCCGATCCGCAGCGCCGGGATCCGCGGGGAGGACGCTCCCCCGCCCGCCCCCCGCGGCTCAGCCGGCAACAGCGAGAGTCTCGGGGTAGACGTTGAGCGAGGGATCCTGCGGGAGCACCCCCCGCAGCGTGCGCGCGTAGACCGTCAGCTGGTAGGGCGGCGTCGGCAGATACAGCACCGGCAGGTCGCGCGCCAGGTAGTTCTGGTAGCGGTACAAGGGGGTCAGGCCCGGCGTCGTGAGCGTCTGCTGGATCAGCCGGTCGGCGGTGGGATTGCTGTAGCCACCGCTGTTGCCCGACCCACCGGTCTTGAACAGCTGCTCGCCGCTGGGGTAGGCGTAGTACTCCCAGCCGCCGGTGTCAGCGATCTGCCAACCGCAGCCGACGTGGGTGGCGGGATCGCAGCTGTAGATGGTGGTGGTGAGGGTGCTGTAGGGAGTCGCGGTCACGGTGAGATCGATGCCCGCCTCGGAGTCCGCCGATCGCAGCGCCTCCATCTCGGCCGCGGTCACGGTCGACCCGCTGGGGTAGAGCAATTGGAAGGCGAGCCGCGCCCCGGCCCTGATCCCGGCCCCGCAGCGGGACGACCCGCTCCCGGGACGCGAGCACGTGTCCACCCCGTTGGGGCGCACCGTCCAGCCATGGCTGCGCAGCAGCGCCCGGGCCGCCGTGACCGAGTACGGGTAGGGGTTGTGGGTCTCCTGCGGAGAGGCGTCGCGAGAGTGGGTGGCGGTGGGGATGGGTCCGTACGTGGGAACCGCCAAGCCCTTGTAGATGTGGTGGACATAGCTGGGCTGGTCGATCAGGGTCTGCATCGCCTGACGCAGGTAGAGCTGCGCGAACATCGGTCCGTCGGTGGGATTGCGGTAGTTGATGCTGATGTAGTTGAAGAGCCACTCCCACCAGGGTGCCGTCCGGTACCCGTGGCCGGCGAGGTACGAGGTCTGGCTGAGGTCCTGCTGGGGGAGGTAGCCGATGCTGAGGGCGCCCGACCGCAGGGCGTCGAACTCGGCGCTATCGCTGGTGAACGGCACCTCCACGAAGCGGGTCACACCAGGATGGCTGGGGCCGGGGTAGCGGAAGTTGCGGCTGAAGACCGTGTACCCGGTCGCGGGCGCGTAGGAGTGCAGCACCCAGGGCCCGTCGACGACCTTCCAGAGCGGGTTGCTGCCGTAGCTGCTGAGGTCGCGGGCCTGGCTGTTGAGGTACCGGTACACGGCCACAGAGCCGGCCGGGGTGAGGTCGTAGTTGCCGACCGGACGGCTCGCCCCGGTCCGGTCCCAGGTGCGCTGCGGCAAGGGGAAGATCTGGCTCAGCTCGTCGTAGAAGAGCCAGTTGGTGTTGTAGCGGCGGGTGAAGGTGATCTGGAAGCGGGTGGCGCTGAGGTAGCGGATCGAATGGATGATGTCGGGCCAGGCACCCGGCACGTAGACGCCCCAGTCCTGGCGGTTGGCGCGCAGGAGGTTCATCCAGAGCTCGACGTCGCGGGTGGTCACCGGGACGCCATCCGACCAGTGCCAGGATCGAAGCTGGATGGTGGCGACCGAGTCACCCTGGCGGTTGACCGAGAAGGCGGGGGCCTCGGCGAGGCTCTGCCCGGGGTTGAATGCGGTGGTCCCGTTCAGCCCGTACCAGTACAGCGGCCGGTACATGAGGTATTCGAACTGGTCCTCGTTCACGATCGTGAAGTACTGCGAGCTGACCAGGGGCAGGGCGTAGTTGGGGGTGTTGCCCGGCTGGAGGGCGAACGTGACGGTGTGCCCCGGGGACGCCGGGGCCCGGGTGGCGGCGGCGGGACCCGCTGTGGCCAAAAGAGCCGCCGCGCCCAGCAGGACCCCCACGATCGGTCGCAGGCGGCGCCGGACCGGTGCACGCCACAGTTGAGACCGCATTCGACTCCCTCCACCCTCGGGCGATCCGCCGCGGCGACTCCCGTCGGCGCGCACGCCCCACGCAGAGTAGCATCGCGGCAGGCCGTAGCCGACGCGCCGGAGCCGGGTCGGGCACGGGCGCTCCGTGATCACCCCAGGAGGTGCGGGCGCGGCCCGGGAGCCCGCGCCGGGCGCACCCGGCGACGCCCCGGGGCACCGCCCCGCGCCCGGGATCAGGGGGGCGATCGGACCCCACGGGTCGCGACCCCGAAGTCGCGGGGTGCCGGCGACCGACCGCCCACCTGGGCCGAGTGCGGGTGCCGCCATCCTGCGAGGTGACCCGCGGGGCCACCTCGCAGCGGCGCCCGGCTGGGCGCCGGAGGGGCGCCGCTCCGCACCCTGCAGGGGGCGCGGGTGTCGCCGACGATCGCCGGGTCCCCCTCCCGGAATCACCCGCGTCTGGGGCGTTCTCGGCCGCCACGAGCCCGCAGCCCTCCACGATGATGCCGGGCCGCCAGCGGCGGCGGCTGACCCTCAATCCCCGTGGCTCGGGCCGACCGGGTGCGCTCGAGCCCAGACCCTCACCGTCGGCCGTCGAGCACCCCCGGCCAGGTGGTGCCGACCGGCGGGGCCGTGGTCGACCTCGGCGGCGACGGCGTGGACGCCAGCGTCGGTCCCGTCGATGACGCGATCCGCCGCCGCGGCCGCGACCAGGCTCACCCGACTGCCACCCGCGGACGCCTGATCCCCTTGGGCATCCGCCGGGCGAGCCGCGTGACGAGCAGGGCCGACCGGGGGTGCCGGCCCCGCCGGCGGGCCAGCCGATGTCGTGGCGAGACGGAGGCGAGGCGCCCGCGCCACACTCGGGCCGCCGCTACCGGGTGGCGCGGCCCCGGCGGCGGATCGCTCGGGGAGCTGGCCGCCGCTGCTTCGTCGGAGGCACCCGCGGGCGGCCCCGCCGACCGCTCTCGCGGCACGGGCGCGGGCGCGCGGCGGGGGCGGACCGGTCCGCGGGCGCCGCGGTCGTCCTCGAGGCCGCTCCAGCATGCGAAAGTCGTGGCCGAGCGGCCGGCCGAATCAGGAGGGGCGCGTGGGAGCCGGACTGGCACTCGGGGCCGCGCTCTTCTTCGGAGCGGGAGACTTCCTGGGCGGTCTCGCGACCCGCCGCAGCAACGTCTTCGCGGCCGTCCTGATCTCGCAGACGTCCGGGACCGTGCTCCTGGCACTGATTGTGCCGATCCTTCCGCCCGCCCACCCCGCGGCGGTTGACTTCGGATGGGCCGCCGCCGCGGGACTGGTCGGCGGCATCGGGGTGGGCTTCCTCTACGTGGGGCTCGCGACCGGAGCAATGACGGTGGTGGCGCCGATCACGGGTGTCCTCGCGGCCGCGATTCCGGTCGGGTTTGGGACCGCCCTCGGGGAGCGGCCGAGCGCGACCGCTGACCTCGGCATCCTCCTGGCGGTGGGCGCGGTGGTGCTCCTCAGCCGGGGCGGGAGCGCCTCCCCTTCGCGCCACCGGACCAGCTCGGGTCGCCGCTCGGTCCTCTTCGCCGCCGCCGCGGGGACCGCCTTCGGCGTCTTCTACATCTTCCTGGCCCAGGTGGGTGCGCACGCCGGGCTGTCCCCGCTGCTCGCCCTCCGCGGGGCGGCAACCGCCCCGTTCCTCGCCGTCGCGCTCTGGCGGCGGCCCGCCCTCCGGCTCCCCATCCGCGTCCTGCGTATTCCGATCGCGGGCGGGATCTTCGACATCATCGGCAACGTCCTCTACTTGCTCGCGGTGCACCGTGGCCTGCTCAGCCTGGTGGCGGTCCTGGCCTCTCTCTACCCCGTCAGCACGGTGCTGCTCGCGTGGCTGCTGCTCCGGGAGCGGCTCCGCCACCTCCAGATCGCCGGTCTCGCCTGCGCCGCCGCCGCGATCGCTTTGATCACCGCACCTTGATCCGTGCCCCCGTGACCGGCACCGCAGGAATCCGTCCCGATGTCCGCTCTCACCCCGGGTCTCGATCGTGCCCGACGTCCGACCGTCCGGCGAGCAGGCCCGGTCCGTCCACGAGGCGCGCCCAGCCGGGCACGGCGCCGCCGGCATGCCGGGGCCCGAGCCGGCCGAGGCAAACCAGGGGTGGAGTGGGGCTCAGCCCCACTCGTGTCGGCGACCGCAGCCTGCTCCTGCCGGCCACGATGGCGGCGGATGTAGGCCGGATCATCTCGGGTCGGGGCACCCCCTCGCGGGACGCGGGGCGTCGAGGGCTGGGTGGGGGATGACGGAGTCGAGCGGTCGGTCGAGGCCGAAGGACCGCCCGGGCCGGGAACCCGGCGCCGCCTCCCCGAGCGGGTGGGGCGTGGTGAGCGCGCGGCCGCCGTCGCGCACCGCGCGCGCCCGCCGACGGCCCACCTGGTCGTGGCGGTGCGGGTGCGGGTCACCGGAGACCGAGGGTTCTGATGACGAGCACCGGTGCAGGGGCGAGGGTGGTCAGCCGCACTGGCGTGCGCATGGGAGGCGAGCGCGCCCGGACCTCCGGTCGCCGCCCCCTCGCCGAGGGGGTCTGGACTGCGGCCGCGCCACGGTCAGGCGCACCCATGGCGCCAGGCCCGGTGACACGGGAGGTGCAGGCGACCACCCCACGAGCGGGGACGGTCCCCGCCGCGCCCCGCGGCAGCCGGGCCCCAACGGCGCCAACCCCCAGGGGGGTCTGCGGCCGCTGCCCGTGGGCAACTCCGGCACGCGCCGCGGTGGTGGGATCGATCAGGCCTTCCCGGCCACACCACCGGAGCCCGGGTGGCGAGCGCGCAAGACTCCGCCCGATGCGGCCGAGCCGGTCGCGCGGCGGCGCGCCATCCGCGCGGCTCGGCCGCGGGCGAGCGGACTCCCCACCCCCCCGCCCGACCGGCCAGAGGGTCTCCCCCGGGTGGGTGCCCGAGCTATCCCGGCAGGCTGCGCCCCCCGACCGCGGCGAGTTCTGCTGGCGAGGGGACCGGCGCCGGCAGCCTCACAACCGCAAGCGGCGTCACCCACCGCCGCAGCGACCTCACCTAGGCCTCAGCCCGGCTTGGCATACGACGCCATGCCGGCAAAGTCGAGCAGGACACAGGGCTGGTCGCCGACGGTCCAGGCATCGTGCCCCGGCGGAATCGAGACAACGTCACCGGGGCCGAGGTCGACCTCGGCGCCGTCGTCCATCACGACTCGCTGGTACCCGGAGATCACGTAGCCGAGATGCGCCGCCTGGCAGCTCTCGGTGCCGGCGATCGGCTTGACATGCTCGGACCACTTCCAACCCGGATGAAACGTCGCACGGCCGACCACGCCCCCCCCGATGTTGATGGCCTCCACCCGTCCCTTGTCCGTGAAGGGACGGATCTCATCGGCAGTCTCGAAGCGCTTGCATTCCACACGTGCCACAGAAGCTCTCCTTACCGACGTGACCACGGACTGTCATCGCGAGACGGTGGATCGGGACGACCTGGCCCGCGCAGCTCCCCGGCGGGAGGGGCGGATCCGCTCGCTCTAACACACCCCTGCGCCACTGACGCCGCCGGACTGCGACCGACAGCGAGCGGTGGCCAGCCTCTAGAGCAAGCTCTCGACGGGGTGGACCTCGCCGCAGGCGACTCCGAGGGCGGTGTGATGCTTGCGCACCGCCTCCGCGTCGGGGGCATCCACCAAGCAATAGACCTGCCCGTCCTGGTTGTGATACGCCTCGATCTGCCGCACGCCGAACTCATCCGTGGCCCCTGCGCGGGTGCTCTCCGCCAGGGACGCCCATGCCTGCGCCGGCAGCTTCAGGTCGTCGTGGCTGTCCATGAACTTGGGCATCCCGATCCTCCTCACGTGAGCGGCCACGCACGCGGCCCCGACCGACCCCGGCACCATACACCGATTTTCAGCGCAGGGGGTCGCCAGGGTCTGCTCGACCGCGGGGCCCTCTCCCCGTGGGCTGAGCGAGCCCTCCACGGTGGCCGTAGGAGGCGGCTGGCGGGATCGCCCGGGTGAGTCCGAGGTCCATCCTGCGCGAGCCCAGGTTGGCTCAGATCGCGCGCGGCCCGAACAGGCCCCGGCCGATCCTGACCCGGGTGCTGCCGGCGGCGATCGCGGCCGGGAAGTCATCCGTCATGCCCATGCTGAGCACAGGAAGGGGCGCCCCGTGCGTCTGTGCCAGCTCGTCGCGCAGCCGCCGGCACTGGGCGAAGGCCTCCGACTCCCCGGGGGCGGCCACCGTCATCAGCCCGGTCACCTCGATCCCCGCCAGCGCGACCAACTCGGGGAGGACCGCGCGCAGCCCCGCGGGGGTGAACCCGCTCCGTCCCGGCAGGCCGGTGAGCTCCACCTCACAGCACACCGCCAGCGGGACCGTGTCCGGTCGCGCGGCTCCCAGCCGGCGCGCGAGCTCGAGGCTGTCCACGGTCTCGACCTCGGCGAACAGCCCGGCCGCGAGCCGGGCCTTGTTGCGCTGACAGTGGCCGAGCAGGTGCCACTGCGGCCGGGAGGCCCCCTGCGCCTCCAGGACCTCCTGCTTGCCACGGCACTCTTGGACGTAGTTCTCACCCAAGGCCGTGAGGCCCAGCTGGAGCGCGGCCCGCACCGCCGCCAGGCTCTGTCCCTTGGTGACCGCCAGCAGCTCCACCTCAGCGGGCGAGCGCCCCGCCCGCTCGGCCGCCCGGGCGATGGACTCCCGCACCGCGGCCAGCCGCTCCGCCACCCGGGCGGGGTCAGCCCCGGGGGCGAGGGCTGCGTTGGCGGGCATCGGCGGAGAGAAGCTGGTCGATCTCATGCTTCACCTCGGAGAGGTCACGGAACGAGCGGTACACCGAAGCGAAGCGGACGTAGGCGACATCGTCGAGCTCGCGCAGCCGCTGCATCACCAGCTCCCCCACCTCGACGCTGGGAAGCTCGGACCGTCCCCGTCCCCGCAGCTCGGCCTCGATCCCCTCCACCAGGCTGCTGATCCGGTCGGGTGAGATGTCGCGCTTCTTGCAGGCGGTCATGAGTCCGCTAAAGAGCTTGTGACGGTCGAAGTCCTCGCGCCGCCCGTCCTTCTTCACGATGTAGAAGGGGACCGTCTCCACCCGCTCGTAGGTGGTGAAGCGCTTCTGGCAGGCGTTGCAGGCACGCCGCCGGCGGATCGCCTCGCCGGTCTCGGAGTCGCGCGAGTCCACCACCCGCAGGTCGTGGCTCTGGCAGTAGGGACAGCGCATGGCGCAGGCTCCGTGGCGAGATCCCGGTCGGTCTCGGTCGCCCGGACGCGGTAGCACCGGCCACGGCGACCAGGCCACCCCAACATGTGGGGGTCCTCGCCACAGTCTATCCGATATCTTGTGCCCTCGGGGCGAGCAGATCCCTGGGGTCAGCGGCTGGGAGACGGACCAGAGAGAGAACGTAGGCGAGGAGGGCGAGGGCGAAGAGCCAGGCCATCACCAATGAACTCTGGTTGTAGTCAAAGATGAGGAAGCTGGCCCCGTTGAACCCGGCGCCGACCACGGTGAGGGCCCCGATCCCGGTCAGCCAGGCCAGCCCACGCCGTCGCAGGGCGAGCGTGCGGCCGAAGACCACCACGCTGCTGAGGGCCAGCACGATCCCGAAGGACGCGTGGATCGCCAGCGCCCCGCCCTCGCGGATCGCCCAGGTGACCACGGCGACGGCCCCGGTGAGGAAGCTGCCGCTGTCGTGGCCCGGGTGGTGGAGCGGAATCGTGACGAAGAGGTTCACCACCATCCCCACCGCGTACTCAAGCAGCAGGCCCATCAGCATCCCCACCACCGCGCCCCGCAGCCACCGGTCACTGCTCGCCCGGGCGCGGGGGGCGGCGGCGACCGGCGCCGTGCGACTCATCCCTCCGCTACCGTGCAACCGTCGACATGTCGCTGTAGCGGTCGCCGGCGACGGACCCCGGCGGAAGCGCATCGGACAGCTGCTCCAGCTCGGCCGGGGTCAGCCGGAGCGCGCCGGCGGCGACGTTCTCCTCCAGGTAGGTGCGGCGCTTGGTCCCCGGGATGGGCACGATGTCGGCGCCCTGCTGCAGCAGCCACGCGATCGCGACCTGACCCACGGTGGCCTGGTGCGCCGCCGCCACCGTCTGCACCCGGTCGACCAGGGAGATGTTGCGGGCCAGGTTGGCCGCCTCGAAGCGGGGGAAGCGCAGCCGTCGGCTGTCGCCCTCGGGCAGGTCGGCCTGAGACCGGATCCGGCCGGTGAGCAGGCCGCGGCCGAGCGGGCTGTAGGCCACCAGGCCGATCCCCAACTCCCGCAGGGTGGGCACGAGCTCCGGCTCGGGACCCCGCTCGACGAGTGAGTACTCCACCTGGAGGGCGGCGATCGGGTGGACGCGGTGCCCCCGCCGCACCGTCGCAGGGGCCGCCTCCGAGAGGCCAAGGTGGCCGACCTTGCCAGCCGCCACCAGCTCCGCCATCGCCCCCACGGTCTCCTCGATCGGGACGGCGAGGTCGACGCGGTGCTGGTAGTAGAGGTCGATGTGGTCGACGCCGAGCCGGTCGAGCGAGGCGTCGCAGGCCCGGTGGACGTAGTCGGGGCGTCCGTTGATGCCGACCCAGCTGCCATCGGCGCGGCGCTCGTTGCCGAACTTGGTGGCGAGCACGACTCCATCGCGGCGGCCCCGGATCGCCTCCCCCACCAGCCGCTCGTTGGTGAACGGCCCGTACATGTCGGCGGTGTCGAGCAGCGTGACCCCGAGGTCGAGGGCCCGCCGGATGGTGGCGATCGACTCCTGGTCGTCCTGGGTGCCGTAGAACTCGGACATGCCCATGCAGCCGAGCCCGATCGCGGAGACGGTGAGACCGCCGGTGCCGAGTCGTCGCTTTTCCATCACGTCCCCTTGGAGAGTCCGCCGACTCTGGTGATGGTACGGGGCGCAGCGGCCGAGGGCACGCCGCCGCGAACGGCGTGGCGACCTCCATGGCGGCGGAGCGACCTTAGGCCCGCGCTCTAGCGACCGCCGCTCGGCCAGCGGCCGGGCGCTCGGCCCCGCTCACGCTGGGGGTAGGGACCTCGACCTGGGGATGCATCTCTCCCGGCCGGCCTCCGCCGCGGTCAGCCCTGCGCCCGCGCGACGGTCGGGATGGCCGGCAGCAGCGCCCGGCACGGCGGGCCCCTGGGAATGGCTTGTGGCCCGCCCTCCCGGGCGCGCCGGCTCCCGCGTGCCGGTCGAGCAGGTGCGCGGTGACGGCCCGGTGCCCGCGGGACCGCGGGGCGGGGGGGGTCGCCCGCCAGGGACCGGTGGATCCCGGTGCCAGGCAGGATTCCGATCCGAGGGCGAGTGAATTGGGGCTGCCAGCCGCGTCGTGCCGGTCCCCCGCGCCCCTCCGGGCCCGGGCCAGGACACCGAATCCCCGATCGCGGCGGGCCGGCGCCGCGAGGCCGCCCGGCCGATCGGATCCCGCCGGGGGACGCGGACCCCCCTCGGGCGCCCGAGCACATGGGACGCCACGTTCGGCGGTCCCCGCGACAGCACGGGGGCCACGGTCGTCGTGCTCCCGCCGGCCGGGCGGAGCGGCGGCAGCGGGCGATCCGCGGGGCCACCCCCGCACCCAGGGCGTGACCGGCCACCTGGGGCCAGCCGCCGGCAGCTCTCAGGGTCGGCGCGCCGCGGCCGCCTTGTCCTCCTGGAGGATGTTGCCCCCGTCGACCACCAGCTCCGCCCCCGTGATGTACGCGGCGTCGCGGGTGGCCAAGAACTCCACCGCCGCCGCCACCTCGTCGGCGGTGCCGGGACGGCCCACCGGGGTGTGAGCGCCGGCCCGCAGCTCCTGCGCCGATGAGCTGTCGGTCGCGATCCACCCGGGCAGGATGCAGTTCGCCGTGATCCCGCATGCCGCGGTCTCCACCGCCACCGTGCGCACCAGCCCGGTGAGCGCGGCCTTGGCGGTGGCGTACGCGCTGTCGCCGACGTTGGTCACCAGCGGCCCCGTCACCGAGGAGACCACCACGATCCGCCCGTAGCCCTGGGCCAGCATCACCGGCAGCACCGCCCGCAGCGAGTGCACAGCGGTGCCGAGATTGACCCGCAGGCCGCGCTCGAAGTCGACCAGGGGCTGCTGCGCGAAGGAGCTGGCGGCGAGCGTCTCGCCCTCGGCGGCGATCCCGGCGTTGGCCACCAGGATGTCGAGCCGTCCGAAGCGCTCCACCACGGCCGCGATCAGCTCGTCGGTGGCGGCGGGGTCGGTGAGGTCACAGGTGAGCGCTTGGATCTGCGCCCCCCGCCCCTCCAGCTCGGCTGCCCGCAGGCGGATCCGGGCGCCGGTGGCGGTGACCGCGACCGCGCGGCACCAGCCGGCGAGCCGCACCGCCGCGGCGAAGCCGATCCCGCGCGGGCTGCCCGCCCCCGTCACCAGGGCCACGCGCTCCCGGACGGCCGCCGCCCGGAGGAGCTCGCCCATGCCCGGGCTGCCCCCCTCGCCCTCCCCTACTCCCATCGGAACCACCTCACCGCCAGGGCTGCCAGCACCACGCCCCAGGCGATCAGGAGCGCCCCGTCGCTCAGGGCCACATGGCCGGAGGCGGAGAGAGCGCCTCTCAGGCTCTGGCTGAGCGCGGTCACCGGCAGCACGCGCGCCAGCGGCTGGACGACAGCGGGCAGGTGGGAGACGGGTACCACCACCCCCCCCAGGATCAGGAACATGAGGTAGAGGCCGTTGGCGACGCCGAGGGTGACCTCCGCGCGCAGGCCGCCCGCGAGCAGCATCCCGCAGGCGGCGAAGGTCGCCGCCCCGCCCAGCAAGAGGGCGGACGCCAGCACCAGGTCGCCGGCGGGACGCCACCCGTAGGCGAGCGCCGCGACGGCGCACACCAGGGTCACCTGGAGCAGCTCCAGCCCCAGCACCGCCAGCGCCTTGGCGCCGAGCAGGCCGGCCCGCGTGAGCGGGGAGCCGCCCAGGCGCTTCAGCACGCCGTAGGCGCGCTGGTAGCCGGTGGCGATGCCGAGCGTCACCATCCCCGACGACATCACCGCGAGGGTGAGGACGCCGGGGACGAGGAAGTCGACGGCGGGACGGCCGCGGGCCCGGTCCAGCCGCACGCTGGCGAAGAAGACCAGCAGGATGAGCGGCAGCACCAGGGTGACCAGGACGTTCTCGCCCTGGCGCACGGTCAGGAGGAACTCGACGCGGGCCTGGGCGAGAAGGCAGCGCAGCCCCGACGCCGGGCCGGGCGATCGGGGGCGGTCCAGCAGCGCCGCCAGCCGTCCGCCGTCGCCGAGCGTCTCCGGACCCGCACCGGATGTCGTGGAGGCCGGCCGCACGGTCACGGGGCGGTTCCCAGGCGAGCGGCCCCGGCCCCAGCCGGGCGCAGGACCGCCCCCTGCTCCCGGTCCAACCGGGTCTCCCCCGTCAGGGATAAGAAGACCGCCTCCAGGGAGCGCGCCCCCGCCGTGAGCGAGCGGCACGGGACCCCCGCGTCCCGCATCCACGCGGTCAGCGACGCCATCGCCTGGGCGGGATCGGAGGTGACCGCGGCGAAGGTTGTCGGCCCGAGGGCGGTGACCGGGCCCAGCCCGGCCAGGGCGGGGAGGCGCGCGGGATCGAAGGGAGAAGCCGTCTCGACCTCGAGTCGCCGCTCCACCCCCTCGCCGCGCAGGGCCGAGGGGCTGTCCGCCGCCAGCAGGCGCCCATGGTGGACGATCGCGATCCGGTCGGCGAGCCGCTCCGCCTCCTCGAGGTCGTGGGTGGTGAGGACCACGGTGGTGCCGCGCCGGCGCAGCCCCTGGACCAGGCCCCAGGTGGCGCGGCGCGCGATCGGGTCCATCCCCGACGTGGGCTCGTCAAGGAAGCAGAGCTCGGGCCGGCCGACCAGGGCGAGCGCCAGGCTGAGGCGCTGGCGCTCGCCTCCGGAGAGCTGCTTCACACGGGCGCGCCGCCGGCGCCCCAGCCCGACCGCGTCCACCAGCGCGCGGGGGTCGGCCGGGGCCGCATAGAAACGGCTGAAGAGCTGCAGGACCTCCTCCACCCGGAGGGCGGGATACAGGCCCCCACTCTGAAGCATGATCCCGAGCCGCCACCGCAGCCGGCCCCCGTCCGCCACCGGGTCGAGGCCCAGCACCCGCACCCGGCCCTGGTCGGGCCGGGCATAGCCCTCGCAAAGCTCGACCAGGGTGGTCTTGCCCGCGCCGTTGGGACCGAGCAGGGCGCAGCATTCGCCCACCGCGACCTCAAGGCTGAGGCCGTCCAGCGCCACCGTCGGTCCGTAGCGGCGCACCACCCGGTCCAGCTGGATCGCGGGGGAGAGGTGCTGCGCCGACGTCATCGGCTCGGTCGGGACGGCACACGGGAGCTCACGCTGGCATTCTGCGACCGCCGGGGGCGGGGGCGAGCGGCCGAGGTGGACCGCAGGCCCGGTGTGCGATGCCGGCCGTGAGCGCCCGGGGTGACCCGCCGCCGGTCACGTCTGGAGTCGTGGCTGGGACGGCGCCTCGCGGCGCCGTCCCAGCGTGGGCGTTCGCCGTCAGTGGATGGTGATCGATCCCCGGCTCAAGGAGGTGAGCGCGAGGGTGTACAGGGGGGTGGAGTTCCCCGTGGGCGGGGTGATCGTGATCGCGAAGGCGTCCTTGGTCGCGCTGCAGCCGCTCACCTTGGCGTCGGTCGCGGTCACCTGGAAGGTGAAGCCGCGGGTCCGGCCCTCGCGGCCAATCCCGGAGTAGGTCGCGGTGCACCCGGTCACGACCAGGGAGGTCTCCGACGTCGAGCTGAAGCCCAGGTGGCGGCGCCCGGTGTGGAGCTGGAATTCGGTGTGCCCGCGGACCGGGCCGGAGCCCACCTCCCGCGCCACCAGCCCGAAGCTGGCCCGCGAGGTCGCAGCGGTCGTGGTGCCCGGGGTGGGAGCGAGCAGCCAGCCCCCCCCGGTCACCATCACGGCCGGCGTGTGGGCATTGCCGCGGCTGTGGGCCGCCGCCGGCACCGACGCCAGCAGCAGCGCCAGGGCGCCGAGTCCCGCGATCGTCAGGGTTCGAAGTCGAATCATGGCCGGGTCTCCTCGATGGCTCGCAGATCGAGCTGGGTGAGACCGCACGCCCTGCATCTGGCGGTCGTGTCTGCTGTGAGCGTAGGCGGAGTCGGCGCCGTCCACCTGAGATGCCGCTGAGAGGGCGGTGACAGAACCCTCCGACCCCGGCTCGGTGCGGTCACGCGTTGTCGCGACCGGCTGGAGCCCCGGCCCACGCCGGTGCCCGGGCCGCCTGGGGGTCGATCGGCGACCGCGTAAGGGGCGGCAGCGCCCAGCGGTCGGTTGGGACCCCCACGGTCTCCACCTCGAGCCGCGCGGCCAGCTGACCTCCCGGGACCGGATCGGAGGCCTCGCACCGGGGGCACGCACACAGATGGGTGGAACAGATCGCCAGCAGGGCGGTGGGACGGCGGGACATGGGGGGTCCTCCTCGGGGGGTCCGGGCTGGGCCGCGCGCCGCGATTGCCTCTGCATGCTCGGCTGCCTGCCGGGCCGGTGCCTGAGCCACAGCTGAGAATCGCCCCGGCACTCCCGGCCACATCATCCGGTGGGCGCAGCCGGCGCCCCGGCCGGCGGAATCCCGAGCCCATAGACTCAGAGGTGCCCGGTGGACACCCCGCTCCTCCCCGACCTGGTCGCGTGCCTGCGGGCGC
>Ga0307373_10000358_pt1 | contig 86548 bp, 87 predicted proteins | sample OX2MG_FD_202534 | JGI IMG/M metagenome (GOLD analysis project Ga0307373, IMG submission 202534) | Soil microbial communities from Risofladan, Vaasa, Finland - OX-2 | ecosystem: Environmental > Terrestrial > Soil > Coastal area > Acid sulfate soil | place: Finland: Risofladan, Vaasa | collected...
TCGAAGAGCTCCGAGCGGATCACCAGCGCCATCATCCCGCCCACGAAGAACATGATCCCCGCGAACACCAGGTACATCGTGCCGATGTCCTTGTGGTTCGTGGTGGTGATCCAGCGCATGATCCCGCTGTAGGGACCATGGTGGCCGGGATGCTCGTCGTGGGCCGCGTGGCCGTGCGTATCGAGGACTGCGCTCATCGAAATCTCCTAATCTGAAATCCTAAACGCGTCACTTGCGCAGGGCCTTCACTTCGGCCGGCTGCACGGGCCCGCCGCTGTTGCCCCAGGAATTGCGTTCGTAGGTGATCACCGACGCGATGTCCGTGTCGGAAAGCTGCTTGCCGAAGGCCGCCATGGCGGTGCCCGGGATGCCGTGCAGCACGATGTCGACGTGGTGCTCGAGCGGTCCCATCACGATCTTGCCGTCCTTGTAGAAGCCCCGGTCTTCGAGCTCCTTCAGCATCTGCGGGGAAGCCTGGAACGGATTGCCCGCCGAGATCGGCGGGAAAGTGCCCGGGATGCCCATGCCGGTGGCCTGGTGGCAGGCGACGCAGTTCGCGGTGTACACCTTTTCGCCCTGCGTCTTGAGCTTATCGAGGGTCCACGTCCTGTTGACGTCCTCGGCGGCGGAGGCGACCTGTTCCGTCTGCTGCTTCACCCAGGCGTCGTATTGGGCCTGCGTCACGACCTTCACCACGATCGGCATGAAGGCGTGGTTCTTGCCGCACAGTTCCGTGCACTGGCCGCGGTAAGTGCCGGTCTTGGTGGCGCGGAACCAGGTGTCGCGAATCAGCCCGGGGATGGCGTCCTGCTTGACGCCGAAGGCGGGCACCCACCACGAATGGATCACGTCGCCGGCGGTGGTCAGAACGCGGACCTTCTTGTTGACCGGCACCACTACCGGATGGTCGACCTCGAGCAGGTAATGCGCATCCTTGGGCGCGTCGCCGACGATCTCGTCCTGCGGCGTGGACAGGGTCGACAGGAAGTGGATCCCCTTGCCTTCGCCCTGCACGTATTCGTAGCCCCACTTCCACTGGTAGCCGGTCGCCTTGATCGTCAGGTCCGGATTCGAGGTGTCCTTCTGCCAGATCACCGTCTTGGTCGCCGGCACGGCGATCGCCACCAGGATGATCGCGGGAATCACCGTCCACAGCATCTCGGCGGTGGTGTTCTCGTGGAACTGTGCGGCCTTGTGTCCCTTCGACTTGCGGTGCGCGAATACGGAGTAGAACATCACTCCGAACACCCCGACGAAGATCACGATGATGATCACCATCACGTAGTTATGCAGCGTGACAATCTCCGCCGCGATCGGCGTCACCGGCGGCTGCAGGTTCCACTCCAAGGCCATCGCGTGGCCGGACAGCACCATGCCGATCACGCCGGCGATCCACCAGGCGCCTGTTCGTGCCCACTTACTACTTGCCATCTTCACCGTCTCCCGAATCAGATCCGCAATCTCTTTGCGAGCTCCGCCGCGAACTCGACGCGCGTCTCGGCGTCAAGGTGGCGTCCGATCTCGAATTCCCCGCCCGGCGCGCACAGCAACACCCGCGCCCGGCCCGTTTCCTCCGCGAGCTCGACTCGCGCCAAGCGCGCGTCGAGCTCGACTCGCGCGGTACGCTCCGCGACCGCCTGCTCCACCGTCAGCCGGCCGCCCGCGAGCTCGATGCGCTCGTAGTCGGCCGCGTGGCGCCCGTTCAGCAGGAACGCCGCTCCAAGCGCGACGATCTCGATCCCGGCGAACGGCAGGATCAGCCACGCGCCCAGCAGCGCAAACGCGGTGGCGATGCCGATGGCCACGCCCGCCAGCAGCGCGAATACGCGCAGCAGTCCGTGAGGAGAGATCGAGCAATTGCGCTTGACGACCAGACTGAACCCGGGGCTCCGCTCCATGAACGCCAGCTTGCGCCGCGGGGATTCAAAGCTCACTTGCTCAGGACGTTGTCGCAGACTCGATCTCGTGGCGCGCCGGACGCGGAGGTTGCAGCCCCCGAACACCTGCCCGCATAAGGCGCGGTAAATTACCATAGTCACTTCGCCTTCACAAGCAAAAAGCCCAGCGAAATCCTCGCCTTCGGGCTGTTGCGGCGCTTAATTGCGTTTATGGCGCGGAAAGTCCGTGCGCACGATCGTGCGACCGTCGGCGGTGCGCGTCGCGGCGCCCTTCCAGGCGTGGCCGTAGACCACCTCGAAGCTGACGTCCAGGCCGGTATCGCGCGCCTGCGCCGCAAGCGCCGCATGCAGGCGGCGAAGGAAAGCTCTGCCCGAGAGCCCGCGCGCGCGATCCGGGCGCGCCAGCGTCTGGCCGCTCGCGCGCAGATCCTCGAGGAGCTTGCGCGGCTGCGCATAGCGAAGCTTCACCAGCTCCATGTCCATTACCGGCGCGGAAAATCCGGCGGCGAGCAGCATGTCGCCAAGGTCGTGCATGTCGATGAAGCGGTGCACGCGCTCGGCGCCGGCGGCCGCGCGCAGCTCGCGCAGGGTATCCGGCCCGAGCGTGCTGAACATGAGCAGTCCCTCGGGCGTAAGCACGCGCTGGAACTCGCGCAACGCCGCGAACGCATCTGGCGCCCAATGCAGCGCCATGTTCGACCACACCAGTCCGGCCGCGCCGCCTGCCAGCGGCAAGTGCCCGAATTCGGCGCACACCGCGAGCGGCGCGAAGCGCGGCGCGATGAAGCGAGCACCCAGACGCGCGAGCGGGTGCAGTGGCGCGCGCCCCTGGCGCAGCATGGCGAGTGAAAAATCGAGCGCGAGCACCGCGGCGCCGCGGTAGCGACCGGCCAGCGCGCGCGCTTCGCGCGCCGGCCCCGCGCCGGCGTCGAGGATGCGTTGCGGGGCGAGCTTGACGTATTCGAGCCGCTCGAGCATGCGGGTGCCGATCTCGGCCTCCAGGCGCGAGGCTGCGCCATAGGTCGCGGCCGCGCGTTCGAAGCGCAGGCGCGCCGCGCGACTGTCGACGTCCGCTGCGGGACGCTCAACCACGCGCGCCGAGCGCGCGCTCGATCGCGGCGGCGGCCGCGAGCACGTGCCGGTCAGCACCCGCGACGCCGCACACCATGAACCCCACCGGGGCACCCCCCGGCTCGTGGCAAGGCAGCGTCGCCGCGCAGCCGTCCAGAAAGTTGATCAGCCCGGTATTGCGCAGGACGCGCAGGTTCCAGCGGAAGTAGGCCTCGTCGCTCGCGTCGGCCTCGGCAATCGTCGGCGCGACGCACGGCACGCAGGGCATGACGATCGCGTCGAACGGCGCGGCGAGCGCCGCGATCTCGCGCACGTACGCGGCACGCATGAGGCCGATCTCGACGTAGTCCGCGCCCGACACATCCTTGCCAAGGAGGATGCGCTTGCCCACGCGCGGATCAAAATCGGCCAGCCGCTCGAGGCGCGCGCGGTGGATGGCATAGGCCTCGGCGCCCTGCAGGCCCCCGCCCTTGAAGTACTCGCTCTGCCGGTCGAACGCCGGCACCGCGACTTCGGCGAGCGCCGCGCCGGCGCGCGAGAGGCTGCCCAGCGCAGCGTCGAACGCCCGCGCGACCGGCGCGTCGAGATCTTCCAGCGCGCTCGATTTTGGCACCAGCAGCCGCAGGCCCTTCGCGGAAAGCTCGGGCAGCGCGACCGGCGACTCCCCAGCGAGCACCGCGTCGTAGGCCGCGCAGCAGGCAATCGAATTGGCGAGCGGGCCAATCGAATCGAGCGTGAAGGACAGCGGGAACGCGCCTTCGCGCGGCACGCGGCGCGCGGTCGGCTTGAAACCGGCCACACCGCACAGCGCCGCCGGGATGCGCACCGAGCCGCGCGTATCGCTACCCAGCGCCATGACGCACATGCCGTCGGCCTGCGCGACCGCCGCGCCCGAGGACGAGCCCCCGGGCACGCGCCCGAGCTTTCGCTCCCAGGGATTGCGCGGCGTGCCGTAGTGCGGGTTCAGCCCCACCGCGCCGAACGCGAACTCGACCATGTTGGTGCGCCCCAGGATGACCGCGCCTGCGGCCCGCAGCCGCGCCACGGCGGGGGCATCGCTCGGTGCCGGCGGGGCATCCGCCAGCACCCGGGAGCCGGCGCGCGTCACGTCGCCGCCCACGTCGAACAGGTCCTTCACCGCGACGGGCAGTCCTTCGACCGGGGAACGCACGATTCCGGCGCGCCGCAGCGCGTCCGAATGCTGCGCCTCGGCATGCGCGGTTTCGGCGTAGGTCCTGAGAAACGCGCGGCCGCCCTCGCCGGACGGGTCGGTGATGCGCGCCAGCGCCTGCTCGGTCAGCTCGCAACTCGAGGTCGCGCCGCGGGCAAGCGCCGCCGCGAGGTCGCGTACAGTCCACATGCGGCGCAGTCTAACGCGCCGCCGCCGGCGGAGCATAATCGGCCCCGGCAGCCGGGACGCAGCCGAGGTGAACCCGGCCGTTCCGGGCGCTCCCCCGGATACACGCATAGCCGAGCCACACCGTGAAAAGCCTGGCGAGCCTACTGTTCGGCGGCACCTGCTATCTGTACCGCGGCGCCGCGCCCGCCGAGAGCCTGCTGTGCGCGGCCCGCGACGCGGACCTCCGGCGCCTATGCGCGCCGTCCTGTCCGCGCTGCGCGCTGGCGTCACCCGGGGGCGAAGTCTGCGGCCACGGTCTCGCGCACCCGCCCAGCCGCGACACCACTGTAGCCGCACTGAACTACCGGTTTCCGGCCGACGTGCTGCTTGCATGCGCCCAAGTACCGCGGCGAGCTGGCGCTCGCGCCGCTGCTCGCGGGCCTGCTTGTGGCCAGAGTGATGCCCGTCGAGCAGGTCGACTTCCTCGTTCCGGTGCCGCGGTCGGCGCGACCGCTTGCGCAGCGCGGCTACAACGAGGCCACCGAGATCGCGCGCCCGCTCGCCGCGCCGAGCGCAATCGCGCTTGCGCCGCAGCGGAGCGAGCGCGCACGCAACGTGCGCGGCGCGTTCCGGTGTCCGCGCCCGCTGGCGGGGAGGCGCGATCGCCGTGCTCGACGATGTGATGACCACCGGCGCGGCCCTCGAGGAAACCGCGCTCGTGCCCAAGCGCGCCGGCGCGGCGCGCGTCGTCAACTGGGTGCTGGCGCCCACCCCGCCGCCCGGGGAGGGCTGATGTTCGACGTCATCTTGTACCAGCCGGAAATTCCGCCCAACGCCGGCAACGTCATCCGGCTCGCCGCGAATACCGGGGTGCGGCTGCACCTGGTCGAGCCGCTCGGCTTCTCGCTCGATGACCGGAAGCTCAAGCGCGCGGGGCTCGACTACCACCAGCTCGCGAGCGTACGCGTTCACCGCGACTGGCGGGCGTGCGCCGAGGCCCTCGCGGGCAGACGCATGTTCGCGCTCAGCACGCGCGCGCAGGCCGACTTCTTCACGCAGCGCTTCGCGCGCGAGGACGCCTTCGTATTCGGCCCGGAAACGCGCGGCCTGCCGCAGGAGCTGATCGCCGGCTTCGCGCCCGAGCACTGCCTGAAGCTGCCAATGCGTCCGGGCAATCGCAGCCTGAACCTGTCCAACGCCGTGGCGGCCGTAGTGTACGAAGCCTGGCGGCAGATCGGATTTCCCGGCGCCGCCTGAGGCGCGCGGGCGTTCAGGCCTCGCGCTTCGGGTCGCGGGCGAGCAGCAGCTCCGCGGCCTGGTCCGGCGCCAGCCGTCCCGCGAGCACCGCGCACACCGCGGCGCTCACCGGCATGTCCACGCCGTGGCGCGCGGCGAGCCTGGCGAGCTCGCCGGCCGAGCGCACGCCCTCGGCGACGTGCCCGAGACCGGCGAGGATCTCGTCGAGCCGGCGACCGCGCGCGAGCTCCAGGCCGACGCGGCGGTTGCGCGACAGCTCGCCGGTCGCCGTGAGGATCAGATCCCCCGCGCCCGCGAGACCCATGATGGTCTCGGCGCGCCCCCCGAGCGCCACTGCCAGCCGCGTCATCTCCGCCAGGCCCCGGGTGATGAGAGCGGCGCGCGCGTTCTGGCCCAAGCCGAGTCCGTCGCACATGCCGAGCGCGATCGCCATCACGTTCTTGACCGCGCCGCCGACCTCGACGCCGACCAGATCGTCGCTGTAGTACACGCGCATTCGCCCGCCGTGGAAGAGCGCCGCGGCCCCGCGGGCGAACTCGGCATCGCGTGCCGCGAGCGTCAGCGCGCACGGCAGTCCCTGCGCGACCTCGAGGGCAAATGACGGGCCCGACAGCGCGCCGCCGGGCGAGCGAGCGCCGCGCGCCTGTTCGACCACCTGATGAGGCAGCAGTCCCGATCCCTGCTCGAAGCCCTTGCACAGCCAAACCAGCGGCGCCTCCCGGACGGCTCGCCGTCCGAGCAGCTCGCGCAAGCCGGCGACGGGCGTCGCGACGATCAGCAGGTCCGCTCCGGCGAGCGCCGCGTCGAGCTCGCCGGTGACGTGCAACGAGTCGGGAAGCGTGATCTCCGGCAGATAGCGCACATTGCGGCGCTCCCGGGCGATCGCCTGCGCCTGCGCCGGGTCGCGCGCCCACAGGGTCACGCGATGACGCGCCGCCAGCACGCTGGCAAGCGCGCTGCCCCATGCCCCCGCGCCGAGCACCGCCAGGGGGCTCGGCGCCACTGGCTACGCGCCCCAGACGAGGCCGATGCGCACGTAGCCTTCCGTGCCGCCCGCCAGGCGCACGTGCAGCCAGCCCCCGGGGGCGACCTCCACCAGCTCGAGTACCACGTTCTGCGCCGCCACGAACGCGACCGGCGAGGCATCGTCCGGCTGCGTATGCACGTCGGCCGAAGACGCGGTCACCAGCACCATGTGCTCGTCGGCCAGGTCCTTCTTCTGGATCCAGGACAGCGTCCCGGTGGCGTCACGCACCTTCGCCCAGGAATCGAGGTTGACGATCACCTCGAGCGGATAGTCCTTCGACACGACGTACAGAGGGTTTGCGGCAGTCGACGGCGCATCGTAGAGCACGGCGGCATCGTCCGCGACGGCACGGAAATCGGCGGCGCGCGCCGCCGCCGGCAGGCACGCTAGAGCCGCGGCCAGCAGCGCGCGCTTCAGCGCCTGCCGGACCGGCACGGCCGCTGGCCGGCGACGCTGCGGGATGCGCGGAGCGCGGGCGAGGCGCGTCATGCCCGGCGTCAGGAAGCGATCTCGATGCGCGGCTCCGACGCCGCGCGCTGCGCGCGCTGCGCGTACAGCGTCTCGAAGGACACCGGCGCAAGCAGCACCGGCGGGAAGCCGCCGCGCGTCACCAAGTCTGAAATGGCCTCGCGCACGTAAGGGTAGAGGATGTTCGGACACGCGATGCCAAGCAGCGGATCCATCTCCTCGGCCGCAATGCCGCGCACGGTGAAGATGCCGGCCTGCACCGCCTCGGCGAGGAACAGCGTCTTTTCGCCGGCGCGCGCGGTGACGGTCACCGTCACGGTCACCTCGTACAGCGCGTCCGCGAACTGCAGCGCGTCGCTGTTCACCTGGACCTCGAGCTGCGGCTGGTCGGCCTGCAGGAAGATCTGCGGCGCGCCCGGAATCTCCAGGGAGATGTCCTTGACGTACAGCTTCTCGATCTGGAACGAGGGTTGGTCGTCGCTCATGTCACGGCATCTCCTGAAACCTGTTCTTTGCAAAAGTGGCGCAGCCGGCGCGATGGCTCGCCCTGGCGGCCGCGTTACTCCTCAGGCAGCGAGCAGCGAATCGAGCTCGCCGGCATCCTCGAGCGCGTACAGGTCGTCGCAGCCTCCGACGTGGCGCTCGCCGATCCAGATCTGCGGCACCGTGCGCCGCCCGGCGCGCTGCACCATCTCGGCGCGCCGCGCGGGCTCGAGATCGACGCGGATCTTGTCCAGTGCGCTGACGCCCTTGCCGAGAAGCAACTGCTCGGCCGACTGGCAGTAGGGGCAGGACGCCGTGCAGTACATCAGCACGCGCGCCACTTCACTTCTCCACCGGCAGCCCGGCCTGCTGCCACGCCCCAAAGCCGCCCGCGAGGTTGACCGCGTTCGTGAAACCGCGGTTCTTAAGCGCCGCCAGCCCCGCGCCCGAGCGGCTGCCGCTCGCGCACACCAGGATCACCGGCCGCGCCTTGTACTTCTCGAAATCGCCGGCCCGTGCGCTCAGATCCCCGAGCGGGACGTTCTTCGCGCCCAAGACGTGGCCCTGCGCGTATTCGGCCGGCTCGCGCACGTCGATCACCAGGGCGTTCTCGCGGTTGATCAGCTGCGTAGCCTGCAGGGTGCTGACCCAGGGCCCGCCCGCGCCGCGGCGCACCAGCGGCCACAGCAGCATCGCGCCCGAGACCGCGGCGACCGCGATCAGAAGTATGTTGTCCTTGACGAATTCGATGGGCATGCGATGCGGGTAGGCGGGGTCCCGCCCGTCCCTGGACTCCTGTTAGGCGCGCGGAACGCCGCAGAACACCTCGCGCATCATGCTGATGAGCTGCAGCGTGCGCTCGTCGCTCACGCGATAGTAGACCCGGTTGGCGACCTTGCGCGCGCGCAGGACGCCCTTGTCGCGCAGGATCGCCAGATGCTGCGAGATGTTGCTCTGCGAGGTGCCGACCGCCTCGACGATCTCCTGCACGCTCAATTCGGCGTTGCCCAGCACGCACAGGATCTTGAGCCGCAGCGGGTGGGACATCGCCTTCAGGGCGCGTGCCGCCTGCTCGATGTGCTCCTGCTTTTCGATGAGGTCGAAGATGTCGCGCTTCATGCGCCGCGGCTGCTCGAGTCGGTCAAGGCACCTATTATAGAATACGCGGGTTGCCCCGGCCTTTCCTCTTTCTGCGGCATGCACAAGCTCGTCCTCCTGCGCCACGGCGAATCGGTCTGGAACCGCGAAAACCGCTTCACCGGATGGACCGACGTTGACCTGTCGAGCCCCGGGGTCGAGGAAGCGCGCGCCGCCGGCCGGCTGCTGCGGGCCGAGGGCCACACGTTCGACGTCGCCTTCACCTCGGTGCTCAAGCGCGCCGTGCGCACGCTGTGGCTGGTGCTCGACGAGATGGACCTGATGTGGCTGCCGGTCGAAAAGAGCTGGCGCCTGAACGAGCGCCACTATGGCGCGCTGCAGGGCCTGAACAAGGCGGAGACGGCGGCCAAGTTCGGCGAGCAGCAGGTGCTCGCCTGGCGCCGCAGCTACGATACGCCGCCGCCCGCGCTCGCCGAGGATGACCCGCGCCACGCCGGGCGCGACGCGCGCTACGCCGGCCTCGCGCGCAACGAGATCCCGCTGACCGAGTGCCTGAAGGACACCGTGGCACGCGTGCTGCCCTATTGGAGCTCGGTGATCGCCCCGGCGGTGCGCGCCGGCCGGCGGGTGCTCATCGCGGCACACGGCAACTCGATGCGCGCGCTGGTCAAATACCTCGACGGCATCTCCGACGCCGACATCATCGGCCTGAACATTCCGACCGGGGTGCCGCTGCTGTACGAGCTGGACGCCGAGCTGCGCCCGCTCAAGCATTACTACTTGGGCAACGCCGAGGAGGTCGCGCAGCGCGTGGCCGCCGTCTCGGCGCAGGGCAAGGCCAAGACCTGACGGGCCGCCGGCTTCTCGTCCTCGTCATCTGCACGCTGCTCGCGGCCCCCGCAGCGGCGCTCGAGCGCACCGCTGCGGGCGCGCACGAGAAGGCTGACCTGCACTCGCTGCGCGAGCGCATCCGGGCCCTGAGCGGAGAGCTCGACAAAAAGGAAGCGCATAGGCAGGAGGCGCGCGACGCGCTGCGCAGCTCCGAGCAAGCGATTTCGGACGCCAACCGCGCCCTGCACGCGCTCGGCGACGAGGAACGTGCGGTGCGCGGCCAGATCCAGTCGATCGCGGCCAGGCGCGGCGCGGCCCGTGCCGCGCTGGCGAAGCAGCAGCAGGCGCTCGGCCGGCTGCTCGTCGCGCGCGAGCTGAGCCCCGCGCCCGACGCGCTGCGCCTCGCGCTGTCGGGCAAAGACCCGGCCGACATCGCGCGCATGCTGTATTACCTCGCCCAAGCCTCGCGCGCGGTGTCCCAGCTCATCGAGTCGGTGCGCGCCAACGTCGCCGAGCTCGGCCGGCTCAGGAGCGAGGCTCAGGAGCGGGCGGCCCGGCTGGGCGCGATCGAGGCGCAGCAGCGCGCCGAGCGCGACCGCCTGCTCGCCGAGCGCCGCGAGCGCCGACGGGTCCTTCAGCAGCTGGCCGGCGAGATTCGCGACAAGCGCCGGCAGATCCAGGCGATGCGCGCCGACGAGCGGCGCTTGGCGCGGGTCGTGCGGGAGATCGGCCGGGTGCTGCAGGCCAAGCCCGGCGCGGGGTACGCCCGGGTCGAGCAGGTGCCCCAGCCCGGCGAGGCGCAAGGCCCCTTTGCCAGCCTGCGCGGCAAGCTGCGGCTGCCCGTGCGCGGGGAACTAACCGGCCGCTTCGGCGCTCCACGTATCGATGGAGGCCCGGGCTTCAAGGGGTTGTTCATCCGGGCGCCGGAAGGCGAGCCGGTGCGCGCCGTGGCCGCCGGGCGCGTCGTGTTCGCCGACTGGATGCGCGGCTTCGGCAACCTGCTGATCGTCGATCACGGCGAGGGCTACATGTCGATCTACGCCGACAACGAGGCGCTGCTCAAGCAAACGGGCGACCGCGTCGACGCGGGTGAGGTGATTGCCACCGTCGGCTCGACCGGTGGCAACGAGAAATCGGGTTTATACTTCGAGCTGCGCCATCTCGGCAAAGCCTTCGATCCCCTGCGGTGGGTCAAACTCAAGTGAATCTGGCGCGGCGTCCGCCGCGTAAGGAAAAGCGTATGCGCAGCAAATTCAAAAGCATCGGGCTCGTCCTGCTCGGCGCTGTTGCCGGAATTCTGGTCAGCCTCAATGTCCCGGCGATCGCCGAGCGTGCCGCGAACTCGCCGCTGCCGGTGCAGGAGCTGCGCGCGTTCACCGAGGTGTTCGGAGCGATCAAGGAGAACTACGTCGAGCCGGTGCCCGACAAGAAGCTGATCACCGGGGCGATCAACGGGATGCTGTCCGACCTCGATCCGCACTCGGAGTATCTCGACAAGGACGCGTATCGCGAACTGCAGGTCGGTACCCAGGGCGAGTTCGGCGGCCTGGGCATCGAGGTCGGCATGGAAGACGGCTTCGTCAAGGTGATCTCGCCGATCGAGGACTCCCCCGCCTTCCGCGCCGGGGTCAAGCCGGGCGATCTGATCGTGAAGCTCGACGACACGCCGGTGAAGGGCATGACGTTGAACGACGCGGTGAAGCGCATGCGCGGCAAGCCGGGCTCGAAGATCACGCTCACCATCGCGCGCAAGGGCGAGACCGCTCCGATCGTGGTGACGCTCACGCGCGCCATCATCAAGGTGCAAAGCGTCAAGTCGAAGATGGTCGAGCCGGGGTACGGCTGGGTGCGCGTCTCGCAGTTCCAGGAGACCTCTGCCGAGAGCCTGGTGAAGCAGGTGGAGGCACTCTACAAGCACGGGCCGCTCAAAGGCCTGGTGCTCGACCTGCGCAACGACCCCGGCGGGCTTCTGTACGGCGCGGTCGGCGTCTCGGCCGCGTTCCTGCCGGAGAACTCGCTCGTCGTGTCCACCGACGGCCGGGCCCCGGACTCGAAGAAGAAGTTCCTGGCCAATCCCGAAGACTACCTGCACGACTCCGAAGGCGACACGATCAAGGACTTGCCGCCGGCGGTGAAGACAGTGCCGATGGTCGTGCTGGTCAACGGCGGCTCGGCATCGGCCTCCGAGATCGTGGCCGGGGCGTTGCAGGACCACAAGCGCGCCACGGTGATGGGCACGCAGACCTTCGGCAAGGGCTCGGTGCAGACCATCATGCCGCTGGGCGGCGACACCGCGATTAAGCTGACCACCGCGCGCTATTACACGCCGAGCGGCCGCTCGATCCAGTTGAAAGGCATCACACCCGACATCGTGGTCGAGGAACCCGGCGACGAGCAGGCGCGGCTGCGCGAGGTCAATCTGCAGAACCACTTGGGCAATCCGCTGGACAAGAACGCCGCCGCGGAAGGCGAGAAAGCGGTGCAGGAGCAGACCGCCGCAGAAAAGGCTGCGGCGGCGGCCAAATCGGCCAAGCCGGCCAAACCGATCGAGTTCGGCTCGAAGGACGACTTTCAGCTGGCGCAGGCGATCGCCTTCCTCAAGGGCGAGCCGGTGCACGGCCAGCCGGCGAACACCGTCGCGCAGACCAAACCCGGCAAATAGCCCCGCCGTGCGGCGTGGCGCCGCGCGGCGCCACGCCGGGTGCCCCCGACCGGAAGTCCCTTGCCGTGGACGACCAGCAGCTCCTCCGCTACAGCCGCCACATCCTGCTGCCCGAAATTGGGATCGAAGGGCAGGAGCGACTGCGGCGCGCGCGGGTGCTGGTGGTCGGCGCCGGCGGCCTGGGTTGCCCGGCGGCCCTGTACCTCGCCGCGAGCGGCGTCGGTCGGCTGACCATCGCCGACGCCGACCACGTGGATCTCACCAACCTGCAGCGCCAGATCCTGTACCGCACCGACTCCATCGGCGCGGGCAAGGCCGGGGCTGCGCGCGCCGCGCTCGCGGCGCTCAATCCCGAGGTCGAGGTGGTGGCGCTCGCCGAGCGCGTCGAGGGCGCGGCGGTCGAGCCGCTGGTGCGCGAGGCCGACGTCGTGCTCGACTGCTCGGACAACTTCGCCACGCGCCATGCGCTCAACCGCGGCTGCGTGCGCCACGCCAAGCCGCTGGTGTCGGGCGCCGCGATCCGCTTCGATGGCCAAGTCGCGGTGTTCGACCTGCGCCGCGGCGACGCGCCCTGCTACGCCTGCCTGTTCCCCGAGCACGGCGAGCACGAGGAGCCGCGCTGCGCCGTGATGGGGGTGCTGGCGCCGCTCACCGGCACGGTGGGCGCGCTGCAGGCGATGGAGGCGATCAAGCTCCTCGCGGGCTGCGGCGAAACGCTCAACGGCCGCTTGCTGCTGCTCGACGCCTTGCGCGCCCAATGGCGCTCGGTGCGCGTCGCGAAGGACCCGGAGTGCGAGGTGTGCGGCGCCGCGCTTCAGGCGGCGAGATAGGGCCGCTGCGCCGCGAAGCTCTCCGTCGGCTTGCGGGTGAAGCCGCTCTTCGCGTACTGGTGCAGGCAGCCGATCGCGTAGCGCAGCAGCGCCCCGGCGCGCGCCGCGCACTCCGCGTCCGGTTTCCTGCCGGCCGGGTCGGCCTGCGTCCCCTCGTGCTGGGTCGCTGCGAGGCGCAGCGCCTGCTTCAGGCTCGCCTCGAAGCGGTCGAAGAACTGGTTCATGCGGGCCTGCAGCCGCTCGTGCTCACCGACCAGCGCGTCGCCGATCATGACGCGCACCATGCCCGGATTCTTCTCGGAGAACCTCAGCAGCATCTCGACCAGCTTGTCGGCCTGCCTGGTCCCGTCGGGCTCGTCGGCGGAGATACGGTTGGCGAGCGAGAACACCGAGCTTTCGACGAATTCGATCAGCCCTTCGTACATCTGCGCCTTCGAAGCAAAGTGCCGGTACAGCGCGGCTTCCGAGACGTCGAGGCGGTCGGCGAGCGCCGCTGTGGTAATGCGCTCCCACTTCGGCGCCTCGAGCATGTGAGCGAGCGCCTTCAGGATCTCGAGCTTGCGTTCGCCTTTGGCGCGGGGCATGGGTGGGCGATGGCGACGGACGGGGGATTCTAGCGCGATGCCGCGGACGGCGCGAAAGCGCGCAGCGGCGGTCTCCGGCGATGCTCAGTGCGCGTGGCGCAGCACCAGGCCCGGAAGCTCGAGCACCGAGCTCACCCGCAGGTCGACGAAGCGCGGCCGCGCGAGGCGCGGGCTCACCCAGATGGTGGACATGCCGAGCCGCCTGGCCGCGCGCAGGTTCTCGAGCGAGTCGTCGATGAAGGCGCAGCGGTGCGCGTCGAGATCGTGCTTGCGCAACAGCACCTGGAAGCCCTGGACCGCGGGCTTCGGCCGGTAGCGGGTGCTTTCGATCGTGTACACCGCGTCGAAATAGCGCATGACCCTCATCGCGCGTAGCACCTGCTCGACGTAGTGCCGCGGCGCGTTGGAGAAGATCAGCTTGCGCCCGCCCAGCCGGGCGAGCGCATGGCGCAGCGCGGCCTCGTGCACCACCATGCCGCCGAGCTCGGGAAACCGGTGGGTCTCGCGCAGGAAGCGCTGCGGGTCGGTGCCGTAATGGCGCATCAGTCCCGTCAGCGTGGTGCCGTAGCGCTCCCAGAACCTGCGCCGCATGGCGTTCGCCGCCTCGTCGTCGAGGCCGAAATGGCGCTTGAGGTAGTCGTTGATCTGCGCGTGCATCGACGGAAAGATGTGCACGCTCGCGTCGTGCAGCGTGTTGTCCAGGTCGAAGATCCAGACCCGCCTGGACGGCGGCAAGCGGGCGATGTGCACGGGCCGCGCGCGCGACCGGCGCCGGCCGGCGCGGCTACTTGCCGCGGATCAGGGTTCCCACGCCCTGATCAGTGAGCACCTCGAGCAGCAGCGCGTGCGGCACGCGGCCGTCGATGATGTGACAGGACTTGACCCCGGAGCGCGCGGCGTCGAGCACCGATGCGATCTTCGGCAGCATGCCCCCGGAGATCACGCCCGCGCTCACCAGCTCGTCGATGCCGCGCGGCGTCAGTCCGGTGAGAAGCTTGCCGTCGCGATCGAGCACTCCCGGCGTGTTGGTTAGCACGATCAACTTCTCGGCGCCCAGCACCTCGGCGACCTTGCCCGCGACCAGGTCCGCGTTGATGTTGAAGGTGGTGCCGTCCGCGCCGACCCCGATCGGCGCCACCACCGGTATGAAGCCGCCGCCCTCAAGGGCCGAGATCACCGCCGGATCGATCGATTCGATCTCCCCGACCAGGCCGATGTCGAGCAGCTCGCTCGGCTTGTTTGCGCTCGGCAGCAGCAGCTTGCGGGCGCGGATGAAGCCGCCGTCCTGCCCGGTGAGGCCGACCGCCTTGCCGCCGGCCTGGTTGATCAGCGTCACCACTTCCTTGTTGACCTGGCCGCCCAGCACCATCTCGACCACGTCCATGGTGTCGTCGTCGGTGACGCGCATGCCCTGCACGAACTCGCCCTTCATGCCCAGCCGCGCCAGCAGCTGCTCAATCTGCGGCCCGCCGCCGTGCACCACCACCGGATTCATGCCGACCAGTTTGAGCAGCACCACATCGCGCGCGAAGCCCGCCTTGAGCGCCTCGTCGATCATGGCATTGCCGCCGAACTTGACCACGATCGTCTTGCCGTGGAAGCGGCGGATGTACGGCAGCGCCTCGGCGAGGATGCGGGCCTTTTCCTGCGGGGTGGAGGTCAGCGACATGGCGGCGGTGGAGCGAGCGGCAATTTTACCCAAAGACTCGCGCTGGCAGGCGCCGCGCGAGGTCCGCAACGAAAAAGGGCCGGCACCTCTGCGTGCAGGCCCTTCGCCGTGCGCGTGCCGCGGCCGCAGCCGCGCTCGCTCACTGCACCGTAATCGGCTTGCGCTGTGCGGCTTCCTTCTTAGGCAGCGTCAGCTCGAGCACGCCGTCGCGGAACTTCGCCTCGGCCTTGGCCTCGTCCAACTCCTGCGGCAGGCTGAAGCTGCGCGAGACCTTGCCAAACACGCGCTCCGCGTGCAGCACGCGCTCGTCCTGCGCGACTTCCTTCTCTCGCCTTACCTCGGCGGCCAGCGTCACCTGCGCGCCGTCGATTGTCACCTGGATGTCCTCCTTCTTCACGCCGGGCAGCTCTGCGGTCACTACGTACGCGCCGTTCTTCTCGGCCACGTCCACTTTCGCGCGCAGCGCCGCTTCACGCGGCTCGGTATACATCGGCCGAACCAAGAAGCCCTTGAACAAGTCATCGACCAAGTCGTTGAACGGGTCAAATCGGGTCAGATTGCTCATTGCGATTCTCCTATCAGTCGTCACTGTGCAACGGTTCGCGCCGCGAACCGCAATACCTATACGTCTTCTGATATGAGGCGCCGGGCGCCGGTTTCAACCCCCTCCTGCGCCGCATTGCCGCGGCGCCGCGGCCCGGGGTAAAGTGCCCGGGCGCCCGCCCCATCCCCTCATGAGCCCGCCGAGCAACTTCCGCGCCCAGATCGAAAGCCAGCGTGCCTACCTGCTGCGCTACGCCAGGGTTCAGCTGCGCAACGCCGAGGCGGCCGAGGACGCGGTACAGGAGGCCCTGCTCGCCGCGCTCGCCGGCGAGCAGGGCTTTGCCGGGCGCTCCAACCTGCGCACCTGGCTGACCGGGATCCTCAAGCACAAGATCGTCGATGCCATGCGGCGCTCGAGCCGCGAGCAGCCGCTCGGCGCGGGCGATGCCGAGGCCGTGCTCTCCGACCTCGATGCCCTGTTCGTGGAGGACGGGCATTGGCGCGATCCGCCCGCGGGCTGGGACAACCCCGACCGGGCGCTGGAGCAAAAGCAGTTCTTTTCCGCGCTCGAGACGTGCCTCGGACGGCTGCCCGCGCGCACGGCGCGCGCGTTCCTGATGCGCGAGCACCTCGGCCTCGAGACGGAGGAGATCTGTAAGGAGCTCGAGATCACCTCGACCAATTGCTGGGTGATGCTGTATCGCGCCCGCGTGACGCTGCGCCAATGCCTGGAGACGACCTGGTTCAGCGATCCGGGAGCGCGCCGATGAAGCTGCTGCCTTGCAGGGAAGTGAGCCGCCTGGTGTCGCAGGGCCTGGGCCGCGAGCTGGGCTTCGGCGAGCGCGTGGCGTTGCGCCTGCACTTCGTCGTCTGCGAGGGTTGCCGCAACTTCAACCGCCAGATGCACTTTCTGCGGCGCGCGATCCGCGAACTGCCCGACTCGGGTGATGACAGCTCCCACTGAGCCGGCCGGCACCACCCGTTGCGCGCGCTGCGCAGGCACGTTCGTATGCGGCATGCTCGCCGGCGAGGCGCGCTGCTGGTGCGCCACGCTGCCGCCGCTGATCCCAGCGCCCGGCCAGAGCTGCCTGTGCCGGCGCTGCCTCGAGGAGGCGCTGGGACGGGCGCAGCACCCGTCCTGAGAAACTATTGATTTGCCGTTGTCCGCGAGAGGCAAGTTCAACGAATTACCACACCTCGCGAACCGGCTGCTCCTCGCCCGGGCGCAGCAGCAGAAACAGCATTGGCATCAGCAACAGCGAAGCAAGAATGGCAACGCAGAGTCCGCCCATCACTGCGACTGCCAAGGGCTTGAGCAGGTCAGTCCCGTGTCCGATACCGTATGCGAGCGGGAGAAATCCCAGTACGTCAGCGGCCATGGTCATCAGGATCGGCCGCGCGCGAGCGCGGCAGGCGAGTTTCATCGCCAGTTGCTGCGAGCAGCCGGCGGGGCGCAGGCGCGCCATGCCGAAAATCAGGATGCCGTTGTTCACGACGATCGCGAATACCAGCAGCATGCCGAGAAATGCGGTGCTGTCGAGCGGGATGCCGAACAGGCGCAACGCCCAGGCCGAGCCTGCCGCGCTAATCCCGGTGCCAAGCAGGACCGCAATCGCCTTGCGCTGACTGCCCAACTGGAAACCCACCGCCGCCAGCAACAAAACCAGCGCGCCGCCGAGTATCACTCCCATCTGCGTGAAACTCTTGGTCTGCTGGCGGTAATAACCGCCAATTTGCCAGGTCACGTCCGGCGGCAGATGCAGCGCAGCGAGCGTGCGTCGCGCGGCGCCGGCGGCTTGATTCAGTCCCAGCCCGCGCTTTGGTGTGAGCTGGATATAGGTGTAGGGCACCAGGTTCTGGTGATCGGTATAGGGCACAGATTCGTCGAAGCGCACGCGAGCCACGGAAGCGAGCGGCAGCGGCCGCCCGGCCTGGTCTTGAATCCAGAGATGCTCCGCAAAGGTCTGCGGGTTCCGGGTGCCCGAGTCGGTGCGAACTGAAACCGACAGCGGTAGGATCTGCTCGCCCCGCAGCATGAAGCCCTCGGTGCGGCCCCAGTAGGCCTCCTCCAGCTGATGGGCGATATCGACCGGCGAAATCCCATCCAGCGCTGCCTGCGGCCGCGGCAGCACCTCGAACGCCGGTCCGGTGGAGCCGCCTTTCAGGGTCGCTTCGCTGAATGTCTGTGTCTGCTTGAGCGCGGCGGTGGCGCGCTCGCCCCACAGCGCCAGCAGGCTCGAGCTCTTGCCGAACAACTCCACTTCCAACGGCGCGTGTGAGCCGGACAGATTGCCAAGTTCATTCACCAGAACCTGATGCAGTTTCAGCATCGACAAATCGGGAATCGCTTGCTTGAATGCCGACCGCAGTTGTTCGATGACGGTCGCAACCGGTGCCCGATGGGACTTGAGCAGGATCACCAGATCGCCCTTGTTGGGATCGGCGCGGGGATTCTCCAGGCTCTGCCCGGCGCGCACCGATGTCGATTGGACTGCGGGATTCTGCGCCGCCACCTGCAGCAAGCGGCGGCCGACGGCAAGGGTATCCGCCGCCGAACTGCCCAACGACGTTCGGAACGGAACCGCGATCGCGCCCTCGTCCCAGGCAGGCAGCCAGGCGGTGGGCAAGCTGAACAACGCAAGTCCGGCGAACACCGCGATGGCCAGTGCTACTGGCAAGGCCAGGATGGGGTGACCGAGCGCGCGACGCAGCAGCCGGTCGTAGGCCACCCGCAGCCGCCGCGCAAAACGCGGCGCCTTACTGCGCGGACCCGCGCGTTCGACCAGCCAGAGCGCCAGCATCGGCGTGACCGTGAGAGCTACTGCTTGCGAAATGACCAGTGCGACGACCAGCGCGATCGCCATCTGCCGAAACAGGATGCCGAGCGTGCCCGACAGAAACACCAGCGGCAGAAACAACAGCGCCGAGGTGAGCGTGGCAAACGTCATCACCGGAAGAATGTCCGCGCAGGCGCGCAGCGCCGCCGCGCGTCGTTCGGCCAGTGGCCGCGTCGGGTCGGTAGCTACGGCGTGCTCGATCACGACAATCGCGTGATCCACGAGTGCGCCGATGGCCGCGGTCAGTCCACCGAGGGTCATGATGTTGAGCCCCAAGCCTGCGGCTTTGAGAACCAGCAGGGCTGCTGCAAGCGACAGCGGCACGACGACGAGCGTGGCCAGGGCGAGGTCGAAACGGCGCAGAAACGCCACCACCACCAGCAGGGTGATCACCGTGCCCAGCAGCAGGGCGATCCAGACATCACCCAGGCTCGACTGCACGAGATTGGAAAAATCGTAAATCTTGATCAGGCGCACGCCGGAGGGCAGCGATGCGCGCAGTTGCGTCACCGCTGTATGCACCTGAGCGGACACCGAGGTTACGTCCACGTCGGCCTGCGGCGCGATGTCGAGCAGCAGCGCGTGCTTCCAGTCAGCCACCGCGGCGCCGCGGATTTCCGGCGGCGCCCGCTCGCTGACTTCGCCGAGTGCGGACAAAGGCACCGTGCGGGGTGTGCGCGCTTCATGGGCGGACAGCGGGATGGGCAGCTCGCGCAGTTCCGCCAGCGTTTGCGGACGCCCCTGGGTATTGAGCAGGAACTGCTGATGGAACGCGTCGATGCGTCCGGAAAAATATGGGCCCTGGTGCGCGCGCAAGGCCTGCACAACGCTTTCGGGGGTGAGATGCATTTGGGCCAGTTTGACCGGATTCAGGCGTACGTCCACCTGTGCCGGGCCGCGGCCGATGCCGTCCACGGTGAACACGCCCGGGACATTGAGCAAGGCAGGCCGCACCTTGAACTCGAACAGCGGTTGCATCGCCGAACTGTCGGCGGTGTTGGACACCAGAGCGTATTCGGCGAACGGAAACACATCCGGCCGCATCAGCCGCACCGTGAGATGCGCGCCGACCGGAAGGCTGATCGACGCAAGCTGAGCCTGGAGCAGGACATAGGACTGACTGGCCGACACGCCGGGCGAGAAGTAGACGTGCAACTTCGACAATCCGTTGCCGGTCTGCGAGCGCACCAGGCGCACGCCGGGCACGCTCTTGGCGGCACGCTCCAACGGCTGCGTCAACTGCAGCAGCACGAGTTTCGGTGACGCGTAGCCCCAGGTCGCGATTACGCTGACTCGCGGGAAGGTGACGTCCGGGAACACGCTGCGTGGCAACTGCCGGAATGCCAGCGTGCCCGCCGCCAGAACGAAGGTAGCGACCAGCAGCAGCGTGGCGCGGTTGCGCCACAACGCGCTCAAGTAGCGCTTCATGGTTTAGGGTCTGCGGGTTTCCGGGTCACCGGCGTGCCATCGCGCAGCCACGCGGTGTCGGAAACGATCACACGACTGTCCGGCCGCAGATCGCCAAGCACCACGGCGCCATCCGCGTCGACCGCCAGTAGCTTCACCGTCAGCGCGCGGGCGCGATCGCCCTGATCGACGAACACCCGCGCCGCGGTGCCGCGCAACACCACCGCGGCCCGCGGCACGCGCCAGGCGTCTTCGATGGCGGCATCCAACCGGACCTTTACGACTTCGCCGGGCATCAGGCGCAGCGTGGGTGACGGAGTCAGGTACACCGACACCAGGCCGTAGCGATCCGTGGCCCGCGCCACCGAATAAACCTGACCGGGACCGGAACCGCCTTCGGCGACAATGGTCACGGTGGTACCTGCCCGCAGACCGCGCACCGCGGCCATCGGGAATGCGGCTTCGATTCGCAGTGCGCCATTGCCGTCGATGCGCAGCAACGGCTGACCCTGCACTACGCGGGTGCCGACGGCTGCTACGTCCCGGAGCGTCCCGGCAAAGGGCGCGCGCACGAGGCCGAGGCGAAGCTGTGCCCGGAGCGTCGCGAGCGCCGCCGCGCGCGCGGCCAACTGAGCGCGCGTCGCTTCCAGTGCGGCGGCGGTGGCAAGCTTTTGCGCGGCGAGAATTTGCTTCTGCGCCAGATCCGCTTTTGCCGCAGCGACGGCTGCCGCGGCCGCCCGAGTCTGGGACGCGAGGGTGAGCGGCTGGATCTGCAGCAGTACGCGGGCTGCACGGACCGCTTGACCGGAGCGTGCCGACACCGACGTCACGACGCCGTCAAACGGCGCCACCAGGGCTGCGTGATCCGATGTTTCAACCGTGCCAAACGCTGTAGATGCCGACGCCTTCCGACTGGCGACTGGGCGCGCCGTACTCACCTCGATCGTCGCCGCACGCGCGGTGCCGGCGAATGAGAGCAGCGCTGACGCAGCAACAAAGCTGCTCAGGAGGCATGTCCGCCACTGAATCCAGATTGACGGACGCATAGTAAAATTCCTCATGATGATGGTTCCGATTCAGATTTCTCCGGCACTTTTTGAGTCCGATCGGTAACTCCGAGCAGGGTCTGCAGGGCCACCCGGCCTTGCGCCAGCGAGCGCTGCAGCGAGATCGCCAGGGATGCGCGCTCGAGATAGGTTTGTTCCGCGCCGCCGTAGGCGGTCCAGTCGAGCGCGCCGGCGTTGAATGCGCGCTGCGCCTGCGCGGCCGTCTCCCGCAACTCGCGCAGAGGCTTTTCCACCACGCGCAGTTCGCTCGCGATGCTGCCCAGCGCGCCATCCAGCGCGTGCACCTCGCTCGTATCCGAGTCGAGGCGCGCCTGGTACTGCGCCAACAGCACATGACGCGAAGCCCGTGCGATCGCGATATTGCCGCGATTGCGGTTGAAGATCGGCAACCGCAGTCCCACCGAAAGGCCAGCCATGTTCACGCCGCTGTTGTCGCGCGAGCGGCTCAGTTGCACGCCGACGCCGGGGAACTGCGCCAGGATCTGCTCGCGCAGGCGGGCATCCGCGCTACGGTAGCCAGCGGCCAATGCCATCAGGTCGGGGCGACGCTGCGTCAAGGTAGCGAGCGCGTTCGTGATCCGCTGCAGCGATGGCAATTGCCGCCGTATGTGCCCCGCCAGCGGCAATGGGGCTTGCGCAGCCAGACCAAGCAGCAGGCGCAAGCTGGCCTGTGCCGCGCTGCGGCGCCGCTGCGCGTTGGCGCGCATGACCTCGGCGTGCAGCAACGCCGAACGCCACGGCGCAAGTTCCAACGGCGTCATGGCATCGGCCGCCGCCGCTCTGCCGGAGGCATCCAGCGCCTGCCGGTACAGTCGGATCTGCTGACGCAACAATGGCGTCTCGGCATCGACACTGCGGATGTCCACCCACAGTTGCCGTGCGTGCTGCGCAACGAGCCATTCCCGCCACAACACCTGATAGTTGATGCTGTGCAGGTGCTCCACGGCCGCCTTGCGGGCATCGCCGAGCGTGATCAGGCGACCGATGTCTTCGCCGATGGACAGCGCCAGCGGATTGCTGAGCCCGGCGCCGGTGGACAGAACCTGGGCGGTGCTCAGCGTCAGAAGTGGATCGGGCAGCAGACCCGCCGCCAGCGCCTGCGCCTGCGCAACACCGATCTGCGCCCGCAGCGCCTTCAGTTGCGGATCGGCAAGGACGGCCAGTTCCGCAACCTGCGATTCCGTCAAACCACTTTCCGGGTCGATGCGCGAGAACCGGACAGCCGGTACCACCGGCAAGTCTGCTGCTGCCGACAGCACGGGCAATGCCGCCGTGAGGTCGGGCGCGACAGGCAGATTGCGAGCGCGATAGCCGGCACACCCCAACAGCACCGTCGCTGCAAGCGCGGCGAGGAGAGCTCTTTCTGGCATTCGATGGACCATGCCGGATACGGTTGCCCTGCAGACAGGTCTGGCAATGGTACCCGCGCAGTCTCCGGGTTTGCTTAGCGGGTCAGGCCGCGGGGCTGGGTCATTGGCCGTGCAGCCGCAAGCAGGTTCGCGATCTGGCGTGGATTCAGGTCTCAGCGTCGGCTGCATGATCGTTTCGAAATCGCCCAGTACACGGCTGCGACGAGCAAGGCCAGCACCAGCGCGCCAGCCAGCCACAATTCCGCCGTATGAACCCGCAGCAGCCATACTTCAATCTGACGACCGAAATAGTAGACGCCCGTACTCCATGCGCCAACCCAAAGGAGCGCGCCCAGCGCGTTGTACGGCAGGAAGCGCTTCCAGTCCATTCCCGCACTGCCCGCAGCGATGCCGTTGAGCTGCCGCAGCACCGGAAAGAAACGCGCGACGATCACGACTTCCGGACCGTAATGCGCGAAGAAGCGTTCGGTCTTATTCAGGCGTGCGGCGCTGATGCCTACGCGCGCGCCGTGGCGCACCACCAGTCTGCGACCACCGAAGCGGCCCACGGCATAGCCAACGTTGTCCCCGAGCGCCGCCGCTACCCATGCCGTCAGACCCACGAGCCAGATGCTGAGCTGGCCCTGTACGGCGAGGAACGACGCGGCGACCAGAAACGTCTCGCCCGGCACCGGTAATCCAAGCGACTCGGCGAACAGCACTCCGAACAACGCGCCGTAACCGTACTGGACGATGTAGGGGTGAGCCGTGGCAAGCACGCCATTCATTTTTCTGACCCCGGTTGACTGGACGGAATTCCTGCTTGGATACGTGATGAACTGCGCTGCAAGAGCTTTCCACGGTGTCGCGCGCGGCGCGGGGGGAAAACTCGGATTGCCCGCATTATGCAGCAGCCTTCATCGGCTGAGCTCCGAAAGTACGCGGCCTCCGGAGTCGTTCGTTGCTCCGAGCTCTAGCCAGGCCGGAAGCGGCTATGCAAGTCGAAGTAGACCGCCAGCCGCCGATTGGCGTCGGCGATTGAGTCGTCGACGTGCAGATGGACTTCTTCTTACTCCACGCTCCTCCAGAGCCGCTCGACGAACACGTTTTCGACCCATCGGCCTTTGCCATCCAAGCTAATGCGCACGGCGTTAGAATCGCCCCACCATGTCGTCGATGACGCCGCCCGATTGGCTGCCCCCGGATGGCGTGAAGATCGTCCTCGTGCTGTTCCTGTCGTTCCTCATCGGGCTGGAACGCGAAGAGCACAAGTCCGCCGATGGGCACTACGGCTTCGGCGGCGTGCGCACGTTTCCGCTAATCGGGCTCATCGGCTATGCGATGGCGTTTCTGTCCGGCGCAGAGCTCCTGCCGTTGGCGTTCGGGTTTGCCGCGATCGCGGGATTTCTCATGCTGTCGTACTGGCACAAGCTGACCGCCAACGACGCCGCCGGAGTCACCTCGGAGATGTCCGGCCTCGCCACCTATCTGGTCGGCGCGCTGGTCTATCACGAGCAGTTCTGGATCGCGACCACGATCTGCGTGGCCAGCGTGATGCTGCTTGAGCTCAAAACCGTGCTCGAAGGCATCACCACGCGCATCGCGCGCGACGATATCCTCAGCTTCGCCAAGTTCCTGCTGCTCACCGCGGTGATCCTGCCGGTGGTCCCCGACAAGCCGGTCACGCCGTTCGACATCAACCCGTTCAAGACCTGGCTGGTGGTGACCGCGGTGAGCGGCGTGTCCTACGGCAGCTATGTCCTGCAGCGCCTGACGCGCAGGCACGGCGGCATCCTCCTCGCCGCGGCGCTCGGCGGGGCGTACTCGTCCACCGTGACCACCGTGGTGCTGGCGCGGCGCGCCTCGCGTGAGTCGCATCCTCAGCTGTTCGCCGGCGCCATTCTGGTCGCCTCGGGCGTGATGTACCTGCGCCTGGCAATCCTGCTCTGGCTGTTCAACCGCGACCTGATGCGCATGCTCGCGCCCGCCCTGATGGTGCTGGCGGGCATCGGCATCGCGGCCGGTTGGTACTGGTCGAGGAGAGGCGGCGTGGTAGCAGAGGAAGTGCCGCGCGACTACGAGCCCAGAAACCCGCTCGAGCTCGGCACGGCATTCCTGTTCGCCGCTCTGTTCCTGGTGATGCTGATCGGCACGCATCTCGCCATCGCCCACCTCGGACAGCACGGCGTGTACCTGTTGGCCGCGCTCATGGGCGTCACCGACGTCGACCCGTTCATCATGAGCATGACCCAGGCGGCGCCCGCGTTCACGCCCCTGCAATGGGCGGCCGCCGCGATTCTGATCGCGGCGGCGAGCAACAACGTGGTGAAGGGGCTGTACGCCTACGCCTTGGCGCCGCGCACGACCGGCCGCGCGAGCCTGGGCCTGCTGCTGGGGCTGGCGGCGCTCGGTCTCGCGCCGCTGCTGTGGTAGCGCACGGCGCCTACAGCACGTAGCGCGCGAGATCCTGGTTCTTCGCCAGCTCGGCCAGACGCGCGTCGACGTAGGCCGCATCGATCGTGATCGAGGCCGCGCCGCGCTTGCCGGCCTCGAACGAGATTTCCTCGAGCATCTTTTCGAGCACGGTGTACAGGCGCCGGGCGCCGATGTTCTCGGTGCGCTCGTTCACCTGGTAGGCGATCTCGGCCAGGCGCCTGATCGCCTCGCCGCGGATGTCGAGCGTCACGCCTTCGGTGGCGAGCAGCGCCTGGTACTGCTTGATGAGGCTCGCGTCGGTGCTGGTGAGAATGCACTCGAAGTCGTCCACCGACAACGAGTCGAGCTCGACCCGGATCGGGAAGCGCCCCTGCAGCTCCGGAATCAGGTCCGACGGCTTGGCGAGGTGGAACGCCCCGCTGGCGATGAACAGGATGTGGTCGGTGCGCACCATGCCGTACTTGGTGGACACGGTTGTACCCTCCACCAGCGGCAGCAGGTCGCGTTGCACGCCTTGGCGCGAAACGTCCGCGCCACCCAGCTCGGAGCGGCTGGTGATCTTGTCGATCTCGTCCAGGAACACGATGCCGTTCTGCTCGGCATTGGCGAGCGCCTTCGACTTCAGGTCGTCGTCGGAGACCAGCTTCGCCGCCTCCTCCTCGGTCAGCAGCTCGAAGGCCTCGCGGATCTTGAGCTTGCGCAGCCTTTTGCGCCCGCCGCCCACATTCTGGAACATGCCCTGGATCTGCGAGGTCAGTTCCTCCATTCCGGGCGGCGCCAGGATCTCCATCTGCGCGGCCGGGGCGGCCAGCTCGAACTCGAGTTCCTTGTCGTCGAGCTCGCCCTCGCGCAGCTTCTTGCGGAACTTCTGCCGCGTCATGTTTTCCTCGCCCGCGGGCTCCGCGGGGCGCCCCTCGAAGCCGTCGCCGGAGCGCGCCCGCGGCAGCAAGGCGTCCAGGATGCGCTCCTCGGCGGCGTCCTGCGCGCGGCTGCGCACGCGCCGCGTCGCCTGCTCGCGCGTTTGCTTGACGCTCACCTCGACCAAGTCGCGCACGATGGTGTCGACGTCGCGCCCGACGTAGCCGACCTCGGTGAACTTGGTCGCCTCCACCTTGATGAACGGCGCGTCGGCCAGCCGCGCCAGGCGGCGCGCGATCTCGGTTTTGCCGACGCCGGTCGGCCCGATCATGAGGATGTTCTTGGGCGTGATCTCCTGGCGCAGCGGTTCGGCAACCTGCTGGCGTCGCCAGCGGTTCCTGAGCGCGATTGCCACCGCGCGCTTGGCGCGCGCCTGGCCGACGATGTGCTTGTCCAACTCGTGGACGATTTCCTGCGGCGTCATGGACGACATGGGGAACCCCGTACGTGAATCGGCGAGCGCCTCACTCCAGGACCTCGATGACGCGCTGCTGGTTGGTATAGATGCAGATGTCGGCGGTGATCGCGAGCGCCTTGTCGACGATCTCGCGCGCGGGCAACGAGGTATTCTCGAGCAGGGCCCGCGCCGCGCTCTGCGCGTAAGGGCCGCCCGAGCCGATGGCGACGATGCCGTATTCGGGCTCGAGCACATCGCCCATGCCGGTGATGATCAGCGAGTGCTCGAGGTCGGCCACGGCGAGCATCGCCTCGAGACGGCGCAGCACCCGGTCGGTGCGCCAGTCCTTGGCCAGCTCCACTGCCGAGCGCATCAGGTTGCCCTGGTGCTTGTCCAGCTTCGCCTCGAAGCGCTCGAAGAGCGTGAACGCATCCGCGGTGCCGCCCGCGAATCCGGCCAGGATGCGATCCTGGTACAGGCGCCGCACCTTGCGCGCGCCGCCCTTGATGACCACCTGCCCGAGGGTCACCTGGCCGTCGCCACCCAAGGCCACGCTCGGGCCGCGGCGCACGCAAAGAATGGTCGTGCCGTGCAGCTGTTCCATGAAAGGGGAGCCTCGCGAAATCGTAGGGTTAGCTGGGGCCGAGCGCGCCGGATTGCAAGCCCGGAACGCGCCGCGCGCGCAGCCTCTTCAGGGGCGCGGCACCACGGTCGCGCGGGCGCTCACCCCGATCACCTCGAACAGGGCAACCACCAGCGGATTGGCGTGGCGCAGCTCGAGTCGCTTGCCGTGCTCCGCGAGCTTCGCAGCGACGTTGCGCAGCGTCTGGGCGGAGGGCACGTCGATGCGCCTGAGGGCGCCGCAGTCCACCACGACCTCGGCGCGGGTCCCCGCCGCGGCAAGGACGGCGCGGAAGAACGCCTCGGGATTGTTCACGATCTCGGCCGGCGCGCGCAGCACGTCCTCGCCGCCGCTCGCGGCGGGCGCGAGCGGCCGGGACGCGGCACGCGTCTCGAAATGCGGCGCCGGCACGCCACAGGCTTTCGCGTACTGCTGCGCCACGCCCTCGAACTCGGCGCGCCTGCCCTGGGACTGCAGGATCTCGAGCCGCAGCACCCAGAACGCGCGATCGGCCGGCGGGCCTGCGGCTGCGGTGGCCTTCGCGAGGGCCCCGAGCAGCTCGCTCTCGCCGGTGAGCACCGCCTCGGCCCCGTCCTGCCGGATCGCCCGCAACGCGTCGAACAGCAGGCGGCAACCGGGGCCGTCCGCACCCTGCAGCCGGGAAAAATCGATGCGCAGCAGCTGCTGCTGCTGCGCCACGGCGCGCAACCTGTCCAGCTGGGGGGCGCTCTGCGCGGAAAGCTTCCCGCTGAGGCCGACAAAGGCACCGCTACCGGTGCGCAACGCCACTTCCTCCACCTCGGGAGGGGGCGCGCTCCACGCCGGCGCGGGGCGCCCGAACTTCGCCTTGAACTCGCGCGCATGCACCTCGAACTCCACGCGCTCGCCCAGCGCCCGGTGCAGCTCGAACAGCATCATCCAGGGGCGCGGCTGGGAGCCCAGTTCGCGCAGCAGGGCATCCTTCGCGTGATCCGCCTTGCCGTCCGCGTACAGGATTGCAGCCCTTTCGATCGCCGAGTGCTTCGCCGCCGGTCGGGACGGGGCTCGCGCGGCGCCCGCGGCGAGGTCGGTGAAATCAAGCGAACGGGTCTGGTCGGGCTGCGGAACGCTCTCGCTCGAGGACCGCGACTGCGTGCCCTTGGCGACGCCGGTCCAGGTGGAGTCCCCGGCTTTCGCGCCAGCGCGCGCGCGCTCACCCGGCTTCTTGTCTCCGGAATTCGGCATTGGCGGCAATCCCGGAATCAGCGCGATGCTTTTCCCGGCCTCACGCCGCGCGCTTGCACAGAGACGCGCGGGCACCCATCAGGCAAGGCACTGCTCCAGGCCCGCAACGAACAGGTCCCTGGGCAGCTTCTTGCCGATGAACACCATCACCGAGGTCTTCTTCTCGCCCTTGCCCCAGGGCTTGCCGAGATCGCCGCCCATCATCATGTGCACGCCCTGGAACACCACCCGCCGCGGGTTGCTCTTCATCCACAGCACGCCCTTGTAGCGCAGCAGGTCAGGCCCGTAGACCTGGATCATTCCGGACAGGAACTGCTCGAGCTTGTCGCCATCGAAAGGCTTGTCGGCGCGGTACACGAACGACTCGACCTCGTCGTGATGCTCGTGGTGGATGTTGCTGAGGAACTCGGGGTCGAGATCGAGGATCGCGTTCAGGTTGAAGCCGCGCACGTCGAGCACCTCGGTGAGCGGCGCGGCGCCAAAATGCACCTTCTTGATCGGGGCGCGCGGATTCATCTGGCGGATGCGCTCGGAGAGCTTCCTGACTTGGTCCTCGTCGACCAGGTCGGTCTTGGACATCAGGATCCGGTCGGCGAACCCGACCTGCTCCTGCGCCTCGTGGAACTCGTCGAGCTGCTGGTCGGCGTGCTTGGCGTCGACCAGGGTGATGATCGAGTCGAGCAAGTAATAGTTGCCGACCTCCTCGTCGGTGAAGAAGGTCTGCGCCACCGGGCCGGGATCGGCCATGCCGGTGGTCTCGATGATCACCCGGTCGAAGCTCAGGTCGCCCTTGGCGCGGCGGTCCTTGAGCTCGCCGAGGATGCGGATCAGGTCGCCGCGCACGGTGCAGCAGATGCAGCCGTTGTTCATCTCGACGATCTGCTCGCTGCTGCTCTCGAGGATGTCGTTGTCGACCCCGACCTCGCCGAACTCATTCTCGATCACGGCGATGCGCTGGCCGTGGTCCTCCTTGAGGATGCGGTTCAAGAGCGTCGTCTTGCCGCTGCCGAGGAATCCCGTGAGGATGGTCACGGGAACCATGTTCTCCTGCTGCATGCTGGCTCCTTGCGAAGGATCGCATTCTACCGCCGTGCGGGCTCGCGCTACGAACGCAGCACCAGCAAACCCTTGAGGTACTCGCCCTCGGGGAACTCTAGCGCCACCGGATGGTCGGCGGCGGCGCCGAAGCGCCCGACGATCTTGCCCTCCACCCCGGCGTCGAGCGCGGCGCCCGCCACGATCGACTGGAACAGCTCCGCCGGCACGCCGCCGGAACAGGAAAAGCTCGCCAGCAGCCCTCCCGGCGCGAGCAGCTTGAGCGCCAGCAGGTTGATGTCCTTATAAGCGCGCGCGGCGTTCCGCGCCTGCGCGGCGGTCGGCGCGAACTTCGGCGGATCGAGCACCGCCAGGTCGAAGCGCGCGCCGCGGTCGCGCAGCAGGCGCAGCTGCGCGAACACGTCGGCCTGCACGAGCTCGACGCGTCCGGCGTCGAGGCCGTTGGCGGCCACGTTCTCGGCCGCCACCGCGAGCGCGGCCGCCGAGCTCTCGATCGCCAGCACGCGCGTGGCGCCGCCCGCCAGCGCGGCGACCGAAAACCCCCCCGTGTAGCAGAATCCGTCGAGCACCCGGCGTCCGGCGGCGAGCGCGCGCACGCGCTGGCGGTTGTCGCGCTGGTCGAGGAAGAACCCGGTCTTCTGTCCCCGCTCGACGTCGACGTGGAAGTCGAGCCCGTATTCGACGATCGCGCAGCGTGCCGCCGTGCGGTCGCCACGCACAAACCCGCTGCGCAGCCCCAGACCCTCGAGCGTGCGCACTTCGGCGTCAGACCTCTCGTACACCGCCTCGCAGCCGGCCAGCTCGGCCAGGGCGTCGAGAATCGCTTCGCGCCAGCGCTCGACCCCGGCGGCGAGGAACTGCGCCACCAGCACGTCGGCATAGCGGTCGACCACCAGTCCCGGCAGGCCGTCGGACTCGCCGTGCACCAGGCGCAACGCGTTGCTGTGCTGCGCCGCGGGCAGCCGCGCGCGCAGCGCTAGCGCCGCCTGCAGCCGAGTGCGCAGAAACCCGGCGTCGATCGTCGCCGTGGGATCGAAGCTCCACACGCGCGCCCGAATCTGCGATCGCGGACTGTAGGCGGCGAGCGCGAGGACTTCGCCGCCGGCGCTCATCACCTGCACCGTATCGCCCGCGCGCGGCGCCCCGGCGACGCGCTCGATCGCGCCCGAAAACACCCAGGGGTGACGGCGCTTGAGCGATTTCTCGCGCCCCGCCTTCAGCATCAGCTGCATCGCGACCACGCTACACCCAACCGGCCGCCCCCGCGAGCGCCCCCGCCCCGATCAGCCACAGCGGATGGATCCGGGTGGTCACCAGGAGCAGGGCGCTCGCGGCGGTGATCGCCGCGGCGGCCACGTTGACGTCGACCGTGCGCGCCAGCACGCAGCCGCTGGCGAGCAGCAGCGCCACGGTGATCGGCGCCAGCCCCGCCTGGATGCACGCCTGCCAGCGGGCGCCGCGCTGGCGCCGCCAGAAGCGATCGGCCCAGAAGGTCAGCACGCAGGACGGCGCGCACATCGCCGCGGTCGCGACCAGCGCGCCGGCGATGCCAGCCACCTTCCAGCCCACCAGGCTCACGACCAGCATGTTCGGGCCGGGCGCCGCCTGGGCGAGGGCGTACAGGCCGGCGAACTGGGCATTGCTCATCCAGCCGTGCACGCTCACCACGCGGCGCTGCATGTCGGGCAGCACCGAGGCGGCGCCGCCGATCGCCATCAGCGAGAGCTGCGCGAAATCGCCCGCCAGCTGAGCGAGCGCGTGGCCAGTGCTCATCGGCCGCGCCGCAGCCAGGCGAGGCCGATGCTCGGCGGGGCGAGCGCGAGCAGCACCGGCAGCATCGGCCAGCGCAGCAGCGCCACCGCGCAGAAGGTCAGCAGCCCAAATAGCGCCGACCAGGTGCGCAGCCGGCGCTCGGCGGACATCTTCATCGCGGTCGCGAGCAACAGGCCCACAGCCGCCGCGGCGACGCCGTGTACCGCGTGCGCGACCACGGCAAGGTGCGCGAAGCGGGCATACAGCACGCCCAGCGAGAGGACGATGACGAACGGGAAGAACAGCAGTCCGGCGCAGCCGGCGAACGCGCCGCGCGCGCCGTGAAAGCGCGCGCCGACGCAGATCGACACGTTGACGATGTTGGGGCCCGGCAGCGCCTGGCAGCGGCTCAGCACGTCGGTGAAATCCTCGGCGCTCAGCCAGCCCAGGCGCTCGACCAGCGCACGCCGCGCCCAGGGCAGCACGCCGCCGAAGCCCGACAGCCCCATGCGCATGAAGGCGGCGAACAGCTCCGCGGCGTGCCGCGGCGCTGTTCGCCGGGTATCAACCGCGTCTTGCGGGATCACTGTTTCTTGCGCGCGCGCGGATGCGCGGCGTCGTAGACCTTGGCGAGTGCCTGGAAGTCGAGATGCGTATAGATCTGCGTGGTCGAGATGCTGGCGTGGCCGAGCATCTCCTGCACCGCGCGCAGGTCCTGGGAGGACTGCAGCAGATGCGTGGCGAACGAGTGACGCAGCACGTGCGGATGAACCCTGGCGTCGATGCCCTGGCGCAGCCCCCACAGCCTGAGCCGGCGCTGCACGACGCCGGGCGCGATGCGCCCGCCGCGGGCACCGACGAACAGCGCCCGCTCCTGCGGGCGGGCCAGCGTGCCGCGCACACGCAGCCACGCCGCGAGCGCCGTGCGTGCCTTCGAGCCGATCGGCACGCTGCGCGTCTTGCGGCCCTTGCCGGTCACGGTAACTTCGCCCGCCTGCAGATCGAGCCGCCCGTCGTCGAGGTCGAGCGCGATCAGCTCAGCCAGCCTCAATCCGGACGAATACAGCAGCTCGAACATCGCATGGTCGCGCTGCAGCGGCGCCTCGCCGCCGGTGTCGGCCTCGAGCAGGCGCTGCGCGGCCTCCGGCGAGAGCGCCTTGGGCAGGATCCTGGGCGTCTTCGGCGCGCGGATGCCGGCGCAGGGATCGTGCGCGCCGCCGCGCTGGCGCGCCAGCCAGCGATACAACCCGCGCCATGCCGACAGCATGCGCGCCAGCGAGCGCCCGGACAGGCCGCGCGCCGAGAGCTGCGCGACCGCACGGCGCACGTGATGGCCCTGCGCAGCAGCGATCCGCACCTCGCCCAGCAGCGCGAGCAGCGCGCCGAGGTCGCGCGCATAGTTCGAGAGCGTGTGCGGGGAGAGCCGGCGCTGATGCTCGAGCACCGCGAGATAATCGCGCAGCGTCGCCGCGTCCGGATGCGCAGCCGGCCAAGGCGGCTCCGGCGCAGTCTGCCCGGAACGGGACATGCCCGTCCCGCCTACAGGCGCGCCGCGAGCGCCGCGCTGGCCAGCTCGCCGATGCGGCTCAGGAACAGCGTGCCCATGTCCGCGTAGAAGCGCTCCGCATCCTCGCTGCCGAGCGCCAGCATGCCGTAGCGCTTGGCCTGCCCCAGCGGCACGAGCGCCACCGAGCGCACGTGCTCGCGCGCCTCGCGAAACCAGTGCAGGAAGGGATTGCCTCCCGCCGGGCCGCACTCGGGCGCGCCCATCGCCTCGACCTGCAGGCGCAGCTCGTCGCTGACCGGCGAGCCCTCGAGGGTGCCGTCGAGCAAGGTCTTGTCCCAGACGCGCAGCGCGACGTGCGGCACCGCGAAATCCTCGCGCAGGTGGAAATACAGTGCGTGCACCGTCGAGCTGAAGTCGCGCGCGGCGAGCAGCGCGAGCGCCAGGCGGTGGACCTTCTCGCTGATGGCGTCGTTGTCCTCGCCGAACTGGATCAGCTCGCTCAGCTTGCCTTCGAGCAGCTTGGTCTTCTCGCGCAGGCCGAGGATCTGGCGCTCCGAGAGAGGGATGGCCCGCCCGCCGTACGGGTGCGGCACGTAGATCGACTCGAGGAGATCCGGGAACTGGTCGAAGAACTGCGGGTTGTGCTTGAGAAATTGCGCGACTTCTTCTGCCGTCATGGTCGTTCCTATAGCTCGATCACGCCCTCGAACACGAACTCGGCGGGCCCTTTCATCCAGACGGCATTGTCGCCGCCCGCCCAAGAGATGGTCAACGTGCCGCCGCGCGTGCGCACCGCCACCGGCGAGTCGAGCAGCCCGCGCAGCACGCCCGCGACCATCGCCGCGCACGCCCCGGTGCCGCAGGCGAGGGTCTCCCCCGCGCCGCGCTCGTACACGCGCAGGCGGATGCGCTGTCGGTCGAGCACCTGCATGTAGCCCGCGTTCACGCGCCGCGGGAAGCGCGCGTGACGCTCGATCAGCGGTCCCTGGCTGGCGACCGGCGCTGCGTCCACGTCGGGCACCACCTGCACCGCGTGCGGATTGCCCATCGACAGCACCGCCACCTCGACCGGTCTGCCCTCGACCTCGATTGCGTGCAGCAGCCCCGGCTGCTCGGCGACGAAGGGCACGCGCGCGGCCTCGAAGATCGGCGCCCCCATATCGACCGAGACCTCGCCGTCGTCCTCCAGCCGCGGCGCGATCACGCCGCCGAGCGTCTCAACGTGGATCTCGCGCTTGGCCGTGAGGCCCCTGGCGTGCACGAACTTCACGAAGCAGCGCGCGCCGTTGCCGCACTGCTCCACCTCGCCGCCGTCGGCGTTGAAAATGCGATAGCGGAAGTCGGCCTGCGACTGCGCCGCCGGCTCGACCACCAGGATCTGGTCGCAGCCGACGCCGAAATGTCGGTCGGCAAGGTGCCTGAGCTGGGCGGGCGAAAACACGAGCGGCGCGCGCGTGGCGTCGAGCACTACGAAATCGTTGCCGGCGCCCTGCATCTTGGCGAAGCGCAGCGTCGTCACGGCGCCCGTCCGATCAGGCGGCGATAGTCGACCGAGATGCAGCGGTCCATCACGGTGAACATCCCCGCGGCGCGCGCGCGCTCGGCGGCCGGCTCGTTGACAATGCCCTCCTGGATCCAGATCGCGGGCAGCCCGAGCGCGATGCACTCCTCGACCAGCGGACCGAGCTCGTGCGCCGCGCGGAACACGTCCACCAGATCGATCTGGCCGGGGACGTCGGCGAGGCGCGCGTAGGCCCTCTCGTCCAGCACTTCGGCGAGCGCCGGGCGCACTGGGATGACGCGGTAGCCCCAGTCCTTGAGCCGCGCGGCGATGCGGTGACTCGGGCGCTCCGGCCTGGGCGACAGGCCGACCACCGCGATGCTCCGCGCCTGCGCAAGCAGCGCGCGGATTTCGTCGTCGGGGGGATTGCGGAACACCGGGCGCAATTCTAGTCGTAAAAGCGCGCCTCGCCCGGCGGGCGCGTCTTGAAGCGCTTGTGCAGCCAGAGGTATTGCTCGGGCATCTCGAGCACGCGCTGCTCGATGAACGCGCTCACGCGCCGCGTATCGGCGGCGACGTGCTCGCTCGGGAAGTCTGCCCACGGCGCGTGGATCGTCCCAACGTAGCCGCCGCCGCCCGGCAGCATGCGCGCCACCAGCGGCAGCACCTTGGCGCCGGTGATCCGCGCCAGGCGTGAGGCGCCGGTCACGGTCGCCGCCGGTACGCCGAAGAACGGCACGAAGATCGCGTCGCGCGGTCCGAAGTCGAGGTCCGGCAGGTAAAAGAGCGGGTAGCCGTCGCGGATCGCGCGGATCGCGGCGCGCACGCCGTCCTGGCGCGAGATCAACCTGTTGCGCCCGAAGCGGTTGCGACCGCGTGCAAGCAGGCGCTCGTAGAGCGGATCCTTCTGCTTGGCATAAACGCCTGCGCCATCGATCTCGAAGCTCAGGCGCGTCGCCACCGCGTCGAGCCCGACGAAATGCGGCATGAGCAGGATCACCGGCTGGCCGCGCAGGGCCCGCAGGTGCTCCATCCCCTCCAGCCGCACCAGCCGCTCGATGCGCTCGCGCGGCGCCCACCACCACAGCGCGTGCTCGACCAGGGCGCGCATGAACGCGCGGAAATGCGCGCGCACCAGAAGCTCGCGCGCCGCCGGGACCATGTCGGGGAAGCACCTGGCGAGATTGACGCGCGCCACGTGCCGGCGCTCGGGGATCAGCCAGAACGCGACTGCGCCGAGCGCGTTGCCGAGCGCGGCCAGCAGGTCGAGCGGCAGGAAATGCGCCAGCCACATCAGGCCGAAAACGACGCGGCTCATGCGCTCGGTTCCGTCGGTTCGGGCGGCGTGGCCCCGTGCGGCGTCTTGTAGCGGTTGTAGCCCCACAGGTACTGCTCGGGACACTCGCGAATCAGCTCTTCGAGTGCGCGGTTGAGGCGTTGGGTCGGAGTCTCGCCGGCCCGCGTCTGGGGATAGCGGCGCAGCGCGATCGCGTAGCCCGCGCCGCGCGCGAGGCGGCGCGCGTAGGCGAGATAGCACCGGATGCCGGGTCGCTCGGCGAGCCGCGCCGCAAGGGTCATCGTGTACGCCGGGGCGCCGAAGAACGGCGCCCACTCGCCCTCGCCCACGCCCGGCACCTGGTCGGGCAGCAAGCCCGCCGCGTTGCCCCGCTTGAGCGCCGCCAGCACCTCGCGCACGCCGCTGAGGTCGGCCGGCGCGAGCCGCACGTTGGGGCGCTCGCGCCCGGCGCGCACCAGCGGCTCGAGCGCCGCGATCTTCGGCGGGCGGTACAACACCGTGATCGGCATGAGCGTTGCGGCGTACAGCGAAGTCACCTCGAAGCAGCCCAGGTGCGGCGTGAGGAACAACAGCGGCTCGCCGCGCGCGTGCGCCGCGAGCATTTCCGCGTGGCCCTCGATCGCGCGCACCAGTTCGGCCACCTCGCGGTGGGGGCGGAACCACAACGCGGGCAGCTCGGCGATCATCTTGCCCGCCTCGCCGATGGCGGCGCGGCGCGTGCGCGCCTTGCCATAGCCGGCGCGCGCCAGATTGCCGCGCAGTTGCCGCCGATAGCTGGGCGAGATCCCGTAAATGGCCCACCCCAGCAGCACGCCCGCGGCGTGCAGCACACGAAGCGGCAGGTGCGCCGCGAGGCGCATCAGCACGCGCGCCATGACCTCGCGCGAGCCAGAGGGATGCTTGGGATCCCCGGCAAGCTCTGCTATCCTTGCGTGCCGCTCTCGCGAGCGGTGTGGCGCGGTTTTTCAGGCAAGGATTTTCTCCAGATCAGGCGACCCCAATGAACGACTTTCTTTTCACTTCCGAGTCGGTCTCCGAGGGCCATCCGGACAAGGTGGCGGACCAGATTTCGGACGCTGTCCTCGACGCTATTCTAGCCAAAGACCCCCGCGCACGGGTCGCGGCGGAGACGCTGGTGACTACCGGCCTGGTGGTGCTCGCGGGCGAGATCACCACGGCGGCGCGCGACATCGACTTCCAGGAAGTCGCGAGAGAGACCATTAAGTCGATCGGCTACGACAACACCGAGTACGGCATCGACTACAAGGGCTGCGCGGTGCTGGTGGCCTACGACAAGCAGTCGCCGGACATTGCGCAGGGCGTGGACGAGGGCCGCGGGCTCGACCTCGATCAGGGCGCGGGCGACCAGGGGCTGATGTTCGGCTATGCCTGCGACGAGACGCCGCAGCTCATGCCGCTGCCGATCCACCTGTCGCATCGGCTGGTCGAGCGCCAGGCGGAACTGCGCCGCGACGGCCGCCTGCCCTGGCTGCGCCCGGACGCCAAGTCGCAGGTCACCATCCGCTACGTCAACGGCAAGCCCGACTCCGTCGACACCGTCGTGCTCTCGACACAGCACGCGCCGGACATCGAGCACAAGAAGCTGTCCGAGGCGGTAATCGAGGAGATCATCAAGCCGGTGCTGCCCAGGGGCATGGTCAAGGGCGATGTGCGGTACCTGGTCAACCCCACTGGCCGTTTCGTGGTCGGCGGGCCGCACGGCGACTGCGGCCTCACCGGGCGCAAGATCATCGTCGACACCTACGGCGGCGCGGCACCGCACGGGGGCGGGGCCTTCTCGGGCAAGGATCCCTCCAAGGTCGACCGCTCGGCGGCGTATGCGGCGCGCTACGTGGCGAAGAACGTGGTCGCGGCGGGCCTCGCCAGCAAGTGCCTGGTGCAGGTGGCCTACGCGATCGGCGTCGCCAGGCCGGTGTCGGTCCTGGTGACCACCTACGGCACCGGCAAGATGTCGGACGAAGCGCTGTCCAAACTGGTGGCGGTCAACTTCGACCTGCGGCCCAAGGCGATCATCCAGACGCTCAACCTGCTGCGCCCGATCTTTCGCAAGACCGCGGCCTACGGGCACTTCGGCCGCGAGGAGCCGGAGTTCACCTGGGAGGAGACCGACAAGGCGCTCGCTCTGCGAGCCGCGGCCTAGGCTATAATCCGCGGCGCTGAGGAGCGTTGCGTCCGGACAGGCGTCCGGTCAGGCTCAGCGAAATCAACGGCGCTCGCATCCGAAACGGTGCGGGCGCCTTGCTTTTTGTGGCCCGCCGCTTGAGAACAGGAGCTGTGCCATGAACGCTGCAGTCATCAATCCACGCTTCACCGATTATCGGGTCGCCGACCTGAAGCTTGCGGACTGGGGCCGCAAGGAAATCGCGATCGCCGAGTCCGAGATGCCGGCGCTGATGGCGATCCGCCAGGAGTACGCCGGGCAGCAACCGCTCAAGGGCGCGCGCATCGCCGGCTCGCTGCACATGACGATTCAGACGGCGGTGCTGATCGAGACTCTGAAGGCGCTCGGGGCGGAGGTGCGCTGGGCCTCCTGCAACGTCTTCTCCACCCAGGATCACGCCGCGGCGGCGATCGCCGCGGGCGGCACTCCGGTGTTCGCCTACAAGGCGGAGTCGCTCGACGAATACTGGGAGTTCACGCACCGCATCTTCGAGTTCGGCGACGGCAGGGGCCCCAACATGATCCTCGACGACGGCGGCGACGCGACGCTGCTGGCGCACCTCGGCTCCAGGGCCGAGAAGGACGCGTCGCTGATCGCGAAGCCGACCAGCGAAGAGGAGACCTCGCTGTTCAACGCGATCAGGAAGCGCCTTGCCGCGCAGCCCGGCTGGTACTCGGTGATCGCCAGGGAGATCAAGGGTGTGACCGAGGAGACCACCACCGGCGTGCACCGCCTGTACCAGATGGCGAAGGAAGGCCGGCTCATGTTCCCGGCGATCAACGTCAACGACTCGGTCACCAAGTCCAAGTTCGACAACGTGTACGGCTGCCGCGAGTCGCTGGTCGACGGCATCAAGCGCGCCACCGACGTGATGGTGGCCGGCAAGGTCGCGGTCGTGTGCGGCTACGGCGAGGTCGGCAAGGGCTCGGCACAGGCGCTGCGCGGCCTGCAGGCGCAGGTGTGGGTGACCGAGATCGACCCGATCTGCGCGCTGCAGGCGGCGATGGAAGGCTACAAGGTGGTCACCATGGAATACGCCGCCGACAAGGCCGACATCTTCGTCAGCGCGACCGGCAACTACAAGGTCATCACGCTCGCGCACATGAAGGCGATGAAGAATAACGCCATCGTGTGCAACATCGGGCACTTCGACAACGAGATCGACGTCGCCGGCCTCAAGGCCTACCGGTGGGAGAACATCAAGCCGCAGGTCGACCACGTGATCTTTCCCGACGGCAAGCGCATCATCCTGCTCGCCGAGGGACGTCTGGTGAACTTGGGCTGCGCCACCGGGCACCCGAGCTACGTCATGAGCTCGTCGTTCGCCAACCAGGTGCTGGCGCAGATCGAGCTCTACGTGCGCACCGCGCAGTACCCCGTAGGCGTGTATATCCTGCCCAAGTCGCTCGACGAGAAGGTAGCGCGCCTGCAGCTCACCAAGCTCGCCGCGATGCTGACCGAGCTCAGCGACGAGCAGGCCGGCTACATCGGGGTGCCGAAGCACGGGCCGTACAAGTCGGAGCATTACCGCTACTGACCCCCCGGCGCCGATGCTGCGGCTGCTCCTCCATTGGGTACTGAACGCGATCGCGCTGCTCGCGGTCGCCTACCTGCTGCCCTCGGTACACGTGGCAAGCTTCGGCTCGGCGCTGATCGCGGCGCTGGTGCTGGGCTTCGTCAATATCCTGGTCCGGCCGCTGCTCGTTCTGCTCACGCTGCCGGCGACCGTGCTCACGTTCGGCCTGTTCTACTTCGTGCTGAACGGGCTGCTGTTCTGGGCGGTGGGCTCGATCCTTAGGGGCTTCGAGGTGGGCGGCTTCTGGGCGGGCGTGTTCGGCGGCGTCCTGTACGGCGTGATCGCCTGGATGCTGTCGCAGCTGCTGCTGCCGCGGCGCCCGCCGCCGCCGCCGCCCGGCGGGCGCGTATTGGAAGGGCGGGTGATCGACCATGAGTAGCGCCGCAGGAACACGCGCGCGCGCCTTCAGCTTCGAGCTGTTTCCCCCCAGGACGCCGGAGGGCCGCGAGAAGCTGCGCGCCACCTGGCAGCAGCTCGCGCGTCTGCAGCCCAGGTTCTTCTCGGTGACCTACGGCGCAGGCGGCTCGACGCGCGAGGGCACGCTCGAGACCGTGCTGGAGATCCGCGCCGCCGGTTACGAGGCCACGCCGCACATCTCGTGCGTCGCCTCGACGCGCGCCGAGGTGGCCGAGCAGCTCGAGCGCTATCGCACGCACGACATCCGCCACATCGTAGCGCTACGCGGCGACCTGCCTTCCGGCCTGGCGCGCTCTGGCGAGCTGCGCCACGCGAGCGACCTGGTCGCCTTCATTCGGGAGAGGACCGGCGACTGGTTCGAGATCGAGGTGGCGTGCTACCCCGAGTACCACCCGCAGACGCGCAGCGCCGACGAGGAGATCCGCACCTTCAGGATCAAGGTCGACGCCGGCGCCGACGCCGCGATCACCCAGTACTTCTTCAACGCCGACGCGTATTTCCGTTTCGTGGACGAGTGCCGGGCGGCCGGCATCGAGGTGCCGATCGTCCCGGGCATCATGCCGGTCGGCAACTTCGCGCAGCTGGCGCGCTTCTCGGATGCCTGCGGGGCGGAGATCCCGCGCTGGCTGCGCATCAAACTGGAGAGCTATCGCGACGACGCGGCCTCGATCCGCGCCTTCGGTCTAGACGTGGTGACCGCGCTGTGCGGCAAGTTGCTCGCCGGCGGCGCCCCGGGGCTGCACTTCTATACCCTCAACCAAGCCGCCCTCGCGAGCGAGATCTGGCGACGGCTGGCGCTGTAAGCGGCGCGCGCGGCCCTGGAGCCGCGCGCCGAAGTCAGCCCCTCACGCGGCGCGCTTCTTCCTCTGTGCGTCCTTGGCGTGCATCTGCGCGTAAGCGCCGTGCGCCGCGGCCTCGGCGTCGCCGACGTGCACCGGCAGGCCCATGTCGGAGAGCACCGAGCCAAGCGCCGACAGGCACAGCATCACGTTGTCCGGGCGGCAGGAGTAGCCCATCAGGCCGATGCGCCAGATCTTGCCCGCCAGAGGCCCGAGCCCGGCGCCGATCTCGATGCTGAATTCGTTGAGCAGGGTCTTTCTGACCTCGGCCTCGTTCACGCCCGCGGGGCACAGCACCGCGTTCATCTGCGGCAGCTGGTTCTTCTCGGCCACCAGCATCTTCATGCCCATCGCCTCGAGCCCCGCCTTGAGCGCGACGTGGTGGCGGTAGTGGCGCGCCCAGCTGTTCTCCAGCCCCTCCTCGCGGATCAGCAGCAGCGCCTCATGCAGCGCGAAGAGCGAATTCGTGGGCGCGGTGTGGTGGTAAGTGCGGGTAGTGGCGCCCCAGTAGCCGAGCAGCAGGTTCATGTCCATGAACCAGCTGTGGATCTTGTCCTTGCGCGCCTTGACGTGCTCGACCACGCGCTCGGAGAACGACACCGGCGACAGGCCGGGAGTGCACGACAGGCACTTCTGGCTCGCCGAGTAGATGGCGTCGATCTCCCAATCGTCGACCTTGACCGGCGTTCCGCCGAGCGAGGTCACCGCGTCGACGATCACCAGCGCGCCGTACTTGTGCGCGATCTGGGTGAGCAGCTTCGCGTCGGACTGGCAACCGGTCGAAGTCTCGGCGTGCACGAAGGCGACGATCTTGGCGTCGCGGTTCGCCTTCAGCGCGTCCTCGAGTTTGTGCGGGTCGACCGGCTCGCCCCACTTGTCCTCGATCACCACCGGCACGCCGCCGCAGCGGATCACGTTCTCGAGCATGCGTCCGCCGAACACGCCGTTGATGCACACGATCACCTTGTCGCCCGGGGCCACCATGTTGACGAAGCAGTACTCCATGCCGACCGAGCCCGGCCCCGAGACCGGGAAGGTGAGCGGGTTCTTCGTCTGGTACACGTAGCGCAGCAGCGACTTCAGCTCCTCCATCATCTCCACGAACACCGGGTCGAGATAGCCGATCGCCGGCTGGCTCATGGTGGTGAGCACCCGCGGGTGGATCTCCGTGGGGCCGGGCCCCATCAGCGTGCGCTGCGGCGGGTGGAAGGAATGGATGCGCTTCGCGGGTGCGTACTGGTTCATGGCGTCATTCTCCGACAGGATGCCGAAAGTTGCGTCCTCCGGGCGCGATTTCACGCGCACCGGCTTCTTGGCGCTGGCTTCGGTGAGGATCTCGACGGCGCTAATGCGGCCCTGGGTCACGCGCTCGACCTCGGTCGCCCAGCGCGCCGGGACGTAACCCGACTTCACCCAGTTGTTGACCACCGCCCGGTCGAGCTGGAACGCGCGCGCGACGTCCGCCTGGGAGCCAAAAATCTCGACGAGTCGCGCTGCGCAGTCCATGGGCTAGGGGTTTAGGTTCTGGCGGAATCCTAGCATGTCAAACTTATTTTGACAATGGCGAGGGGACGACCCGACCCAACCCGGGCCCAGGCCGGTCCGCGGCAACGGGCCACGCACGCGGCGCGAACGCCTGCTCGCACCGCGCGCTGCCGCGGCGTAGCATCGCGCCCGAAGGACTGTGCGCGATGAAGCCCGACCACCCCGGGGAATTCAATCCCGAGACCGCCGCCGAGGTCTATCTCGGCACGCTCGCCGCGCGCGGCGTGGAATACCTGTTCGCCAATGGCGGCACCGATTTCGCGCCGCTCGTCGAGGGCTACGCCAAGGGCCAGGACCGCGGCTGGCGCATGCCCGAGCCGGTCGTGGTGCCGCACGAGAACCTCGCCGTCGCCATGGCGCACGGCTACGCCATGGTCACCGGCCGCGGGCAAGCGGTGATGGTGCACGTCGGCATGGGGACCGCCAACGCGCTCAACGGCCTGATCAACGCCGCGCGCCAGAACGTGCCGCTTCTGCTCACTGCCGGGCGCACGCCGCTCACCGAGTCCGGGGCGGTTCCGGGCGCGCGCAACAACTACATCCACTGGGCGCAGGAACACTTCGATCAAGGCGGCATGCTGCGCGAGTTCGTGAAATGGGACTACGAGCTCAAGCACCCCGAGCAGGTCGAGGCGGTGGTCGACCGCGCGCTCGCGATCGCGCACTCGGAGCCGGCGGGTCCGGTGTACCTGACGTTACCGCGCGAGACCCTCGCCGCGTCGATCGCCGGCACGCGGATCGGCGAGCACCCGGTCATGGTTGCGGCGAGCGCGCCCGCGCCGGATCCGGACACCGTCGATGAGGTCGCGAAGCTCCTCGCACGGGCCGAGCATCCGCTGCTGATCACCGCGAACGGCGGCCGGAGCGCCGATTCCGCGCGCGCCGTCGCGTGCCTGGCCGAAGCCTTTGCGATTCCGGTCATCCACTACCGCCCGCGCCACCTCGCGCTGTCCACCGAGCATCCGATGCAGGCCGGCTGGGACCCGCACGCGCTGCTCAAGGGGGCGGATCTGGTCCTGGTGGTGGATGCCGACGTGCCCTGGATTCCCTCACAGGGCTCGCCCCGGCCCGATGCCCAAGTGGTGCACATCGCCACCGACCCGCTGTTCACGCGCTACCCGCTGCGCAGCTTTCGTACCGACATCGCCCTGACCGGACGCGTGGCGCCGGCGCTCGAGGCTCTCGTGGAGCGCACCGCGCTGCACGCGCCCTCGCAGGCGAAGATCGCGGCGCGCTACGAGGCGGTCGCGAGACGCTCGGAGGACACGCGCCGGCGCGCGCGCGCCGGGGCGCACGCCCCTCCCGACGCGATCAGCGCCAAGTGGGCCTCGGCGTGCATCAACCAGCTGCTCGACGACAATACGCTGCTGGTGAACGAGTACCCGATCGTGCTCGAGGAGATGGACATTCGCGCACCGGGCCGCTACTGGGCGCTGTCGGCCTCGGGCGGCCTCGGCTGGGGGCTCGGGGCGGCGCTCGGCGCGAAGCTCGCCGCGCCCGGCAAGACCGTGATCTGCGCCGTGGGCGACGGCGCCTACATGTTCGGCAACCCCACGCCGGCGCACTTCGTGTCGCAGGCCATGCGCCTGCCGGTGCTGTGGGTGGTGTTCAACAACGCGCGCTGGGCCGCGGTGCACCGTGCGACCCTGTCGATGTACCCGAAAGGCCACGCCGCCGCGCTGCCGCGACCGCCGTTCTCGGTGCTTGAGCCCTCGCCCAACTACGAGATGGTGTGCCAGGCGAGCGGCGGGCACGGCGAGCGGGTCGCCGAGCCGAAGGACTTGGTTCCCGCGCTCGAGCGCGCGCTCGCCGTCGTCCGGCTCGAGAAGCGCCAGGCGCTGGTCAACGTATGCCTCCAGCCGAGCTACGTGAAGACGAGCTGACGGCACGATGCGCCCCGGTACCCGCTTCGGTCTGGCACTCGCGCTGAGCATCGGGGTCGCGGCTTGCAGCAGCGTGCCCACGGCCGGGCCAAGCCTCGAGGGCGGCGCGACCTTCGCCTACGCGTGCAGCGACGGCAGTGTCCTTTCGGTGCGCTACTACGCGCTGTCCGACGGTTCGCTGCGCTTCGCCAAGCTGCAGCTGCAGGACGGCAGGCAGTTCACCCTGCCGCAGCTGCCTTCGGCCTCGGGGGCGCGCTACAGCGACGACACCACGACCTTCTGGATCAAGGGAAACCGTGCCACCCTGAGCGAGGGCGGCACGTCGCCGTCCCTGGAGTGCGGGACCGGCGCACACGCGGCTCGGCCCCCCGCGCGCTGAGCCGCGCGGAACGCGCTCGCCTCAGCGCGGCTCCGGCGGATGCCGGTATTCGGGTTCCTTCTCGATGTCCTGGTCCAGGTGTTTCAGCAGCCCCGTATCGGTGAGCGCGCGGCGCATGTGCTCCGGGATTACCGCCGAGTTCAGCGTCCCGTCCTCGTTGATGCGCGCGTACACACGCGTCGCCCGTCCCTCGGCGATCAGCGCGCCGCTGACGGCGTTCATCGCCTTGCAGTTCCAATGCAGCGTGCGCTCGCCCATGCTCGCCAGCGTGACCGTGGTGGCAACCCGGTCGCCGTAGGCCGCCGGCCCGATGAAGCGGAAATGGATCTCGCCCATGACGAAGGTGGTGCGGTCGTTCTTGATCATCTGGTCGATCGGAAAGCCGATGGTGCGGAAAAACTCGTGCTCGGCATCGTTGAACCAGGCGACGATGCGCGGGTAATAGACCAGCCCGAACGGGTCGGACTCGCCCCAATTGACCGTGATTTCCCTCCAGTACATCGCTGTGGCCACGTCGTTCTCCCCGGGCGGCCCGGGCGGCGGTTCCGCCCGGCGCTGCAGGCGCGATTCTAGCGGCAGGCGCCGGCCCTAGCTCACCAGCCGCAGCAGCGCCTCGCCGTAGCGCTCGAGCTTCTTCGCGCCGATGCCGCCCAGCTCGCCGAGCGCGTCGAGATCGCGCGGCTTGGCACGCACGATCTCCGCCAGCGTGCTGTCGTGGAAGATGACGTACGCCGGCACGCCCTGGGCGCGCGCTTCGTCCCGCCGCCAGGCCTTGAGCGCATCGAGCAGGCCGGCGGCGGCGGGCGACAGACCGGCCGGCGCGGCGCGCCGCTCGCTTCGCCTCGCGCGGGCGCGGGCCGCCACGCGGCGCATCTGCACGGACTGCTCGCCCTTCAGCACCGGGCGGCTCGCCTCGGTCAGCCTGAGCGCGCCGTACGCATCGTGGTCGACCCGCGCCAGCCCGAGGGCGATCAGCTGGCGGAACACGCTGCGCCAGGCGGCCTCGTCCAGATCGGCCCCGGCGCCGAAGACCGCGAGCCGCTCGTGCCCCCAGCGGACGACGCGCTCGCCCGCCTTGCCGCGCAGCACTTCGATCAGGTGCACCGCGCCGAAGCGCTGTCCGGTGCGGTACATCGCCGAGAGCGCCTTGCGCGCGGCGTCGGTCGCGTCCCAGGTCTGCGGCGGCTCGAGGCAGGTGTCGCAATTGCCGCAGGGGCCGCTCGCCTCGCCGAAGTAGGCAAGCAGGCGCACGCGCCGGCAGCCCGCGGTCTCGCACAGGCCGAGCAGCGCGTCGAGCTTGGCGCTGGAGAGGCGCTTGTATTCCTCGCTCGCCTCCGATTGCTCGATCAGGCGGCGCTGCTGCACCAAGTCCGCGAGGCCGTAGGCCATCCACGCGTTTGCGGGCAGCCCGTCGCGGCCGGCACGGCCGGTCTCCTGGTAATAGCCCTCGATGCTCTTGGGCAGGTCGAGGTGCGCGACGAAGCGCACGTCGGGCTTGTCGATGCCCATGCCGAACGCGATCGTCGCCACCATGACGATGCTCTCCTCGCGCTGAAAGCGGGCCTGATGCTCACTGCGCGCGGCGGCGACCATGCCGGCGTGGTAGGGCAGCGCGCGCAGCCCCTGGGCGGCCAGCCAGGCCGCGGTTTCGTCCACCTTGCGCCGCGACAGGCAATACACGATGCCAGCGTCGTTCGGGTGCTCCTCGCGGATGAAGGCGAGCAGCTGCGCGCGCGGGTCGGCCTTGTCGACGATGGCGTAGCGGATGTTCGGCCGGTCGAAGCTCGACACGAACACGCGCGCATTCTCGAGCGCTAGGCGGGAGACGATCTCGGTGCGTGTCTGCGGGTCGGCGGTGGCGGTGAGCGCGACGCGCGGCACCTCCGGGAAGCGCTCGTGCAGCACGGACAGCTGCAGGTACTCGGGGCGGAAGTCGTGCCCCCATTGCGACACGCAGTGCGCCTCGTCGATGGCAAACAGAGCGACGCGCGTGCGCCCGAGCAGCTCCAGGCAACGCGGCGTGGTCAGGCGCTCGGGCGCCACGTACAGCAAGTCCAGCCGACCCTCGGTGAGAGCGCGCTCGGTGGCGCGCGCGCGCGCCGCATCGAGCGAGGAGTTCAGAAACGCGGCGCGCACCCCGAGCTGCGTCAGCGCGGCGACCTGGTCGTGCATCAGCGCGATGAGCGGCGACACCACCACCCCGGTGCCGGAGCGCAGCAGCGAGGGCACCTGGTAGCACAGCGACTTGCCCCCGCCGGTGGGCATCAGCACCAGCGCGTCGCCGCCCGCGGCGACGTGCTCGACGATCTCGGCCTGCGCGTCGCGGAACGCGGCGTGGCCGAAGATTCGGCGCAGCGCGGCGAGAGCGTGCGAGCTCAATGCAGCTCGAGCGGCGTCGGCTTCTCGGGCTGATCCCACAACGGCGGAACCTGGCCCGAGCCGAGCACCTGCTGCACGAACGAGGCCAGCTGCGGGTCCTCGATGAAGCTGGCCGACGACGGCGCGCGCAGGATGCGCTCCGGCTCCTGGGGGCGCGCGATGACGTAGCCTTGGACGTGGTCGACACCCACCTGGGCCAGCGCCTCGACGGTGGCCCGGTCCTCGGTCCACTCGGCGATACTCTGCATGCCGAGGTTGCGGGCGAGCTCCACGATCGCCTCGACGATCGCCAGGTTGGCCGGATGCGCGTTGACACCGCGCACGAAGCTTCCGTCGATCTTGACCGCGTCGGCGGGCAGTTCCTTCAGATACGAGAACGAGGTGTAACCCGCCCCGAAGTCGTCGAGCGCCACTTTGGCTCCGAAATTGCGTGTCCGCTCGATGAACCGCTTGGTGTTCTCCAGGTCGTGCAGCGCGACGCTCTCGGTGATCTCGACACACAGGCGCTGCGCGGCGCGCCAGTGCTGCGCCAGGATCGCGAACGCATCCTGGATGAATTTCTCGTCGTTGAGCGAGGCGCCGCTCAGGTTGATGCACGCGAACTGCGTGTTTCCGAGGCGCGCGTGGTGCGTGTCCAGCCACGCCAGTGTGCGCGCGAGCACCCAGCGGTCGATCACCGCGACGCGCCCGTTGTTCTCGGCCGCGGCGATGACCTGCCCGCCCCCGAGGACCGTGCCGTCCGGCTCGCGCATTCGGATCAGGACCTCGAAGTTCAGGGACTGGAAGGGCGCGCGCAGCGACATGATCGGCTGCATGAGCAGAAACAACCCCTCGGGCGCGACGCCCGCGCCGAGGTGCTCGATCAGGCGCAGCTCGCGCGCGCGATCCTGGAACACGGGCGCATCGCTCTGGTACACCACCAGGCCGTCGCACCCCCCGCGCTTCGCGGCACGGCAGGCGCGGTCGGCCATCGCAATCGCGTCCTTAACCAGCGTGCCGGCCGCCACCTCGATCAGCCCGATCGAGCACTTCACCTGGAAGGCCTTGTCGCCCATCTGGAAGGGCTGGGCTCCGATGCTCTCGACGATTGCGCGGCATCGCTCGGCCGCGCGGCCCACCGGCACGCCCGCGAACACGATGACGAACTCGTCGCCGCCGATGCGTCCGATGCCTTCCCCGCTGCCGCGCGCCTCTTGGATGCGCCGCGCGACCTGGCGCAGCACTTCGTCGCCCGAGATGTGGCCAAACAGATCGTTGATCAGCTTGAAGCGGTCCAGATCGACGTAGGCGAGGGCGACGGGCTCGCCCTCCGCGAGCCGCGCGGTCGCCCGATCGAGAACCCCCTCGATGCCGCGCCGGTTCAGCACGCCGGTCAGCGGATCGTTCTCCGCCAGGAAGCGCAGCCGCTCGGTGGCCTTGTGGCGCTCGGTGATGTCCTGCAGCGAGCCCTCGATATACCGGCGGCTCGCGCGCGCCTTGACGAAGAACCATTTCGCCTCCGCGCTGCCCGCGGCGGCCCCGCGCACCTCAATCTCGTGCGTGCCGCCCTCCCTGACCACCTGCTGCAGCCGGCGCCAGGCGCCGGGCTCGAAGTGCTCCTCCCAGCGACCGGCGCGCGTGCGCGCCGGATCGACGCTCAGCATCTCGGTCAGCGCGGGATTGACGCGCAGGAAGTCGCCCTGTTCGTCGAGGGTGAACAGTCCGATCGGGATCGCTTCGTAGGTCTCGCGCAGGCGCGCCTGGGCCGTGATCCGCGCCTGGTGCTCCTGGCGCATCTGCTGCGCGATCGCCAGCGCGGCCAGCAGGCTCGACAGGAACGCCGCCGTGACGCTATTGATCTCGCCGATCAGTCCCCGGGTGCCGAGCGCGGCCGCGATCACCGCGTACAGGGCGAAGAACAGTACGACCGCCAGCGAGGCGCTGTACCACATTGCGACCCGGGAGCGCGTCACCATCAGAATGCGCCCCAGCAGGAAGGTCAGGATCGCGATTCCGACAGCGGCGGTCACCCACAGGACTGGCAAGTAGACGGAAAACGGCAGAAACGCAGCAGCGAGCAGCAGCGGCAAGCACGACCAGCGCGCGATGCGCAGCAGCCCCGCGTGGCCGATCTGCCGCAAGTCGTCCCGAAATAACTTCGTGAACAGCGTGTAGGTCAAGACGTAGTAGGCCGCGGCGGTCAGCTTCCGCATGGGAAACATCCACGCCTCAGGCACTAGGTGCCCGAGCCACTGGGTGTCCCAGCCCGCGGAGATCTCGCCCAGGCGCAGGCTGGCCACGAGCCAGGCCGCAAATACGACGTACAGCCACTCGCGATTGATGGCCGCGGTCACGAGAACGAACGCCGAGAGCACGATCAGGCCGCCCTGAAGCAGGCCCGCATCGTGGTGGAACTTGTTCACCGAGCCCTCGAAGCGCGGCTCGGGCCAGCGCACCACGGAGATGCGCGCGGGGCCGGCGTAGCGAGCGCGGCACAACAGCGCAACCTCGCCGTCATGTCGGCCCAGGTCGATCACGAATCCCGCCTTCGCCGCGCGCATGCTCCCAGAGGCGCCGTTGCGGCTCGCGGCGCCAAGAGGCACCAGATCGGTGGCGTCCCAGCACGCCGCCGCCAGGGCGTGGCGCGAAGGCAGCTCGACCTCCGTGCGCTCCCCCGTCCTCAGCCGCGGCACCGTGAAGCTGAACCAGAACGGCTGCCCCGACAGGAACGTGTCACGGTAGGCGACCGGGGCGCGACTGCCAAGCGCGGCCAACGCCTGCGCCGGCCCGAGCGCCGCGGCGCCCTGGCGCAGGACGCGAAACTCGACAGGGGTCGCACCCCGCACAGGATACTCGCTGCGCCAGCCGATCAGGGCGATGAGGGACGTGACCCCGATCGCAATCGGCACGCCGAACACGGAAAACGCGGACCACAGCGCATCCAGCGCCCTGTCCAAGCCTCGCTTCCTAAGCGCCAGGAGAACGACCTCCCTCCGGGTGGATTTCGCGACCGGCAACATGACCTATTATCGGCGTGCGGCGGTCCGCGGAACAGGGCTTGTGCCACATTGCCGCGAGTGGGTGAGCGCTTGGCGGATCCGCGCCGAACGCGAAAAAGGCCTTGCTCACGCCGACGCCGGCACGCGAGTGCGCGCCCTCGGCAGCGGCTGCGCGTTCCGGTAGTCGAATTCCTCCAGGCTCACGTCGATATCGGGGTGAAGGGTACGACAAAAAAGCTCCAGCAGCGGATGGCGTGCTTCTGCCCAGCGCGCCTCTGCGGTGGCGATGTCGAACGCCATGATCCGATGCGGAATGTTGCAGGCGTGCCGCAAGGGAGTGAACCCGCCGCCTTCCAGCACATCCTCGAACAGCAGCGCCTCGTAGTGCCGATCAAGCGGTGCGCGCGCGGCGATCACGATCGAATCGATTTGCGCCTCCTGGCAATACAGGTAGAAAGCCTTGAACAGCATGACCTTGACGACCCGCCCGATGCGCCCGAGAGAGACGCCGAGCCGCGTTGCGCCGGCAAGGCGCCGATCGCGCAGCCCGTCGGGGAGTTCGATCGACTGCTCAATGGCGAGCGGGCGGCGGCGGTTGGTCTGAATTCGCATCGTGCCGAGGGCCGACCCGTCGAGCTTGGATTCGGCGAGCAGCAAAACCACCCCGTCTTCGCGATCGCAGGGCTCCGGCGCCCTGAGCCGCTCGGCGAACTCGGGTACGTGTCGCGCATACGCCGCATATCGCATGCGCACGACCCTGTCGAGTGTTTCTTCGTCGTGCGCGATTCTGATCGTGAACGGCAGGCGCGCCTCCGCGAGCGCCGCCTCCCGGCCGTGCCCCGCATGCGTCGGTGCCCCGCCGATCAGGTTTATGCATGTCGCCTCGATGTCATGTTCCACTTTCATCGTCATCTCCAGGAATTGAAGAAAGACTCCACCGCCGGGGGCGGTCGAGCCGGTGAGAAGCCGATCGAGTCGCGCAGGCCAACCGGGCGGGCGCCCTCGCGCGGCAAAAGAAGGGGCAGAAAGGCGCTCGCGAGCGGGCGCCGAAGAGCTCACGGTTGGAACCGCGCATTCATCCGCGTGATACTGCCGCGAGTTGCCTTTGCAAGAAACTGTAAAAACTTATCGCGCGTCAAGTATTGGTGGAAGGAACAATTGCCGCCGTGCGGCAACGGTGCGCGCGCCCAGGCGGATGCACGGATAAAACGAACCCTGCGCCGGCAGGGCGCTACGCCCCCCCCCGCCCGCAGCGCCCTTGCCAATCAGCGCAGCGAGCGGGAGAAGGGCTCCGGGCTCAATCGCCGCCCAGATGCCGCAGCGCTTCGGCGTTCATGCCGAAGCTGTGCGCCTCGTCCGGGAACGCGCCGCTGCGCACCTCCGCGGCGAAGCGCGCGATCGCCTCCTTGATCGCCGCTCCGGCCTCCGCGTAGCGCTTGGCGAATTTCGGCGTAAAGCCCGAGTACAGCCCCACCATGTCGTGAAATACCAGCACCTGGCCGTCGCAATGCGCGCCGGCGCCGATGCCGATGGTCGGGATCGACGTGCGCTCCGTGACCAGGCGCGCGAGCGGCGCCGGGACCAGCTCGAGCACCATTCCCCAGCAGCCGGCGCGCTCGAGCGCGGCGGCTTCCTCGAGAATGCGGCGCGCCCCTGCCTCGTCGCGGCCCTGCAGCTTGAAGCCGCCGAGCGCCGAGGCGGTCTGCGGCGTCAGGCCGATATGCCCGAGCACCGGAATGCCGGCACGCACCAACGCCTCGAGCACCGGCAACGCCTCGATCCCGCCTTCGATCTTGACCGAGTCGGCACCGGTCTCCTTCATGAGCCGCGCGGCGTTGTCGAGCGCCTGTTGCGGCGTGGCGTAGGAAAGATAGGGCATGTCGACGACGATGAAGGTCTGCGGCGCCCCGCGGCGCGCCGCCTTGGCGTGATGCAGCATGTCCTGCATTGTCACCGGTACCGTCGAGTCGTAGCCCAGCACCACCATGCCGAGCGAGTCGCCCACCAGGATCAGATCCACGCCCGCCTCGCTCGCGAGCTGCGCGCTCGGATAGTCGTAGGCGGTGAGCATCACCAGGCGCTCGCCCTTCTTGCGCTTGAGCTCGAGAACGGTGGCTTTCATGTGGTGGCTCCGGGAGTCAGGCCGTGTGCGGGGAATTCGGCGCCGGCGCGATGCTCAGGCGTCCGTCTCTTCGGCAAACAGCGGCTCGCCGAGTTCCTGCGGGTCGAACGCCGCGTCGCCGTGCGCATCGGCGCGCACGTCGGGCCGCAGGCCGGCGAAGTCAAACAGCTTGCGGTCCATGAGGTGCGCCGCGCGCACGTCGGAGAGCGCGCGCAGGATCGATTCGATCCGCCCCGGGTGGCGCCTTTGCCACTCGCGCAGCATCTCGCCCAGCACCTTGCGCTGCAGGTTCTCCTGCGCGCCGCACAGCGTGCACGGGATGAGCGGAAAGGCCTTCGCCACGGCATACGCGGCGAGGTCGTCTTCCTTCACGTAGGCAAGCGGCCGGATGACGACGTGGCGGCCGTCGTCCGAGATGAGCTTCGGCGGCATCGCCTTGAGCCTGCCGCCGTAGAACAGGTTGAGAAAAAAGGTCGCCAGGATGTCGTCGCGGTGGTGGCCGAGCGCGATCTTGGTCGCACCCAGCTCGGTTGCGACGCGGTACAGCACGCCGCGCCGCAGCCGCGAGCACAGCGCGCACATGGTCTTGCCTTCGGGCACCACGCGCTTGACCACCGAATAGGTGTCCTGCTCGACGATGCGGTAGGGCACCCCGCGCTGCTGCAGGTATCGCGGCAGCACCTCGGCGGGGAAGCCGGGCTGCTTCTGGTCGAGGTTCACCGCGATCAGCTCGAAGCCGACCGGCGCCTTGTCGCGCAGCGCGAGCAGCACGTCGAGCATGCCGTAGCTGTCCTTGCCGCCGGACAGGCACACCATCACGCGATCGCCCTGCGCGATCAGGCCGAAGTCCGCGATCGCCTCGCCGACCTGGCGGCGCAGCCGCTTGGCGAGCTTGTTTGCCTCGAGCTCGCTCTTGCGCGGATCGAGGCGGGCGGACGGTGCGCGTTGTGGAGTCATCAGATGAAAGCCGAGCGGCCGCCGTCCACCGCGAGGATCGCGCCGGACACGAAGGGTGCGCTGCACAGGAAGTGTACCGCCTGCGCGATGTCCTCGGGCGCGCCGATGCGCGCGAGCGGCGTGGTTTCGACGATGCGCAGGCGCTCCGCATGATCGAGCTTGCCGCCCTCGGGCCAGGCGATGGCCCCGGGGGCGACCGCGTTGACCCGCACCTCGGGCCCGAGCTCGAGCGCGAGCGCTCGGGTCATCGCCGAGAGGCCCGCCTTGGCGATGCTGTAGACCACGAACTTGCGCAGCGGGCGCTCGGCGTGGAGGTCGGTGATGTTGACGATCACGCCCCGGCTTTCCTTGAGGTGCGGCGCGGCGGCCTGCGCGAGGAACAGCGGCGCCTTCAGGTTCGAGCCGACCAGGTCGTCCCACTGCCGCGGCTCGATGGCGCCCAGGCGCGTCACGTAGAAGCTCGAAGCGTTGTTCACCAGGATGTCGAGCCGGCCGAAATGCCGCACCGCGGCCGCCACCAGCGCCTCCGGAGCGCCCGCCTCGAGCAGGTCCTGGTGCACGCGAATCGAGCTCGCCGCGCGCGCGGCGTTGAGCTCCGCCTCGAGCGCGACCGCGTCGGCCTCGGCACTGCGGTAGTGCACGACGAGCTTCGCGCCTGCCGCGTGCAGCCGCCGCGCGATCGCCGCGCCCACGCGCCGTGCCGCGCCGGTGACCAGCGCGACCTTGCCTTCGAGTGACTCGACCATGACATTGCGAATTCTAGCGGACCCGGTAACCTCGCCGGCCATGCACCCGGCGCCCCTGCCCGCCCCCGACCCCGAGGCGCTCGCCGCCGCACGCCGGCTGCTCGAGCGCATCGGCGCCGAGCTCGCGGCGGGCGGCAACTGGATCAGCTTTGCGCGCTACATGGAGCTGGCGCTGTACGAGCCGGGACTGGGCTACTACGCCGGCGGCGCGGCGAAGCTCGGCGCCCCGGGCGATTTCGTGACCGCGCCCGAGATGGGCGGTTTGTTTGCGCGCACGCTCGCACGCCAGGTGGCGGAGCTGCTCGAGCCGGGCGACGCGATCCTCGAGTTCGGTGCGGGCTCGGGTGCGCTCGCCGCGACCCTCATCGACGAGCTGGCAGCGCTCGGCGCCGGCGGGCATGAGTATCTGATCCTTGAGCCGAGCGCGGAGCTCGCCGGGCGCCAGCGCGCGCGGCTGGACGCGCGGGTGCGCTGGCTGGGCGCGCTGCCGCAGGATTTTCGCGGCGTGATGCTCGCCAATGAGGTGCTCGACGCGATGCCGGTGCACGCACTCGTCTGGACCGGAGCCGGCGTCCTCGAGCGCGGCGTATGCGCGCGCGAGGGCCGGCTCGCATGGTCCGAGCGTCCGGCGCAAGGCGAGGTGCTCGCGACAGCACGCGAGATCGCACTCGAGCTGCCGCCCCCGGGGCGCTACGAGAGCGAACTCGGGCTCGCCGCGCGCGCCTGGATGCGTACGCTCGGCGCCCATCTCGAGCGCGGCGCGCTGCTCGCGATCGACTACGGCTTTCCGCGGCGCGAGTACTACCATCCGCAGCGCTCGATGGGTACGCTGCAGTGCCATTACCGGCACCGCTCGCACGGCGACGTCTTCCATTACCCGGGGCTGCAGGACATCACGGCGCACATCGATTTCAGCGCGCTCGCCGAGGCCGCGCTCGAGTCAGGCCTGGAGCTGCTCGGCTACGCCCCGCAGGCGCAGTTCCTGCTCAATTGCGGGCTCACCGAGCTGCTCTCCGCAGCCGATCCGGAGGATATCGCGCGCTACGCGCCGCTTGCCGCCGAGGCGCAGCGGCTCGTTTCGCCCGCCGAGATGGGCGAGCTGTTCAAGGTGCTTGCCGTGGGGCGCGGCGTGCGAGCCGGACTGCGGGGCTTTGCGCGCGGCGACCGGCGGCACGCGCTATAGGGTGGCGCGGCGGATGCCGCGCCGCGCGCTCAAGCCGGAACCGCCATCCCTCGGGCGACGCCGGGGCGGCGCGCGATGGTGTCGAACCAGCGCTTCACGTTGGGGAAGGCGGCGAGGTCCACCTGATGCCACTCGTGGCGCGCCACCCAGGGGTAAGTCGCGATGTCGGCGATCGAGTACTCCGCGGCGAGGAACGCCGCCTCGGCGAGGCGCTTGTCGAGCACCCCGTACAGGCGCCGGGTTTCCTTGGTGTAGCGCTCGATCCCGTAGGGCACCTGCTCCTTGGCGGCGCGCAGGAAGTGGTGCGCCTGCCCGAACATCGGGCCAACGCCGCCCATCTGGAACATGAGCCACTGCAACGCTTCGTACTTGCCGCGCACCGAGTTGGGCAGGAAGCGCCCGGTCTTGCCGGCCAGGTACACGAGGATCGCCCCCGACTCGAACAGGCTGATCGGCTTGCCGTCCGGCCCGTCGGGATCGACGATCGCCGGGATCTTGCTATTGGGGTTGAGCGCCACGAACTCGGGCGTGAACTGCTCGCCCTTGCCGATGTCGACCTTGTGCACGTTGTAGGGCAGGCCGCACTCCTCAAGCATGATGGAGACCTTGCGGCCGTTGGGCGTGCTCCAGGTATACAGCTCGATCATCGGCGCTCCTTGGCTGGCGCAGCAAAGCGCCGCAGTTTATCCTGTCCGCGCCGATGCTCAAGTGGCTGTTCACCCTGTTTGTGGCACTCGCCGTGTTCGGCTTCGCCAACCTGTGGCTGGCGCGTCTGGGCCTGGGACGGCTGCCGGGCGACCTGCGGCTGAGGGTCGGCGGGCGCGAGCTCCACCTGCCGTTCGCCAGCACGGTGCTCCTTTCAGCGCTGGCGATGCTGATCGGGCGGCTGATTTTCTAGCGGCGAACGCGGGATCGCGCGGAACAAGCGGTGCTTTGGCTTCTCACGGCCTCCTGTATTTGCAGGAGCGAAGTCTGCCCCCGCAAATACAGGAGCTTGGGTTAAAAGCCGAGACGCGTGCCGTCGTCCGCTGCGCTACCCCAGCGCCCGTGCAATCGCCTGCACGCGCGCGGCATCGAGCCGCGCGGGGATCTCGGCGGGCGCGGCGGCGGCCTGCGCGATCGCTGCAGCATCGACCGATGCCGCGGCGGCGAGCGCCCGCTGCAGGCGCTCGGCCCCGGCCGCCGCCTGCGCGCCGGGCTCGGCAAGGCGCGCCACGCGCAGCAGCTCGGCAAAGCGCTCAGGCCGCCTGAAGGCGTCGGCGCGCTTGAGCGTCTCGAGCAGCACCGCGGCGGTCGCCCGGTGCGCGCCGGCGAGCCCCGCGCGGCAGCGGCAGGTCGTGAGCGCGAGCTCGCGAACCTCGTTCGGCAACCGCAGGCGCTCGGCGAGCGCCTCGATGCGGGGCGCGGCATCGTCCTCGAGCACCCAGCCAAGCAGGGCGAAGCGCACCGCGAGCGGCGCCGCATCCTGCGCCGCTCGCCCAAGCGCGGCGAAGACACCGGCGCGCGCCCGCGGCGAATCGAACAGCGCCGCCAGCTCCGGAAGCAGCAAGCCGAGCGCACCGCAGTCCTCCAGCGCCTCGAACATGCGCGCCGCGTCCTTCTCCATCAGGCCCTTGGCGAGCTCCTGCCAGACGCGCTCGGCCACCAGAAACCCGGCCTCGCCCGCTTCGACCATGCGCCGCATCAGGGCGCGCGTCTCGTCGGCGATGCGAAATCCGTAGCGCGCGGCAAAGCGCGCCACGCGCAGGATCCTCACCGGGTCCTCGGCGAACGCCTCGCTCACGTGGCGCAGCACGCGGGCGCGCAGATCGCGCTCGCCGCCGAATGGATCGACCAGCTGCCCCGCCTCGTCGCGCGCCATGGCGTTGATGGTGAGGTCGCGGCGCGCGAGGTCCTGCTCGAGTGTCACCTCCGGCGCGCTGTAGACGGTAAAGCCCTTGTAGCCGCGCCCGCTCTTGCGCTCGGTGCGCGCGAGCGCGTATTCCTCGCGCGTCTGCGGATGCAGGAACACTGGAAAGTCGCGTCCCACCGGCTTGAAGCCGCGCGCGGCCATCTCCTCCGGCGTGGCGCCCACCACCACCCAGTCGCGGTCCGCCACCGGCAGTCCGAGCAGCTCGTCGCGCACCGCGCCGCCGACCACGTAGGCCTTCATCGCGCGCTCAGGGCCTGCGCAGCCAACGCGCATCGTCGAAGGTGGCGACCCACTCGCGGCGATAGACCACGAACACCGTGATCAGCGTTCCGGTGAGCAACGCCTCGCCGAAGGCGAGCAGAAGCGCGTAGGGCAGGAAGTTGTCCATCAGATAGCCGACAGTGTAATGCCCGAGCGCGGCGAGCAGCAGCGCGCTCGCGAGGGCGAGCGCGGCGAGCGACAGCCCGAGGCGAAGTACGCGATGCCGATGATGTACACGAAGGGGTTGGGCGGCACTCGCCGCTCGAGCGCGCGCCGCGCGAGGTGCACCACTCCGACCGGCAGCGCGCCATCGAGCAGCACCTGCCAGCCGCCGGCGCCGAGCGCCGCCGCGACGAGCGCGACCAACCCGATGCCGGCGATTGCCAGCGACGCGCCGATCATCAGGTACAGCGCCGCGGCGCCGACCAAGTGCGGCATGAACCCGGGGTCGACTCCGGCGCGCACCGGCCACAGCGCGGCGACCAGCGCCCAAGTGGCGAGCCAGAGGTTGGGATTGAATGCGCCAAGCCGCGCTGGGCGCGCGCTTCGCCACCACCACACCGCGAGCAGCCCGAGCGCCGCCCAGCCCGCCGCGAGCCAGGCAAGCGCAAGGGTGCCCTCGGGGAAGCTCATGCGGCCGCAAACCCACGGCGGGCTAGCCGTACGGCTCGAACTTCTCCAGCACCTCGGTCTCGGCCTCGGCCGCCGCGATCCATTCCCGCATCGCCGGCAGCGCCAGCATGGCATCGCAGTAGGCTCGGCACTGCGCGGGCAGCTCGACATCGTAGGTGCGAAAGCGCAGCACCACCGGCGCATACATCGAGTCGACGGCCGAGAAGCGGCCGAACAGGTATGGCCCAGCGGCGCCGAAGCGCGCGCGGCAATCGCTCCACATGGCGACGATGCGCGCGATCTCCTGCAGCACCTCTGGGGTGCGCCCCTTGCCGGGGTGGCGCTTGCGCACGTTCATGCTCATGTGCTGGCGCAGGTTGGCGAATCCGGCGTGCATCTCGGCGCTGATCGAATGCGCCGCGGCGCGCTCCGTCGGTGCCGCCGGCCACAGTTGGGAGTGCGTCTCGGCGAGGTATTCGAGGATGGCGAGCGACTCCCAGACCCGCACCGCGCCGTCGACCAGGCACGGTACCCTGCCGGAAGGCGAGTAACGCAGGATCTGCTCCTTCGAGCCGGCGACATAGAGCGGGATGCGCAGCTCCTCGAACGGCAGCTCGAGCACCTTCATCGCCAGCCACGGGCGCAGCGACCAGGACGAGTAGTTCTTGTTGCCGATGACCAGCAGCGGCGAGCTCATCGCAGCGCGGCGTGCATGGCATCCGATAGCCGCTGCACGGGACTTAGCCGCGCCCGGCACGCCAGCGCATGCGGTCGTAGCGCTCGCGCCGCGCGGACGGCGCGAGGTAGCTCGGCGCGACGGTCTCAAGCGCGGCCGCCCGCATACCGAACGGCAGCGCGCAGTCGCATACGCTCGGCACCTGCATCGAGCGGTAGTTGTCGCGCGTCATGAGCGGCCCGGGGCCCCACTCCATGAGGCGCGCCTGCAGATAGGACAGGCGATCCGGCAGGCCGATCACCAGGCGCCGGTGCCCGCTGAGCGCGCAGACATACTCGACCAACTCGCGCAGGGTGTAGCGCTTCGGGCCGCACAGGTCGTAGCGCTGGCCGAACGCGGCGTGCTCGTCGAGCGCGGCGATGAAGGCCTGAGCGACGTCGCCGACGTACACCGGCTGGAAGCGCGCCTCGGGGCAGGCGAGCGGGATCGCCGGCAGGAACCGGGCGAGCCGCGCGAACAGGCTGAGAAAGCCGTCCCCGGGGCCGAAGATGACCGACGGACGGAACACGGTCACCTCGAGGTCGTCCGCGGCAAGCACCGCCCGCTCGCCGACCCCCTTGGAGCGCAGGTATTCGCTCGGCGCCTCGAGCGACGCGCCGAGCGCGCTCATGTGCAGCAGCCGCGTCACGCCGGCCGCGCGGCATGCCGCGACGATCGCCTGCGGCAGCTCGACGTGCGAGTGCGCGAAGTCCGGACCGTAGTCGTTCTGGCCGCGCTCGTTGGCGCGTCCGCGACGGCCGTGCAGGATCCCGACCAGGTTGATCACCGCGTCGCAGCCCTCGGCCAGGCGCTGCAGCACCGCGGGCTGATTGACGTCCGCCTCGACCACGTCGACCGTGGGCAGGAGGATCAGTTCCCTGGCGCGTTCGCGGCGCCGCGCGGGCACGGTCACCCGGGCGCCGCGCGCCGCAAGCGCCGCAACCAGATGGCGTCCGACGAAGCCGGAGCCGCCGACGACGAGAATATTGTCCAGGCGCATGATGGCATCGAAGCGGTCGAGCTGCCTGTCTTGCAGCCAACCACCCGCCCGAATGATAGCGCGCCGCGCGCGAGTCTGCCGCCTGGGGACGCCTCAGCGCAGGTCGTCGACCGGTCCGGCGGAGCGGGCCGGAATCATTCCCAGTCGCTGTTTGAGAGGGACGTACGGCTCGCCGAGAAGGGCGGCGTAGAACACCGTGTTCGTCATCACGTTCTTCACGTAGTTGCGCGTCTCCCGGAACGGGATGCTCTCGACGTAAATCGCGCCTTCGAGCGGCTTGCTGCCGCACCAGCGCGCGGCGCGGCGCGGGCCGGCGTTGTAGGCGGCGGAGGCGAGCACCGGCTGGCCGAGGTCGTCGAGCACCAGCTTCAGGTAGCGCGTGCCGAGCGTGATGTTGGTCCTGGCCTCGCCCACCTCGGACGGGCGATAGCGCAGTCCGATCTTGCGCGCCATCCAGCGCGCGGTCCCCGGCATGAGCTGCATCAGGCCGCGCGCGCCGACCCCGGATCTCGCGTCTACGATGAAGCGGCTCTCCTGGCGCACCAGGCCGAGCACCCAGGCCTCGTCGAGCTGGCAGGCGCGTGCCGACTGGCCGAACAGGTCGCGGAACGGCATCAGGTAGCGCAGCTTGAAGTTGTGCACGGCGGTGGTCTTGTCGGCGGTATTGATCACGCGATCGAACACCTGCGCGCGCAGCGCCAGCTCGGCCGCGGCGAGCAATTGGTGATCGTCCATGTGGCGAATCGCGTACACCCACTCGCGCGTCGCCTCGGTGCGCAGGTCCAGCCGGTACAGCTCGAGGGCGCGCTGCAATCCGGGGTCGCGGCCCGCCTGCGCGACCTCCTGCCCGCTCGGCACGTAGGCGCGCTTGGGCAGGGCGGTCATGTAGCCCAGCTCCTCGGTCGCCAGCACGCTGTAGAAGCTGGGTTCGTCCGAGATCATCAGGTAGTACGCTTGCGCACCCCGCAGGTCGCCGAGCGCAGCGAGCGAGCGAGCGTACCAGTAGATCCATGCCGGCTTGTGGCTTGCCTCGGCCGACATCGCGTCAATCGACTCGCGCACGGTGCGCCAGTCGCCCGCGCGCAGCGCGGCGCGCGCCTTCCACTCCAGCTGCTCGTCGCTGAGCCCGGCATTGTCGCCCGCCTGTGCGTACCACTCGAGCGCCGCGGGATCGTGGTCGCGCGCGGCCTGCGTGGCGATGAACGCCCACAGGCGCCGCGTATCCGCCGCAGGCAGCCGTTCGGCGAGCGTCGCGCCGAGCACCCCGGCCGCCTCGTCCGGGTCGTCGCGCGCCAGGCGCGTCAGCGCGAACATGAAGACTTCGCGCACCGGCCGGCGGCTCAGGACCCGCGGCAGCCGTGCGAGCAGGCGCCGCGGCGCGACCGCGGCCTGCATCAGCGCGCCCTCGTTGGGCGCCTCGCTCGCGGGCAAATAGGCGATGACCCGCCGCGCCGCGCTGATCTTGCCGTCCCACAGCAGCAGCCGCACGCGCCCCCAGATGTCGTCGACGCTGAGCCGTCCCGCCGCGACCATCTGTTGAGCGAGCGCCCGGCAGCCCACGGGCAGCTCACTGGGAACGCTCCACATGGCGCGCGCCTCGCCGTATGCGGCATCGTCGCCGCGCGCCAGACGCGCGGCCCAGGCATAGCAGCGGATCTCGAGGTCCTGGTGCTCAAGGGGCGCGAGCTCCTGCTCGAAGGTCTGCCAGTCGGCGCGCTTGCCCAGCTCCTTGAGCCAGTCCGCGCGCAGGCGCTGCGCGAGGTAGCCGTCGGGGTTCCGGCGCAGAAATGCGCGCACCGCGTCGTCCGCGCTCGGATCGTCGAGCCGCAGCTCGGCGCGCCAATATTCGAAATAGGGCTCGAGGATGTAGCCCTTCAGATACGGCGCCTGCTTCTCGAGTCTGATGAGGCTGTCGCTGCGGTAAGCGTCGTACGCCGCGAGAAAGGCCCGCTCGTCGCCGGAGGTCTTGCCGGCGGCCGCCGCCGGGACCGCAGCGAGCAGCCCGAGGGTCAGTACGGCGAAGGCCGATGCTATAGTGCGCAAGCGCCGTAAAGTCACCCGGCAAGGATAGCACCCGCCCATGCAGATCGAGGTCCTCAAAAGCTGGCGCAAGAGCGAGCGCGAGCGCTTGATCGCAGCCCGGCTCGCGCTCGAGGCCGAAACAGTCGAGCAATACCGCCACAGCATCGACATGCATCTCGAGCGCTCGTTCCCCGGCCTTTTCAAGGCGAGCGTCGCTTTCTGCTGGCCGATCCGTAACGAGTACGATTCGCGCCACCTCGCCAAGAGGCTGCGCGAGCACGGCGCCGTGACCGCGCTGCCAGTCGTGGTCGCGCGCGGAGCGCCACTCGTGTTCCGCGAATGGCATGCGGGCGTGCAGCTTGCCGAAGGCGCGCTCGGCATCCCCTATCCGGTAGGCTCGCGCGAGATCCAGCCCGACGTAGTGCTGTTGCCGATGAACGGCTGGGACGAGGGCGGCTACCGGCTCGGCTACGGCGGGGGGTTCTTCGACCGGACCCTGGCGAGCCTGGCGAAGAAGCCGTTGACCATCGGCATCAGCTACGAACTGTCGCGCATGGCGACGATCGAGCCCCAGGGCTGGGACCTGCCGCTCGATTACGTGGTCACCGAGCGCGGCGTGTACCGCCACGATGCGCCGGGGCTGGTGTTCCTGGGCGCTCCGCCCGCCGGCACGCCGAGCGCGATGGCCTCGCCGGTATGCTACGCGGGGGAGATCGACCCGGATTATTTCGGCAAGCGCTGAGGGCAGCCGACCCCCGCCAAGGCCCAAACCGGGCCCCGAGGGGCCAATCCGATGACCTCAGCCCAGGAACAGCCGGTAGGCCGGATTCCTGGTCTCGTCGGCAAACGGGTAGCCGAGCTCGGCCAGAAAGCGCCGGAACTCGCGCATCTCGTCGGGGGGCACCTGGATGCCGACCAGCACGCGGCCGTAGTCGGCGCCCTGGTTGCGATAGTGGAACAGGCTGATGTTCCAGTCGCTGCGCAGGCTCGACAGGAATCTCATCAGCGCGCCCGGACGCTCGGGGAACTCGAAGCGGTACAGCAGCTCGTTCGCCGCGCGCGTCGCGCGCCGCTCTCCGCTCCAGGGCGCACGCCCGCCGACCATGTGGCGCAGGTGCAGCGTCGCCATCTCGTTGTCCGACAGGTCGAGCGCGGTGAGCCCGTGGCGCTCGAGGTTTCGCACGATGCGCGCGGTCTGTTCGCGCTGCTGCACCTCGACGCCGACGAAGATATGCGCCTCCTTCGACCCGGCGATGCGGTAGTTGAACTCGGTGATGCTGCGCGCACCGAGCGTGGCGCAGAACTTCTTGAAGCTGCCCGGGCGCTCCGGGATGGTGACCGCGAGGATCGCCTCGCGGTGCTCGCCGAGCTCGGCCTGCTCGGCGATGAAGCGCAGCCGGTCGAAGTTGGTGTTGGCGCCGCTGGCCACCGCCACCAGCGTGCGCCCGCGCATGGCGCCGCGTTCGACGTAGGCCTTGGCGCCTGCAATGGCGAGCGCGCCCGAGGGCTCGAGCACCACGCGCGTATCCTCGAACACGTCCTTGATCGCGGCGCAGATCTCGTCGGTATCGACCAGCACCATGTCGTCCACCAGCCGGCGGCACAGGGCGAAGGTCTCCTTGCCGACCTGTTTCACCGCGACGCCGTCGGCGAACAGGCCGACCTGCTCAAGCTTGACGCGCCGCCCCGCCTTGAGCGAGCGCGCCATGGCGTCGGCGTCGGTCGGCTCGACGCCGATGATCTTCACCCTGGGACGCAGGCGTTTGATGTAGGAGGCGATGCCCGCAATCAGGCCGCCGCCGCCCACCGGCACGAACACGGCGTGGATCGGGCGCGTGTGCTGACGCAGGATTTCCATGCCGATCGTGCCCTGGCCCGCGATGACTTCCGGGTCGTCGTACGGGTGCACGAAGCTCAGGCCGCGGCGGCGCTTGAGCTGCATCGCGCGCGCGTAGGCGTCCGAGTAGCTGTCGCCGTGCAGCACCACCTCGGCGCCGCGCGCGGCGACCGCCTCGACCTTGATGCGCGGCGTGGTCACCGGCATCACGATTACCGCGCGGCAGCCGAGCTTCTGCGCCGCCAGTGCGACGCCCTGCGCGTGGTTGCCGGCGCTGGCGGCGATTACCCCTTGCGCGAGTCTGGCCGCCGGCAGGGCCGCCATCTTGTTGTACGCGCCGCGCAGCTTGAACGAGAATACCGGCTGCAAGTCCTCGCGCTTGAGCAGCAGCCGGTTGCCGAGGCGCTTGGAAAGCCCGGGAGCGAGCTCGAGCGGCGACTCGAGCGCGACGTCGTAGACGCGCGCACGCAGAATGCGCTCAAGGTAATCGTCACGCTTCACGCTTGCGCTCCGGAAAGGGGCGAAGGTTAGCCCACCGCCCCACCCCCGGCAAGGATGAGTCTTGCACGCCCTGCTCTCGCCCGAAAGCGGACTGATCGGACTGTTCGCCGCGAGCTTCATCGCCTCGACGCTGGTGCCGCTGTCCTCGGAAGCGGTGCTGTTCGGCTATCTCAGAATCTTTCCCGATCACGCCGTTGCCGCGCTCGGCCTCGCCACGCTCGGCAACACGCTGGGCGGGATGACGACCTATCTGCTCGGGCGCCTGGTGCCGGAGCGCACGCAGGCCAGGCTCGATCCGCGCGCGCTCCACTGGCTGCGGCGCCACGGCGCCCCGGTGACCTTCTTCGCCTGGCTGCCGCTCGTCGGCGACGGGCTCGCTCTGGGCGCCGGCTGGCTGCGCTTGCCGTGGCTCGACTCCCTGCTGTTCATGGCGAGCGGAAGGCTGGCGCGTTACCTGCTCGTCGCGCAGGGCGCGATCGGATTGTGACGCCGCTTACTCGGGGTGCCGCGAGTCGCGGCGGCATTTTGCTCGCGCAACTCGCCCGCGCGTACGCGGGGCTGAAGCGGTTGCTGTGCGCGATGCGGCTGTGGCCCGTGCGGTGACCACCGCGTCCGCGCTAGACGAACCCGCTGCACCGCGCGGCACCTGCGACCGGCATGCGTGCCGCGATGAAGTTTCCGTCATCGCGCGGGCGCGCCGGGCCAACGCGCGCTAGCAGCGCGCAAGCCGCATGAGCCCTGATCGAAGAATGTCAGCCTAACAACAGCATAATGTCAGCCAGAAATCAGCTTTTGGCCTGAAACCTGACTACAGGCTGATGCGAACCCGGGTCGCGGCACGGCAATCGTGTGGCGACGAGCAAACCGCTTCGCTGCTCGAGTGCATCGCGAGTACGATATTCAGCGCCGTCAAGCCTCTCACAGAAGATGCGCAGCAGGGACTGCATGCAAGTCAAATCATCTGGCGGTTCCGGTCCCCCGAGGCCGCGTGAATTTGCGGCAGGGCTTAGCACCCGCAACACGGCTTGCAGGCGGGACAACTGTGGACGGCCTCCGCGGCAGTCGCGGATCCTTAAGTGCCGGTGTGTAGTCGAGCATCTATATAAGGTGTTAACCCACAAAAGGAGGTTCCATGGCAGAAGAAACGAAACCCACGTTCGCTAATCCCGCCCCGCTCGGCCTGGTCGGCTTCGGACTCACCACGGTGATGCTGAGTCTGGTCAACGCCGGGGTGCTGCCTCAGGGCGGCGAGCAGGTGGTCCTACCGCTGGCGTTTGCTTACGGCGGCCTCGTCCAGATGATCGCTGGCATACTCGAGTTCCGCACCGGCAACACCTTCGGCACCACGGCGTTCCTGAGTTATGGCGCGTTCTGGTGGTGGTTCGCGCTGCTCATCCTGGGGGCCGGCCACGGCGTGCTGGACCTTTCGAAGTCCGGCGGCACCGTAGGCGTGGCGCTGCTCGCATGGGGCGTGTTCACGCTGTACATGTGGATCCCGACGTTCAAGCTGTCTAAGGCGCTGTGGTGGGTGTTCCTCACACTGTGGGTCACCTTCCTCCTGCTTGGCCTCGGAGCCCTGTTGGGCGTGCACGGACTGTCGCTGCTCGGCGGCTGGCTCGGCCTGATCTGCGGCCTGCTCGCCATGTACACCAGTTTCGGGCTGGTGACCAACGCAACCTTCGGCAAGACGGTCGTGCCGCTCGGCGCACCTCGCGGCTAGAAGAGACGTGCAACGCTTCCTGCGGCTGCACGCTCGGCCGCAGGAAGCGGCTCGCAACTGCAGCAGCGCACTAGATGAACGTCACATGGCGTGGGCAGCTTACATGACCCCTGCCGGCGCGGAGGAGGCTTGCTTATGAGCGATCCAAAGAACGACCAACCGAACGAAGCCCAACTCGCGGTGCACTGGAAAGAAGAGGAGTACTACTACCCTCCGGTTAGTTTCATCGCACAGGCCAACATGACCGACGGCTCCATTCTGGAGCGGTTCGGAGAGAAGAACTTCCCGGAGTGCTTCAAGGAGTACGCCGATCTTCTGACCTGGTACAAGTACTGGGAAAAGACCCTGGACACTTCGACACCCCCGTTCTGGAAGTGGTTCGTGGGGGGCGAATTGAACGCCTGCTACAACTGTGTGGATCGGCATTTGGCGGGGAACAGGAACAAGACGGCGATTCACTTCGTCCCTGAACTCGAAAACGAGCGCATCCAGCACATCACTTACCAAGAGCTCTGGGTCCGCGTGAACGAGCTCGCTGCGCTGCTTCGCGACTTCTGCGGTTTGAAGCGCGGCGACCGGGTCACGCTGCACTTGCCCATGATCGCGGAGCTGCCCATCACGATGCTCGCATGCGCGCGTCTGGGCGTCATCCACTCGCAGGTTTTCAGCGGATTCTCGGGCCAGGCCTGCGGCGAGCGCATCGCCGATTCGGGGAGCCGCGTGCTCATCACCGCGGATTCCTACTACCGCGCCGGCACCCTGCTTGACCACAAGAAGGCCGCGGACATCGCGTTCGAAAAGGCCAAGGAAGAAAAAGCCGCACCCGAGAAAATCCTGGTCTGGCAGAGGCATCCGGGCAAGTACTCCGCCCAGACACCTCTGGTGCAAGGCCGCGATTTTGTCATCAACGATCTTCTGCCGAAGTATCGGGCCCAGCGCGTCGAGCCCGAGCGCATGCTGGCCACGGATCCTCTGTTCCTGATGTACACGAGCGGCAGCACCGGGCGCCCGAAAGCTTGCCAGCACAGCACAGGCGGCTACCTCTCCTATGTGGCCGGCACTTCCCGGATCATCCAGGACATCCACCCCACGGACGTGTACTGGTGCATGGCGGACATCGGCTGGATTACCGGCCACTCGTACATCGTGTATGGCCCGCTCGCGCTCGGCGGCTCCACCGTCATGTATGAAGGCGTGCCGAATTATCCCGATGCCGGGCGCCCATGGCGCATCGCCGAGGAGCTCGGGGTCAACATCTTCCACACCTCCCCTACCGCCATCCGCGCGCTGCGCCGCGCCGGCGCGGATGAACCCAAGAAGTACAACTACCACTTCAAGCACATGACGACCGTCGGCGAGCCCATTGAGCCGGAGGTCTGGCGCTGGTACTACAACGTCGTCGGCAAGGGGGAGGCCGCCATCGTGGATACCTGGTGGCAGACCGAGAACGGCGGCTTCCTATGTAGCACCATTCCCGCCCTCGCGCCCATGAAACCCGGCAGTGCCGGACGCGGCGTGCCCGGCATCTACCCCATCATTTACGATGACGACGGCAAGGAGATTCCGGCCGGAGCAGGCAAGGCCGGCAACATCTGCATCCGCAATCCCTGGCCCGGCCTCATGCAGAGCATCTGGGGTGACCCCGATCGGATGACGAAGGTCTACTTCGAGCGCTACTGCAAGAACAAGAACAGCAAGGACTGGCACGACTGGCCGTACTTCGCCGGAGACGGCGCAGTGCATGCGGCGGACGGCTATTTCCGCATCCTCGGCCGCATCGACGACGTGATCAATGTCGCCGGCCACCGTCTCGGAACCAAAGAGATCGAGTCAGCAGCATTGACCGTGCCCGAGGTCGCGGAAGCCGCGGTCATTGCGGCCCCCGATGAGATCAAGGGCCGCGTCCCCGAAGTGTACGTGTCGCTCAAGCCGGGCGTGACGGGCGACGAGGCATTGGCGCAGCGCATTTCCAAGGCCATCGAGACCGAGATCAGCCCGATCGCGCGCCCGCGCAGGGTGTGGATCGTCCCGGACATGCCCAAGACGCGCTCCGGCAAGATCATGCGCCGCGTGCTGGCAGCGCTCTCGGCGGGCAAGGACACGGGCGACATCACCACGCTGGCCAACCCGGACGTGGTGGACAAGATCCGGGAGCAGGTTTCGCGCAGCTGACCCGCCCGGGCGCGGGCGATGGCGGCGACGGCGCTGCACGCCGTCGCCGGCCACGCCGCGTGCCGCTATTGGAACCGGACCAGATCCGGATCGCTCTCCGGCTGTTCCGGCAGGCCGGTAATGTCGGGCAGCTCGTGCAGCCGCGGCAGGCCGACTTTCATCTCGATCGCGCCATGCACGCCCTTCCACACCAGGGCCGGCGTGCCGTTGGCGCCCAATTTCTGCATCAGCTCGTTGTTGTCCCGCAGTTGCTTCAGCGTGCCGGCCGCCGGCTTGGCCAGCGCCTGGATTCCGCCCTCATGGCGCTGCGCATCGTATTGTTCCTCGTTCCTGCGCAAGGCGGCGCGGCGATCTTTCGCCTCCATGATGGCCGCCGCCTTGCCGGGTGAGCTCGGCATCAGATAGGCAACCGGAACCCAACGCACCTGCAGGCCGGCTTTCTCGTACGGCTGCAAGGCGATCCACGCCAGATGGCAGAACGGGCAGTTCGGGTCGAACAGCGCGTAAACGACGGACTTCGGCGCGTGCAGCGCGCCTTCCGCGATATAGCCCGAGTGCCCGAGCTCGGCGAACAGCGCCGCGCGATCCGGCTGCGGAATGTACTTGCCGGCGTACTGCTCGGTCAGGTTGTTGCCCGCTTCGTCGATCAATTCTCCGGCCAGCAGCGTCTTGCCGTCCGGCGTCGAAAAGACCATCGTGTAGCGCCCGCCGCGCGCGAGCACCCAGCCTTTGAGCTGCGAGACCGCCTGGAACGTCGTGACGATCTTGGCGCCGGACTGGACCGCCCTCTGAATCTGCTGCGGAACCTGCTGCGCGCCGGCGCCCCAGCCAGCCGCGGTGAACGACGCGAAGGCGAGCGCAGCCAGCGTTTGGGCACGTGACATTCGTTGTTCTCCTGTTGCAATGCTCTGGTCTGCGCCGGGGCTGCCCCGGCTACGGATACTGGAAGAAGCCGCGCTTGGTCTTGCGCCCGAGGTAGCCGGCCTCGACCATCTCCACCAGCAGCGGCGCCGGCCGGTACTTCGGATCCTTGAACCCTTCGAACAGCACCTGCATCACCGCCAGCTCGACATCCAGCCCGATCAGGTCGCACAGCGCGAGCGGCCCGAGCGGATGATTGGCGCCGAGCTTCATCGCCTCGTCGATCTGCTCGGCGCTGGCGAGCCCCTCGGCGAGCGCGAACACCGCCTCGTTGATCATCGGGCAAAGCATGCGATTGACCACGAACCCGGGACTGTTCCTCACCTGCACCGGCGACTTGCCGATCTTCCTGACCAGCGCCTCGACCGCCGCATACGCCTGCGGCGAGGTCTGCAGCCCGCGAATGAGCTCGACCAGCGCCATGACCGGCACCGGGTTGAAGAAGTGCATGCCGATCACCCGCTCGGGGTGCCGGGTGGCGGCGGCCAGACGCGTGATCGAGATCGACGAGGTATTCGAGGCAATGACCGCCTGCGGCGCCGCCAGCTCATCGAGCTGCCGGAAGATCTTCAGCTTGAGCTCGAGGTTCTCGGTCGCCGCCTCGAGTACCAGCTCGCAGTCCTTGAGTGCGGCGAGGTCGGTCGCGGTGCGGATGCGCGCGAGCGCCTGCGCCTTCTGCGCGGCGCTCATCTTGTCCTTCTTCACCAGCCGCTCCAGGCTGCCCGAGATCGCGGCGCTCGCGCGCTCGAGCTGCGCCTGCGCCACGTCGGTCATGACCACCTCGAAGCCGGCCACCGCGAACGCCTGGCTGATGCCGTTGCCCATGGTGCCAGCGCCCACGACGCCGATTTTGCTGAAGTCCATGCGTTTGCCCTTTCCCGAGTTCGGCTCAGGCCGCCTGCAGCTTGGCGACGCTCACCGCCAGCCACTTGAGGCCCTGCCTGCCGAAATTGACCTGCACGCGTGCATCATTGCCCTGCCCCTCGGCATCGACGATCACGCCGGCGCCGAACTTCGGGTGCAGCACGTTCTGCCCGACGCGAAAGCCGCCCGCGCCCGAAGCCGTGCCGCGCCCGAAGACGCTCGCGCGCGGCGCGGCGCGGCGCGCGCCGCCGCCCCAAGCCGGCGCGGCGTATCCGGCGCCCGCCGGTGCGTGCCGCAGCTCGCGCAAGCGCGGCGTGAGCCACTTGAGCAGCGCTGCCGGGATTTCCTCCAGAAAGCGCGACGCCAGGTTGTAGCGCGTCTGGCCGTGCAGCATGCGCGTCTGCGCGAACGAAAGGTAAAGCCGCTGGCGCGCGCGCGTGATCGCGACGTACATCAGGCGCCGTTCCTCCTCCAGGCCGTTGCGCTCGGCCACGCTTTGCTCGTGCGGGAACAGTCCCTCCTCGAGCCCGCTGATAAACACCGCCCCGAACTCGAGTCCCTTGGCCGAGTGCACCGTCATCATCTGCAGCGCGTCCTGCCCCTCGCCCGCCTGGTGCTCGCCCGCCTCGAGCGCCGCGTGCGCGAGGAACCCGCTCAACGGATCGACCGGTACCGGCTCCGCGCCGCCCTCGCCGGTCTCCAGGCCGGTGTCGTGCTGCTCCGCGTCGAACGCCGCGGCCGCGTTCACCAGCTCGGCCAGGTTGTCGACGCGGTCCGCACCCTCACGCTCGCCCCTGTAATGCTCGATCAGGCCGCTGCGCGCCACCACGTGCTCGACAGCTTCCGCGAGCGAAAGCTTGGCGGTCTCGGCGCGCAGGCTCTCGATCAGCATGCGAAAGGCCGTGAGCGACTGCCCCGCGCGCCCGGCGAGCGCATCGAGCGCTCCCCACAGGCTGCCAGCGCGCGCCCTGGCCGCGTCCTGCAACTGCTCGAGGGTGCGCGCGCCGATGCCGCGCGGCGGGAAGTTGGCCACGCGCAGGAACGCGTTGTCGTCGGCGGCCGAAGCCACCAGGCGCAGGTAGGCGAGCGCGTGCTTCACCTCGGCGCGCTCGAAGAAGCGCAGCCCGCCGTACACGCGGTACGCGATGCCGGCGCTGAACAGCGCGTGTTCGAGCACGCGCGACTGCGCGTTGGAGCGGTACAGCACCGCGGTCTCCGACAGCTTCGCGCCTTCGCGCCGCAGCGCCTGGACCTGCTCCACGATCCAGCGAGCCTCCTCGGTGTCCGACTCGCCCTGGAACACGCGCAGCGGATCGCCGCGCCCGTCCGCGGTCCACAGATTCTTCCCCAAGCGGTTGCGGTTGTTGGCGATGAGCGCGTTGGCGGCATCCAGGATGTTGCCCTGCGAGCGGTAGTTCTGCTCCAGGCGCACCACCTTCTCGACGCGGAACTCGCGCTCGAAGTCGGCCATGTTGCCCACGTTGGCGCCGCGGAAGGCGTAGATCGACTGGTCGTCGTCGCCGACCGCGAACACCGCCGCCGCTGCAGCGGCGAGCAGCTTCAGCCAGCGGTACTGCAGCCGGTTGGTGTCCTGGAACTCGTCCACCAGGATGTGACGGAAGCGACCGGCGTAGTGCGCGCGCAGGATCTCGTTGCGCGCCAGCAGCTCGTGGCTCCTGAGCAGCAGCTCGGCGAAGTCGACCACCCCGTCCCTCTGGCACTGCTCGTCGTAGGCGGCGTACAGGTCCGCGCAGCGGCGCGTCATCTCGTCGGCGAGCGGCACATCGCGCGCGCGCAGCCCCTGCTCCTTCTGCGCGTTGATGAAGTACTGCACCTCGCGCGGCGCGAAGCGGTCCTCGTCCACGTTGAGCGACTTGAGCAGCCGCTTCAGCGCGGCCAGCTGGTCCTGCGAATCGAGGATCTGGAAGGTCTGCGGCAGCCCGGCCTCGCGATGATGCGCGCGCAGCATCCGGTTGGCCAGGCCGTGAAAGGTGCCGATCCACATGCCGCGCGGGTTGAGCGGCAGCATCGCTGTCAGGCGCGTGTACATCTCGCGCGCCGCCTTGTTGGTGAAGGTGACGGCGAGCACCCCGGAGGGCGTGACGCGTGCGGACTTGATCAGCCACGCGATGCGCGTGGTGAGCACGCGCGTCTTGCCGCTGCCGGCGCCGGCCAGGATCAGCGCGTGCTGGTCCGGCAGCGTGACGGCGGCAAGCTGTTCGGGATTGAGATGTTCGAGATGCAGCGACAAAACGGGGGAGGCGCGCAGTGCACGCGCATTATAAGCTGCGCGCCGCGTTCCGGACTCGCCGCGCACTACTTCGCGACGCCCGCGGGACCGCGCCGAGATCGCCGCGCAGGCACGGCGGGCGCGACAAGGTGATGCGGCTATAATTCGCGGTCCCCCGCCAACTGCGTCGTACCCGCAAGCCGGCATGCAAGAACGCTACGATCCGCAAAGCGTCGAGCGCGAGGCCCAAGCCTTCTGGGAAAGCCGCGGCTCGTTCCGCGTCGTCGAGGAGCCCGCCAAGCCCAAGTTCTACTGCCTGTCCATGTTCCCCTATCCGTCGGGGAAGCTGCACATGGGACACGTCAGGAACTATACCATCGGCGACGTGCTCACCCGCACCTACCGCATGCGCGGCTACAACGTGCTGCAGCCGATGGGCTGGGACGCGTTCGGGCTGCCCGCCGAGAACGCCGCGATGGCGAACAAGGTCCCCCCCGCGAAGTGGACCTACGACAACATCGCGTACATGAAGAAGCAGCTGAAGAGCCTCGGATTCGCCCTCGACTGGCAGCGCGAGCTCGCCACCTGCCGGCCGGAGTACTACAAGTGGAACCAGTGGCTGTTCACGCGCCTGTTCAAGAAGGGGCTCGCCTACAAGAAGACCGGGGTGGTGAACTGGGACCCGGTCGACCAGACCGTGCTCGCCAACGAGCAGGTGATCGACGGGCGCGGCTGGCGCACCGGCGCGCTGGTCGAGAAGCGCGAGATCCCGATGTACTTCCTGCGCATCACTGCCTACGCCGAGGAGCTGCTCGCGGCGCTCGACGGCCTGCCAGGCTGGCCGGAGCAGGTCAAGCGGATGCAGAAGAACTGGATCGGCCGCTCCGAGGGCGTGCGCCTCGCCTTTCCCTACCGGCTCGACGGCGCGCAGCGGCTGCTGTGGGTGTTCACCACGCGCGCCGACACGCTGATGGGCGCGACCTTCTGCGCAGTGGCCGCCGAGCACCCGATCGCCACGCACGCGGCGCGGGGCAATCCGGCGCTCACTGCGTTCGTCGAGGAGTGCAAGCGCGGCGCGGTAATGGAGGCCGACCTCGCCCAGCTCGAGAAGAAGGGCATGGCGACGGGCCTCACCTGCACGCATCCGCTCTCCGGTGAGCAGGTCCCGGTGTGGGTGGCGAACTACGTGCTGATGGGCTACGGCGAGGGCGCGGTGATGGCGGTGCCCGCGCACGACGAGCGCGACTACGCCTTCGCGCTCAAGTACGGTCTGCCGATCAAGCCGGTGATCCGCCACCCGCTCGGCGACGGGGTCCCCGAACCCTGGAAGGCGGAATACGCCTCCTACGGCACCTGCATCCACTCGGGCAAGTACGACGGCCTGGACTTCAAGGCGGCGGTCGACGCGATCGCGGCCGACCTCTCGGCCAGGGGCCTGGGCGGCAAGCAGGTGCAGTGGCGGCTGCGCGACTGGGGCATCTCGCGCCAGCGCTACTGGGGCTGCCCGATCCCGATCGTGCACTGCGCCGCGTGCGGCGACGTGCCGGTGCCGGATGACCAGATTCCGGTCGTGCTGCCCGAGCACCTGGTACCCGATGGCACGGGCAACCCGCTCGCCAAGCTGCCCGGCTTTCTCGACACCGCCTGCCCGAGCTGCGGCAAGCCCGCCCGGCGCGAGACCGACACCATGGACACCTTCGTCGATTCGTCCTGGTACTTCGCGCGCTACGCCTGTCCGGACAACGACCGCGCGATGCTCGACGCGCGCGCCGCATACTGGATGCCGGTCGACCAGTACATCGGCGGCATCGAGCACGCGATCCTGCACCTGCTGTACTCGCGCTTCTTCCAGCGCGTGATGCGCGACGAGGGCCTGCTCGAGGTGTCCGAGCCGTTCACCAACCTGCTCACGCAGGGCATGGTGCTCGCCGAGACCTACTACCGGGACACGCCCGAAGGTCGGCGCGAGTGGGTGCATCCCGCGGAGGTCGAGGTGACGCGCGATCCGAAGGGCAAGATCGTCGCTGCCACGCGCCACGCCGACGGCGCCGCGGTGGCGTTCGCCGGCATCGGCACCATGTCGAAGTCGAAGAACAACGGCGTCGACCCGCAGGCGCTGATCGACAAGTACGGCGCCGACACCGCGCGCTTCTACATCATCTTCGCCTCGCCGCCGACCAACACGCTCGAGTGGTCCGACGAGAGCGTCGAGGGCTCGTTCCGCTTCCTCAAGCGCCTGTGGAGCTACGCGCTCGGCTTCGGCAAGGCGCGCGGCGCGCACCCGGACGCGCCGGCGCTCGACGCCGCGGCCACGCAGGCGCGCCACGAGATCCATACGCTGCTCAAGCAGGCAAACTACGACCTCGCCAAGTACCAGTTCAACACCGTCGCCTCGGCCTGCATGAAGATTCTGAACGCGCTCGAGCGGCTGCCGGACGCGGGCGACGGCGTCGCCGAGGAGGGTCTCGCGATCCTGCTGCGCGTGCTGGCGCCGATCACGCCGCACCTGTGCCACCACCTGTGGCGCAGTCTGGGCTTCGGCGAGGACGTGTTGGCCGCCGCGTGGCCCGAGCCCGACCCGGCGGCGCTCGAGCAGGACGAGGTCGAGCTCGTGGTGCAGGTGAACGGCAAGCTGCGCGGCTCGATCCGCGTGCCGAAGGCTGCCGACAAGCCGACCATCGAGGGGCTGGCGCTCGCCAGCCCGAACGTGCAGCGCTCGATCGCCGGGCAGGCGGTGAAAAAGGTGGTGGTGGTGCCCGGGCGGCTGATCAACGTGGTGGTCTGATGCGCGCCGCGCTCGCCTCGGTCCTGGCCCTCCTGCTCGCCGCCTGCGGCTTCCAGCTGCGCGGCATCGCCGAGCTTCCGTTTCAGACCATCTACGTGCCCGGCGCCACCGGCGGCATCGCGCTCGAGGTCAAGCGCGAGATCGAGGCCGGCTCGCACACGCGCGTGGTCGACAATCCGCAGCATGCGCAGGCGCTGCTGCAGTTCACTCAGGAAACGCAGGGCAGCCAGATCCTGGCGCTCGACGTGAACGGCCGGGTGCGCGAGCTGCGGCTGCTGTACACGGTGAGCTTCCGTGTCACGGATCCGAAGGGCAGGGACTTCGTGCCACCGACCACGGTGCAGCTCAGCCGCGACGTCACCTACAACGACGCCGACATCCTCGCCAAGCAGGCCGAGCAGGTCCTGCTGTACCGCAACATGCAGACCGACATGGTGCAGCAGATCATGCGGCGGCTCGCGGCGTCGAAGCCGCCCAAGTAAGCACCACTGCGCATGGCGCGCGGCCCGTACGCGCGCCATGCGCCACTTTCGGAAGAGGTGTATCGGGTCATGCAAGTGCGCGCGGAGCAGCTCGAGGCGCAGCTCGCCAAATCGCTCGCGCCGCTGTACGTGATCCACGGCGACGAGCCGCTGCTCGCGCTCGAGGCCGCCGACGCGGTGCGCTCCGCCGCGCGCAAGCGCGGCTTCGTCGAGCGCGAGGTGTTCGTCGCCGAGCGCCACTTCGACTGGAGCGAGCTGGCGCACGCCGGCGCGAGCCGCTCGCTGTTCGGCGGCAGCAAGCTGATCGAGCTGCGCCTGCCAGGCGGCAAGCCGGGGACCGCCGGCGCCGCCGCACTGCAGGCCTACTGCGCGCGGCTCGGCTCCGACGCGCTCACCCTGGTCACCCTGCCGCGGCTCGACCGTGCCGGCCAGGGGTCGGGGTGGTTCGGTGCACTCTCCGCGGCGGGCGTCGTGATCAACGTGTTCCCGATCGAGCGCACGCGCCTGGGGCAATGGATCGGCGAGCGGCTCGGGCGCCAGGGCCAGCGCGCGAGCCGCGAGGTACTCGAATGCCTTGCCGACCGCGTCGAGGGCAACCTGCTGGCGGCGCACCAAGAGGTGCAGAAGCTCGGCCTGCTGCTGCCCGAGGGCGAGATCGCGCTCGCGCAGGCGTGGGAGGCGGTGGCCAACGTCGCGCGCTACGACGTCTACGCCGGCGGCGCGGCGCTGCTCGGCGGCGACTTGGCGCGCTACGTGCGCGTGATCGAGGGCCTGCGCGGCGAGGGCGAGACGCCGAGCTACGTGCTGTGGGTGCTGGCCGAGGACCTGCGCGCGCTCGAGCGCGTCCAGGCGGGGCTGGCGCAGTCGCGCCCGCTCGAGCAGCTGCTGCGCGAGAACCGTGTATGGGGCCCGCGCCAGCAGCTGATGAAGGCAGCGCTCAAGCGCTTTCCGCGCGCGGCGCTCGGCGCCGCACTGCGGCGCGCCGCGCTGATCGACCGCATGATCAAGGGCGTAGCGCGCGGCGAGCCCTGGGATGAGTTCGTGAAGCTTGGGTTAAGATTGTTGAATGGAAGCCAAGGTTGACGTCAAGGCGTACGTGCACGCGCTGGGCCGCGCGGCGCGCGACGCGGCGCGCGTGCTCGCGCGCGCCGACACCGGGACCAAGAACCGGGCATTGCACGCCATGGCCGCCGAGTTGCGGGCGCGCGCCGCGGCGCTGCTCGCGGCGAACCGCACCGACGTCGAGCAGGCCAGCAAGGACGGCCGCGATGCGGCCTTCGTTGACCGGCTGACCCTCGCTCCCGCGTCGCTCGAGGCGATGGCCGAGGGCCTGGAGAGCATCGCCGCGCTGCCCGATCCGGTCGGGCACATCACCGACGTCGTCAAGCGCCCCAGCGGCATCGAGGTCGGGCGCATGCGCGTGCCGCTGGGCGTGATCGGCATCATCTACGAGTCGCGCCCCAACGTGACCGCCGACGCGGCCGGGCTGTGCGTCAAGGCCGGCAACGCCTGCATCCTGCGCGGGGGCTCGGAGGCGCTGCACTCCAACCAAGCGATCGCGGCTTGCGTGCGCGCCGGCCTCGAGGCGGCCGGGCTGCCGGCGGCCGCAGTGCAGCTGGTCGAGCTCACCGACCGCGCCGCCGTGGGCGAGCTGGTCGCGATGCCCGAGTTCGTGGACATCATCGTACCGCGCGGCGGCAAGGAGCTGATCGCGCGCCTGGCGCGCGAGTCGCGCATCCCGATGATCAAGCACCTGGACGGCGTGTGCCACGTCTACATCGACGATCGCGCCGACCCCAACATGGCAGTGCGCATCGCCGACAACGCCAAGACCCAGCGCTACGGCACCTGCAACACGATGGAGACGCTGCTGGTGGCCGAGGCGATCGCACCGCAGGTACTGCCGCCGATCGCCGCGATCTACCGCGCCAAGGGCGTCCAGATGCGCGGCGACGAGGCCACCCGCCGCATCGTGCCCGGGGCCGGAGCCGCGAGCGAGGAGGACTGGTACGCCGAATACCTGGCGCCGGTGATCGCGGTGCGCGTGGTGAAGGGCCTGGACGAGGCGATGGAGCACATCGCGAAGTACGGCTCGCAGCATACCGATGCCATCGTTACCGAGGACCGCGGGCGCGCAGAGCGCTTCCTGCGCGAGGTCGATTCCAGCTCGGTGATGGTGAACGCCTCGACGCGCTTCGCCGATGGCTACGAATACGGGCTGGGGGCCGAGATCGGCATCTCCACCGACAAGCTGCACGCGCGCGGCCCGGTGGGCCTCGAAGGCCTCACCTCGCAGAAGTTCGTGGTGCTCGGCCACGGAGAAGTGCGCAGCTGATGGCCGGTGCGGCGATCGGCGTCCTCGGCGGCACGTTCGACCCGGTTCACAACGCTCACCTCGCGATCGCGCAACACGCGCTCGAGGCGCTGCGGCTCGCGCGGGTGATCTGGCTGCCCACCGGCACGCCGCCGTACCGCCGCGCGCCGGTCGCGAGCGCCGCCGACCGCGTAGCGATGCTGCGGCGCGCGCTCGCGGGCGAGCCGCGCTATGCGCTCGACGAGCGCGAGCTCGCTCCCGGGGCCTCGGGCTACAGCGTCGACACGCTCGTGGCCATGCGCCGCGACCTGGGCGAAGGGCTGCCGCTGGTGCTGCTGATCGGCAGCGACCAATTCGCCAAGCTCGACACCTGGCACGGCTGGCGCGAGCTGTTTGCGCTGTGCCATCTGGCGGTGTTCGTGCGCCCCGACTGGGGTCTGGGCGCCAACCGCGCCGCGCGCGAGGCGCTCGCAGCACGCCGCGACGCGGCCGAGGGGCGCTGGCGCGAGCGCCCATGCGGGGCGATCGTGGTAGTCGAGATGGCGCCGCTCGCGCTCGCCGGCACCGAGATCCGCGCCCGCATCGCGCGCGGCGAGGATGCCTCGGATTTGCTCCCGCATGCCGTGCTCGACTATATTGAATCGCATCGTCTGTACCGCGATTAGAGCCCCCACAGGAGGAACCCCGCTCTTGGACATCCGCAGCAAGCAGCGCGCAGTAGTGCACGCCCTGGAGGACATCAAGGGGCACGATATCGTGGTCTTCAACGTGGCGGCGCTGTCGCCGATCTTCGAGCGGGTGGTGATTGCGAGCGGCGATTCGAGCCGCCAGCTGAGGGCGCTCGCCGACCACGTGCAGGAGAAGCTCAAGGCGCTGGGCGCCAAGGTGTACGGCGTCGAGGGCGAGGCGGGCGCCGAATGGGTGCTGGTAGACCTCGGCGACATCGTGGTGCACATCATGCATCCGGCGGTGCGCGGCCACTACAACCTGGAGGAGATCTGGGGCGGCAAGGAAGTGAAGCTCAAGTCCTCCGTGCCCGCGCCCACCGCGCGTCCCCGGCGCGGCTCCGGCGCGCGCTCCGCGCGCGCGCGCCACCCCTGAACAAGTTCGTTGTCGTCGCGGTCACCGGCAGGCAGCCCGCCTGGGCGCGCACGGCCTGCTCGGAATACCTGGCACGCCTGCCGCACGCCTTCGAAACGCATGTGGTGGCGCTCAAGGCCGAGCCGCGCTCCGGCGCGAAACCGCTCGCGCGGCTGCTCGAGGCCGAGGCCGGCCGCATCCGCGGCGCCTTGCCGCGCGGCGCGCGCCTGGTGGCGCTCGACGAGCGTGGCCGCGACCTGACCAGCGCCCAGTTCGCCACCAGGGTCCGGGCGTGGGCCGCCGAGCGTGCGCCGACCGCCTTCGTCATCGGCGGCCCGGACGGGCTGGACGCAAGACTGAAGGACGAAGCGGAGCTTCTGCTGCGGATGTCCGCGTTCACGCTGCCCCACGCGCTCGCCCAGGTGCTGCTGTGCGAGCAGCTGTACCGCGCCGCCAGCCTGCTCGCCGGCCACCCCTACCACCGCGAGTAGGCGGGCGTCGCTCTGCTACACTTGGTTGTCTCCTGCGGGCGGGACCAACAACAATCCATTCCCCGCCCTCTCGCCGCGACGACCATGAGCCTCGACCGCAGCCTGTATCTCGCTTCCCGCAGCCCGCGCCGGCGCGAGCTGCTGGCGCAGATCGGCGTGCGCTTTCACCTGCTGCTGTTCCGCTCACGGGTCGAGGGCGAGGTGGAGGTGAGCGAGGACGTGCTGCCCGGCGAGGAGGCGCGCGCCTACGTGGAGCGCCTGGCACGCACCAAGGCCGAGGCCGGATGGAAGCGCATGCTGCAGCGGAACCTGCTGCGTTCGCCGGTGCTCGCGGCCGATACCGCAGTGGTAGTCGACGAGCGCATTCTCGGCAAGCCCGCCGAGCGCAGCGAAGCGGCCGCCATGCTTGCGGCGCTGTCGGGCCGCCGCCACGAGGTGCTCACCGCGGTGGCGCTGAAGAACGAGGACTGGCTCGAGGTGGCGCTCTCGGTGACCGAGGTGCAGTTCCGCGCCCTGCAGCCGGAGGAGATCCAGCAGTACCTCGTCACCGGCGAAGCCGACGACAAGGCGGGCGCCTACGCGATCCAGGGGCGCGCGGCCCAGTTCATCGCCGAGATCCGGGGCAGCTACTCGGGCGTGGCAGGACTGCCGCTGTACGAGACGGCGCAGCTGATCGAGAAGCTCGGCGCGCAGCGTGAGCGCCGGGCGCCGTACTGAAGACGCCAGACTCCGCCGTCGCCCGCCCGCATGAGCGACGAGATCCTCATCAACGTGACGCCGCAGGAGACGCGCGTCGCGGTCGTGCAGGCCGGCACCGTGCAGGAGCTGTTGGTCGAGCGCGCCGCGAGCCGCGGGCTGGTGGGCAACGTCTACATGGGGCGCGTGGCGCGCGTGCTGCCCGGCATGCAGTCCGCGTTCGTCGAGATCGGCCTGGAGCGCGGGGCCTTTCTGCACGTCGCCGACATCTGGGAGCACCGCCGGCCCAACGGCGAGCCGGACAAGCCGATCGAGAAGATCCTCGCCGAGGGCCAGCCGCTGCTGGTGCAGGTGGCGAAGGACCCGATCGGCACCAAGGGCGCGCGCCTGTCGACGCAGATCTCGATCGCCGGCCGGCTGCTGGTGTACCTGCCGCACGATCCGCACATCGGCATCTCGCAGCGCATCGGCGACGAAAGCGGCCGCCAGGCGCTGCGCGACAAGCTCCGGGAACTGCTGCCCGCCGACGAGAAGGGCGGTTTCATCGTGCGCACCATCGCCGAGGGCGCGGAGGCCGATGAGCTCGCCGCCGACGTCGCATACCTGCGCCACCGCTGGCGCGATATCCACGAGCGCTCGCTCGGCGCGCGGCCGCCACAGCTGCTGTACCAGGACCTGTCGCTCGCGCAGCGCGTGCTGCGCGACATGGTCTCGCAGGACACCGAGCAGGTGCTGGTCGATTCGCGCGAGAACTTCCAGAAGCTGGTCGCCTTCGCCGAGGCCTACACGCCGCAGGTACGCGCCAAGCTCGCGCACTACACGGGCGAGCGGCCGATCTTCGATCTGTACAACGTCGAGCCCGAGATCGAGAAGGCGCTCTCGCGCCGCGTCGACCTGAAATCCGGCGGCACCCTGATCATCGACCAGACCGAGGCCATGACCACCGTCGACGTCAACACCGGCGGCTTCGTCGGCCAGCGCAGCTTCGACGACACCGTATTCAAGAACAATCTGGAGGCGGCACACGCGATCGCGCGCCAGCTGCGCCTGAGGAACCTCGGCGGCATCATCATCATCGACTTCATCGACATGGAAAGCGAAGAGCACCGCGCCGCCGTGCTCGAGGAGCTGAGAAAGGCGCTGGCGCGCGACCGCATGCGCATCACGCTGAACGGCTTCAGCCCGCTCGGCCTGGTCGAGATGACGCGCAAGAGGACGCGCGAATCGCTGGCGCACGTGCTGTGCGAGCCCTGCCCCACCTGCGGTGGGCGCGGCGAGGTGAAGACCGCGCGCACGGTGTGCTACGAGATCCTGCGCGAAATCCTGCGCGAAGCGCGCGCCTTCCACGCCAAGGAGTACAAGGTGCTCGCCTCGCAGCCGGTGATCGACCTGTTCCAGGAGGAGGAGTCCCCGGCGCTGGCGATGCTCTCGGACTTCATCGGCAAACCGATCTCGATGCAGGTGGAGGCGAGCTATACCCAAGAGCAGTACGACATCGTGCTGATGTAGAGGAGGACTGGAACAAATGAGCGACACCCAGCTTTGCTTCACCGGCGCGCGCAAGCTCGCGCAGATGATCCGCGGGCGCAAGGTTTCGGCCACCGAGGTGATGCGCGCGTTCATCGCCCAGGTCGAGCGCCTGAACCCCAAGCTCAATGCCATGGTCACCTTCCTGCCCGAGCAGGCGCTCAAACAGGCGAAGGCGCTGGACCGCAGGAAGGCCCCCGCCGCCGGCGCGCTGGCCGGATTGCCGATCGCCTACAAGGACATGGTGCCGACCAAGGGGATTCGCACCACCTTCGGCTCGCCGATCTACGCCGATCACGTTCCGTCCGAGGACCACGCGCTGGTCGAGCGGCTGTCCGCGGCCGGTGCGATCACCCTCGGCAAGACCAATACGCCGGAGTTCGCCGCCGGCTCGCAGACCTTCAACAAGGTGTTCGGCGCCACGCCCAATCCCTACGACAGCGCGATGACCTGCGGCGGCTCCTCGGGCGGTGCCGCGGTGGCGGTGGCCTGCGGCATGCTGCCCTTCGCCGACGGCTCGGACCTCGGCGCGTCGCTCAGGAACCCGGGCAACTTCTGCAACGTGGTCGGCTTCCGCCCAACGCCCGGGCGCGTCCCCTCCTGGCCGACGGTGGACGCCTGGGCGTCGCTGTCGGTGATCGGCCCGCTCGCGCGTACGGTCGAGGATGCCGCATTCCTGCTGTCCGCGATGTCCGGCCCGGACGGCCGCTCGCCGATCACCCTCGACGAGCCGGGCAAGGCGCTCGCGCGGCCGCTCGCGCGCGATTTCCGCAAGGTGCGCGTTGCCTGGAGCCGCGACCTCGGCGGCCTGCCGGTGGATACGCGCGTCACCCGGGTGCTCGAAGCGCAGAGGAAGGTATTCGAGTCGCTCGGCTGCATCGTCGAGGAATCCGAGCCCGATCTGTCGGACGCCGACGAGGCCTTCCACGTGCTGCGCGCGCTCGGCTTCGTGCAGAAGTACGGCGAGTTGCTCAAGACCGAGCGCGCCCGGATCAAGGACACGGTCGTCTGGAACATCGAGGAGGGCCTCAAGCTCGACGGCCCGAGGATCGCGCGCGCGCTGAACCTGCGCACGAAGGTCTATCACGCCATGCGCAGATTCCTCGAGCGCTACGAGTTCCTGCTGCTGCCGGTGAACCAGGTGCCCCCGTTCCCGGTCACGCAGCCCTACGTCACCGAGATCAACGGCGTGAAGCTGCCGAGCTACATCGACTGGATGAAGACCTGCTACTACGTCACGGTGACCAGCCACCCGGCGATCTCGGTGCCCGCCGGATTCACCGCCCAGGGCCTGCCGGTGGGGCTACAGATCGTGGGGCGCTACCGCGACGACTTCGGCGTGCTGCAGCTCGCGCATGCCTTCGAGCGCGAAACGCAGCTCTACAAGCGCCGCCCGGCGATCGCGGGGTAGAAGACCATCAAGGAGGAATGCGGGGGTCGGGCGCTTCTCACCCCCGCCTCACTTCGACTTCGGTATGCGGCCTAGCAGGTAAAACTCGTCGTTCGGCCGCATATCGGTGAGGTTCGCCATGCGGTTCGACAGCGCGAAGAACGCCGCGATCGCGCCAATGTCCCAGGCGTCCTCCTCGGTGAACCCGTGCGCGCGCAGGCGCGCGAAGTCCTCCTCGCCGATCGCCTGCGCATCGAGCGCCACCTTGATCGCGAAATCGAGCATCGCGCGCTGGCGCGGGGTGATGTCCGCCTTGCGGTAGTTGATCGCCACCTGGTCGGCGACCAGCGGGTCCCTGGCGCGCACGCGCAGGATAGCGCCGTGCGCGACCACGCAGTACTGGCAGCTGTTCGCGCCCGAGGTCGCGACCACGATCATCTCGCGCTCGGCCTTGCTCAGGCCGCTTTCCTTCTCCATCAGCGCGTCGTGGTAGGCGAAGAAGGCGCGGAACTCATCCGGCCGGTGGGCGAGCGCGAGAAAGACGTTCGGCACGAAGCCGGATTTCTCCTGCACCGCGAGGATGCGGCCGCGGATGTCCTCGGGCAGCGATTCCAGCGCCGGAACGGGGTAGCGGCTGATCGGTTTGGCGGTCATGCGTCAGTCGGCTGGCGGATCAGTTGGCGCGCCCGGCGGGAGTCGAACCCACGACCTTCGGCTTCGGAGCAGCGGTGGATCATTGCGCCCATGTCCTACCAAACACACCGGGCTTGGTATTTCAAAGACTTAGTGGATCGTAGACTACTCCGGTCTCCGCTGCAACCTGCCTTCTTTCGACGTGTCCTGGTCACTCCCTAGTCACTCGTTTTTGCAGGAGATGAGCCATGCCGCGGCTGAAATTACGGCAAGACATCGTGCGCACCCTACCGTACCGCGGACCGGGGGGAACAGGTCAAGGTGTGTACTGGAACGAGGCGCTGGAATCGTTCGGCGTGCGGGTACACCCCAGCGGCCGGCGTGTGCACGTGTGCGCGTACCGCGTGAACCAGCGCAAGCGTCTCGCCACCCTCGGCCGAGCCGATGCGCTCAGCCTCGATCAGGCCCGGAAGAAGGCGATGACCTATCTCGCCAAGGCGGCGAACCAGGAGGACCCGCAGAGTGACATCGACGCGCATCGGCAACTGAAGACGATCGATCAACTCTGTGAAGCCTACATCGAGGGTCATGCGAAGAAGAAAAAGAAAACCTGGGAGGCCGACCAGTCCAGTCTGAAGCGCTATGTCCTCTCGAAGCTCTCGGGACGTTTGGCGGTGAGCCTCGTCACTGCGGACATCGAGGCCATTCACTCCGAGTTCGGCGTTGCGCATCCCTACGGGGCGAATAACCTCTTGAAAGTCATCCGCAAGATGTTCAACTGGGGCAAGGTCGCAGGTCTCGTGCCGAGGGATCATTCCAACCTCGTCGCCGGCATTGTTCGATTCCCGGAGCGCTCGCGCAAGCGATTCATCACGACGGTGGAGATGCCGCGCTTTCTACAGGCTCTCGAACAGGAGGAGAACGACTATGCTCGGCACGGCATCTGGCTGTTGCTTCTAATGGGGCTGCGCTGCAAGGAGCTGCTCAAGGCCAAGTAGGAGGATATCGACTGGGACATGGGGACGCTGTTCATCGGGCTGCTCAAGAACGGCGAGCCACTGCTGGCGCCGATCAGCGACGCGGCGATGGAGCGGCTGAAGATCATTCCGCGGACATCCGAAAACCCGTACATCATCTGCGGCAAGCGTCGTGGGCGACATCTTCGCGGCCTCGGCGAACCCTTTCACCGGGCACTAAAACGCACCGGGCTGGTGAATCTGCGGATTCATGATCTGCGGCGCACGGTCGGCTCCTGGCTGGCCCAAGACGGGCAGTCGTTGCACCTGATCGGCGACGTGCTGAATCATCGTGACCCGAAGACCACGGCCGGCTACGCTTACTTCCGGACCCAGCAGCGCCGGGACGGCCTGACCGGCCACGGCAATCGGGTGCTGGCGCTCACGCCGCCCCAATTCCGTAGGCCCGCGGCGCCGACCGGAGTTTCGGCCGCCGTGCTATTGCCGGCCGCCGATGACACTCCCATCATCGCGACACCAAATAGTGCCGCGCTCTATCGGCATTATTTCAGACGAGACGATCTCTACCGGATCGTGTGGACTTCGCCCGTCAGCGAGGTCGCCGCCCGTCTGGGGGTGTCCGATGTGGCGCTCGCAAAGCTCTGCCGTCGAGCCGGGATTCCCATCCCGAGACGCGGCTATTGGCAGCGAACCGAGGCAGGCCAAGCTCTCGAGCCGGCCCCGCTGAAGGAGTCGCCCAAAGGGTTGCCGGAGTTACTTAGGATTCGAGGAACAAAGCCAGCAATTTCCTCTCGGGGCCACGCCGGCACAGCGGAAGCGAGAACGTAAAAGAAGGAGGGCGCTCATTGGCGCAGCGTCCGGCCAAGGGAAGACTTACCCCTCACCGGACCATATCGAGATCGCGCCTCCTTCGGTTCCAATGGGCGAGGTCGTTGACTTCCAATTATCACGCTCTCTGCTTCCGATTTTCCGGCTTCAGGATCGGCATGAGGTACCAATGGATTGTGAAAGGGCGGGCGAACCGATGTCACGCTCGATGGCCCGACAACGAAATTGCCGAGCTCGAAAGCCTTGCTTGGGTGCAGCGCCACGGCAGCGCAACGGACCGCCGCGTGCGCGAGGCCGTCATCAGTCGAACGGGTAAGGCGATGACTGACCTCGCTGTTGCGGCGCGCGCGAGAGTCGCCTGCGCCATCTTCGAGACGTGGGAGAGGCACGACACCGACGAATTGGTGCCTCTTATGTGGAAGTTTGCGGATGCCCGGGTACTGCAACGGTCATGTCCGTTCAGCAAATTCGATACAAACCGATGAGGGGGTCGCTACAGGCGGCGCGATCAGCTCCGGTTCGCGTCGAGCCGCGGCGACAGCAGCATCGATGCATGGGAGACGGCGAACAGACCAAAACCCCCCACCCACAGGACCGCCGAGGCGGCGAACAGGATCATGGCGGACGCGCCGGCGAATTCCGCAATCACCCTGATGACAGCCGCTCCGGTCACCATCAGATAGGTCGTGATCGTCACGCGGTCGGCTTCCAAGGCGCGACCGGTATGTCCGCGCGCCACCCGCGTCATGACAGCGAGCACCATCGTGCCGATGGCCCCAGCAGTGAAGGCATGGATCGCGGCGGCTTCCGGGACGGAGGATGACAGCATGCTCGCGCCCAGCAGGGCGGCGCCAAGCACGATCCAGGTATAACCAACATAGAGGATCGCCAGGAGCGGTTCGGGGGCGGTCGCAAAACCGCGCCAGCGCGCCAACCGCCCCAGATTGAGCGCCGCGGCCGCGATCAGGATCGCGCCTGCCGGCTTTGACGCGGGGAAGAGAGCCCACCAGAGAAGACCGGTATGAAGGACGGCGAGCGCGGCGCGATCGACCCTGCTGTGAGCGGCGGGAAGCGCAGCGACGCCGCGCTGCACGAGCCAGTTGCGCGTGAACGCCGGAATGATCCGGCCGCCGATCGCCGAAATGAGAGCGATGATCGCAGCGATGGCGAGGCGCCATCCGAGTCCCGCCGGTACGCCGTATCCGGCCAGTTCCAGATACATCAGCAGATCGGCGAACCCGAGCACACCGATGGGAATCGGCATCATGAGGTTGCGCCAGTTGCGAGCGGCGATAATCTCGCGCGCGGCGACGGCGCAGAGCGTGATAGGAAAAGCCAGGTCTACGGCGGCGGCTGACCACAGAGGCAGGAATGCCGAGACGAGGCAGACGACGCGGCCGAGCAGCCAGAGCGCGACAAGTCCGATCAGTGGCGCGCCGCTAATCGGTCGACGGCCTGTCCAAGCGGGAATCGCGGTCAGCATGAAGCCGGCGATGGCCGCGGGCACGAAACCGAACAGCATGGCGTGGATGTGCCAGGAGAGCGGATCAAACCGGCTCGGGAGCCTCCCGCCGGTAAGGAGGAGGACGATCCACACGGCGAGCGCCAGCGCCGCCCAGACCGACGCCGCTAGGAAGAAGGGCCGAAATGCCAGGGCCCATAGGGCCGCCGCACGGGCGGCGGCCGTCACCGGCGTTGCAGGGCGAATCCACTCCTCCATGGACCGACGATAGGACATGAATGGATGACGGCGTTTGCGCCCGCGCAAACGGATTTTAAACACAGCGTCTTAAGTAATACAGGGCCATAGTCGGCGCAACACGTTGTTTGGTCGGCGCCAGCGATTGAAGCAAGCATTGACGGCGTTCAGTACGTCGGGGAGCGTAGCAAAGTAGCGGTTGTGCGTTGCGAGGCGTCGGGCCAGTTTCCAAACTCGCTCGATCGGAGCGAGTTGCGGACTGTAGGGCGGCAGGAATAGCAGGCGCAGTTGTTGAGCATTGCGACGCAGGAACGCGGCCAGGAGGGTCGCGTGATGATAACGGGCATTGTCGAGTACGACGATCATTCGACGTCCAGGCGTTTGTTGGCGCCGTAGTCGCTTGAGGAAGTTCTGAAACGTTACGGCGTTGAAGATTGGGCACATCATGCGTACAAACTGCCCGGTGCTCAAGCTGACAGCGCCAAAGCAAGCCACGGACTTGCGAGTTGGCGCGTGCTGCAGGATGGGATCTTTAATTTCCGGCGGTACCCCCATACGGCAGC
>Ga0307373_10000361_pt1 | contig 86105 bp, 82 predicted proteins | sample OX2MG_FD_202534 | JGI IMG/M metagenome (GOLD analysis project Ga0307373, IMG submission 202534) | Soil microbial communities from Risofladan, Vaasa, Finland - OX-2 | ecosystem: Environmental > Terrestrial > Soil > Coastal area > Acid sulfate soil | place: Finland: Risofladan, Vaasa | collected...
CTGCCGATGAGGAGAACTACGAGCGTAGTCCGTTCCGGTGAATCTCGCGCCAACCGGTCAGAGCGGACAAGAGCCGATCAGCGCCAGCCCCTGCCTCGTGAGAGGCTCTCGCCCTCTGCGCCGGAGCATGCGCCGAGAGCCAGCCTGCAAGAATGACGCCCAAGCCAGGCCTACAGGCGAACCTGGTTGAACGACGCAACTAGTTAAGCTGCGTATGCCAGTTGATTAGAATTGGCACTTGTTGGTTTCCATGCGATCGCGGGGGCATGGAGCCCGGCACGCCTCCCCATCTCATCCACTTCCGTCGAATCCGGGACGCCCCCAATTCGATGAAGCATTCTGATTATAGCAAATCCGCTGCGATCGGTGCCCGCGGCGGCGCGCTATGATGGGCTCAGTTCCTGTGCTGCTCTCCGAAACAGAATTGCGCGCGGCGCTGGAGCCGCTGCTCGACCGTCTGCTCACCGAGCGGCTGCGCCTGTTCCAGCTCCAGCTCGAACCCCGGCTGCAGTCGCTCATCGCCGCCGCCCTCCAGCCCCGCGCCCTCGCCAGCGCCCAGGAAGACCTGCTGCGCCTGCTGCGGTCCCCCGACCCCAACCACTGCTTCGCCCTGCTGTTCCAGCAGGCGCGCGAGCTCGTCGGCCCCGCCCGCGCCCTGATCGTCGTCCACCGCAACCAAGCGGCGGTATGGCAGCGTGAGGGCGTCGAACTGCCCGAGCGCTTTCCCCTCGCCAGCCAGGACCTGGTGCTGCGCGCCGGCCAGCGGCTCCCCATCCGCGTGCGCGGCCGCCTGGTCGGCCTGCTGCATTGGCCCGGCGCCGCGCTCGAGGCCGCCGCCCAGGCGCGGCTCGACCTGCTGCTGCAGCTCGCCGGGCTGGTGCTGCTCGGCCAAGCCCTGCCACGGGACCAGGCCGCCGGCGCCCCGGCCGCAACCACGTTGGTGGCCGCGCCCGAGCCGCCCTCTTCCGCGCCAACCGCGGCGCCCACGCCCCGCACGCCACGCTCGGACGAAGAGGCGCGGGCGCAGCGCTTCGCCGCCCTCCTGATTGAGGATCTGGCCCTTTATTTGCGCCGCGAGCGCCCCCAGGATCTTGCCCAGGGACGCGCCTGCGGCGACTGGCGCCACCGCTTCCAGCCCGAGTTGGAACGCTGCCAGCGCGCCTTCCTCGACCGCTACCCTCCCGGCGGCGGCATCGAGGCTTCCCTGCTGGAGGAGGCGCTGCCACGGCTGTTGGCCTCCTAAAGTCCCGCGCTCCTGCCACCCTCGCCCTGGCCCTGGCTCTTGCCGGATCGGGGGCCGCCCAGTTTGGGGCGCGCTTCCCCGCCGCCGCCGCCCGCCTGTATTTGAGCGCCGCACACCCGAGCCCCCGCGGCCTCGCCCCTCCCCCCCGCCCCCCCTCGCCCGCCGCCGCCCGCAGCGCCGAACGCCAATTGCGCCGACTGAGCGCCTCCACCAGCCCCGCCCGGCAGCGCCCCCGCGCCCTCGCCGACCTGGTGCTGGGCCTCGGCGAAGGCCAGCACGGCGATCTCGCCGCCGCCCAACGCGACCTCTCCCAGGCCGCCGCTTGGCCGCCCGTGCGCGACGCCGCCACCGCCTCCCTCGTCGCCCTGCTGGCCCACGCCCACGACGATGCCGGCGTGCTCGCCGCCGCCGACCGCTTCCCGCTGCCCCCCAACGATCCCTTCTATCCCCAGATCGCCTGGCCCGCCGCCCAAGCCGCCGCCCGCCTGCAGCAGTGGCCCACCGCCCTCCGCTGGTCTCTTCACTTGCCCCGGCAGCCCGCCCTGCTCTGGATCGAGGCGCAAGCCCAGTCGGCCTCCGGCCAAGCCCGCGCCGCCGCCGTGCTGCACCGCGAGTTGATCTACCGCTTCCCCGCCTCGCCCGAGGCCCGCCAAGCCCTCCCGCTCTGGCAGCGCGACCTGGCCCAGTGGCCAGACTTGGCACCCGCGTGGGAGGGCCTCGCCACCCAAGCCCGCGCTTGGGCCTGGGCCGGCTATGAGCGCCGCGCCGCCCAGGACTGGGCCGCGGCTGCCCGACGCGCGCCGCGGGCCCACCAAGCCCCTCTGGAGGCCTCTGAGGCCCGCTCCTGGCTCGCTGCCGGCCAAGTGGATACCGCCCAATCCCTGGTCCGTGCCTTATTGGCGGGACCGGAACGGCCCCAAGCCCTGGAGTTGCAGGTCGAGATCGCCCGCCGGCGCCAAGCCGATTCCGATCTGGCAGCGCCCTTGCACACCCTGGCCGCCGAATTCCCCACCAGCCCCTGGTATGCCCGCGCCCTCCACGAAGCCGCCGACCAAGCCCTGATCGAGACCGACGCCCCAGCGGTGCAAGCCCGCTTCGATCGCCTGCGCCAAGCCTTCCCCCACTCCGCCTATGCCCCCAACGCCACCTGGCAGGCCGCTTGGGTGGCCTACCGCCTGCGCCAACCCAGCGCCCCACTCCGCCTCGAGCATTACCTCACCCAATTTCCCCTGGGCCCTCAAGCGGTGAATGCGCTCTTCTGGCGCGGCGAGTGGGCCCGCACCCACCACCAGCCACGCCTCGCCCAAGCCTGTTTCCGCACCGCCGCCCATCGCTTCCCCGGCACCTACTTTGGCCAGCAAGCGCAAGCGCGCGTCTCCTCCCAGATCAAGCCGGCCCCCCTGCCCGCTTGGCTCCGTGCCTTCCAAGCCGACCCGCCCACCCCCCGCGCCTCCCCCATCCCGATGGCGTTCCGCGGCGACCTCGCCCGCGCCGCTTGGCTGCGCCAAGCCGGACTCGCCCAGCCGGCCGCCACCATTCTCCGCAGCCTGCTGCTCCGCCTGCCCCCAGGCGCCGCCGCGCTCGCTCTCGCCCGCCAGCTCGCCACCCTCGACAGCTCCCGCAGCGCCTGGCACCAGGGCCTCGAAGCCATGCTGCGCGCCCTCCCCGGCTACTTGGAGCTCCATCCCTGGCAGCTCACCGGCCGCGACTGGACGCTCCTGTTCCCTCTCGCCTATGCCCCCGATCTCCGCCTGGTCTCCCGCCACTTCGGGCTCGACCGGAATCTGCTGCTGGGGCTGATCCGCCAAGAGTCCGGCTTCAACCCCGGCTCGATCTCCAGTGCCCGCGCCCACGGCCTTATGCAGCTCGAATTGGCCACCGCCCGCGGCGCGCTCTTCCACCTGCCACCCGCTTGGCAGGCCTTGGCCGGCCCACCCCCGCTCGCCTTCCCCACCCTGCTCAACCCCGCCGTCAATCTCGCCCTCGGCGCCGCCGAACTGCGCCGCCTGCTCGACGAGTTCCACCAGCCCGTCGCCGCCCTCGCCGCCTACAACGCCGGCGAAGAGCGCGTGCGCCAATGGCAGCTCGCCTTTCCCCGCCTCAGCCCCAACGAATTTATCGAGTCCATCCCCTTCAGCCAGACCCGCGCCTACGTCCAGGGCGTGCTGCGCAACCGCGCCCACTACCGCCAGATCTACGGCGAATGACCGGGCTTGCAACTTGGGGGCACTCGTGCTGAACTGGAGGCACGCAAGGAAGGAGGTGGTCCAGTGGAAAAATCTGGCAGTAGATGTTGCAACAATTGGACTTGCGAGGTGGCTGAGGCTTAGGCGTTCGCGCCCGGCCTCGGAGGCGTCGCGGACGCCTCAGCCAATCCCAACAGTTCACCGTCCCGTGTCGGCCCGCGCCGGCACGAGCCCAATCCAACGGTCCCGGCTTCGGCCGGGACCGTTTTGTTTGGAAATTTTTTCCTGCGGCCGAAACTTTCCCTCCTCCTGCGGGTTTCGCCCCTCAACCCGTAAGCGCACCAAGGGGCCTGGGGGCGAAATCCTCCAGGCCCTTTTCCCCGAGGCCGTGGTCGTGCTAAATTTGGGTTCTCCCCTGCGGGAGTAACTCAGTGGTAGAGTGCGACCTTGCCAAGGTCGAAGTCGCGGGTTCGAATCCCGTCTCCCGCTCCAGATTTCCTGCGTCCAATTGACGTATTCGTCAGCCCGGGCCCGCCTCCCGCCGCCCCGGGGCCGGCTGCGCCCCGCCCCACTCTGCCCGCGGCAAGCTTTGACCTCTGGGTCCGTGATGTGATACATGTATCGTACGGATGATGCACGGCGGGATTCTGCGACACTCCATCCAAAAAATGTGGACACGGCGGGTTTCCGCCGTCCTGGTGCTGTGTTTCCTCGCCCTGCACTGCATTTCGCCCACCGCCAACCTGCAGTCGCGCTTGAATCGCTGGGACCAGGCCCCCGAAGCCCATGCGCTGACCACGCCCCTGCATCGCCTGCAGCGCGCCTGCCTGCCCGTCGCCGAACCCCCGCTGCCCAGCCCGCGCGTGGAAGCCCGCTTTTCCCTCTCCGTGGCGGCGCGCATGGTGCCGCAAGCCGCCCAGCCCCAAGTTCAGGAATCGGCGGCGCGGCAGGCTACTCCCCTGCGCATCTAGCCCGTTCCCTGCCTTCTGCTGCCCGCGCGCTGGCCGCGCGGGCTCTCGCTTTTTCCTTGCATGAAGCCAGGAGGATGGATTGATGTCTGCCAAGAAAATCCTGTTCGTCGACGACTCCACCCTGCGGCAGCCCTTTCTGTGCGAGCTGCTGCAAAGCACCGGCGAGGTCACCCAATTTGGCCAGCCGGCCAAGGCGCTCAACGCGGTCAAGCGCGGCCTGGGAGTGGATGTGGCAGTGCTGCATTACCGACTCTCCTTGACGCCGCTGATCCAGGCGATCCGCAGCGAGCGCCCGCGCGCCAGGATTGTCGCCTTCGGCACCCCGCGCAGGGATACCCCGCTGGGCGTGGACCACTACCTCAACATGCCGATTCTGGGCGCCGAACTTCACACCCTGGTGGAGAAGATGGCGGCCAAACGCAACTCCAACTAGGCGGGCACTAGCCTGCGCAACTCCGGCGGGGCGGGCGGCCGCAAGGCCTTCCGCCCCGCTTTCCTTGTCCCTCCCGGCTAGCCCGCGACAGGCGCGGGGCGCACGTAGGTCTCCAGGAAATTGGCGAGCAGTTGCTTGCCCGCCAGGGTGAGGATGCTCTCGGGATGGAACTGCACTCCCTCCACCGCCAGCTCGCGGTGGCGCACCGCCATAATCGAGCCGCTGGGACCGCGGGCGCTGACCTCCAGGCAGTCGGGCATGGAGGAGGGATCGATCACCAGGGAATGGTAGCGGGTGGCGGAGAACGGCTGGGGCAAGCCGCGAAAAATCGTGCGGCTGTCGTGGTCGATGGCGCTGGTCTTGCCGTGCATCAACACCTGGGCGCGCACGATGCGCCCGCCAAAGGCTTGGCCAATGCACTGGTGCCCCAGGCAGACCCCCAGGATGGGGAGGCGCCCGGCAAAGTAGGACACCGCCGGCAGGCTGAGGCCGGCTTGGTCGGGAGCGCAGGGCCCGGGCGAGATTACCAGCGCCGACGGCCGCAACGCCTCGATCTGTTCGAGCCGGATCTGGTCGTTGCGCCGCACCTCGACCTCCTGGCCCAACTCCCCGAAATATTGGGCTAGGTTGTAGGTGAACGAGTCGTAGTTGTCGAGCAGGAACACCATGGCGGAAAGCCTTACAAGCCGGCGCGCGCGCGCTCCAGCGCGCGCATCATCGCGCCCGCCTTGCTGACGCACTCGAAATACTCCCGCTCCGGCACGGAATCGGCCACAATGCCGGCGCCGGCCTGGATGTGGGCCATCCCCCGCCGGAACACGATGGCGCGGATCAGGATGCAGGAACTGAGGTTGCCGGCATAGTCGAAATTCAGGACGGCGCCGCCGTAGGCGCCGCGGCGGGTGGGTTCCAGTTCCTCGATGATCTCCATCGCCCGCACCTTGGGAGCACCCGAGAGCGTGCCCGCCGGAAAACAAGCCGACAGGGCGTCGAACACATCGCAGTCGTGGCGCAACCGGGCGCGCACGTCGGAGACCAGATGCTGCACGTGGGAGTACTTCTCCACCGTCATCAGCGCCGGCACGGTCACCGTACCGGTGGCGGCCACCCGGCCCACATCGTTGCGCCCCAAGTCCACCAGCATGACGTGCTCGGCCCGCTCCTTTTCGTCGGCCAGGAGCTCGCGCGTCAGCTCGGCGTCCAGCGCCTCGTTGGCTCCGCGCGGGCGGGTGCCGGCGATCGGGCGGTAAAGCATCTGCCCCTGGTTCACCTGGACCAGCAGCTCGGGCGAGGCGCCCACCACGGCCACGTCGCCCAGTTGCAGAAAAAACATGTAGGGGGAGGGATTGATGTTGCGCAGCGCCCGATAGACCTGGAAGGGCTCGACCCGGGTGGCCACGTCGAAGCGCTGCGAGAGCACCACCTGGAAAACGTCGCCGGCCTCGATGTATTGCTTGGCGCGGCGCACGGCGGCCTCGTAGCTGGGCCGCTCCCAGTTGGGAAACACCGGCATGGGGCCGGGCTCCGGGGCCGAGCGCGGTAGCCGCGGCGCCATGCGCAGGCGGGCGGCCATGGCGTCCAGGTCCTCCAGCGCCTGCCGGTGTTCCGCCTCCACCCCGGCTTCGGTGCGCACCAGCGCCACCAGCGTGATCTGCCGGCGCACGTGGTCGAAGACGATCTGGCGGGAAAAGAACATCAACACCGCCTCGTCCTGCCCGAGGTCATTGCGGGCTTGGCTTGGCAGGCGCTCGAACGAGCGCACCATGTCGTAGGCAAAATAGCCCACCGCGCCGGCCAGAAAAGGCGGCGCCTCCGGCAGCGGCGCGATGCGGCGGTTCTGCACCTCGGCCCGGGCCAGCTCGATCAGGCCGCCTGCGGCCGGCTCCCAAGCCCCGGGCCGCCCCGAGCGCGGCTGCCGGCGGATGGCCACCTTGCCCCGGCGCTGGCGCAAAAGGAAGTCGGGGTCCACTCCCAGGTAGGAGTAGCGCCCCAGCTTTTCGCCGCCCTCCACGCTCTCCAGCAAATAGCTGTACTTCGACCGCCGCCCCCGCAGGCAATTGAGATAGGCGGCCACCGGGGTGTCGAGGTCGGCGAGGATGGTGCGGGTGAGCGGGATGAGATTGTAATCGGCGGCCAGGCGCTGCACTTCGGCCAGCGCCAACGGTTGCGATGGGTTTGCCATGGGCAGTGGTGTTCTCGATTGTAGCGTAGCGGGTACAATCTAGTCAGCATGCGCGACCTTGGCCCCACCGCGGCCCGCGATGAATTTGCGGCGATCCAGGCGGGCCCGGAGCGCCGCGGCAAGCAACGCCTGTTGCTGGCGGTGGCCCGGAACGTGGGTCCGGCGCTGATCCGGGGGCTGGGCGCCAGCCTGCGGTTCGAGTTGCCCCAGGGCATTCCGCCGGGAGCGTTCACCACGCCGCCGCAGCCTGCCATCTACGTGTTTTGGCACCGTTGCCTGCTTCCCATCGCCTGGTTCGCCCGCGGCCGCGGCTTTGGCGTGCTGGTGAGCCAGCATTTTGACGGAGAGCTCATCTCGCAAACCGCCGAACGCCTGGGCTACCGGCTGTTTCGCGGCTCCAGCACGCGCGGCGGCGGCGATGCCCTGTTGGAGATGACTTCGGCGCTCGAACGGGGCCAGCCCATCGCGCTCACCGTGGACGGACCGCGCGGACCGAGGTTTCGGGCCAAAGGCGGCGCCATCCAACTGGCGCGGGCCACCGGCGCGCCCATCTATGGCCTGCACGTGTCGCCGCGCCATTGCTGGACCATGCGCAGTTGGGATCAGTTTCAAATCCCCAAGCCGTTTTCCCGGGCGCGGGGCGTCTGGGATGGGCCGCTGGTGGTGCCGCGCGACGCCAGCCCCGCCCAGCTTGAGGCCAAGCGGCTTGCGATGGAAGCCATGTTGAACCGCCTGCGGGAAGCCAACGATGTGCCCGAGGATGTGAACGAGTCGAAAGCGAGCGCTCCCTAGCCATGCTGGAATGGATTACCCCTCTCACGCTGCCCGAATTGTTGGCGGAGTTCTGCCGGCGGCTCGATCGCCTCGCCCAAGAAGAGGCCGGCCCCTGCCCGGTGGCCTTGACCGGCGGCGGGTCGGCAGCGGTGTTCTACGATGCCTGGGCCGCCCATGGCGTGGCCGCCCGATTCCGGTTCTACTGGAGCGACGAGCGCATGGTGGCGCTGGACGATCCCGACAGCAATTTCAAGCTGGCCCACGACCGCCTGCTGGGCCCGGGCGGGGTGGCGCCGGCCTCCCAGCACCCCGCGCCCACCCACCTTGCCGCATCCGCCTGTGCCGCCGCCTACGCGGAGGAGATCCGCCACGCCGTGTCCGCAGCGCCCGGGGGCACTCCGCGGTTCCCACTGGTCATTCTCGGGATGGGTGCAGACGGACATACCGGATCGCTGTTCCCCGGCCGTGACCCCTTTGCCGACGATGCGCTCTTGGTGCGGGCCGTGGAGGGTACCGCGGCGCACCCACACGCGCGCATCACCTTTACGCCACGCTTGATCAACTCCGCGGCGCAGGTTTGGTTCGTGGTGACTGGGGAGACGAAGGCTTGGGCGCTCGAACAGTTGGCCAAGCGCACGGCTGAGGTGGAGCAGGTGCCGGCCCTGGTCGCCGATCCCGGCCGGACTCACGTCGCCATTTTTGCCGATGCCGGCGCTGCGAGCGGCAGAAGCGCATCCAACTCCTAGCCGCACGAGCCATCGCGGACGGCAGCGGCCAACTCGTGGAACCCGCGGAGAACTGGCCGGGGGTAAAATCAATCATGGCTCTCGCTTATGGATACGCGGCCGCCGCTGCAGGCGCACCCTTGGCTCCGTTTTCCTTCACCCGCCGCGCCCCCGGCCCCCGCGACGTGGCGATCCAAATCCTGTATTGCGGAATTTGCCACACCGACATCCACCAGGCGCGGGATGAATGGGGCCGCGGAATTTACCCCATGGTGCCCGGACACGAGATCGCCGGGCGGGTGACCGCCGTTGGCGCCGAGGCAAGGAAGTTCAAGCCCGGCGACCTCGTGGGAGTGGGCTGCATGGTGGACTCTTGCCGCGCCTGCGGCAATTGTCGGGAAGGCCTGGAACAGTTCTGCGATCAGGGTTGCACGCTGACGTACAACTCCTTGGACCGCAAGGGCGAGGTGACCTACGGCGGCTACTCCGACCATGTAGTCGTGGATGAAAGCTTTGTGCTAGGCATCTCCCACTCGGCAACCGAGTTGGCTGGGGTCGCCCCGCTGCTGTGCGCCGGCATCACCACCTATTCACCACTCCGGCACTGGGGCGTGGGCCCCCACAGCAAGGTGGGGGTGATCGGTCTGGGGGGGCTCGGCCACATGGCGCTCAAGCTGGCCCACTCCTTTGGGGCGCATGTGGTGCAGTTCACGCGCTCGGCAGGCAAATCGGCGGATGCGCGGCGATTGGGAGCCGACGAGGTAGTGGTGGCCGCCGACGAATCGGCATGGCAGACACACCAACGAAGCTTCGATTTCATTCTGGACACGGTGGCGGCCGGACACGACTTGAACCCCTATTTGGGCCTGTTGAAGCGCGACGGTTCGTTGGTTTTGGTGGGCGTGCCCGACAAACCTCTGGAAGTAGTGGCGACGCCGCTGATCATGGGACGGCGCTCGCTCGCGGGCTCGCTCATCGGAGGCATTGCCGAGACCCAGGAGATGCTCGACTACTGCGCTCGGCACCGGATTGTCAGCGACGTGGAGGTCATCCCCATCCAGCAGGTGAACCAGGCCTATGATCGGGTGGTCAAGAGCGACGTCCGGTACCGCTTCTCCGTCGACTTGGGCAGCTTGGCAACCGAACGGGCTTAGCATGGCCGACCTCTTGCGGGAAGCCCTGGAACAACTGCTGGATCGCCAGGATCTGACTCGGGCCCAGGCCAGGACCTTGCTGGGCACCATCCTCGCGGGAACGAGCGACGCCGGGGCCGCGCAGGCGCGCGATGTCCAGATTGCGGGGATTCTAGCGGCGCTGGCGACCAAGGGCGAGACGGTGGACGAGATTGTCGGGTTCGCCGAAGCCATGCGCGCCGCGGTGGCGGACATCGGCCTGAAGGGCCATGCGCCGGCGTGGGTGGATCTGTGCGGCACCGGCGGGCGCGCCCGCAATCTCTTCAACATCTCCACCGCCGCGTCCTTCGCTGTGGCGGGCGCCGGCTTGGCCGTGGCCAAGCACGGCAACCGCACCAGCACCAGCGCCTGCGGATCGGCAGATGTGCTGGAGGCGGTGGGGGTCAATCTGGCGTTTCCGCCGGAGCGGCTGGGAAGCTGCCTGCTGACCACCGGAGTTGTCTTTCTGTACGCACCTCTGCTGCACCCCTCCATGCGGCAGGTCATGCCGGCGCGGCGCGCCCTGCAGGTGCGCACCATCTTCAACCTGCTCGGCCCGCTGACCAATCCCGCCGGCGCACGGAGCCAGGTGCTGGGCGTTCCCTTTGCACCGCTGGTGCCAAAGCTGGCGCAAGCGCTGCTGGCGCTGGGAACTGTCCACAGCTTCGTCGTGCACAGCCAGGATGGCTTGGGGGAGTTTTCCACCACCGCGCTCAACGAGGTGGCGGAGATTCGCGACAATCAGATCCGCCATTTCCAGCTGGATGCGCGCGACTTGGGCCTGCGCCGCGCGCCTGCCAGCGCGTTCGCCTGCGACAGCAGGGCGGAGGCGGTGGCGGCGCTGCACCGGGTGTTGGCGGGCGAGGCCGGCGCGCAGGCCGATATTGTGGGGTTGAACGCGGCGGCGGCACTGGTGGCCGGAGGCCATGCCTCCGGCTGGGACGACGGCCTGGCCAAGGCGCGGCTGGCCCTGACCACCGGCAGGGCGCGGCGGAAGCTGGAGGCACTGGTGCAATTCACCGCGGCGGGCCCGGCCGGCCGGCCGGCGGCGCACGGCCCAGGCTGAGAGGAAACGGCTCACATGGCAAGGTGGCTCGAACGGGTGGTGGTCTTGGGCGCCGGAACCATGGGGGCGCGGCTGGCGGCCCACTGCGCCAACCATGGGCTGGAGGTCAGCCTGCTCGACGTCACCCTGGCGAGGGCGGAGGCAGGTCTGCAGTCGGCTCGGCAGACGCGCCCCGCATCGCTGTTCCTACCAGAGTTGGCTCGCCTGGTTCGGCCCGGCAGCTTTGATGGCGACCTTGGCATCGTGGCCAAGGCGGACTGGGTGGTCGAGGCGATCGTGGAGGATCTGGCGGCCAAGCAGGAATTGCTCGCGCGCGTCGCCGGCCAACTCGGCCCCGAGACCCTGCTCACTACCAACACCAGCGGCCTGCCGATTGGCGCGGTGGGCGCCGGGCTGCCCGCATCGGCACAACGGCGCTGGCTGGGGACACACTTTTTCAATCCACCACGCTATATGCGGCTGGTGGAGATCATCCCCACCCCGCTCACCGACCCCCAGGCGCTGGCCAGGATTCGATCCGCCGTCGAGATCCGGCTGGGCAAGGGCGTGGTGCTGGCGCGCGATACACCCAACTTCATTGCCAACCGCATCGGCGTATTCGCACTGCTGAATACACTGCGGCTCATGGGCGAGCTGGGGTTGGGGGTGGAAGAGGTGGATGCACTGACCGGCCCGCTGCTGGGCTGGCCCAAATCCGCGACCTTTCGGACCCTCGACATGATTGGCCTGGACACCTTGGCGCAGGTCGTTCGCAACTCGCAGTTGAACCTGCCCCGCGACGAGCGACGGACATTGTTCCAAGTGCCACCGTATATCGAGGCGATGTTGGCACGCTCCTGGCTGGGCGACAAGACCGGGCAGGGCTTCTACAAGCGCGTGGGCGAAGAGGTGTGGGCTCTGGATGTGCAGACGCTGGAATACCATCCGCGCCGGAAAGTTGCCGTGCCCTTTGACGACCTCCGCGCCGCGGCAAATGCCAGCCCGCTTGTCCACCAAAGCCTGGAGGATCTGTTTCGCTACTGCGCCACGCGCGTCGGCGAAATCACCGACGATCCCGGAGCCATCGACCAGGCGATGCGGTGGGGCTACAACTGGCAATACGGACCGTTCGAGATGCAGGCCTTGCTGACGACCGGAAAGCGGCCGCGGCGCCAGTGGGGCCTTGCGGTGAGGTCCAACGCCGGCTGCTCCATCGTCGACTTGGGCGAGGGGGTAGGCGGGCTGGAGTTCCACTCCAGAGTCAACCTGATCGGTGCCGACACGGTCGCGATGATCACCGAAGCACTGCAAGACCCGTCCAGCCCCTTCGACGCCTGGGTCATCACCAACGCCGCCGACAATTTTTCGGCGGGCGCCGACCTGCAGTATTTGTTGGCTCTGATCCACAACGACGAATGGGATGAAGTCGAGGAGGCGGTGCGTCGCTTTCAAGCCATGACCATGGCAGTAAAACGCTCCCCGCGCCCGGTGGTGGTCGGCCCGTTTGGCCTGACCTTGGGCGGGGGCAGCGAGTTGATGCTGCACGCGGCGCGCGTCGTCGCACATGCCGAGCTCTACGCGGGCTTGGTGGAGGTGGGGGTCGGCCTGATTCCGGCGGGCGGGGGCACCAAGGAAATGGCCCTACGCATCGGGGCGAAGGCCTCGTTGGAGATGATTGCCATGGCCAAGGTTTCTACTTCAGCGCCCGAGGCGCGCCAGATGGGGCTGCTACGGGAAGGTGACGAGATTATTGCCAACCGCGAGCGGGTAACGGAGGCGGGCAAGCATGCAGCTCGGCAATTGGCCAGCGCCGGGTACGAGGCCCCGGCGCCTGCGATGCTGCTTGCGCCCGGACCCTCCGTCGCCAGCACGCTCGAGTTGGGGGTTTTTCTGCTGCGCGAGGCAGAACAGATCAGCGCGTTCGATCAAATCATCGCCCGCTGCCTTATTCACGTCCTATGCGCTGGAGGCGCTCCGGCCGGCACGGCCGTGCCCGAGGCGCAACTACTGGACCTGGAGCGGGAAGCGTTTTTGAGCCTATGCGGCGAGGCGAAGACACAGGCGCGCATCGCCCATATGCTGCAGACCGGCAAGGCCTTGCGGAATTGACGGACCCGAGGAGGACCCCATGGCCCAAGCCTATATCGTTTCCGCAGTTCGAACCCCGATCGGCAAGGCGCCCAAGGGAGGACTGAGCGCCACCCGGCCGGACGACTTGGCCAGTTCGGCGCTGCAGGCAGCCTTGGAGCGCGCCGGGGTAGAGCCCGCCGCGGTCGAGGACGTGATTCTGGGTTGCGCCATGCCCGAGGCCGAGCAGGGCTTGAACGTGGCCAGGCTGGCTGCGCTTCGAGCGGGCCTGCCGGTCGAGGCCTCGGCGGCGACCGTCAACCGATTCTGCGCCTCGGGGATCGAGGCGATTGCGATCGCTTGCGAGCGGGTCGCCGCAGGAGCCGAGGTCATCGTGGCCGGCGGGGCGGAGAGCATGAGCATGGTGCCGATCGTCGGCAACAAGCCCAGCGTCAATCCGTGGCTGATGGAGCACCGCCCGGAGAGTTATTTGAGTATGGGGCTGACGGCGGAGCGCGTGGCCCGCAAGTGCCACATTGAGCGCGAGGCGGCCGACCGTTTTGCGCTGGCCAGCCACCAAAAGGCCGTGGCCGCGCAAGATGCCGGGCGTTTTGACGAAGAGCTCGTGCCCGTCCAGACCCGGGTTCCGGATGCTGCGGCGCCAGACTACTGGCGCGATGTGGTGGTGAGCCGCGACGAGGGTCCACGGCGAGACACCTCCTTGGCGGCGCTGGCGGCGCTCAAGCCGGTGTTTCATGCCCACGGCGTCGTGACCGCCGGCAATGCCTCGCAAACCAGCGATGGGGCGGCGGCGGCTCTGGTTGTCTCCGAACGGTTTTTGCACACCCGGAACCTGACGCCGCTCGGGCGGCTGGCCGGTTATGCCACCGCCGGAGTGGATCCGGGGCTGATGGGCCTGGGTCCGGTACCCGCCATCCCACGCGCCCTGCGGCGAGCCGGGGTCAGGCTCGAGGAGATGGCGGTCATTGAACTGAACGAGGCGTTTGCCGCGCAGGCTCTGGCGGTGATCCAAGAGGCCCGTTTGGATCCGGAGCGGGTGAATGTAAACGGTGGCGCCATTGCGCTTGGGCACCCGCTGGGCTGCACCGGCGCCAAGCTGCTCGCCACGCTGCTCGGCGAACTGCGGCGGCGGCGCGCTCGCTGGGGCATGATTACCCTTTGCATCGGCGGCGGCCAGGGAGCAGCGGCGGTGATTGAAAACTTGATGGTATAACGCCATGACCAAGGACTCTACCCACAATGGCGGATCGTTCCTGCTGGCAACTCCCCGGGCGGCGCTTTCCCCGGAGACCTTCAGCGAGCAGCAGCGGTTAATCGCTCAGACCGCAGAGACGTTTGCCCAGGAGGAAATTTTCCCGGCAAGCGAGGCGATCGAGCGCCAGGATTTTGAGGCGACACGGGCCTTGCTGCGGCAGGCGGGCCGGCTCGGACTGACCGGGGTGGACATTCCGGAGGCCTACGGCGGCCTAGGGCTGGATCTATCCGCTTCGGCCATCGTGGCCGATCATCTCGCGGTGCAGGGCTCGTTTTCCGTCAGCTTCGGCGCCCACGTGGGCATCGGCACACTACCCCTGGTGTTCTTTGGCAGCAATGAGCAGAAGCTCAAGTACTTGCCGCGCTTAGCGGCGGCGGAATGGATCGGGGCCTATGCACTCAGCGAAGCCGGCTCCGGCTCGGACGCGCTGGCAATGCGCACCGAGGCCGCGCTGGCTCCGGACGGAGGCGGCTTCGTGGTGAACGGCGAGAAGATGTGGACCAGCAATGCCGGCTTTGCCGACCTGTTCACGGTTTTCGCCACCGTGGGCGGACGCGTGACGGCGTTCCTGATGGAGGCGGGGACTGCCGGCCTGACCACTGGGCCCGAGGAGCACAAGATGGGGATCCATGGGTCCTCCACCCGCTCGCTGCTGCTGCGGGATGTCTGGGTGCCGCGCGGCAACCTGCTGGGCGAGATCGGGAATGGAGCGCACATCGCCTTTCAGATCCTCAACATTGGGCGCTTCAAGTTGGGCGCGGCGTGCGTTGGAGGCGCCCGCAACCTGTTGCGGCACGCAGTTGGCTATGCGCGCCAGCGCCATGCCTTTGGCCAGCCCATCGCATCGTTTGGCTTGATCCAGCAGTTCGTGGCCGACATGGCGATGGGCATCTTCTCCGCGGAATCGGCGGTGTACCGCACCGCCGGCCTGCTGGCCGAGGAGGCGGATTTGAACGAGTTTGCGGTCGAGTGCTCCATGGTGAAGGTGCAGGCCAGCGAGATGCTTGACGCCGTGGCGGACCAAGCCGTGCAGATCTATGGCGGCAACGGCTTCGTCGGCGGCAACGTCGCCGAGCGCGCCTACCGCGATGCGCGGGTGAACCGCATCTTCGAAGGCACCAACGAGATCAACCGGCTGCTGATCAGCGGCATGCTCCTGCGCCGGGCCGAGAAGGGAGAACTAACCCTGCAGTCGGCGGCGGAACAGGTTTTCACCGAATTGCTAGCGCCCCCCACGGAGGAGGTCTTGTGCGAGCGGGCCCGCAAGATCGCGCTGCTGATCGCCGCCACAGCCTACCGGCGCTACCGGGAAGCGGTGGCCCAGCAGCAGGAGATTTTGGCCATGATGGCCGATCTGCTGATGGGCGTCTATGCGATGCAGTCGGTGGCGGCGCGGCAGCCCGACAGCGCGTTGACGCAAGCAGTGCTGGCCGTGCAGATGGACGCAGTGGAGACGACCGCCCGCCGAGCCTTGGTCGCCATGAGCGGCGGCGATGAACTGCGCACGCAAATGACCTGGCTGCGGCGGCTGGCCAAGCGCGAGCCGGTCAATCTGGTGGCCTTGCGGAGGCAGATCGCCGAGCGTGTGCTCGAAGCCCATGGCTACCCGGCTTAATCGCTTGCCGAGGAGCGGCGGCGGACTTGGGCTTCGTACACCGCCCGCGCGTTGCCCCACCGGGGCTCATTGCTGGGGGAAGCCTCAAGACGCCGCATGAACTCCGACCCCAGGACCAGATCCAGCGTGGTTGCCGCCAGTTCGATGGCGCGGGCGGCATAGGAGAGGATCTGGGCGGTTTCGATGCCGGAGACATCGTCGAAGAACCAGCCACAACTGGTGTACATCAACATGGCGTAGCGCTGGAGTTGGAGCAGATTCCATACCCGCTCCTGTTCACGCGCATTCAGCGGATAGCGGGCGTGGCGGGCCAAAAAGGCCGCGGTCACTGCGGGTGAATCATCAAGAATGACTTCGATGAAGTCATTGCGGGCGGACCAGCCATTCCATAGCAACTGAGCGGCCGCGTGCTGGTAGGCCGGCGCCAGCTGGTCCCGGAGCCAATCCAAGGCCGCGCGCAGAGGCCCGCGCCAGGCTTGATGCCAACCGGGACGCCCCCCGGAATTGCAGCCGCAATCGGAGCGCCAGCGCTCCAGCCCGTGGACGCAACTCCAGGAGGAGTTCTCCACGATCTCCACCTCGCGCACCGGGGGGTGGGTGGCCAAGAAGGCTCGGTAGCTGGACAGAGCCACTTCGGGATTGGCCGCGAGCGCGCGCAAAGCGGAGGCGAGCGCCATTTCGCCGAAGCGGTGATGGTGGCCATAGCTTTCGCCGTCGGTAGCGACACTGACCAATTGGGGCTCGCGGCGGCGGGAGCCACCCGCCTCCGCCAGGCGCGCGGCAAAGCTGTGTCCATCGTGCAACAAGCCGCCAAAGGCGACGTCCTGGGCGATGCCGGCATCGTAGAAAAAAGCGGCGATGCGGCGTTCCGATGGCAAGCGGACTTCATAGGGGAAACGGGTATCGATCCTGCCGCCATTTACATCGTGCCACTGCCGGGTCCCAAAGCGGCGCACGCGCCGGGCTTGGCGCGGCGCCAGGATGGTATATTGAATTCCCGCGCTGGCCAGATCCTCGAGAGTGGCCAGATTTACGGCGGTCTCGGGAAGCCACATGCCGGTGGGCTCGCGGCCAAACCGATGGGCGAAGTCCCGACTGCCCCAAATCACCTGGGTAGCGCGGTCACGGGCATTGGCCAGCGGGAGGATCATGTGGCTGTAGGCCTGGGCCATGGCGCCATGAGCAGTGCGGTCCGCGGCCAGCACGGCGGCATAGACCTGGGGCGCTTCGGTCTCGAGCCAGGACAACAGCGTTGGGCCAAAATCGAAGCTGATCCCCGCATAGTTGTTCTGGGTGGCGAGCAGCCGGCCACGCTTGTCGAGAATGCGGGCCTGTGCGTTCGGGGCATAGCACTCGGCGGTGATGCGGTCGTTCCAGTCGTGGTAAGGATGCGCAGACTCCTGGCGCTCCACCCGGCCCGACCAAGGATTTTCGCGCGGCGGCTGATAGAAGTGGCCGTGGACACAAACAAATTCGGAGACGAACTGGCGCTCCCCGGGCACCTACGATTGACTCCGGAAGAACAGGCAGGAAAGCGGCGGCAATTGAATCCGCAACGAGTCGCTCTGGCCATGCCAAGGCTGGCCGGTGCTCCACGCACCGCCCAGGTTTCCCACGCCGCTGCCGCCATACTCAGCCGCGTCGCTGTTTAGAAGTTCACGCCAGTAGCCACTGCGCGGCACGCCCACCTGGTAGGCAAGGCGCGGGATGGGGGTGAAATTGCAGACGACCAGCACTCGGTCCTCACCGGCCGCCAAGCGCAGCCAGCTTGCCGTGCTCTGCAAGGCGTCATTGCAGTCCACCCAATGAAAACCGCGCGGGTCGAAGTCCAGTTGGTGAAGGGCCGCACAGGCGCGATAAGCGGCGTTCAAATCCGCAATCCAGCGCAAAACGCCTGCGTGCAGGGGATATTGCAGCAGGTGCCACTCCACGCTGGCCTCGTGGTTCCACTCGTTGCCCTGCCCAATCTCGCCGCCCATGAAAAGCAGCTTCTTGCCATTTTGGCCGTATTGGAAACCGAGCAGAAGCCGCAGGTTAGCGAAGCGCTGCCATTCATCGCCCGGCATCTTGGCGAGCAGAGAGGCCTTGCCATGTACGACCTCATCGTGCGAGAGAGGCAAGACGAAATTTTCTTGCCCGGCGTACAACTGGCGGAAGGTGAGCTGGCTGTGGTGGTAGCGGCGATGCACGGGGTCGTGGGCCATGTAGGCCAGGGTGTCGTGCATCCAGCCCATGTCCCACTTCATTCCAAAGCCCAGGCCCCCAACGTAGGTCGGCCGCGAAACCATGGGCCACGCCGTGGACTCTTCGGCCATGGTTTGCACCTGCGGAAACGCTCCGTAGACGTCTTCGTTGAGTTGGCGCAGCAGACCGATGGCATCAAGGTTCTCGCGCCCTCCAAACTGATTCGGGATCCATTGTCCGGGGGGTCGGGAATAGTCGAGGTACAGCATCGAGGCTACGGCATCCACGCGCAGGCCATCGGCATGGTAGACATCCAGCCAGAACATGGCGCTGCTGAGCAGGAAGCTGCGCACTTCGTGGCGGCTATAGTTGAAAATGCAGGAGTTCCAATCGGGATGGAAACCTTGGCGGGCATCGGCATGCTCGTAGAGATGGGTTCCGTCAAACAACGCAAGCCCGTGGGAATCGTTGGGGAAATGGGATGGCACCCAGTCCAAAATGACCCCAAACCCGTGCTGATGAAGCTGATCGATCAGGAACATTAGATCTTGGGGCGAACCATAGCGGCTGGTGGGCGCAAAGTAGCCGGTGGTCTGATAGCCCCACGAGCCGTAGAACGGGTGTTCCATCACCGGCAGAAACTCGACGTGGGTGAATCCGGTTCGGCGCAGATGTGCAATGAGCCGGGGCGCAAGCTCGCGGTAGGTGAGGAACCGATTCCCTTCCTCTGGCACACGCATCCAGGAACCGAGATGCATTTCATAGATTGCGACCGGCGCGTCGCCGGCATTGGCTGAATGGCGGCTGGCCAACCAGGATTTATCGCCCCATTCGTAGCGAAGGTCCCAAACGATCGAACCGGTGCGCGGGGAGACTTCCGCCCAAAACGCAAACGGGTCGGCCTTTTCGAGCCAAACCGATGCTCCCCGCGGACGGATGGCAAATTTGTAGACGGCGCCGGCGGCTACGCCGGGGATAAAACCTTCCCAGATTCCAGAGCTGGCCAGTGAGGCCAGGGGCGTAGCCCCGGGAGACCATTGATTAAAATCACCGATGACGCTGACCTGTTCGGCATTGGGGGCCCAAACCGCAAAACGCGTTCCAGCCAGTCGGCCCGGACCAGCCGACAAGGACGCCCCCAATTTGCCGTGGAGGCGAAGGTGACGCCCTTCCCGAAACCAGTGCAAATCCGCTTCGCCAAAGCCGCTCTCCGCCAGCGGATCTGTCGAACTTGACGAGGCCGTCGAGGTCTTCTCATGGCCTGCAGTTGAACGTGGCGATGTTGGTTTGCGGGCCATCCTCCTTGCACCTTACCATCGTTTCCACCGTCCTCCCAACAGCCGGACCCGATTGAAGATGTGGTGTGCTTGGGCTCTCCTGAGCTGCCGCCTCAAGAACGTAGTGCTCATCGCCGGTCGGCCGGGGATGTAGTCCCAGAAACCGGCACCGGTTCAGCGCGCGGGAGGTGGCGGGTTGGGGGAGTAGGTATACTGAGGGAGAGCCATGCCGATATCGGCCATCATCGTAGACGACGAGAAGCTCGCCCGGGAAGAGCTGTGTTTTTTGCTGCACGAATTTCCCGAGGTTGAGGTCGTGGCGGTGGGCCAGAACGGCCTGGAGGCGGTCAAGCTGGTGCGACAACACCAACCCGACTTGCTCTTCCTGGACGCCCAGATGCCCGGCCTGGACGGCTTTGCCACGGTACGGATGCTGGAATCGAAGAACGTTCCGCTTCCGTACCTCGTGTTCGCCACTGCCTACGATCAATACGCACTGCAGGCGTTTGAAGTCAGCGCCGTGGATTTCCTCCTCAAGCCCTTCGACCAGCCGCGCCTGGCGAAGACGATTGACCGGGTAAAGCGCCACCTTCAATCGGGTGAATCGGTGGTCGGCAAGATTGACCGCGTGATCCAGATGCTGGACGGGCGCAAGGCACCGGCGGCCACCAAGATCCTGGTAAAGGCAAACGGTCGCCAGTTCCTGCTCGACCCGCAGGAGATTGTTTTTGCCAAGGTCGAGGATGGCGTCATCCTGATTGCCACCCGCCAAATTGAAGGGCATGCCACCTACCGCACGATTGAGGAATTGCAGGCCACGCTGGACGCGGGCACCTTCTGGCGAGCCCACCGGTCCTATTTGGTCAATCTCAACCACGTCAAGGAGGTGGTGCCGTGGTTCAACAGCAGCTACCAGCTGCGGATGGACGATAAGAAGCAAAGCGAAGTGCCGGTCAGCCGCACCCAAAGCCGCCATCTTCGCGAACTGTACAAGCTGTGAGCTTGCGGAGGCCGCCGAGGAGGCGGCAAGGCGCTTTGGGTTCCGACCGTTCGGTTTGTTGACGGGTGGCCGCGCAAGCTTCGATAATGACAGCGATGCCCCTGAAGGCCGAACTCTCCTCCTCTGTCGCTCCTGCGCCGGCATTGTCCTCGGAACGAGTGCTGGAACTCTACCGCACGATGCTGTTGTCGCGGCGCCTTGATGACCGCGAGATCCTGCTCAAGCGGCAGCAAAAGATCTACTTTCAGATCAGCGGCGCTGGGCATGAGGCGATCACCGTGGCCGCCGGAGATCAATTGCGACCTGGCTACGACTGGATTTATCCCTACTACCGCGATCGGGCGCTCTGCCTGCGGTTGGGGGTCACGCCCACCGAGATGCTGCTGGAGGCGGTGGGGGCGGCAGACGACCCGGCATCTGGAGGGCGCCAGATGCCCTCGCACTGGGGTCACGCGAAGTACAACATCGTCAGCAGTTCCAGCCCGACTGGAACGCAATTTTTGCAGGCGGTCGGCTGCGCAGAGGCGGGCCGACACCTGAATCGCCACCCGGAAGTGGAGGCTTGGCTAAAGCAGCATCCGCACCCGCAAGGCGTGGTCCACCATCCGGACGAGGTTGTGCTGGTCAGTTCCGGCGAGGGCGCGACCAGCGAGGGTGAGTTCTGGGAGGCTCTGAACGCGGCCTGCCGCGAGAAATTGCCCGTACTATTTCTGATCGAAGACAATGGCTACGCCATTTCCGTGCCGGCGGAGGTGCAAGGAGCGGGGGTCAGCCTGTCGGACACTGTAGGCCAGTTCCCCAATTTGGCTGTGTTGCGCTGCGATGGCTGCGATCTATTCGAAAGCTACGCAACCATCGATCGTGCCCTGCAACATTGCCGGCAAGGCAAGGGGCCCGCCTTGGTGCAGGCGCAGGTAGTGCGGCCCTATTCACACTCGCTCTCCGACGACGAGCGGCTGTACCGCCCCGAACAAGAGCGGGAAGACGAGGCAAGGCGCGATCCCATTGCCAGGCTGCGCGCCCACATCCTGCAGAGTCAGATGATCTCGGTGGCGCAGCTCGAAGCCCTCGAGGCGGGAGTCGAAGCGGAAGTCGTGGAAGCCAGCGACACGGCCTTGGCGGCGCCCATCCCGGGACCGGACACCATCTACAACTTCGTGTATTCCCCCGACGTGGACCTGACATCGGATAGCTTCGCGAGCCCATTGCAGGCAAGCGATACCAAGCCGCAGACGATGGTGGATCTGATCAATAGTTGCCTGCGAGAGGAGATGGAACGGGACCCCCGCGTTCTAGTGTTTGGGGAAGACGTAGCGGACTGCACCCGCGAAGAAAACCTAGACAAGGTGAAGGGCAAGGGCGGCGTCTTCAAGGTGACCAGCGGACTGCAGCGCCGCTTTGGAAGCGAGCGCGTTTACAATTCGGCGTTGGCGGAAGCATCCATCGTCGGCCGGGCAATCGGCTTGGCCACGCGCGGGCTGAAGCCGGTTCCGGAGATCCAGTTTTTTGACTACATCTGGCCCGCCATGATGCAAATCCGCGATGAACTATCGGTGTTGCGGTGGCGGTCCAATGGCACCTTTGCCGCGCCGGTGGTGTTGCGCGTTGCGATTGGTGGCTACCTAACCGGAGGCGCAATCTACCACAGCCAGTGCGGGGAATCCATATTCACCCACATGCCGGGCCTGCGCGTGGCCATGCCAGCGACCGCAGTAGATGCATGCGGGCTGCTGCGCACGGCATTGCGCGGTGAAGATCCGGTGTTGTTCCTGGAGCACAAGCGCCTCTATCGCGAGCCGTTCAATCGGGGAGCCCATCCCGGCCTGGACTACTGCATCCCCTTTGGGCGGGCTCGAGTGGCCCGTACGGGCACGGACTTGACCGTAATCACCTACGGCGCGGTGGTTCAGCGGGCCATGCAAGCGGCGGACAAGCTTGCCCACGAGCAGGGGGCCAACATCGAAGTGCTGGACTTGCGCAGCCTAGCACCCTACGACTGGGAAGCGATTGCGAATTCGGTGCGGAAGACTTCGCGCGCACTAGTGGCGCATGAGGACGTTTTGAGTTTCGGCTATGGGGCCGAGATCGCGGCGCGCATCGGCGAGGAGCTGTTCGAGGATCTGGACGCGCCCGTGCGCCGGGTGGCAGCCAAGGATGTGTACTGCGCCTACCAGCCGGCGCTGGAGGACGTCATCCTGCCGCAGGCGGCGGACTTGCATACCGCGATGGCGGCATTGCTGCGGTACTGACCGCCGCGAAAGCCAGTCCGGCTAGGCCTTGCCGGTCGCCACCCAATAGAGCAACAGGCCGTTGAGAGCCACAATGGTCACGGTGGCAGCCCAGCCGAGCAAGGCGGTGAAGCGCTGAACGGCCAAATCGCCCATCACCGAGACGTTTTGGACGAGGAGAATCAGAGGCACAATCGCAAAGGGAAGGGCAAAGCTCAGCACCACCTGAGAAAACACCAATACGCGCAAGGGGTTCATCCCGAGAGCGATGACGACCAGAGCGGGGATGACGGTTAGAGCTCGGCGGTAGAAAATATTGAAGTTGACTTGCAGGAAACCCTCGAGCACGACTTGGCCCGCCATAGTGCCGACCACCGAGGAGGACAGGCCGGAGCACAAGAGCGCGAGCGCAAAGGCTAGGGCAGCGACCGGGCCTAGAATTGGAACCAGCGTACGGTGGGCTTGCTCGATGCCGACGTCGTGGATGCCAGCGTGAAAGAATACCGCGGCCGCCATGATCAGCATGGCAGAATTGACGAGCCAAGACGCATTCATGGCGACCAGGACATCCCACAATTCATAACGGGCGTGGCGCAGGCTGTGGCTAGGGTCGTCGGCGCGATAGCGGTGCTGGACCAAAGCGGAATGTAGGTAGACGACATGGGGCATGACGGTGGCGCCGAGCATGCCCACGGCAATATAAGCGCTGGATTCGCCGATCTTCGGCACAAGGGTAGAGAGCGCGACCGCGCTCCAGTCGGGCTTGGCCAACACGATCTCATAGAAGTAGGAGGCAGCGATCACCCCCACGAAAAGCATGATCACGTGCTCCAAGCGGCGGAAGCCGTAGACCTCCACTGCCAAGATCAAAAACACCCCGCCTGTGGTGATCAACGCGCAAGTCAGGAGCGGGAGGTGGAGGAGCAGGAAAAACCCAAGTGCCGCGCCCAGGAATTCCGCGACATCGGTCGCCATAGCGGCGATTTCGGCGATGATCCAGAGGGCAATGACCACGGGGCGAGGGAAGCGCTCGCGGCAAAGCTGCGGCAAGGTCTTGCCAGTGGCGATGCCGAGCTTGGCCGACAAAAATTGGACGAGCATTGCGATCAGGTTCGACCAGAGCAGAACCCAAAGCAATTGATAGCCGAATTCGGCGCCGCCCTGGATGTTCGTGGCAAAATTGCCAGGATCGATGTAGGCCACGCTAGCAACAAAGGCAGGACCAAAATAGACCCAGATTTCGTGGCTGCGCCAGCCAGATCGCTGCTTCAGGGCAGACGAGGCATCAGCGGTGGGGAGGGGTTCCAAGCTCACAGCCCAGTCTACTCCACTGCACGATCGGCCAGAAGGCAGCGCCGCAGCAAATCCAGCGCGGCTTGCACGCTTGCGCGGCGGATCTGCGCCCGGCCGCCGTAGAGGCGGAGGTGCTGGACCAGGGCGGCGCTGTTGGCACCTTCGAGCGCGAGGAACACGGTCCCAACCGGCTTGTCACCGCTTCCGCCCGAAGGGCCAGCGACTCCGGTGATGGCAAGACCCCACTCCACCTTGAGGCGGTCACGGACGCCGTGGGCGAGTTCCTGCGCCACTTGCGAGCTCACGGCGCCGTACTTTGCCAAGATTGCAGATGGCACACCAAGGATCTCCTGCTTGACCGCATCGCTGTAGCAGATCACCCCGCCATTGAAGAAGTCTGAAGCTCCGGAAGCATCTGTCAGCCGCTTACCCAGCAACCCTCCGGTACAGCTTTCCGCCACCGCCAGACGCTCCCGGCGACGGCGGAGAAGCCTTCCGACCACCCCTGCCAACGTCTCCCGCTCCCGACTGAAGACCGCTTCGCCGACGCGCCTCTCGACCGCTGCCGCCAATTGATCCGCTCGGGCTTGTGCCTCCGCCGGAGTGGGCGCCGTCGCCTGGAAGTGAAGCTCCACGCTGGGCGCGGCGGTAGAGAGGATTGTCGTGATGGGATTGGTAAACTCGCGGTACAGGGGCGCCGCCAGCGCGTCCACCGCCGATTCGGCAAGGCCGACGATGCTGAGGACGCGCGTAAACAGGGCCTGAGCCGGCAGCAGGGCGGACAGTCGCGGCCGCACGTGCTGGATGAACATAGCCTCCATCTCGCGCGGCGGGCCAGGAAGCAGGACCAAGAAGCCAGCCGGAGTGGGAATCCACTGACCCGCCGCGGAACCCAAAGGATTCGGCAGCCACTGGGCGGAAGTCAGGCGGAATGCTTGACGTTCATCGATCTCACGGAGAGGTGTCTGGCGCTGAGCAAGCCAATCCCGCAAGCGGGCAGCTGCCTCAGGATCGCGTATAAGGTCGACATCCAAGGCCTGTGCCGCAGCCCGAGTTGTGCGGTCGTCTTCGGTGGACCCTAGCCCGCCGGTGCAGAGCACAAGGGGCGAGCGCCGACAACATTCCCGCAGCGTCGGCGCGAGCACCGCCAAATCGTCGGAGAGGGTGCATTTCCGGGCGACGCGAATGCCGATGGCGGCCAGCGCCCGAGTCAGAAATAAAGTATTTGAATCGAGGGACTCAGGGCCCAGCAGTTCGTTGCCGACAGCAATAAGCTCGGCCTCCATGCTCGATCGTTCCTCAATAAAGCGGCCAACCGTGTGTCGACCAGGCAAGGTAGTACAGGGCGTTGTGCGTTGCCAGCACCAAACCGGGCCGCTCGGGGCCGCCCTGGCGCCCGGTCGCGAACGCCACGCCCACCAGGTTGTTGCCGCTGACAACGCATTCCGCCTGGCCATTGAGAGCCAGGCGAATCACGCCACGCCGACTCCGATAGGACGCGGCGACATAGAGGTCGCCATTTTGATCAAACGCAAGGCCTTGGGGACGGCCCAAGCCGCGAAAAAAGGGTTCCACTGCGCCCTCGGGGCTGACCCGCCACACAGTATCGTAGCTGGAGGTACTCGGTCCTGTGACGTACAAATACCGGTCCGGGCCGAAGGCGAGGTGGTATGCTGCCACGCTTGGTTCCAAGGTGGCGAACACAAAAGTATTGCGGTCGCGATTGATCTTAAAGATGGTTCCACTGCGATCGCCGACGTAGAGGTCGCCCGCACGGTCAAACGCAATGCCCGTGGCCACGCCCAGGCCCTCCGCGAAAAGCGCAGCCGCACCATTCGCAGCCATGCGGTAGATCGCACCTTCCTGCCGGCTCGAGACGTACAGCGCTCCCGAACTATCGAACGCCAGACCGCTGGGGTTGACAACTGCGCTGCTCCAGGCCTTCAGGCCATAGTTGGCGTCAAGCTTGAACAGGCTGACCGGGGTCTTCTGTCCCCGAGCGCCGCTCAACGTGACAAAGATGTTGCCTTCGGGATCAAGAGCTGGATTGCACACGGGATGCAGGTTTTCGGCAATCATCACGCCCACTTCGAGCGTTTGCGGCGCCCGGCACCACCCAGGCTCGCTTCCACTTCGACCGACCTCGACTTGGCCGGAAACGCACAGTTCGGGCACGCGCACCGCTAGCAGGCGATCCGAAGCAATCGCGACCGGCGCCTGGATGCCGCCCATACGAACCTCCGGAATCCACAGTGCCGAGGTCAGATGTGCGCCGTGGATGCGAATTTCCCCGCCGGGCAGGGCCGCCGCCGGATCCAGACTCGAAATGCACAGTGGGTGGGACATAAACCGCCATCCGCGCGAGCGCTACGCGGGCAGGCAAGCCAGACCGCCTGCTCCACTAGGATAACAAAGGCTCGACCGGTCCCGCTCTCGTTGCCTTTGCCCTGCTGTCAGATGTGGGCGGTGCGGCCGCAACTCGCAGCCGGCACTCTGGAATGGGGCGCCCCTCGGGCGTCACCCTGCTTCGCCACATGCAGGGAGAAGAGCGAAAGGGACCGGACCACCGATAGGCGCCGCGTCGCCTCGATTCGCAAGCAGTCACGATTTTGTCGCACAGAAGTGCCGACTCACAGCGCCAACCCATTGGGCATGTTTCGCCTCTATACCCGCATCAGACACACCGAAGCCGCGGCGACACGACAGCCCGCGGCAAGTCAATTGTGGAGGGAGCCAGCGTTAGCGACTTTCTCTCCGGGCAGCCCGCCGGTATCGAGGGTGCGGAGAGTCGCTCAGGTAGCAGGATCGCGCTCTCTTGAAGGAATGGCAATGGCTCTGGGGCGAGTGGAGATCGAACAGGCACCGGGAACTTATTTGTCCGGATCGCGAGCCCGTTGGCTGCTGCAGGCTCGCCGCGCGAGGCTGACTGCCAATGGAAAGATCGTACTTTTCGACACAGGCGGAGCGTCCAGGCCGGAAGGCTGCGACACGCCCGTCCGTTGGACGGGCTATTCAGGTGGAAGTACCGGCGCTCGCCGTCTAGCGCGGGTATTGGCGGGCTACCACATGAATGGTGATTTGGTGAATCGGGGCTAGGAGACCACACATTTGTTGCAGGCAAGAGCAGACAGTCATTGGCGTCGTGGCATCCTCAGGGCATCGCTCGGCACGTGGCTGGTGTTGGCGGTCGCGGCGGCGGGGCAGGGGCGGCTGCAGGGGAAGTTTGTGACGCCGACGGGGGGGGCGGTGGCGAACGGGACGCTGGGGCTGGCGCTGAGCCAGGCGGCGGTGCTGCCGGGCTCGGGGGCGATTGTGCCGCAGGCGGTGGCCTGCGCCACCTCGAGCGATGGCAGCGTGGTGGGGGTGCCCAACCCGGTGGCGACGCCGGTGGGGACGGCCATCACCGGCATCGGCACGCTAGCGGCGGGAACCTACTTCGTCAAGCTGGCCTACACCGCGACGGGGTCGGAGAGCAGCTTGGCGTCGCCCGAGCTGCAACTGGCGCTGACCGCGGCGGGCGAGCTGCAGATCCAGTCGCCCACGCTGCAGCCGGCCGCGGCTACCGCCTACGCCGTCTATATCGGGACCGCGAGCGGGGCGGAGACGCTGCAGGGGACGGCGGCGCTGGGGGCGGCCTATACGCAGGCGGCGCCGCTGGCGTCGGGCACCGCCCTGCCGGGCTCCAACACCACCGTCTGCAGCCTCTACTTCAACGACAACACCATCCCCAGCTTCACCTACTACGCGGCCACGCTGGAAGATGCCCAAGGCAACGTGCTGCCCGGCTATCCGCAGAACTGGTACCTGGCGGGCTCGACGGTGGACGTCAGCCAGATCGTGCCGTTGGCCAGCAGCCCGGGGCTGCGCTTTCCGTACCCGGTGCTGCAAAACCCGGCCAACCCGTTGGCCCAGAGCGTGGACTCGAGCCTGAACCTGAACCAGTTCTATATCACCGCCGCGGGCAACGTCGGGCCCGGATTCTACGCCGCCTTTTGGGCGGGCGCGGCGCCGGCGGCCAACACCACCCTGGCCGCCTGGACGCCCAACGTGCCGGTGCAGTTGCGGCGGCTGGACGTCAACGCCCAGACCGCCGGCAGCGGCGGCACGGTGGGCGCGACCATCACGGTGACGGATGGCACCACCACGTGCACGTTCGGCAGCCTGCTGATCGGGGCGGCGGTGGCCAGCTCGCAGGGCATTCCGCTGGGGATTTGCCAGTTCAACGCCGGGGTGCCGCTGACGGTGAAGCTGGCGGGCGACGACCACAGCGTCGAGCCGCAAAACCTGAATTGGGCGATCGAGATGACGGCGCACTAGGAGAACCATGAAGATTTTCAACAGCATCGGGCATTTTTTCGCGTGGATCCTCCACGTCGGCATTCCCCAGGCGGCGGTGGTGGTCGGCGACGTGGCCCAGGTGGCCGAGTCGCCCTTGGCCACCGCCATTGCCGGGCTGCTGGGCAGCAAGGGCGCTGCCGTGCAGTCGGGCATCGAGGCCATCGCGGGCGACGTGCTCAAGTCCTTTGAGGCGGCCGGAGCGGCCATCGGCGCCGAGGGCCTCAACGTCCAGTTCGACCAGGTGACGATCCAAGCCATCCAGACGCTCTACGCCGACTTGGGGGGCCTCTTCGGCAAGACCGCCAAGACCGCGTCGCCGGCGCCGGCCGCTCCGGCCGCCACCGCCAAGTAGCCATGGCGACCGAAGCGCAGGCCCGGTTGGCACTGCTGCGGACCGAGCTGGTGGGAATCGTGGACGAGCTCGACCGCCTGCGGCGGCTGGTGCGGGCGGCGGCAACCACGGAGCAGGGGATGGTGGAGTTTGACGGGGCCGCACTGGACACGGAAGAGCTGGTGCTGCGGCTGGACGGCGTCGCCACGCAATTGACGCCGGGCTGGGCCCGGATCGTGGGCGCGCTGCTCGCGGCCAAGGGCCGGGCAGTGTCGCGGGCGGCGCTGGCCCAGGTCCTTTTCGGCGACAACGCCACCGCGGCGCAGGGGCGGGACGTGGACGCCCAGGTGGGGCGGATGCGGGCCCGGATTCCCGGGGTGGCGGCCCACATCGAGACGGTGCGGAGCGTGGGGTACCGGTGGAAAGCGAGGACGCAATGCCAGTGACGCGGCTGGTCAACCTGAACAACAATGCCGGAGCCTACACCCAGATTGCGGCCACGATTCCGGCACGGTCGGTGCAGATCGTCGAGGACAGCGCGGCGCCGTCGCAGGGGCTGGAGGTGCAGTATCCCCAGGACGGCTTCGCCACCACCTACGCCTACGACGGCGGAACGCCGATCGAGGTGACCGGCGCGGGCGAGAACGGCAACTGCGGCCTGCCGGCGCAGAACAGCGGCGGCGACTTCAACTACCGGGCGGCAGACGTCTACCTGCAGGCGCGGTCGGCCACGGCCACGGCGACCACGGTGCGCGTGGTGGAAAGCGAGACAGCATGAGGAAGCTCGCATCTCGCAGCTTGCAACTTGCAGCACTGACGTGCCTTGCGCTTCTGCCCGCCCTGGCGCAGCAGGTGGGCGGCGGCGGGGGCAGCTCGAACGCCAAGAAACTGCAGGGGGTGGCGATCGCGGTGACGGCGCCGACGAGCGGCAACTGCCTGGTGTTCACCTCCACCTGGGGGCCAGGGTCGTGCGCGGGCACGGCCTCGACCAACTGGTCGGCGCTGGTCAGCGGCACCAACACCACCGGGGCGTTCCTGATTGGCACCGGCGCGAGCTTGGCGGCCACGGGGAGCGGCACCATCGCCGCCACCAGCGTGCCGGCGGCGGGGCTGGGGGCGGGTACGATCAGCAACGCCACCAGCGGCAACGCGGCCACCGCCACCGCCCTGGCGGCGGCGCCGACCACGTGCTCGGCCGGGCAGTACGCCAGCGGAATCTTGGCCTCGGGCAACGCCACCGGCTGCACGGCGGCGGCCACCGGGACGGTGACCAGCGTGGGATTGACCGTCCCCTCCTGGCTCAGCGTCTCCGGCTCGCCTGTAACAGGGAGTGGCACCCTGGCGGTCAGCGCTGCCGGATCGCAGACGGCCAACCAGTTCCTGGCGACGCCCAATGGCGCGGCGGGCGCGGTCGGGCTGCGGGCGATTGCCGGGGCCGACCTGCCGGCGATCAACCTGGCGGCTTCCGGCGCCGGCGGGGTGACGGGCAACCTCCCGGTCGCCAACCTGAACTCCGGCACCGGGGCTTCGAGCACAACCTACTGGCGGGGGGATGGGACCTGGGCGACGCCGAGCGGTGGGGGTGGCACCACGTCGCTCATGGAAGCAACAGGGGAGACGCCGGAAACGTCAAACCCGACCTCCAACACAGGCGGAACGATGTCGTTATTCGCAATCGAGTTCAGAACGCCTGTGCAGGTGGCCAAGTTGACGTTTTTCGTGGATGGGACGGACGCCATCAACATCTCCGCGCTGTGTCTTTATGGCCCGTACACCACGGCTGGGGCTTCCACCGCCCTGGCCTTGAGCACTGCGGGCGCCACATACGGAACCTCCGTCAACGAGACGGTGCCGATTGCGGGCGGCGGCTCCGTGACTCTGTCGGCGGGCGTGTACATGCTGGGGATAGACAAGGCCACCGGCGGCACGGCCACTTTTTACGGGGCTTTCAGTGGCGGCTACGGAGGGCTGTACGGCTCCAACTCCTTCATCGCCAGCGGCGCTACCGGGAGCTGCCCGGCGACAATCACCGCGCCGGCGCTGTCGGGAGGGTGGGTGACAGCAGCGCTGCCCTACGTCGCGTTCTTAGGCTATTAGCCATGGAAGCGATGCCCCAACTGGTGACGGCGGCGGTGGCGGTGGCGGGGGCGCTGTGCGCGGTGTTCCTGTGGGCGACGCGGCACATCGTGCGCGACGAACTGGAGCCGCTGCGGCAGGACATCGAGGTGCTGCGGGTGGCGGCCTTCAATCATTTGACCCATGGGGAGACGCCGGACGAGGGCCTGATTCGGCGGGGACTGGGGTATGACGCCAGAAAGTAGCTGCTATCCGCTGATCGCGGCCGCCGCGCAGCGCACCGGGCTGGACTGGTGGCTGATCTACGGGGTGATCGAGCAGGAATCGGGCTTCGACCCGGCGAGCGAGTCGAACTGTGGGGCGCTAGGGCTGATGCAGCTCATGCCGTCCAGCTTTCCGGCTTTCACCCGCACGGCACTGCTCGATCCGGCCACCAACGTCAAGCTGGGGGCCGAGCACCTGCGGGAGTGCATCGGAATCTGGCGGCTGGAGACGGCCGACGAGGCCGTCAAGTTCGGCCTGGCCAGCTACAACGGCGGCCCGGGCTATGTGCTGGCAGCCCAGCACCAGGCGGCGCTGGCGGGCGAGGACCAATCGCAGTGGGCGGTGGTCGAGCCTTTCCTCAACCTGGCCGAGGTCAACGGCAAGCGGCCCGACGTGGAGCAGATCCGGGCATACGTGGCGCGCATCTGGCGGCGGTACGCGGCGCGGCGCGGGGCGCCGGTGCCAACCGCGCAGGGGACGGCGGCGGCATGACTTGGCCGTGGAAAGCCAACGCGGGTGCGCGGCGGCAGCGGGACCACGCCCTGGTGCGGGCGGTGCAGCTCGAAGCGCAGGTGCGGGAGCTGAGCGAACAGCGGGATGCGCTGCGGCGGGAGCTGGCGGCCGAGCGGCAGGCGCTGGAGCGGGTGGTGGACAACGCCCTGTTTGCCGCCGGGGCGAGCCCGGCGTTTCATCCCGAGGATGCGCGCTTCCGGCCCAAGCCGGTGGAGTTGCAAGCAGCCGAGGCCGGCCGGGCACGGCAGGCGCTGAGCCCGGCCGAGTGGCGGCGCAAGGTGGAGGCGCTGGACCGGGAGGCGGCCGAGCGCGACCGCAAGGCGCGGGCCCGGGAAGAGCTGGCCGAGGTCGCCGAGCAGGCACGGGCGGCGCGGCAGGCGGCGGACGGCACGGCTGGAACCGCGCCGGCCGGCGAGGCGGCGGCATGAGGCAGCCGCCGTGGAGCCGCGGCGTTCCGCCCTGGCGGCGGGTGCGGCCGGCGCGGCCAGCGCGGTGGGTCGAGGAAGACGATGACGGGCTGGGGGTAAGCGAGGCGGACGTGCTGGGCACGCCGGAGGAGCAAAAACATGGCGATGCAACACAAGGGTAAGGGCTTGGCGCTGGTGATCGGGATTGGGCGCCCGAAGGGCATGGCGGATGGCTCGGACGGTGATGGCGGCCCGGGGCTTCCCGATCCAATGACGCGGCGGCGCCAGCACGCGGCCGATGTCGAGGCCGCCTTCACCGGGCGGCAGCAGCCGCACGGCACCTTCGACGAGGAGCACGACGGCGGACGGGTGTCGGAGCAGACCGCCGGCTACATGGAGCTCGAAGGGGCGCAGAAGTCGGGCGACTGCAGCCTGGTCGAGGTCGAGGGCGGGGTGTCGGCCGAGCGCGGCTGCTGCAACCTGTTCGCGCCCCAGGCGGGGGCGGACGAGTTCCGCTGCGGCGAGTGCCAGCACTTCGAGGGTGCTGCGGCCGGCGCGCCGGCCGCGTCGGCTGCGGAGCAGGCGGTCTGATGCCGGTGGACCGGAGCTACATCGCGCCCTACGCCGCCACCGACAGCCAGGCCTACCAGGCGCTGACGGCGCTGGCCAACTTCAGCGACGCGCTGGAGAAGGCGGCCGGGGTGCGCGTGGGGAGCGCCGCGGCGCAGGCGCCGGCGCCGCCGCAGGCGAGCTGGACGATCGCGGCCAGCCAGGGGCACTACATGCTGCAGATCGTAAACCCCACCAGCAGCGGATCAGCATCGATCCAGCATCAGGTGAGGAGCGCCACCGATCAGAACTTCAACGCCAACAGCGCGGTGAGCACTTTCACCCTGGGGCTGGGGCAGACCACGCTCGACGTGGTGGACCCGAATCTCTCCAAGTACTGGCAGCTCCGCAGCCGCTTGCAGGGCTCTGCCTGGAACAACTGGCTGACCTACGCCAACGCCGGCGGGGTGGTGGCGCTGAACGCGGGGGTGCTGAGGACGTCATGAGCAGGGATTTCCAATCCCGGCGGAGGGATCTGGCGGCGATCGTGGCTGAGCCGGGATTTGCGCAGCGGCCGGACCGCGATGCGGTGCTGCGGGAGCTGATCGAGCTTGACCGCCGGCTGGCGTCCGAACGGGAGGTGGCGGCGTGATCCACTGGCGACCCTACCAGCCCGGGGACGAAGCGGCGCTGCGGCGGCGGCACGAGGCGCAGGGGGGACTCTTCGCGTTCCCGGAGCTGTCGGCCGACCCGCGCTACCTGCTGGTCGAGGTGGCCGAGCGGGACGGCGAGGTGGCCGGGGCGTTTGTGGCGCACGCGACCATCGAGGTCTACCTGCTGGGCGCCGACGCCGGAGTGGCGCGGGCGGCGCTCAAGGAGGGTCCCCGCTGGCGGCGGCAATTGCAGGCGATCGGCGCCGACGAGGCGCACGCCTTTGTGCCGCGCGCGGTGGTCGGCGGCATGGAGCCGCTGCTGCGGCGGGTGGGGTTGCGGCGGAGCAACGAGAGTTTTGTGCCTTTCTACTGCGAGCTATGACCAACCAGCCCCAACTCGGGGGCGCCGAGCCCCAACCGCTGCCGGGCGACCAGCGGGCGATCGCGGATGCGACCGCGTCGGCGCCGGCGGCCAACCGCGCCGAGCAGCCAACCGCCGAGGCGCCGCTGCTGCAGCCCGACCCGCCCCAGGCCATCCAGGACGCGCTGCGGGAGATGATCCGCGGCTACGAGCTGGAGAGCGACGCGGTGCGGCGCCACAAGGTGCGGCTGTGGCGCGAGGGCGAGGAGTTCTGGCGCGGCAACCAGAACATTTGGTTTTCGGCCAAGGACTCCAACTGGCACACCCCGTTCGAGCGCGACGATGTGGACCGCTCCGACCTGCCGCGCTACGACTACGCCATCAACATGTACCGGCCCTGGGGACTGAGCATCGTCGCGGCGCTGGTGCAGTCGCCGCCGAAGATCCAGTACATGCCGGTGAGCGCCGAGTCGCAGGATGACATCGCCACCGCCAAGGCGGCCGAGCGGGTGGCGGAGGTGGTGGAGTCGAACAACAAGCTGCAGACGCTGCGGGTGAAAAAGGGCTACTACCTGTGGACCCAGGGAATCTTCGCCACCTACATCCGGTTTGTGGTGGACGGCGGCCAGTTCGGCTACCACGAGGAGCCCGCGATCGAGGACCGCACCTTCCAGGTGCTGCCCGACCGGCTGGAGTGCGCGAGCTGCGGGATGCACCAGCCGGTGGACGCGGCCGCGGCGGCGCAGCCGGCGCCGTGCCAGAACTGCGGCGCGCCGCTGGGGCCGGAGGCGTTCGCGCCGGCCGAGCACATCACCGCCAGCGTCCCCACCGCGACGCGCCGGGTGCCGAACGGGGCGGAAAAGATGGACGTCTACGGCCCACTCTACTTCAAGGTGCCGCCGCAGGCGCAGGGGCAGCGGGACTGCTACTACCTGATCCAGGTGGAGGAGCAGCACAAGGCGGTGCTGCGGGCCGCCTACCCCCAGAAGGCGGACAAGATTGACGACACCGGCGGCTCGGGTGAAGACACCTACGAGCGCATTGTGCGGCTGAGCCTGGCGGATGCTCAGGGCTCGTGGAACACGCTACCGATGTCGAACCTGATCACCTACAAGCGGTGCTGGCTGCGGCCGGAGGCGTTTTGGGCGCACGCCGACGCGGCCACGCGGGCGCAGTTGCTGCAACTCTACCCGGAGGGCTGCCGGGTGGAGTTCTCCGGGGACGTGTTCCTGCAGGCGGTGGCGGAGAAGCTCGACGATTGCTGGGTGATCTGCACCGGGCAACCGGGAATTGGCATCTACCGCGACCCGCTGGGGCAGGACGTGATCTCGATCCAGCGGCAGATCAACGACTCGGCCAACATCCTGGCCGAGCACCGGGAGATGTCGAGCGCGCCGCCCATTCTCTATGACGCCCGCTTCATCAACGGCGAGGCATTGGCGAAGAAGCGGATGCAGCCGGCCAGCTATGTGCCGGTGATCATCGAGAGCGTGGGCCCGCAGAAGCCCATGGCGGAGATGATCTTCCAGCCGCGGCTGGGGGTGGACCCGCAGTTGTGGAACGATGGCGAGCGGCTGGCGGAGGCGGGCCAGTTCATCAGCGGGGCGCTGCCCTCGATCTTCGGTGGGGGCATGCCCAACCTGAAGACGGCCTCAGCCTACGCCCAGTCGCGCGACCAGGCCATGGGGCGGCTGACGCTGGTGTGGAAGCAGATGCGCGAGGCCGAGGCGCGGGAGATGACGCTGGCGATCGAGTGCTTTCGGCGCAACCGCACCGACGATGTGGAGCTGGTGGTCGAGGGCAAGAGCGGCGGCTACCGCTCGGAGTACATCCGGCTGGGCGAGATTCGCGGCAACGTGGTGGCCCGGCCCACGGCGGATGAGGACTTCCCGCAGAGTTTCGGCCAGGTGCGGGACTCGCTGGAGCAGATCCTGCAGACGAAAGACCCGGAGCTGCTGGCGGTGGTGGGGGCGCCGGTGAACCGGCCGATCGTCGCCCACTACCTGGGGCTGCCGGAGTTGGTGGACCCGGGGGAAGACAATCGGGCCAAGCAGTTCATGGAGATCGAGGCGCTGATGGGTTCGGCGCCGGTGGCGCTGCCCAACGGCCAGGTGCAGCCCAGCATCGCGCCCGACCTGTACGTGGATGACCACGAGGTGCATGTCGGCACCATCAAGGATTGGGCGGTGTCGGAGGCAGGGCTGCAGGCGAAGGCGTCCCAGCCCGAGGGCTACGCCAACGTGATCGCGCACCTGCTGGCGCACATGGACGCCGAGCAGGCGCTGGCGGAGCAGATGCAGCAGCGGCGGGCGCAGGTGCAGAGCGCGGCGCAGCCGCCGGCGGCGGCTGGGCCCGCGGCTGCCGCTCCAGGTCCGGCGCGGCCGAGCGAGGCGATCAACTTCAAGGATGTGGCGGCGTTCAGCCCGGCGGCGGGCAACGCCATGCTGCAGCAGGCCGGGCTGCCCGGCGCGTCTGCGGCGGCGCCGGCCGGGCTGCCGGGGCAGGCGCCGGCGCCAGCCGGTGCGGTGCCGACGGCGGCAGCGCCGCAGGCGGCGTAGGTAGACAGGGGGACTTGTGGACGATTTGGAATTGTTGGACACGCCGGCAGCGGCAACGGAATCGAGTACCGCCAGTGTGGGGACTGGCGGCGCGGGTGCCACCGGCGCAGACGGTGCAGCGGGGGCTGCGCCCGAGCCGGCGCCCGCAACAGCTCCGGCGTCTGCGGGGACGCCGGAGCCAGTTTCTTCCGAGGCGGTGAGCGAGCCGGTCGAGATCGAGTACCCGGAAGATGCCGAGGAAGCGGTCGAGGAGGCCGCGGCGGCGCCCGAGCCCGCGGCCACGGCGGCCGAGCCCGAGCCGGACGCGCACTCGGCCCGCTTTGGCACGGCGGCGCTGACCAAGCTGCTGCGCGAGCAGCCGGAGCTGGCCAAGGCGGCCGAGCAGAACCCGCGGGCGCGCGCCCAGCTCTACCAGATGGCGCGGCGCTCCCAGGACCTGGCCAAGTACCAGGAGGTGCTGCCGAGCGTGGCGCGGGCGCAGGAGGCGGTCGAGGCGTCCGAGGCGCTGGCCAACTACGACCGCGCCTACTTCGGCGACAGCCCGGAGGCCTTCTGGCGCGGACTCTACGACGCCCAGGTGCAGGCCGATCCGGCCACCGGTCAGCGGCGCTCCAGCGGCGTCTATGAGCGCAACGTGCAGTTTTTACACCAGATCTTTCTCGACCGGGTGGCGCAGCAGGCCGCCCGGGAAGGCAACGAGGACTTGACCACCGCGGTGCAGGCAATCAGGGGTTCCCTCGGCTGGGGCAACAGCCGTTCCGCCCGACCCCAGGCGTCAGATGGCCAGCAGCACGGCTTTGAGCAGGAGACCAACCTGCCCCCTCACATCCGGCAGCAGCTCCAGCAGGCGGAGATGAACGCCCGCGAGCTGGAGCAACTCCGATCCCGGCGGAGCGACGAGGAGCGGCAGAAGCAGGAGACTTTCTTGGACGAGACGGCAAGCGAGGCCGGGCGCGAGCTGCGGGGCTTCGTGGACGGGCTGCTGGCGAACAGCCGGCTGAGCGACTACGACAAGGCCAACATCGCGCGCGACTTCCTGGAGCGGGTATCCGAGCTGGCCGACCAGGACAAGGTGCACAACGCGGCGCTGGAGGAGATCCTGCGCGCGGGGGGCGCCTCGCCCCAAACCCGGACGCAGATGGTGGCGCGGGTGAAGGCCTGGGCGCGGCAGAACGGCCGCGACATCCTGGAGCCCATCCTGCAGCGCGCCGGCGCCGGCCTGAAGCAGCGCCAGCAGCAGCGGGAGGCGGTGCGGGCCAAGGCCCGAACCGAACCGGCGGCGGCGGGAGCGCCCGCCAATCCCCGGCAGCCGAACGCCCGGGATCTGGTCAAGGGCGCCGAGGCCAAGCTGGGTCGGCGGCTCACCGATCGGGAAATCCTGGAACTGGCGTAATGGGGCGCGGGCGCCCGGCTTCGCCGCCCGCTTTTGGGCGGCGGGGACCCCGGATGCCCCGCCGCCCCGGCCGGTATCGTCCTTTGGCGAAACGACAATTGCAGGCCGGGTGATGCCCGGCATAGAGAGCAGACCATGGCATTGCAGAACTCGCAAGTGGTGGCGCTGCAGCTCGAGAAGGTGCGGCCCAAGCTGCCGATCCTGTACGAGCGCGACGACACCTTTTTCAGCCTGATCCAGAAGCGCGACGTGGAGCGGGTTTCCACCCGCACCGCGCGCATTCCGCTGCAGGTGCAGCCGGGCGGCGCCTTTGGCTTCGCCAGCTTCGACGGCGGCGACCTGGGACGGGGCTCGGGCACCAGCTACGACTTCGCCCAGATCACCCCGGTGGGCATCCGGTTCGCGGTGGAGATCACCAAGCTGGTGGAGTACGCCACCGACGCCAGCGACAAGGCGGTGGAGAACGCAGCCAAGCGCAACGTGGCCGACGCCATGAAGCAGTTCCGGCGCGACCTCGACGCCTCGCTGCAGACCGCCGGCAACGGCGTCTTCGGCACGGTGGCCAGCGTCGCCGGCTCGGTCATCACCCTCAACAACACCCCGTTCGGGGCGCGGCTGCTGCACGAGAACCAGGTCGTGCAGGTCTACGACACCACGCTGGCGACCAACCGCGGGAGCTGCACCATCAGCGCGGTGACCAAGAGCCTGGGCGGGGCGCAGACCATCACGGTCAGCGCCGTGCCGGCCGGCACCGTGGCCACCGACCTGATTGTGGTGGACGGCGTTTCGGGGGCCTCGCCGACCTTCATCTACGGCATCCCCTACCACCAGAACACCTCGACCACCGGGACCTGGATGGGGATCTCGCGGGCCAACCCCTATGCCGTGGCCAACGGTGTCAACGCCAACGGCGCGGCGCTGACGCTGCCGCCGGTGCGGCTGGCGTTCAACCAGATCCGGCAGGCGATCGGGGTGGACGCGCTGGGCTCGCTGCTGTGGCACGCGCACCCGGCGCAGGTGGCGGCCTACGAGGAGCTGGGCTTCGTCATCAACGAGATCGAGACCGGGGGCACCAACGGGGACCTCGACCTGCTCTTCAAGAACAAGAGCATCGGCGGGGTCAAGATCAAGGAGAACATCCACGCCGACACCACGCGCATGGACCTCATCAACCTGGAGACCTGGGGGCGGGTGGAGTGGCTGCCGATCGACTACTACGAGGTCGGCGGCACCACGGTCTTCCCGGTGTACGGGGCCTCGGGCGGCATCGCCGCCAGCTACCTGTTCTACCTGGTGACCGGCGTGCAGTTCTTCATCGACAACCCGCGCGCCGTCTCCTCGGTGACCGGGCTGGCGTTGCCCAGCGGCTACTAGCCACTGGCGTGGCGGCCACATTGCGGGAGCCGCTCTCATAGCCGGCTCCCGCTGGTCGCCTTAACCGCGGCCCTGGGGGAGGGGCGCAGAAGGTTGAAAGAGGGAGAAAAACCATGGCAAACCATGTGCAAATTCTGCGGAAGATCGGAGCGTGCGAAAACAGGCAGGCCCAGCCGGACTGGCAGGGACCGGAGATCACCCCGTGCCCGGCGCCGCCGGCCTTTCTGTGCGAGACCTGCGGGCGGCTGCTGTGCGGCGGCCACGCCGGCGGCCACTGGCACGAAGCCTCCGACACCAGCGCCATCGTGAGCCACTTTCAGGAAGAGTGCGCGGCGGCGTGCAAGCGGGAAGAGGCCGCCAAGGCCAATGCCGCCGATCTGGCGCAGCAGTTGGCGACGGCGCAGGCGGCGGCGGGAAAGCTGAAGGCGATCCAGCAGTTGGTGGCGGGCAGCTAGTCCGGCGTGGCGGCAATGACCAAGCGGCGGTCGAGGACGGCTCCTGCGGGCAGCGGCGCGAGGACGTGTCGGGCCTGCGGGCAGAATCCGGCGGCGGCGGCCGGCGAGTTTTGCCGCGCCTGCTGGGGAAGGCTGGCGCACGCCGACCGCGCGGCGTTGGCGGAAACGATGCGGGAAGTGCAACGGGAAATGCGGAAGGCCAGCGAATGAGGCGGGAGGATATCCAGGGGCGCAAGGCTCCGGTCTGGCTGCAGGGACTTCTGATCCGGCGCTACGGCCGCACGCCGTTTGGCGAACCGCGCTATCGGCTGGTATGGGCTCCGGCACGGCGGGAGAGGTCGGGTGGGGTCTGGACCGACTGGGACCCCTCGGTCAGAACAATGGACCGGGAAAAGGCCAACGCCAAGCCCTTGCGTCGGGTGGTGGCGATGCGCTGGGTGCCAAAGTACCCCGGAGAGGAGTGCTGGCTCATCGAGCGCTGGGTCCCGGCGGCAAGTTTTGGCACGCCCGAGCAATGGTATCGGCCGGCGGCCGAAGGGGGCACAGTGGTGGCCACGGCGGAGGGCGCGATCGCGGCCTGCGGCGACTACCCCCACTTGGGGGATTACGAGGACCTGGGGGCTCGGATGTACTGGTACCCGACCGAGCGCCACCTGACCGCGGCGGTGGATGCGGTCGAGCGCAGCCGGGAGGCAGCGCCGGCCTCGGCTCTGGGCCGGGCTCTGCGGCGGAGCTGGCAAGCGGCGCAGGAGCAGGAGAAGCGCGACCGGGAGTTTGACCGGGCGGCGGAGGCGGTGTTTGACGATGCCTCGCCAGCCTTCGGGGGCGCCCCGATGGTGGGCTATGGCGGCTCGCACCGGCCGGCGCTGGTGGAGATGGCGGAACGGATCGGGATTCGGCAGCACCCGCTCTAGGGCGGCAAGGAGGAACGCATGGGAACCATGGTGGAGGCGCCCTCGGGGCGGGACTTTGACAACGTGTTCGGGGCGGGGCTGAGCCCCAGCGGGGCGTTGCGCAACGGCGGGGTGAGCGATCGGCTGCGCGACCGGCTGGTGCGCGAGGAGCACGCCAAGTTGCACCGCCAGGGCTGGCAGCCGGTGACGGTGGTCAACCTGCAGCCGTTTGCGCTGCAGGCCAACCTGGGCGAGCTGGGCATGATCGAGGTGCCGGCGGCGACGCCGGAGCAGCCGGTGCGGACGCTGGTCATCCAGCACTACCGCATGTCCATGCGCGACCTGGGGGACGGCAACTTCACCCCGGTCAGCATCCTGCCCTCGGAGCTGGCCAAGGAGATTGAGCGGGAGTATGGCGCGACCGGCGGCGTGTTCTGGTTCCACGGAACGGGCGAGCCGGAGGCAGCGCAGATCGAGGCGGCGCGGACGCGGCAGCAGGGCTGGTGGCGCCAGCTCTACCAGCAGGCGGTGGACTCCTGGTCGCGCTACCACCAGCACAAGCTCATCACCGACCGGCAGCGGGACGCGGCCCGGGCGCTGTTCGCCGCGGGCGAGGTGGCCGAGCTGCCGGAGTGGGTGACGATCACGCGCGCCCAGGCCGACCGGCGCGACTGCCCCATGTGTGGCGAGAGCATCAAGGTGCGGGCGTTGATCTGCCACTTCTGCCGGAGTGAGTTTGGCGCGGAGGGCGAGCCGGTGCGGGCGCCGCGGCGCCAGAAGCCGCAGGAGTAGCCGATGGAAGCGGCCCAAACCGCCATTGCGCGGGCGCAGGCGCTGCTCGATCCCACCGGGAGCGGGCTCTTCAGCGCCCAGCGGCTCATGCCCTACCTCAACCTCGCCTACTCGGCGATGCGCGACGAGGGCATGGGCCAGCGCGGCATCACGGTGGCTGAGGCGGTGGTGGTGCTGCCAGGGGTAGCCGCCTACACGCGGGACTTGGGCGCCTATGTGGCGCCCGGCGGCATGCTCGCCAACCTGGCCAACCCGATCTCCATTCGGGAAAAGCCGGTCAACAGCGATGACAACAACTACACCGAGGTGGTGCGGGTCGAGGAGCTGGACAGCCGCACGCCGGACGACCTCAACCTGACCTTCGAGTGGCGCGGCGGCAACGTCTACTTCATTGGGGCGACGCAGGCGCTGGACCTGCAGATCCGCTTCGAGCAGATTTGGCCGGCGATTGGGGACCCGTCCCAGGCACTGGGGGCAGTTGGCATCGCCACCATTTTGGGCTACTGGACGGCGGGGCTGATGGCGACGGCGATGCGGGAGCAGCAGCTCGGCATGCAGTACATGGCCGAAGGGCGGCACCTGCTGTTCCGCTGGCTGCAGCGCCAGATCATGGACCAGCAGGGAGTGACGCGGCGGCCGCGGCCCTACAACGACGAGAACGGCTGGATGGGAGCGAGGTGGATATGAGCATACTGACTAGCGAAGAGCGGAAGCGGCTGCCGCGGGGACGTTTCGGGCTGCCGGCCATGCGGACGTACCCGATTCCCGACGCGGCGCACGCGCGCAACGCGCTGGCGCGGGCGGCGCAGGATGCCACGCCGGCCGAGCGCGCGGAGATCGAGCGCAACGTGCACCGGCTGTACCCGCGGATCAAGATCGGGAAATGACGCTGCGAACCCTAGTTTGTGCGGGGCTCGCATTGGCGCTTGGACTGGCGGCACAGCAGCCCTCGGATCTGGTCAAGCCGCGGGTGGCGGGGCAGGCGCTGGCCTCGCAGTTCGGCAAGTGGACAATGATGGCGGATGGTCCCATCCTGGCGCAAGGGCAGCTGGAGACGGCGAGGCTGGAGGCATCGGCGTTCACCTTGCCCGACGGCACAGCGTTCCAACCGCTGCAGGCGGGGACACCGGTCGCCATCGGCGGCGACGGCAGCCCGGAGACGGTGATCCCCACCAGCGTGAGCTGCGGGGTGGGGGCGCCGGGGTGCACGTTCACCGCCATGTTTGCACATCCGCACCTGGGCCACTTCAGCGTGTCGAGCGGCACCTCCGGACTGCAGGAGGCGATCAACTACCAGGCGGCGCACGGCGGTGGCCTGGTCCTGGTGGATCCAGATTGGGCCGGGGGGCCGCTGGCGGGTCTGCTGAGCAGTCTCAGGCTCCCGAGTACGGTGCTGCTGATTGACGAGACCGGAGGAAACTGGGTGCCCTACGGACTGGGCAACGGCGGGGCGCCGCAAGCGTTGGGCGGGTTCTCCTCCGCTACCGGCGGAGGGGGCTCGGTGCTGGCGCCGGCGCAGGGCGCGGTGTATGCCTCGGGGGCAAACTTCCGGCCGCCCACGCCGGGCGTCGGCCTGAGCGCCGGCGTCCCGGCGACGGTAACGCCGGACTGGAGCTTGCCCAGGGGCGTGGTGACGGGCGACGCGGTGTACCTCTCCGGCGGCACGGGAGCAGCGGAGGTGGTGGCCTTAACCAATGTGGGCGCGGCTTGCCCTGCCGGCGCGGCCAACTCGGTCTGCTTCACCCCCGCCAACTCGCATAGCGGGGCCTGGACGCTGGCCAGCGCCACCAGTGGCCTGGAGGAGGCGGTGAACGCCGCCGGGGCGGGCGGCTGGATCATAGACGACTTGGGCGTGGCCGACATCCGCACGCCCTTGGTGATCCCCTACACGCTGCGGCTTACCGGGCTCGACTCCTCGCTCAGCCACTCAATCGCAGCCACCGAGATTGTGCAGTTGACGCCCAACACCGATGTCATCCAGCTTGGCCGGGCGGGCGGCGATGCGCAGGCGGCGCAGGATGTGGTATTGGAGCACCTGACCGCAAAGGGGGTGGCAGGCGACGGCACCGACAGCGGGGTGGCGGTGCACTGCCTGAACTGCAGCCGGATCGAATTGGACGATGTGAAGGCCACCAACGCCCACGATGGGGTCTTCTTCGATTCGGCCTACAACCAAGCGTTCGTCGCCACCGTCATCAACTGCCATTTTCTGGGCAACTACTACGGCGTGCACATCGTGGGGGGCTCGGCCAACCGGCTGACCTTCACCGGCGACACGGTGGACTCGAACCAGTACGGCGTGTTCGACGACGGCGGCTGGGTGCATACCTGGATCGGCAACGACATCGAGGCCAACGCCCAGTATGGCTACTGGCAGCAGGTCTCGAACTCGGGGGCCTACTCCGGCCACAACGTGGTGCTGCATGGCAACTACTTCGAGGCCAACGGCGCCAGCGTGGGGCAGGGCGATGTGTTCCTGGGCCAACTGGTGGGTGGGGGCAGCGGCAACAACGGGGCGGGCTGCATCAACTGCGAGGTGACCGACAACATCTTCAACGCCACGATCGGCGGCAACGTCACCGCGCTCAACCTGGGAGCGGTGATGATGACGGTCAGCGACAACACCTACAGCGGCTACGGGGCGGGCAAAGAGTACGCCTACATCACCGGACCCGATCCCAACTTTAGCCGGGTACTGATGCTGGGCGACTGCGGCACCGTCACCCAGCCCGGCTGCACGGAATCCGCACCAGGCACCATCACCCGCCTGGATCCCAATGGCACCTTGACCATCGGCGGCACCGACCAGCTCACCGACCAGTTCGGCACGCGGCTGCATGACACGACCATAGAGAGCCCGTCCGGGGCGGTCAGCATCCGCGGCAAGCAGGGTGGCCTGGCTCCGGTAAACCAGGCACTGCTGCAACTCGACGGTGATTCCAGCACGGTCAAGTTCGACGAGGTCACGTGGCGCAACCAGGGCGTGGACGAATGGGGAATCAAGAACGATGTGAGCGGCGCCAACGCGCACGACTTTTGCCTGGCCAATGACTACGCCATTCCCGCAGCCGCCACCTGCGACCTGTACGTCAACCAGCAGAAGCACTTCCAGTTCAGCGGGGCCGGGGTGCCGGGCAACGTCACGTTTGACGCCGACTACCGCTTCAAGCAGCAGGCGAACGGCGATCCGGCCATCCAGGTCATGCGTGCCACCGACATCTCGCCGACGGGCTATCTGCTCGACCTGGAGGATTCGACCGAGTCACATCCGCTGTTCCGCGTGGACGCCGCCGGGAACGTGACCGGCAACGGGACCATCAACATTTCCGGAGCGGCGACCTTCCAGGCGGGGCTGAGCTCGACCTCGGGCAGTTTCAGCGGCGCGCTGACCGCGCCCACGGCAACGATCAGCGGTGCGGTGGCGCTGGGGACCGGCTCGACCGTCGGCGGGACGGCGATCAACATTGACGGCCACATCATTGCCGGGCAGTCGGGCACATGGTGGAACGGGACCTACAACCCCGTCGGCAGCGCCGGGCAGTGCATCACCGGCGGCATCAGCTTCGGCTCGGGAGTGGCCATCGGCATGGCCGTCGCCTCGAACCCGGAAACCACGCCGCCGGCCGGGCTGAGCTGGACGGCGGTGATTGACGCTTCCGACCATGTGACCATCGCGGTCTGCAACATCACCAACGCGGCGATTGCCTGGCCGGCGGGAAGCATTTGGGACGTGAGGGTGATTCCATGAGCGAGTTCCTCCGCAGCCAATTCGACAAGTTGCTGCTGACGGCGCTGCTGCTGGTGTTCTGCGGCGTCGCGGTGCACGGCTACTGTGCGGGAGGCGCGGCGCTGGCCGGCTTCGCCTCCGACCAGGCCAAGGAATTCGGCGGGGCGCTGCTGGGGCTCATCACCGGCCACGCGCTGGCCGCCACGGCAGGGAGAGCGCCGGGCGGCGAGGCCGCCACGGCGGGGGGAGCGCCGGGCGGCAAGGTGGCAGCCTCCCGGCGCGAGCCGCCCGCGCCGCCTCCGGGGGGAGGGGCGGCGGAATGAAGGCCCCCACCTACGTCATCGAGCATGGGCAGACGGCAATGGACAAGCGCGGCCTAGTGCATGGACCCGCGCATGCGGCGGAACCCCTGGATCGCGAGGGGCGGCGGCAAGCGGTGGCGCTGGGGGCGCGGCTGCGCCGGCTCAAGCCGGGCCGGATCTACACCTCGCCAGCGCGGCGGGCGCAGATGACCGGCGCGATCGCCGGGGTGGTGGCGGGCGTGCCGGTGGAGACCGCGGCCGAGTTGGCCTCGCTCGACACTGGCGCGCTGGGGCAGGGCGACCAGGTTGACGTGGCGCGGCGGCTCAAGCCGTACTTCGCCGATCCGGGGCGGCGGATTCCGGGCGGCGAGACCGTCCAGGCGTGGCGGGCGCGGCATTTGGACTGCATGCGCCGGGTGGCGGCCCGGGCAAAGCAGCGGGGCGAGCGGCCGCCGGCGTTTGTCACCCACAGCAACGTGGTGGGCTCGGCGCTGGCCGCGGCGCGCGGCGGATCGGCCGACGCCGGACGGAAGGCGATGGCTCAACCGCCGCCGCCGGCGGTGGCGCACCAGGTGAGTTTTTCGGCGGGGACTGGCCCGGCACAGCTGAAGCAGCGCTGGCCGGGTGGCCCCCGTAAACCGTAGCGTTCGCACCCGCCCGGAAATGGGCGCAGGAGACCCGACCATGGCTATCGCATCTTCCCTTGTTTCGATCGACGTGACCCGCCGCAAGGTGCGGCGCACCCTGAATCTGGCCTTGAGCGGCAACTACGCCACCGGCGGCGACACACTCGACCTGACCGCGACCACCAACCCCAACAACTTCGAGGGGGCCAAGGCGTTCGGCCGCGTGCCCGCGGTCTACGGCGTCGAGAACGCGCCCGACGGCTACAGCGCCGAGATCGTGGCCGGGGCCGCGCTCAACAACTGGAAGGTGAAATGGTTCACCGCCAGCAACACCGAGTTGGCGGCGGGCGCATACCCTGCTGGGCTGAGCGGGGCGGCCGACATCCGGGTGCAGATCGCTTCGCGGACCAATCTCTAGGCCATGGGGTTCCGATGATTCAGGGCTACATCCCGGTGCCGATCGAGCACTTCGGCGGCCTGATCTGTTCCTGGCCGCCGGAGATGCTCGACGTGTCACTGCTGGTGGAAGCGACCAACGTGCGGTTCACGCAGGCCGAGGCGGCAAGCCGGGAGGGGATCAGCCGGGCGTTCGCCTCGCCGAACCAGGCGGCCATCACCGGGCTGGTGGGCTACGTCCAGCCCAGCGGGACCGAGATCCCGCTGGTGTTGGACGCCACCGGTTCCCTGCTTATGGAGTCGCCGGCCGGCGCGGGCTACCTGAGGGCGGCGGCGCCGGGACACACCTTCGTCATCCCGCCGGGTGCGCTGATGGAGGGGGTCGCGGCCTTCGGGCGCACCTACCTCGCCTTCGGCGACGGGCAGCAGGGGCTGGCTTCGCCCGCCAGCTTCGACGGCGCGAACCTCGATCCGGTGACCATCGCGGGGCCGACCGGTGCGATCGCACCGTCGGACTCGGCTACGGCAGGCAACATCGCCGCCGGGGTGCGCTACGTGCTGGTGCTTTACAAGACGCGCGAGGGCTCGCTCTCGCCGGCGGGGCTCTCGATCGCCAACTGGGCCGCGGCCGGCGGCAAGCAGGCCACGGTGGCCAGCCTGCCGATCGCGGCCACCAGCCAGGTGGGGGCGCGGGTGGTGGCATTCACGGTGGCCGGCGGATCGAGCGATGGGCCCTTCTACTACATCGGTGAGACCCAGGTGGTGAACGGGGTTACGGAGACCTCGACGGTGGTCAACGACAACGCCACCACCACGGCGACCTTCAACTTCGACGACGCCTTTCTGGCGTCCTCCAGCGATGTGACCGACCAGTTCCGGGCGCAACTGCTGCCCGACCTGGCCGGGGTGGTGTTCAGCCAGACGACGCAGCGGATGATGTGGTGGGGCGACCCGGCGCAGCCGAGCACGGTGTACTGCTCGCAGCCCTCCGATGCCGGGGTCTACTTCGGCGACACCGGCTTTTTCCAGGTGGCGGAGGGCTCTGGCGAGCCGGTGACGGCGGTGTTCGAGTTCCGCAATCAGGTCTACGCCGCGCTGCGCAACGGCCTCTATCTGGTGACGCCCAACGACGGCGACCCGGCCACCTGGAGCATCCAGCAAATCTCGCCGGGGGTTGGGGCCGCGGGGGTGCGCGCGGTGGCCGTGGGCGACGCCATCTGCGTTCTGGTGCATCGCACCGGAGCCTTCACCTTCGACGGGAGCGCGCCGGTGCGGATCAGCGACGAGATGGGGGGGCCGTCGTCGGACCGGCCCGGACTGTGGGAGCGGATCAATTGGGCCAGCGAGAAATTGATCTGGGCTTCGATTGACCATGAGGCGAAGTGCGTGCGGATCGGCGTTCCGCTGGACGGGGCGACCGCGTGCAGCCACATCCTCAAAGTGAGCTACCTCGACGGCTGGGACGCCAGCATTCGATTTTCGCCCTTCACGGCGCGCTACCACTATTTCCCCGGCCGGCGCTGGTCGCTCGACACCATCGCGGCCTCGCAGGCACTGCGGGTGCGGCGCCCGCTGGCGCTGCCGGGGATCCCGGCCGACCGGCGCCTGGGGCAGACGCAGATGCTGCTGGCCTCGGCCGCTCCCGACAGTGCGGTGGGCTATGTGGATCCGGGAGCGACCATGGACAACGGCGTGCCGTTCCACTGGGCGCTGCGCACGGGCGCGGTGTCGGCGGCCGAATTGTTGAAGCAGAACCGGCAGGGCATGGAGCTGGTGGGGATCGTGCAAATGCGGGCGCGCGGCCAGGGTGCCGTCAAGGTCGAGGCGGTGGCGGGCGGCGGCGCGCCGACGCTGGTGATGCAGGCCGAGCTGCAGCCCGAGCTGCAGGGGGACGTGGGCGGCCTGGCGCTGGTGGGCGGCGAGGCGGTGGGACTGCGGCTGAGCGACGCCACGGATGGGGCGGCCATGCGGCTGGTGGCGCTCTATGCGTTCGCCCAGCCGTGGTGGGCGCTGCGGCCGGGGAAATAGGAGGCGACGATGGCGCGGGGAGACAAGGGAACCTACAACCAGCAGGAGCAGCAATCCTGGGCGAACTCGAACCAGGCGGCCCAGCAGGGCTACGCCAACCAGCAGCAGAGCTACGGGTCGGCCTATGGCGGCTACCAAGGCGAGTTGGCCAACCCGGGGTTCACGCCAGCCGAAGAGCAGGCGATGACGCAGGCGACGTCGGGATCGTTGGCGGGCGCGTTCGGGGCGGCGCGCACCCGGCTGCAGGACCATGCGGCGCGCACCGGCAACACCGCCGGAGAGAACGCCACGGAAGAGCAATTGGCGCGGGAGCAGGGGCAGCAGAACGCGCAGGCCCTGGGCAATCTGCAGCAGGCCTTCGGCAAGGCGCGCATCCAGGGGCAGCAGAACGCCCTGCAGGGGCTGGGTTCGCTCTATGGCACCAGCACCAACGCCACCGACGCGGCCATGAACAGCGGCGCCAATTTGGTGGGGACGCAGGGACGGATGGCGATGCAGCCGGGCTTCTGGGGAAGCGTGCTGGCGGGCGGGCTGGGGGCGGCGGGCAAGATGTTCGGCTAGGAGGGGGCAATGGTGCACGCGGAACAATCTCGGTTGGCGCTAGCGGGGCTGGATGGTGGCGATCTGGCAAGCGACAGCCACCCCTACCTGCACTTGGCGCAGGCGCGGGCGCGGCGGGGGCGCACCGCGCGGCTGACGCCGGGCGGGCTGCCGCAGCCGCCGGAGTTGATGGGGGTGGACGCCGACGCGCGCGTGCCCAACCAGTTGCAGCCCATGGACGGGGAATTCGAGGGCGGCCGGGAGGTGGGCGACGGGCGGCCGGCGTTCTTTGGCCGCGACATGCCCGCGCCCACGGGCATCGCCAACGGCGTCGGGGTGGGGACAGTCGCGGCGCGGCCGATTTTTGGGGCACCGACGGGCATGCCGGTCCAGCCGGTGGGCAGCGACCGATTTGGCAGCGTGGATCTAAGCGGGGTGCCCGGCACGGCTGGAACCGCGCCGGCCGGGGTCGCGGCGCTGCCGCACTTCGCTGGCGGCGGGGTGTTGCCGGCGGGAGGCGCGGGCGTGGTGGGCGAGGACGGCGAGGAGGCGATCAGCGCACTGCCGGGCGGTGGGGTAGCGGTCTCGCCGCTGGTGGACACTGATCCTGGATTTAGCCGGCCGCCGCGCGCTGGGGACATTGACCCGGGCACTACGGCCGCCGTGGCGGCGGCCACTCCCCGGGCGTCGGCGCTCGGAGCGGCGCCGGCGCCGAAGCCGCAGGGGCAGTGGACGGCGCCGGCGCCGCCGGACCTGAGCGGGCTGCCGCAGCAGGACCAGCTCTCGCCGGTCACCCAGCGGATGCTGGGCGGCTACGGCGTGACCGCGCCGCCCCCAGGCACGCACACCGCCGAGCAGGACTACCGCCAGCGCGCCGACGCGATCAACGCCGCGCAAGCGCCGCAGCGCGGCGACTACAACACGCCGCTGTGGGAGAAGCTGGCGGGGATCGGGGCTGGCGCACTCGCCGCCGGCCTGACGCGCAGCCCGCAGGAGGGCGCGGCGGTGGCGGCGCAGTGGTCGCCTGCGGCCCACTACGACCGCGCCGAGCAGGACTACCAGCAGCAGCGCCAGCAGGAGCTGGCCGGTCTGGGGCCGCTGGAGCAGACGGCCAAGCTGAAGCAGGACGACAACAGCGGCGAGACGCGGGTCTGGGAGCAGCAGACCGCTGCGGCCGGGCGGCAACAGCAGGCCGACGAGCAGGCATCCTTCCGCGACCTGCAGCAGCGCGATCGGGAGAGCGAGGACGCCGCCGGCGGGCGGTACGAGCAGGGCCTGGCGCAGGCGCGGCAGGAACTAGCCGACACCCAGGCGGCGCGCGAGGGCTCGCCGGAGCTGATGCAGACGGCGGCGGGCGACTGGGTCTCGTGGTATCCGCAAAGCGGGCGAGTGGTGGCGGCGCCCCCGGCTCTGCGGGGGGCGCGGCGCGGCAACCTGCCGCAGGCGCCCCCGCCGAACCAGGCGCAGCAAGGTCGGCGGGCAACGGCGCAGGCCGAGATCGAGATGGGGAGAGCGCCGACACGGGCGGCGGCGCAAGGGAACCTGGTGCGGAACGCCGCGGCGCTGGAGGCGGCGGGGGTGGACGGCGGCGCGCTGCAGCAGTACCTGGACCGGCGCTGGCCGCAGGCCAAGCCCGGAGGGCTGGGCCTGAACTTGGGGACAGGGACGGGCGCGGGGGCGACGCCGGCAGCGGCCGGCGGGACGACGATCAGAGGGGTGCACTTCCCCGGATAGCATGGGCAGGGGCATCGCAATTCCGCGCTTCGAGGCGGCTCCGGTGGCGGCACCCCCGCCGCCGGCGGCGCCGTCTGCTCCGAAGATCGCGGCTGGCATCCCCACGTATGACGGCCCGACCACCGGCGACCTGACGGCGCAGGCGCTGGACGCCTATGGGCGCATGAGCCTGCCGGAGGCGGAAGCGCACCTAGCCCAGCACCGCGCGCAGCTCGCCTCCGGCGGCGTGGACACGGGCGAGATCCAGCGGCATTTCGAGGCGGCGGAGACGCTGCGGAAACAGCAGGACCCGCTGGGGTTTGTGGCCCAGCACCGGCAGGACTTCCAGCACGCGGGCTTCGATCACGACCGGACCGCCGGCGTGCAGGAGCGCAGCTACCAGGGCTCGCCGGAGGCGCAGGCGCGGATCGAAGAACAAGTGCAGAAGTTCGACCCGGGGTTCCTGGTCACCGACAACCCCGACGCGGTGAACGCTCCGCCGGTGATCACGCCGGGCGGCCTGGTGGTGGGCGGCTACTCGCAGGCGATGACGCTGCAGCGCGTGTACGCTGGCGGCCGCGACGCCGCCTACCTCCAGGCGTTCGAGCAGGCGGAGCCGGCGTTCGGGGTGAGCCGCCAGGCGGTGGCGGGGATGCGGCAGCCGGTGTTGGTGCGCGAACTGCAGCAGCCGCCGGCGACGGTCGCCGGGCATGCCGGAGGCCACCCTCTACCTTTCGGCGAGAGGCGCTCGGGTGCTCTCGCTGCTGGCCTCGCGCACCAGGATCGGAAAGCTGGTGCGCTTCCGGGGCATCTACCTGCGGCCCGCGCTGATCCGCCTGTTGCTCGAGGAGGAGCCGGCCGGACCCTGGAGGACGCGGTCCAGGGCGCGCTCCGGCGGCATCCCGACGGCATGCCGGTCGTTGCCGTCGTAGAGAACGCAGATGCGGCGGAAGCGCGTCGGGCCCGGATCGAGGAGCACGGACACAGTGGCAGGGGATGGCAGACCGCGGATCGCCGGACGCTTCGCTTAGCGCGGAGCGCGTTTTGGACCTGCTACAGGCGAGCCCCAGGGCGACGGCCTGGCGGAACTGGGAGCGGCCGAACGGCTGCTTCTGGCAGCCCGCGAGCTCAGCGTCAGGCTGCTCATCGGCGATTATGCGGATCTTGGCCTGAGCGAACCCGAGGTCGACGCGCTGGCGCGGCAATGGCTACCCTGGGTAAGGGAGGCTTGGGACGATGAAGGAATCAGCTGGGCACAGGCGGGAGCTGGAGCCGAAGTTGCGGCGCGCGTTCGCGCGCTTGGGGGACCGCCTGCTGGCGGAGGCGGAAGCGCGTCCGCCGGTGCCCCAGGGCGGGGGGCTGGATCGCAGACCCGAAGACCGGGGCGGTGGTGGCGGACATTTCCTACCCAGAGGCCAATCGAGCGTTGCCAAGCCCGAGCGCCCACCCGCAGCATGCGCGCCAGGCCGCCCCAGACCCCCAGCACCGCCCCCAGCGTCGCGCGCTGTTGCGGGTCAGCCAGGTTGCCGGCGCCGGCACCGCGCAGCGCCTCCGGCGTCAGCCAGCCCCGGGCGACGTCGTGGGCGGTGATCTCATCCCGCGTCTGGCCCAACGACCTCGCAGCGGGCTGGCGCACGACACGCGGCCTCCGCTTACCTCTTGACAGACTGGACGCCCAAATCTACCGCCCAACACGCAGCGCTGCGCTGCCACGGCGCTGACATTCTCCTATTCGGCGGCGCCGCCGGCTCATTGAAGTCCGAGACGATGCTCGTCGACGCGGTTCAGGAGTCCGACCGACGCGGATTGCGGGCGATACTACTGCGGCGCAGCTTTCCGGAACTGGAAAAGAGCCTGATCCGCCGCAGTCGCGACCTCTACGGCGGCATGGGCGCGATTTACCACGAACAGAAAAAGCGATGGACGTTCCCATCGGGGGCCATAGTCGACTTTGGTTACTGCGAGACCGACAAGGACATTCATCGCTACCAAGGGGCGGAGTTCAGCTTTATCGGCTTCGATGAATCCACCCATTTCTCAGAGTTTCCGATCCGCTACATGCTCTCACGGTTGCGCTCGACCGACCCGGGCATTCGGCTTCGGGTGCGCCTAGCCACCAATCCTGGAAACATCGGCCACGCCACCCACAAGGCCATCTTCCACGGCCCCACCTGCACCCATTGCTACATCGGCAAGGCATCGAGGGCGCCATTCACAATTTACCCCGACGCAGTATGGCCAAGCGACCAACACGCTATCGGAAAGACCACCTGCTTCATACCAGGACGAGTCACTGACCACAGCCTGCTCGGGCCGAGCTATATTGCCAACCTGGAGTCCCTCGGCGGCGCCTTCCGCAAAGCCCTGCTCGAAGGGTGCTGGGACGTCTACGAAGGACAATATTTCGATCACTGGAATCCTGCGCACATGACGATCAAGCGCCAACTCGTCGGTGAACAGGCGTGGTGGCCCCACTGGGTCGGCATCGACTATGGATTTCGCGGCAGTCAGGCCGCGGCCTACTTGCTTTGCAAGTCACCGGCACGCCCGGAACACCCCCATGGCATCACTTTTGTTCTCGAGGAGTATTGTGCACAACACTCGACCGCCGACGTGTTTGCGCTGGCCATCCGTGATCGCTTCGGCATCGGCTCCCGCAGAATCGTTAACTGGTACTTGTCACCGGACGCTTGGAACCAGCGCGGCGATGGCCACACGCTTGCCGACCAAATGACAGCCGCAACAGGAATTGGCTTTGAACCCGCTAGCAATGATCGTGTCGGTGGGGCGATGCTTGTCTACTCGCAACTGGATCGGGGCGAACTGGTGATTGCCGACTCGTGCCGGCAGTTGTGTGAGGCCTTGCCGACCCGAATCCACTCTTTGGATCGCCCCGATGACATCTGCAAAGCGTCTGGCGACCCGCTCGATGATTGCATGGACGCCCTGCGCTACGCGCTATACAGCTACATTAGCCCCCCACGCCTCCCCGGCTCGCTTGCAGCGGGCTCTATGACCGCAAGCAGCGATCCCACCATCGCCATGGTCCAGCGCCGCATAGCGGAGGCGCATTCGAGCCAGCTGCACGCTAGCCTCCGCTATCTCTCCCCGCGCCGCCGTTGATCCACGTTGACTTGACCGTAGTCTGAAGGCTGCATCCGCAACAACACGACGGGCTCTACCAGCGCCGGATCCTGGTTAATGTCCGCCACCGCCGACATGAGAAGCGGCTCGCTGACCGGCTCAACGGTAATCACAAATGGAAGCGCCGATTTGGGAAGGCCCGGCTCCTGCAATACACAGTCGATATTGATCTGGTGGGCGGCGAGCGCGGTTGCCACCCGAGCCAATACTCCCGGCTGATCGCGAATCAACAACCGGAGATACCACGGCACGGGCGGCGGCTCCTGACACATAAGCACCTCCGTGCCATCCCGAAGACCTGCTGTGGCCTTCGCCTGGAGCTTGCCCAAAGCCAGATCGGACGCAATCTCCATCAGATCGGAGAGCACAGCAACGGCCGTGGCGTCGCCGCCCGCTCCGCGGCCGTAGAACATCTGCGTTCCCGATCTCTCGCCCACCACCAGCACCGCATTGTTGACTCCCTCGACCCCGGCAAGCATTGATCTGTCGGGGATCAGCCAGGGTCCCACAGAAGCCGCGAGCTTGCCGCCGCACAGTTCGGCCGAGGCAATCAGTCGAATCACGCTGTGCAATCGGCGGGCGTAGAGGAAATCAACCGGCCGCACCTTCCGAATTCCGATGACGGACACCGCCTGGGGCGAAACGTAGCCGCCAAAGGCAAGCCGTGCCAGAATAGCCAGCTTATCGCGAGCATCCCTGCCATCGACGTCGGCGTCAGGATCCTGCTCAGCATAGCCACTGTTCTGCGCTTCGAGCAGAGCCGTCTCGAAGTCTTCGCCGTCGGCCTCCATGCGCGTAAGGATGTAATTGGAGGTGCCGTTCAGAATGCCACGGACGGCAACGATCCGATCGCCGCTCGTACCCTGCTCGATGCTGCGGATAACGGGGATGCCGCCTGCCACCGCTGCCTCAAAGCCTAGCGGCAGATCGCGCTCGCATGCCAACTGTAACAGTTCCTGCCCGTGGCCGGCCAGCAGCGCCTTGTTCGCGGTCACGACGGGCTTGCCGTGCAGCAACGCGGCCCTCACGACTTCCCCGGCAACACCGGTTCCCCCAATGGTCTCGACAACAATGTCTACTTCAGGAGAGGCAACAAGGATGCGCCAATCGCCCTGGATCTGCGCTCCCACCGGGATGGCCGACAACGGTATCGGACTCCGATTGCATATCCAATTGACCCGAAGTTGTGCGCCGCAACGGACGGCGATTTCGCGCCGGTGCGCCTCCATGATCTCGGCAGTGGCTCGGCCCACCGTCCCAAAGCCTACTATGCCAACCCGAACGGTCTTCATGACCGTCGCCAATCCATACCCGGCCCATGGGCCACCGTTCTTGCCTGCAACAACTCAGCGGTAAGCCCCGCGCAGTACAATGCCCTCTCAACCGCCTCCTGTGCCGCCGGCTGGTGCAGATCGTCATGCACTACTAACAGGACAGATGGCCCGGCGCCGCTGAGAACACAACTGATAATGCCGGCGGTTCCCACCAATGGCTGCAGCACTCCCAATAGTGGGCACAAGGCGGCTCGGTATGGTTGATGTAGGTGATCGACGGAGGCGTTCATCAGCAGATCCGCTCGGCCCTGCTGGAAGGCGTGCAACAGCATCACCGCGTTTTGCATATTAGCCACCGCGTCACGACGACAATAAGCATCAGGCAGCATTTGTCTTGCGGCAGACGTGGCAAGTGTGTGCTGGGGCACGACGAGCAACAACGGCCACGGTGTCGCCATCGGGATTCGCAGCCAACCAACCCTCTCTGCGGCACCGGCTTGCGCAACTACGAGTCCGCCCCACCAGCAAGCCGCCACATTGTCTGCGTGTCCCTCGGATCGCACCGCCGCCTCAAACACCTGTTGAGCCCCCCAGTCCAGTTGACCAAAATGCGCAGCCAGCGCCACTCCCGCCAGCCGTGCGGCCGCAGATGAGCCGCATCCCTTTCCTATGGGAATCTCATTATCGAGGCGAAGCGCGAGCGTGGGAGCTGGCTGCCCGGCCAACTCCAAGGTGCGCCGGTACACATTCACGATCATATGGTTATCGGCTTGCTGGCAGGTGTCGAGGTCGCGGCCAAAGGCGGCGAGCGACGGGGCTGGCGCACGACGCGCCCGGACTCGCAGGCCAAAGTCCAGTGCCATTGCGGCCGTATCGAATGCGGGACCCAAGTTGGCCGAAGATGCCGGGAAGGAAACATCGAATTCTTCGCTCATGGGCGCTCCATTGTGCGCAAGACCTCGTCTGCGTTCGCTTCCAAGACTATCGGTGGCCTCGGCACCGGCGCTTGCGGAGTGGCTGGCAGCAGGCTGCCGCGGTGCAGGGCGAGGGTGTAATCGGTGTCCTTCAGCCCATGGCCGGTAAGGATAAGCACCACCATCTCATGCGCCGCGATAAACCCCTGCCGCGCCAGTTTGGAGGCGCCCGCCAAGGCCGCCGCAGAGGCCGGCTCGCAGCCCACCCCCTCGCGGCCTATCGCGTCCTTGGCCATCGCGATTTCGTTCTCGCTGACGTCGAGACAGGCGCCGCCAGTTTTCTCCAGCACCCGAATTGCCTTCTTCCAAGAGGCCGGATTGCCGATCCGGATCGCCGACGCCAGCGTCTCGGCGACCATCGGAATCAGTTCTCGCCCCTGCGTTTCACGCAGCGAGCGGACCAAAGGATTGGCTCCTTCGGCTTGCACAATCGAAAGCCTGGGAAGGCGCGGGATCAGTCCGTGGAACAACAGTTCTATCAGCCCTTTTCCCAAAGCCGATGCGTTGGCCAGGTTCCCACCGGGCACGACAATGTGATCCGGCACCTGCCACTCCAAGGCCTCTAGCAGTTCCACCGCCGCGGTCTTCTGACCCTCGAGGCGATAGGGATTGACGGAGTTCACCAAATTAACCGGTTTCTCGCGGACGACTTGCCGCAGCACGCGCACGCATCCATCGAAATCGGTGCGCAATTGGCAAGTAAGGGCGCCGAAGTCGAGCGCCTGCGCCAGCTTGCTCCAGGCGATCTTGCCCTCGGGCACCAACACCAGGCACTTCATGCCGGCGCGGGCCGCATAGGCCGCCATCGAAGCGGAGGTGTTGCCGGTGGAGGCGCATGCCAGCCACTCAAAACCCTCCTCATGGGCACGCGAAACCGCTGCGGTCATGCCCGTGTCCTTGAACGAGCTGGTGGGGTTCATGCCCTGGTGCTTCGCCCAGAGGTGCTGCAACCCGGCCTGCCTGGCGCAGTTTGGCAACTCGTAGACGGGGGTATTGCCTTCGCGCAAGGTAATCGCCGCGGCAGGATCGCGCAGAATCGGCAACAACTCGCGGAAGCGCCATACGCCGCTTTGGTTGCACGGCTGCTCCGAGGTCCGGCGCTGGCGCCAAAGCGCTTTCCATTCGGAGGGCGAGCGGCCGGCGAGCGCTTGGCCGCCAAGTTCGACCTCCAGCAGGTCATGGCAGCGCGGGCAGCGACAGTCACCCTGGACCCCATGGGCTAGGCCACCGCAGCCAATGCAGCGCAGCCGCACGCCGGAAACGTGAGAGCCCGTCGGATCCATTCGCAATTGTAGCAACAAGGCTGCGGGGCCCGGTCGCGCGGGCGCCGCAGCCGCGAGGCCGGGCGGCGAAGTTGACGCCGAGGTCGGATTTCGGCTATATTGCTTGAGACAATTGAATAGCCCGATTCAGTACCCCTGAATCTTATCAAGAGTGGCTGAGGGAACAGGCCCGACGACGCCACGGCAACCGGCTCCGCAACGGCGGAGCGACTAGGTGCCAATTCCTGCCCGCAAGGGAAAGATGAGACGGGGCTGCGCGACACGAAAGCCAGCCATTCCACCGTAATTCCTCTTCCCTTTGGGGAAGGGGACTTTGACTGGGCGGAAGGAAGGGTTGTGAGTTTCGAACTAGGGTTGCGCTGTCGGCATTGCGGTAAACAATTTCCCTCCCAACCTCTGGCGGGATGCGACGAGTGTTTCGCGCCACTGGAGGTCCACTACGATCTCGCCGCGATCCGCCGTGCGGTCCGGCCGGCGGACCTGGGCCAGCGGCCGCACACCCTGTGGCGCTACCGCGAGTTGCTACCAGTGCCGCAGGTGGCGGCGCCGCAGGAGCGCCCGGTCGGGGGCACGCCCTTGCTGCCGGCACCGCGCCTGGCGCAAGCACTGGGGATTCGCGAGATCTACCTCAAGAACGACGCGGTCAACTTTCCGACTCTGTCGTTCAAGGACCGCGTGGTGGCGGTGGCGCTGAGCAAGGCGCGCGAATTCGGTTTCCGCATCGTTGCCTGCTCCTCCACCGGCAACCTCGCCAACGCCCTCGCCGCAGGGGCGGCAGCCGAGGGCCTGGAGGCCTACATCCTGACCCCCGCCGATCTGGAGGAGGCCAAGATCGCCGGGACGCTGGTCTTCGGCGCGCGGTTGATCAAATTCCAGGGCAACTACGACCAGGTGAACCGCTTGTGTTCGGAGTTGGCGCAGCGCTACCCCTGGGGCATCGTCAACGTCAATTTGCGGCCCTACTACGCGGAGGGCTCCAAGACTGTCGGCTACGAAATCGCCGAGCAACTAGGCTGGCGACTTCCGGGAGCGGTGGTGTGCCCGATGGCAGGCGGGTCACTGATCGGCAAGATCGCCACTGCCTTTTCGGAGCTGTGCGAACTGGGCTGGGTGGCGGGGCCCGGCGAGGTGCGCATGTGCGGCGCGCAAGCGACCGGGTGTTCGCCGATCAGCCAAGCGGTCAAGCGCGGCCAGAACGAGATCGAGCCGCAGCGCCCGCAGACGCTGGCGCGCTCGCTAGCCATCGGCAATCCGGCCGACGGCTTCTATGCCGCGCGGACCATTCGCCAGTCGGGCGGCTGGGCCGACGACGCCACCGATGCGGAGATCACCGCCGGCATGCGGCTGCTCGCCCAAACCGAAGGGGTGTTCGGCGAAACCGCCGCGGGGGTGACGGTCGCGGTGGCGCGCAAACTGTGTCAACAGGGGCGCTTCGATCCCGAGCGCCCGGTGGTGCTCGTCATCACCGGCAACGGTCTGAAGACCTTGGATGCGGTTGCCGCGCCGAGCGTTCCGGTTCCGATTCTGACACCCAAGCTCCGCAGCTTCGAGGCGTATTTGGCAACGCCCGTTCCCCCGGCCGAGGTGGCCAGCGCCGCTGGCCCCAACGTAGCCCAACTGATTTAGAAGAGGAGACACGATGCCCTGCACTGTTCATATTCCCACGCCGCTGCAACGCTTTACCGACGGCGCCCAGTCGGTAGCCTGCGAAGCCGGAACTCTGCCCGCGCTGCTGCAAGAGCTGGGCACCCGCTTCCCGGCACTGCGGGACCGGCTGTGCGAGCCCGACGGCCGTCCACGCCGATTCTTCAACGTCTACGTCAACGATGAGGATATTCGGTTTCTGGGCGGCAACGCCTACCAGTTTGCCGGTGGCGACGAGGTGCTGATTCTGCCCTCGATTGCGGGCGGGGTCGGCGGCCGGGCCCACTAGCCGGAGGCGGGAGCGGGAGGTGGGGCAAGTTCGCGGGCGATGGCATCCAGCAGTCCGTGCAAGAACTTGAACACCTCCGGCTGAGAGTATTTCTTGGCCAAGCGCAACGCCGCCTGGGTGATCACGGCGGCGGGAGCGTCGGGCTCGAGCAAGAGTTCCGCGATCGCCAGCTTCAAGAGGCTGCGATCGATCACACTGATGCGCTCCAACCGCCAGCCGACCGCATGGCGGCGGATCAGGTCCTCAATGCGGGCCTGCTGGACCACGGCCGCATCGAAGAGAGCTCCGGCCCGCGCCTGCACGCGGGCGGGCAAAGGGTGGGCCTCGAGGTACCAGCGCTGGATCAGAGCGGGCTCCTGGCCGCCCAATTCGCGGGCGTAGAGCATCTGCAGCGTCGCCTCGCGCGCACCGGCGGCTGGGTCGCGTGATCCACGGCCGCTCATGCCGTGGAGGCCTCGATGACGATCTCGTGGGTCATGGCAACAGTGGGTTGAAGCATGAGGAACACGCTGCAGTACTTCGCATGGGAGAGCGACACGGCGCGTTCGACCACACTTCTCTCGACGCGATCACCCCAGACCCGATAGCGGAGGTGCACGCGGGTGTAGACCATGGGCGGGGAGGGCGCGCGGTCGCCCTCCGCCAAGACCTCCAAGTGGCGGAAATTCTGGCGTGTCTTCCTGAGCACAATGAGCACATCGGTGGCGGTGCAGGCGCACAGACTGCGCAGCACCATTTCCATGGGGCCGGGCGCGGTGTTCTGCCCGCGGTCGGAGTCCATCGTCACGGCATGACCACTGGAGCCCCCGGTCAGGAAGCGCTGGCCGTCCACCCAGAGGGCGGAGGCGAGGGTGGGAGGGGCGGGAGCGGGCTGGGGCGGTTCGGAGGTGGTCATGGCGCGAACTCCATTATCGGCGATTGTCGGATCCGGGTTCCGGATGGATGGTGATGCGGTATAGCTGGGGCAGGCCACGGCGGAGGTCCCCTTCCAGGCGGGTGACCAGCTCATGCACGCGGCCCACCGGCAAGGAATCGGGAAAGCTGCAGTGACAGCTCAAGGCGAGGTGGCCGCTGCTACTGCGGAGCTGGATGTCGTGGCAGTCCAGCATCTCGGGCACGCGGCGCGCGATTTGCTCGACTTGACGGGCGATGCGATCCGGGGCCAGCAGGTTGGCGGCATTGACGCGCGCCAGTTCGGGCTCGATGTGGGTGACGATCTGGCGGATGGCGGGCAAGCGTTGCCGCATCTCCGCCTCCAGGCGGCTGACGAGATTGTGGGCTTCGGCCAGGGAAAGAGACTCGCCCAATTCCAGGTGAAACTCGACGTCCAGGCCGCCGGCAACGTCGTAAATGGAAAGATCGTGGATATTGAGGTTGTGGCGCAGGGCGATGGCCTGCACCTGTTCCAATGGTCCCTGGGGGGCAAGCCGACCCGGCTGGGTTTCGATCACGACGTCGGCTTCGGGCAGGCGGCGTTGAATGCGCTCGGCGATCTCCTGGCGGACGGCGCCGGCCCGTTCCAAAGTCGAGGCCGGCTCCAGCGCCAGTTGGAGATCCACGAAGTAGCGGCTGCCGACGCGGCGCAGGCGAAGCCGTTCCAGGTCGGAAACCCCTTCGACGCCTTGCAAGACCTCGTGCAAATCGCGGGTGAGGGCGGGAGAAGCCTCGTCCAACAGCACCCCGGCGGTGCGGCGACCGAGCCGCACCGCCAACCAGAGCATCGCCGCCGCCACGATGCAGGCGGCCACGGCGTCGGCATGCAGCAACGAAGGGATGTGCCAACGCTGAGCCAAGCCCACCAGGACCAAGCCCAGCAGAACGGCGCCGCTGGTGGCGAGGTCGGAGGAAAAGTTCAGGGCGTCGGCGGCGAGCGCGTCGCTGCCGTAGGCCACGGCGGTGCGCTGCAAGACGCCGGCTCGGCTCCAATCCACTATCATGGAGGTGAGCATGACGATAAAGGCCCATGGGCTGAGATGGACCGAGCCCGCCGTGCCTTGGAGCCATTCGCGGACGGCGCTGGCGCCGATGGCGGCGGCGGTGACGACCAGCAAGCCGGTCTCCAAAAATGCGGAAAAATTCTCAAACTTGCCGTGGCCGAAGGGATGGTTGGCATCGGCCGGGCGGGCGGCGATGCGGAGCGAAAACCAGGTGAACACCGTAGCCAGTAGGTCGAGGGCGGAATGGGCAGCCTCGGCCAGAATGCCCAAGCTGCGGGTATGGAGGCCGACCACGAGCTTGAAGAGCAGTATGCCCACCGTGGTGGCAAGCGACATCAAGGCCACGCGTTGTTTGGCGTCATCGGCGGTAATCGAGGGTTGGGGCATGCAATTCCCGGACGGTGCGTGGGAAGCCCGCCTTCCGAAGCTTACCCCACCCCGCCCCGGCGGTGGCCTTTCCTTCATGCGCGCACAGTGCTAGTGTAAAAACAAGGAAGATTGGGAGGTAGCCGCATCCCCCATGTCGCGCCGTAAACCCGGCCTTGCCGCCAACCCGTGGACCGTTGGACCGCTCGCCGCGGTACTCGTCGGGTTCGCCGTCTGCTGCCTGCTGCCGAGCGCACAAACGCCCGCCTTTGGGCAGGGGCTACCGCAGCAACAGGCACAACAAGGGAAGAAGAGTGCGCCGGTCCACATCGTCCCGGGCAGCGCCAGCACCGTGCCGGGAGGGGTGACACCGGAGCAGGCACGGCCCTCGCCGGGAAAGAGCGCTCCGGCGCCTGCCCCTGGCCCGGTCGGTGCGGCGGGATCCCGGCAGTTGCCGCAGGTGCCTGAGTTTAGCTCCAATGTCAACCTGGTCCTGGTGCCAGTGGTGATCACCGACCCGCTGAACCGCATGGTCACGGGCCTGGAGAAGAACTTCTTCAGCATCACCGAAAACAACGTACCGCAGAAGATCGAGACCTTTTCCAGCGAGGATGCGCCCATTTCGGTGGGGGTGGTGTTCGACTCCAGCGGCAGCATGTCGGACAAGATCCAGAAATCGCGCGAAGCCCTATTACAGTTCTTCAAGACCGCAAATCCCCAGGACGAATTCTTCCTAGTGGATTTTGCCGACGAGCCGCGCATGTTGTGCGGCTTTACCAGCAACATCGACCAGATCGAGGACAGCGTGACGTTCCTGCAGCCCCAGGGCCGCACGGCGCTGCTAGACGCGGTTTACCTCTCGTTGGAGGAGATGCGCCATGCCAAGTACGCCCGCAAAGCGCTGCTGATCATCAGCGATGGCGGCGACAACCACAGCCGATACAGCGAGCGCGACGTCGAACGAGTGGTGCGGGAGGCGGACGTACAGATTTATGGCATCGGGTTGTATTCGCCTGCCTATGAGCGGGCCACGCCGGAGGAGATGAACGGCCCAGCGCTGTTGGACAAGATCACCGAGGCGACCGGCGGCAAGACCTTTGAAATCAGCGACATGGACGAACTGGCGGACACCGCCACCAAGATCGGCATCGAGTTGCGCAACCAGTATGTTCTGGGCTACAGCCCGACCGACCGGACCCCGGACGGGAAGTGGCGAAAAATACAAGTAAAACTGCATCCCCCGCCGGGGCTGCCGCCGCTGACGGTCTCGGCCCGAACCGGCTATTACGGTCCCCATCGGTGATGCGCGTTCCCAAATCATCGGTTTGGGCCCTGCTGCTGGCAGCGCTTTGCCTTCCGGTCGCGGCCCAGCGGGCGGGGGCGCCCCGCCAGCAAGCGCCCTTCACCTTCCACGCCAATGTGGGCGAAGTGCTGGTGCACGCGACGGTGCTGGACCGCCACCATCGCTCCATTGAAAATTTGCCAGAGTCCGATTTTTCCATCTTCGAGAACGGCGTGCGGCAACGGATCGAGTATTTTGCACACGAGGACGCGCCGGTGTCGGTGGGCATTCTGGTGGATAACAGTGGCAGCATGCGCGACAAGCGGCCGGAGGTGAACAAAGCAGCGCTCAATTTTGTGAGGGCGAGCAATCCCCAGGACGAAATGTTCATTGTCAATTTCAACGACGAGTACTACCTCGACGCCGACTTCACCAACCAGATCTCCAAGCTGCAGCAAGGGCTGGACCAGATTGAATCCCGCGGCGGCACGGCTCTTTACGACGCCTTGATCGCCTCGCTCGACTACCTCAACCAGAATGCCAAAAATGACAAGCGGGTGCTGCTGGTGGTGACCGATGGCGACGACGACGCCAGCCGCTATACGCTGGAACAGACGGTGCGCATGTTGCAGGCGGAGAATCCGCCCTTGATCTACTGCATTGGCCTCATCGACTCCGACGACACGCGCTCGATGAAAAAGGACGCCGAGCGTGCGCTCAACAGCCTAGCCAATGCCACCGGCGGGGTGGCGTTTTTTCCCAAGAACCTGCGGCAGGTGGACGCGATCACGCGGCAGGTGGCGCAGGACATCCGCACCCAATACACCTTCGCCTACCATTCCAACCAAACCGGCAACGGCTTCCGTGCGATTCGGGTTGAGGTCAAGGACCCCAAGCTCACGCACCTCACGGTGCGCACGCGTAAGGGCTATTTCCATGGGGCCGCTCCCACCTCTGGTCCGGCCTCGCCGCGCCAGCCTTAGCCAGGCGCGGGATCGCGCCATAATAGGTGAGATGGCGGTGGCCAGCATGGTGCGCGCATATTTCGACAACAATGCCAACACTCCGGTGTTGCCCGAGATCCTGGAGGACATGCTGCCGGCGCTGCAGGGGGCGGTGGGCAATGCCAGTTCCATCCATCAGCTTGGCCAAGCAGCCAAGGCGGCGGTGGAGCAGGCGAGAGCGGCGGTGGCGGAGCTGATCGGGGCGTCGCCGACGGAGGTGGTGTTCACGAGCGGCGGCACCGAAAGCGACAATCTGGCCATCCGCGGCGTGGTGGGGGAGTGGCGGAGGCGTAACGCGTCGGCACCGCTGCCGCACCTGATCACCTCGAAGATCGAGCACCATGCGGTGCTCAACGTTTTTGAGGACTTGGAGAGGGCGGGCTACCCGGTAACCTACCTGCCCGTCAACGACGGTGGGCGGGTGGGCCCGGCCGAGCTGGCGGCGGCGCTGCGCCCGGACACGGCGCTGATCTCGGTGATGATGGCCAACAACGAGACGGGTGTGGTGCAACCGGTGGAGGAACTGGGAGCCATCGCGCGGGCGGCCAAGGTGGCCTTTCATGTGGACGCGGTGCAGGCAGTGGGCCGCACGCCCGTGCGGGTCAAGGAGATCGGCAGCGACCTGCTCAGCCTGAGCGGGCACAAGATCCACGCCAGCATGGGAATTGGGGCACTCTACGTCGGTCGGAGGACGCAGCTGCGGGCACAGCAGTTGGGAGGCCATCATGAGCGTGACCGGCGAGCCGGCACCGAGAACGTGCCGGGCATCATGAGCCTAGGAGCGGCAGCGAAACTAGCGCAGGCGAACGGCGCAGCCGAAGCGGCGCGCTTGGCAGAGCTGCGGGACCGGATGGAGGCGGGCCTGGTCGCCGCCATTCCGGATTGCGGCGTGGTGGGCGCCGGGCAGCCACGCGTGGCCAACACCAGCAATATGTACTTTGACGGCATCGAGGGCGAGGCGTTGGTGATTGCGCTCGATTTGCACGGCTTCTGCGTCTCCACCGGCGCCGCATGCTCGTCGGGAGCGATCGAGCCGTCGCACGTGCTGCTAGCGATGGGGATGTCGCGCCGGCGGGCGCGGAGCTGCCTGCGGTTTAGTCTAGGCCGCCAGAACACGGCAGACGAGGTCGAGCGGCTGCTGCAGACCTTACCGGGCTTGGTGGAGCGGCTGCGCCGCCTTGCCCCGGCCGACGCTTCGGCGCTGGTGCGGTCGGCATGAGCGACGCGCCCATTGCGGTGGCGATGTCGGGCGGCGTGGACAGCTCGACGGTGGCGGCCATTTTGCACGCCGAAGGGATCCCGATTGTGGGTCTTACCATGCAACTCTGGAACCAGCGCCGCTTGGCCGGCGCGCCGGGCATGGGGGAGAGCCGGACGGGGCGGTGCTGTTCGCTGGACGATGTGCACGACGCGCGCCGGGTGGCGGAGCGGCTGGGGATCCCCTACTATGTGGTCAACTACGAGGAGCGCTTCGAGCGCGACGTGGTCCGCACCTTTGTGGACCAGTACCTTGCCGGCCGCACCCCGATTCCCTGCAGCCTGTGCAACACGGCGGTGAAATTTGACCAGCTGCTGATCACGGCGCGCCAAATTGGAGCGGAGAAAGTGGCGACCGGCCACTACGCCCGGGTGCGGGTCAACTCCGACACGGGAGTCTACGAGTTGTGGCGGGGAGTGGACGAGGGCAAGGATCAGACCTTTTTCCTCTGGGGCCTGACCCAGGAGCAGCTCAGCCGGGCGGTCTTCCCGCTGGGGGAGATGCGCAAGCCGGCGGTGCGGGCGCGGGCGACGGAGCTGGGGCTGGCAGTGGCCGACAAGCCGGACAGCAACGAGATCTGCTTTGTGCCGGGAAACGACTACGCTGCCTTCCTTAAGGCCTACGCCGCCGAACAGGGGATGCCGCTGCCGGATACGAGCGGCGAGCTGGTCACGGGAGACGGCCGCAGCTTGGGGAGCCATGGGGGCATCCACCGCTTCACCGTGGGGCAGCGCAAGGGGCTGGGGTTGGCGACACAGCCGGGTGGCGGGGGTACGGCGCTGTACGTGATCAACATTGACGCCGCGACCCGGCAGGTCAGGGTAGGAGAAGAGGCGGAACTACACGCGCGCGAGCTCACGGGCAGCGACTGCCATTGGATCAGCGGGGAGCCGGCCGGGGCCGCGGTGCGAGTGGAGGCGCGCATCCGCAATCGCCACGTGCCGGCACCGGCTTGGGCCGAACCGCTGGCGGGGCGACGGTTGCGGGTCTGCTTTGACGAGCCCCAGCGGGCGGTCACCCCGGGACAGTCGGTGGTGCTGTACCAGGGCGAGAAAGTTCTGGGCGGCGCCTGGATCGATTCCCGGGCCTAATCGGGCTGGGGCGTGCCAGCCCTGCCCTGGCGCTCGAGCCAGGGCAAAATGCGCTGACGCATGCGGCGGCCGAATGCGAGGCTCCAGACCATGGCGGCGACGGTAAGCACGCCCAGCACCAGCGGTGAGATGACCAGCACCATGGGAGGGGAAAGGGTGTAGATCAAGGCGATGCGGATCAGCAGTTCGCCGACGAAAATCACGCCCCAGACGATGGTGACCAAGCGATTGCCACGGCGAACCTCAGGCAAGGCCCAACTGGCGTCGAAGCGGGCACGGCGCACGGGATCGTTGCCGGCCATAAAAAAACGGCCGAAGTAGAACATCAGCGGGCGGCGCAGCAGCAGCGAGACGAAGCAGGCGACGCCGAAGGCACCGGTGACAAACGATTCCCGTACCAGCAGCAGGCGGGGGCTGCCGCCGAGGCTGAGAGCCGTGCCGTCTACAACGATCCCGAGCAAGACCATGACGGCGATGGGATCCATTTGGCGATGGCGCGCCAGACCCCATAGACCCTCGCCAACCGGGAACAGGGTGGCAAACAACAGGGCGGTGTACTCCGAAGGCGAGACGTAGCGCTTGGAGAGCTGGTAAAGGATGACGGGAATGACGGTATTGAGGCCGATGCTCCAGAAGATGCCCAGCAGCAGGGCGCCGGCGGCGTCGGCGGGAACCGGACTGGTCGAGCCGGCGTCGGGCGCGCGGGGCGATGCCATGGGTTGATCGGCCATACATACATGCTACCTTGACGGCGACGCGGTGACGGCTGCCGTTATGCGCGGCAAAGAGTACACTAGGGAGCGCGCCCCGGACAGAGCGGGAGTGGCGACGAGCGGCGCTGCTGCGCAGGCTGCAGGCATACGTGAGCAAGAAGGAGGCAGGGTGACCACCGAGACGCGCGTATTTTGCAGTCAATGCGGGCAGGCACTGGAACCTTCCGAAGCTGCGACACTGGCGGGCGCGACGGTTTGCGCCAACTGCAAGCCAGTATATCTGCGCAAGCTGCAGGAGGGGGTAGCGGGGGCGGCGACGCCGCGGTACAAGGGCTTCTGGATTCGCTTCGTGGCCAAGATTCTGGATGGCATATTGCTGGACATTGGACTGAGCCCGTTGTACTTGGCTTATGTCTTGCCGGCCACCCTGGGACTCAATGCTACGCTTGGGCACCCCGCCCCGACTGCGGCAGCGTTGCGGTTCTTCGGATCGATTGCAGTCTACGAACTGGTTTGGATCGCACTGTTTTTGGCATACAACACCCTGATGCTGGGACGGTTTGGGACAACCATGGGGAAGATGGCGATCGGGGCGAAAGTGGTTGCCTCGGATGGGACGCCCATTGGCTACGGCCGGGCGCTGGGGCGGACACTGATGGAGTTGGTGAGTGGGATGGCGTTGCTCATCGGCTACATCATGGCGGGCTTTGACGGCCAGAAGCGGGCGCTGCACGACCGGGTAGCGGGAACGCTGGTGGTGGCTAAGGCATGAGCGGTTTGGGCGCCTGCCCGAGCTGCGCGCAAGAATTGGTTTCCGCCCCCATGGCGACGGGGCAGCAGGACTGCGTGTTTTGCGGCCTGCGCTACCTGGCCCTGCTTGCGGTCCCGGCAGCGGCGGCCCAGCCGGCATCGCCGGCGGTGGCGCTGGCGGAGGAGGCGACATGCTTTTTTCACGCAGAGAATGCGGCGGCCACGGCCTGCTCGAGTTGCGGACGGTTCGTCTGCAACCTTTGCGATGTTGAGCTGGACGGGCACCACCATTGCCCGACCTGTTTTGAGCAAGGCTTGCAGCGCCAAACGCTGCCCAGCCTGCGGCAACGGGACACGCTCTACGATTCGATGGCGCTGGCGGCGGGTTGGGGCTGGATACTCTTCTATCCCGTCTGGATTTTTGCCGTGCCCGCGGTATTGTACTGGACGATCGCCAAGAGGAAAGCGCCCGGCGGCTACCTTATCCCGCGCCGAGGCTGGCGGTATGCGGCGGGGATTGTGGGATTGCTGTGGCCGATCCTTTTCGTCACAATTTTCTTTTTGATCCCTGTGATCCATAGGGCTTGATCCATCGTGGCCGCGGCGCGCGACAACCCGAAGCCCAGCGGCAAGCCGCCGCGCCTGAGCCATGTCCGCCGCCCGCTGGGACCGGTGGACTGGTACCTGGAGGCCGACCATCTGCTGGCGGCGGACCAGCGGGGATTCCATGTGCAGTATCGGCGCTTCTATTTCATGGACATTCGTTCGATCCTCATCTGGCCCAACCGCTTGCTCTGGGTGCGGCTGGGGATCGAGGCGGGGATTGCGGGGTTCGCGGTTTTGATTTGTTGGCTGCTCCATTCCAGCAATGCGACGATGGTGGCGGTGCTGCTGGCCGCGGCGGTGCTGGGTGTGGAGTTGAAATTGGGACCGCGGGCAAGCGCGCGCATCGAGACGGCACACAGTTCCTATACGGCGCCGCTGGCGGGGCGTTGGCGCGACGCGGAGCGGGTGGTTGGGGCATTGGCGCCGCACCTGCCGGCGTCGGCGCCGGAGGCGGTAGAGGTGACCACGAAATGAAGCTGGCCTCGGCGCGCTGCGCCTTCCATGGGGACCGCGAAGCCTCGGCGTTTTGCTTGGGGTGCGGGCAGACCCATTGCCGGGAGTGCGTGACCGAGAGCGCGGGCGGAATGTATTGCCAGCGCTGCTGGGAGACGCGCCAAGTCGTGGGCGGCGAGGCGGGGGCGGGTTGGAAGCAAATCGCTGGGCACGGAGCGCTGACAGCCTTCGCTTTAGCGCTGCTGTTCGGGCTGTTCAGCCTCTACTTGGCCTGCGCCACGACAATGCCGGCCCATTACCTGATTGCGGGCAGGCATGGGCGCTAGGGCACTGCCGCTGCTGGACCAGGGAGTGGAGCTGTGGCGGCACAGCTTCCGGGAGGAGTTGTGGCGATACTACGTGGCGAGCGCGCCGTTTGCAGCGGCGCTGTTGTGGAGTTGGCAGCGAGCGACCAGCACCCGCTTGGCCGAGAACTGGGGGCCGGCGCTGGTATTGACGCTGACCTATGCTTGGCGGTCGTGGGGCACGGGGGAGTACAGCCGGCGGCTGCTGGCGGTGTGCGGCGGCGGGAGGTTGGGAAGCACGGCGGCGGAGCGGCTGAAGGAGATGTGGAGCGCGGTGACGCTGATGCTGTTGTGGTGGATGGGGCTGCCGTTGCTGTTGGGGGTGGGGGTGCTGTACGTGGCGGCGCAGTACGTGCCTTTGGTGGAGGGGCGCAGCCTGGTTCGGGCGCTGCGGCTGGCGGGGCGGTGGTGGGGGCAGCAGTGGCTGTTGCTGGGCTTGGCGCTGCTGGTAGGGGGCATTGTCTTTATCAACTTGGGGATCGCAGCGATAATCGTGCCGTATATGTTGCACAGCCTGTTTGGGCTGCAGAGCGCGATGAGCTTTTCGCAGACCCCTTTATTTCTGATGCAGAGCTCGTTGTTTTGGATGTGCCTGCTGTTGGCGGTCTATTTGGCGCTAGATCCGGTATTCAAGTGCGCGATCACAGTGTCGTACCAGCAGATGCAAGCAGCGCGCAATGGGGCGGACCTGGCGGAGGCGATAGCGCAGCTCGGGCGGGAGGCGCGGGGGAAGCAGAACTGGGCGGGTGTGGCGATGGTGGCGCTGGTGGCGCTGGGTTTGGCGGGATTGGCCGCGCCTAGGCGGGCGCGAGCGCAGGCGGTGGTGGCAGCGCCGGCGCTGGCGCGGGCGATTCGGCAGGAGCTGCGCCAGCCGCCCTATGCCTGGCACCAGGCGCAAGCCTCGCCGTTCTGGCAGGGGCTGGGGCAGGCGATGGGGTGGGTATTCAAACCGCTGGCAGCGGTCGGCCGCGAGATTGGGAAGCTCTTCGGGGAGTTCGGGCGCTGGCTGCGGAAATTGTTCCAAGGCGGGCCGCAGCCGGGGGAGAAGAGCACTGCGGGAGAGAGCGCATGGCAGCGGGGCGAGTGGACCTTGGCTGGGCTTTGCCTGCTTCTGCTGGTCGGCTTGATCGTGGCCCGCCTGCGGCGGGGGCGGCACAGCCACGGCGCGGTGATGGCGGGGGCGAAGCTAGCACCGGTGGACGTGGCGACGGCGACGGCGGCGGAGCAGGGCGAGCGGGAATGGTTGGCAATGGCGCAGCGGCTGCAGGAGGCGGGGGAACTGCGGCTGGCGTTCCGGGCGGCGTTTTTGGCGGGACTGGCGGGGCTGGCGGAGCGGCGCCTGGTGACGATTCGGCGGGACCGCACCAACCGCGAATACCTGGAGGAGTTTCGACGGCGGGCGCGGCAGGGGCGGGCGGGGGAGGAGTCGAATCTGCAGCGCTTTGGCAGCGGCATCGGGGCCTTTGACGAGGTCTGGTATGGCGGCCGGGAGGTGGATGCGGAGCGGCTGGACCGGTTCGTGGCGGCGCAAAGGGAGCTGCTGTCGCATGTCTGAGCGTTCGGCTGCGGGCGCAATCCGGATTGGGGGGCTGGTGCTGGTGGCGCTGGCGCTGGGGGCGGTGGGCTATCGGCTGTTGATGGCGGCGACGTTGTCGCAGGCGACGCCGGCCTATTCCAGCGTTCGGACGGATCCGAGCGGGACCAGCGTGCTGTTTGGCGCGTATGCGCGCGCCGGGCTGGCGGTGAGCCGGGGGTACGAAGCCGACAGTTTGGCGGGGATGGTGCCCGGCGCGACGGTGGCGTTTGTCTTGGCCCCGGAGGGATGGGCGAACCATTTGGGCCGCCAGCTCGACGACTTCGCCCGGCGCGGGGGCTGGGTGGTGCTGGCGGGGCCGCCGCTGGCGATGCCGACGCCGGCGCCGGGTTCGACGGCGGCGATGTTGGCACCGCCCGAGGAAGGCCTGGACGCCCGGTTGGGCGCGGGCCTGGAGACCGCCCAAGCGGGCAAGCACCCTCCGCCGACGCTGACCTATGCCGAACCGGTGGCAGGGACGGCGCCGGCGGGGGCGGTGCGGCTGCCGCTGCAGTTTCCCTTGAACAGCCTGAAGCTGTCGCCTGCCTGGAAGCCGCTCTATCAGGGCGGCGGGCGGACCTACATGGCGGTGCGGGCGGTGGGGCGGGGGCGGGTGGTGCTGGCCAGCGAGGCGACGTTTGTTTCCAACGACAACCTGGCGCACGCTCCGGACGCGGAGCTGCTGAGTTGGCTGGTGGCGGGGCGCAGGGCGGTGTGGGCGGACGAGACGCTGCACGGCTTGCAGCAGGCGCGGGGCATGGCCTGGCTGCTGCAGCGGTATCGGCTGAACCTGGCGGCGGGGTGCGTGCTGGCGACACTGGCATTGATGGCGTGGGGGGCGGCGGCGAACCTGGAGCGGCCGCCGAAGGCGGTGCCGGGGGCAAGCGTGGAGGTGGCGCAGACGGATGCGGGCGAGGGGTATGCGCGCTTGCTTCAGCGGGCCATCCCGCTGGGGCAGTTGCTGCCGGCGTGCTGGCGGCAGTTCGCGCAGAGGCATCCGCAGGCCCAGGCGCTGCCGCCCTTACCGGCGGAGGGAGTGGCCGAGCCGGCGGAGATTATGGCTTGGTACCGTCGGCTGCAACAGAAGGCGGCGGGCCCGGAGGCGCGGAAGGCGAACGAGGAGGCGAGACCATGAGCGAAAACCTAGCTGCGGGAGTGGGAAGCCAGCGGGAAGAGATGTCGCTGCCGGAGGCGCTGGCGGCGCTGCGCGCCAGCCTGGCGGGGGTGATGATCGGCCAGCAAGCGGCGATCGAACTGGCGCTGGTGGCTCTATTCAGCGGCGGGCACGCGCTGGTGGAGGGGGTGCCGGGGGTGGGCAAGACACTGCTGGTGAAGGCGCTGGCGCGCAGCGTGGCGGGCGACTTTCAGCGGGTGCAGTTCACGCCCGACCTGATGCCGGCCGACATCACCGGGACCAACGTGTTCGACTTGCGCACGCAGGAGTTCCGGCTGGTGCGGGGGCCGCTGTTTACCCACTTCCTGCTGGCGGACGAGATCAACCGCGCCCCGGCGAAGACGCAATCGGCGCTGCTGGAGGCGATGCAGGAACGGCAGGTGACGATTGACCGGGTGAGCCATCCCTTGCCGCAGAGCTTCACGGTGTTTGCCACGCAGAACCCGATCGAGCACCAGGGAACCTATCCGTTGCCAGAGGCGCAGCAGGACCGCTTCCTGTTCAAGATCAAGATGGGGTACCCGGAGTTGGCGGAGGAGCGCGAGCTGGCGGAGAGCCTAGCGCGGGGGGACGCGCCGGAGGAGCGGCTGGCGGGGGCGGGGACGGCGCCGGTGTTGACGGCGGCGCAGATGCTGGGCTTGCGCCGCAGCCTGGAGCGGATCGCGGTGCAGGCGGCGATCGCCGACTACGCGGTGCGGCTGGTGCGGGAGACACGAACGCATGCGGCGGTGCTGGTGGGGGCGGGGCCGCGGGCAACGCAGGCGTTTATCCAGGGCAGCCGGGTGATGGCGGCACTGGCGGGGCGGGACTTTGTGACGCCGGAGGACATCAAGGCGCTGGCGGCACCGATCCTGGAGCACCGCTGCGTGCTGCGCCCGGAGTTCGAGCTGGAGGGGGTGGGCATGGCGGAGGTGATCGCGATGGTGCTGGAGCGGGTGGAGGTACCGCGCTAGGTGGAGAAGGAGCGCCCATGGGGAGCGGCGCCGTCGCCGCGGCTGGTGGGGCTGGGGCTGGGGGTGAGCGCCTGCGCCTGCCTGGCGCCGTGGGCGCCGGGGGCGGCATCGCTGGCGGCGCTGGTGGCAGCGGGGGCGGTGGCGGCGGCGAGCTTCGACCTGATGTGGTCGCGGGGACCAGGGCTGCGGGTGGAGGTGGTGGGCGAGGATGGAGCGGCGGTGGAGAGGCTGCGGCTGCGGGAGGGCCACCCGCAGGCGCTGCGGCTGGCGATCCAGTGGGGCACGGCGGGGAAGCGGGCACCGCGGTGGATGGCGCTGATGGCGGGGAACGCGGACTTTGCCGGGGCGATCGAGACACCGGCGGGGCGCTGGCGGCTCCGGCCGTCGGGGGCGGCGCGGGAGCTGTGGCAGGGGGAGGTGGCCGGGCGCGCGCGCGGGCGCTTTCGCGGCCTGCGCTGCGGGTTGGAGCAGGCCTCGCGGCTGGGGCTGTGGCGGATGCGGGAGTGGCAGACGCTGGCGTGCGAGTTTTGCGTGTACCCGGACTGGGCGGCGGGGCGGCGGGCGCTGCTGCGCAGCCCGGTGTACCGGGCGCTGGCGGCTGCGGCGGCGATGCCGCTCACCGGGCAGGGGCGGGAGTTCGAGCGGCTGCGGGAGTACCAGAGCGGGGACAACTACGCCGACGTGAGCTGGAAGGCGACGGCGCGGCGGGCGCATCCGGTGACGCGGCTCTACCAGTGGGAGCAGCAGCAGGAGATCTACTTCGTGGTGGAGCACGGCCGGCTGAGTCGGCGGGCGGGGGGCGGGGGGCGGCGGCCGCTGGAGCGCTACATCGAGACGGCGCTGGTGGGGGCGACGGCGGCGGCGGAGCTGGGAGACCGCTTTGGGCTGATCAGCTTTGCCGACGAGGTCAGCCAATGGGTGGCGGCGGGGAGCGGGCGCGCCCACTTTCGCGCCTGCCGGGAGCGGCTGCTGGAGCTGAAGCCGCAGCGGGTGACGCCGAATTTCGAGCGGCTGTTCGCGGCCATCCGGACGCGGCTGCGGCGGCGGTGCTACCTGCTGTTTTTGACCGACCTGACCGAGCGGGGCCTGGCGGAGAGCTTTCGCCAGGCGGCGGGGCTGGTGCGGCGCACGCATCTGCTGTTGGCGACCAGCCTGCTGCCCCCGGAGGCGCGGCCGCTGGGGCAGCGGGCGCTGCCGGCGGAGGCGGGGGTGGAGGCGGTGTACGGCGAGTTGGCGGCGGACCGGGAGCTGCGGCGGATTGAGGGGCTGCGGGCGCAACTGGCGGTGGCGGGGGTGCAATTCCGGGCGGTGCCCGAGGGTCAGTTTTTGCTGGCGGCGATCCACGGCTATCTGGAGGGCAAGCGGGAGCAGCGGCTATGATCCTGGACCTGGACCGCTTTGCGCGCACCGGCCAGCCCGCCTGGAGCGAATTGGAGGCGCTGTTGGAGCGCCTGGAGGCGCGGGCGGACCGGCGCCTGGAGGCGGGCGAGGCGGAGGCGCTGGAGGATTTGTACCACCGGGCGGCGGCGGACCTGAACCGGCTGGAGCAGGGGGCGTGCGCGGGCACGTTGCGGGACTATCTGCAGGACCTGGTGGTGAGGGCCTACAGAGAGATTTACGCCGCGCCGCGGGGGTTGCCATGGCAGGGGGGACGGTGGCGGCGGCTGCCGCGGGCGGCGGCGGGGTTTGGGCGGCGGGTGCCGCAGGTATTCCGTCAGCACCTGCGGTGGTTTGGGCTGGCGGTGGGGTTGACGTTGGCGGGGTGCCTGTTTGGGGGGCTGGCGGTGCTGTTCGACCCGGCGGTGGCGACGCATGTGCTGCTGCCGGCGGAGTATTTGCGCCATCCGGCGCAGCGGGTGGCGCAGGATTTGGGGCAGGCGAAGGGGGCGGGGGGGCGGGGGCCCAACCTGTCGGAGGAGACGGTGTTTTCGGCGGAACTGATCACGCACAACATCCAGGTTTCGCTGCTGACGCTGGCGCTGGGGGTGACGTTGGGGATCGGGACCGGGCTGCTGCTGTTTGAGAACGGGGTGCTGCTGGGGGCGGTGGCGGCACGCTACAGCCAGCAGGGATTCGGGTGGTTCGTGGCGGGGTGGCTGCTGCCGCACGGAGCCTTCGAGATTCCGTCGGTGCTGATTGCGGGGCAAGCGGGTTTTCTGTTGGCGGGGATGATGCTGCGGGGCGGGCGGGAGCCGCGCTGGGTGCGGATGCGGCGCCAGCTCCCGGAGCTACTGACGCTGTTGGGCGGGCTGAGCTGCCTGCTGGTGTGGGCGGGGACGATGGAGGCCTTTTTTTCGCAGCACCACGCGGTGGGGGGGTACGGGGCACAGGTGGCGGTGGGGCTGAGCGAGATGCTGCTGCTGGCGGCCTATTTGAGCCTGGCAGGGCGGGGGGGGGCGCGGCGATGAGGCGGCTGCGCTGGACCACGCCCGAAGGCTTTGCCTTTGACCTGCCGCTAGCGGGGCTGGGGGCGCGCTGCCTGGCCTGGGTGATTGACGGGCTGGTGGTGGGGGCGGTGCTGGCGCTGGCGGGGCAGGTGCTGAGCGTATTGGCGCTGGGACTGCCGGGCATCGCCTCGGCGCTGCAGATCGTACTGGGCTTTGCCGTGACGCTGCTGTATGCGGCGGCGCTGGAGTGGTTTTGGCAAGGGCAGACGATCGGCAAGAACATCCTGGGGCTGCAGGTGATGGAGGCGCACGGGCTGCCGCTGACCGGGGCGCAGGTGTTGATGCGGAACCTGCTGCGCATTGTGGACATCCTGCCGGGGCTGTACTTGGCGGGCGGGATCGCCTGCCTGGGCACGCGGCACAGCCAGCGCCTGGGCGACCAGGTGGCGGGGACGGTGGTGGTGCAGCGGCGGCGGGGGGCGCAGCCGGACTTGGCGCCGTGGCTGGCGCAGAAGTACAACTCCTTGCGCGAGCATCCGCAGTTGGCGCTGCGGCTGCGCCACCTGACGACGCCGGCGGAGGCGGGGGTGGCGCTGGAGGCGCTTTTGCGGCGGGACGAGCTGGAGCCGGCGCGGCGGGCGGCGATCTACCGGGCGCTGGTGGCGCACTTTCAGGCGCGGGTTCCCTTCCCCGAGGCGACGCTGGAGGCGCTGAGCCCGGAGCAGTATCTGCGCAACGTGGTCGGGATCCTGTTCCCGCAGCGCTTCCCGGGCTAGTGGCGGTACGGCGGGCGGGGCTTGGTGGGCGCGGGCCCCAGCGCGCCTGCCCGGCCCGGCTGTAGCAGCGCCAGGCCGGTACGGCGCGCGTCCCGCTTGTGCTCGCGCCGACTTGGGGGCCCCGTGGCCCCAAGCCGGCGCTGCGCGTCGCTGGGGCCGGGCCGGATTCGTTTCCCGGGGGCGCAGACGCGCCACTGGCGCGTCTGCCCCTGCGGAATTACGACCACCCCAAGCCGCAAGCGGCTTGGGGGCCCCGGCTCGCGGCCTTTCGCGCCGATTTTGCCAGCAGGCAAAGCGGCGCGACCCCCGCGAAAGGAGGCTGGGCCTGGGGTACCTCGGCTACTGGATCACGGGCAGCATCCACGCTGCCGGAGAGCGGCAGCCCGGAGAGGCTGCGCCGGGCCAGGGGGACAGGGGGCAGGCCTTGCCGGCGGCGCAGCCGCGCCGGTAGGGGCAGGGGGAGACGGGGCGGAGGGGCAGCGCGCCCCGTTCTCCACGGCCAAGATTGTCCATGCGCCCCGGCGGCGAGGCCGGCCCCTGGGGGAAACTGGGGCGCGGAGCGCCGCAGCGGGCTCGGCTGGGTAGGATGCGGGAGCGGGGCCGAGGGCGGGCGCGAAACGCCGACGGGAATGTGACCCTTCAGGGGTTGGCGCGCTGGCGGTGGGCGAGGCGGTAGGCGCGGCGGGTGGCGGCCTGCTCGTAGCGGCGGCGCTGGTCGTCGGTCTCGGGGAGGACGGGGGGCACGGGGAGGCGCTGGCCGTGGTCGTCGAGGGCGACGAAGGTGAGGTAGGCGGAGCTGGTATGGCGGCGGGTGCCGTCGAGCATGGACTCGGCGTAGACCTTGACGCCGACCTCCATGGAGGTGTGGAAGGCGCGGTTGACGCTGGCCATGAGCACCACCAGTTCGCCGACGTGGATGGGGTAGCGGAAGTCCATGTGGTCCATGGCGGCGGTGACGGCGACGGCGCCGGCGTGGCGGCAGGCAGCGATGGCGGCGCAGAGGTCCACCAGGTGCATGACGCGGCCGCCGAGGATGGCGCCGACGATATTGGCGTCGTTGGGGAGCACCAACTCGGTCATCTCGGCCTGGGAGGCGCGCACCGGTTTGGGATCGGGGCTCACGAGGAGGGGTGGCCGGGGCGCACGGGGGTTTCTTTGCGCTTGAGGTAGGAGGCGAGGTAGCACTCGGCCTGCTTCTGCAGGCGGGCATCGGGGTGGGTCTTGAGCCAGCGGGACTGCTGGTGGTCGTACTGGAGGGTGCCGTGCTCGCCGGGGGTGTGGTCCACCTCGAAGACGAAGTAGATGAGGATGATGTCTTCCTTGTCGCGGGCGATGGAGAAGCTGATCTTGTCGGCGTGGCGGTGGGGGGGGAGCCAGGGGCAGTTTTTGGCGTAGCCGAAGTTGCACCACTCCTTCAGGGCCTGGGGCGAGGGGGCTTGGCCGTCATGGCCGGGGGCGGTGCACTGGCCCTTCCAGGCGTCGCCCAGGGGCAGGCGCGGGCGAGCGTGCCAAGCCCATTCGGTGAACTCCGCGGTGGGAAAGAAAAATGGGCAGGCCATAATGGTAGGGGGCGAGAAAGCGAAACTTCATGGTAGCAAACCGGCGTGAACAGTTGGAAGAGTTTGTGCGCAAGAATCCGGGCGAGGCGTTTGCGCGCTACGGGCTGGCGATGGAGATGATCCGCAGCGGGGAGAGCGAGGCGGCGCTGGAGCAGTTCCGGGTGCTGCAGGAGCAGCATCCCGACTACCCGGCGGGTTTTCAGCAGGCGGGGCAGTTGCTGTTGGGGCTGGGGCGGAAGGCGGAGGCGAAGGCGGTGTTGGAGCGGGGCATCGCGGCGGCGGGGCGGCGCGGCGACGGGCATGCGGCGGCCGAGATGAGGGGCCTGCTGGAAGAGGCCAGTTGCTAGCTCCTGGTTGCTAGTTGCTCGCGGGGGCGTACTTGACCTCCGAGGCAGGGAGAGGCGCGATGGGGCGCTGGGGATGCAGGGCGTTATAGGCGGCTAGGTTGTGGGCGAGGAAGCTGGCGTAGGCGGCTTGGCAGGCGTGAAGGGCGGCGGAGAAGCGGGCGAGGGCGGCGCGTTGGGGGGCGGTGGGGGCGAAGTCGGCGCTGTCGTCGGTGATCTCGTGGTTGAGGGTGGACCACTGCTCCCAGAGTTGGTCGGGGTTGCGGAACTGATCTTCGCGGGCGCCGGTGAGGTAGACATCGAACAATCTGGACTCATCGGCCAGCGCCAGCGCGCCCAGCGCCCGGGCATCGGGGGTAGCGGCTTGGCGGCGGATGCCCTCCCACTGGCCGATGAGGGTGGCGGTGGCATCGAGGCCATCACGCACTTGGCGGGCGAAGGCGACTTGGCTGGAGATATCGGCCTCGGTGCCGCTGGACTTGGGATCCTTGAGCAGGCGGAGGTGCTGGACCAGGGTCTGGCCGGCGACGCGGAGGCGGACGGTGTAGACGCCGGGCGGGGCCATGGGGCCATCGAGGGAGAAGTCGAGGTCCCAGGTGCGGAGGCGGCGGCCGGCGGGGGGGGTGGAGACCCAGGGGGCGTCGGGCGGGGGGTTGAAGAGCAGGGGGGGGTGGGCAGGGGTCTCGCGCAGGTTCCAAACGAGGCGGTTGAGGCCGGCGCGGGCGGGGCCGCGCAGGGTGCGGATGGGGTGGCCGGCGGCGTCGAGGATGGTGAGGACGGCGGTGCCCGAGTCGCGGGCGAGGAAGTAGTTGAGGATGGCGCCGTTGGGGGGCGGATGGAGGCCGGGGAGAGAGGGGTTGCGGGAATAGCCACCCTCGGCGCGGAAGCGGTAGGTGGGGCGGGGGACGAAGAGGGAGGCGGGCGCGGCCAGGACTTGGGGGGTGAGCTGGCGCAGGGGGCTGAGGTCGTCGAGGATGTAGATGCCGCGGCCGAAGGTGGAGACGACGAGGTCGCCGAAGCGGGGCTGGACGGCGAGCCAGGAGACGGGGGCGTGGGGCAGGTTGAGCTGCAGGGAGTTCCAGTGCTGGCCGTCGTCGAGGGTGAAGAAGATGCCGTTTTGGGTGGCGGCGTAGAGGAGGCCGGGGCGGGCGGGGTCTTGCTTGACGCAGTTGACGGAGCTGAAAAGGGAGTGGGGGATGCCGCCGCCGATGGCGGTCCAGGTGGCGCCGTAGTCGGTGGTTTTGTAGATGAGGGGATCGTTGTCGCCTTGGAGGTGGTCGTCGGCGGCGAGGTAGGCGGTGGCGGCGGAGGCGTGGGAGGGCTCGATGTCGCTGATGGTGGCCCAGCGGGGCAGGCCGGGGATATGGGGAGTGACATCGGTCCAGGAGAGGCCGCCGTTGCGGGTGAGGTGGACGAGGCCGTCGTTGCTGCCGACCCAGATGAGGCCCGGCTGGCGGGGGGATGCGGCGATGCTCCAGAGGGTGGCGCCGTCGAAGCCAAAGATATTGTCGCGGGAGACGCCGCCGGAGTCGGCTTGGTGCGAGGGATCGTCGCGGGTGAGGTCGGGGCTGATGGTGCGCCAACTGGCGCCGCCGTCGGTGGAGGTGTGGAGGAACTGGCTGCCGACGTAGATCTGGTTGTGGTCGAGGGGGGAGAGGGCGATGGGAAAAGTCCAGTTCCAGCGGTACTTGACCCGGGCGGGAGGCCAGCCGTAGGCGGCGTCGGGATAGACGCGGATGTCGCGGGTTTGGAGGTTGCGGAGGTCGAAGCGGTCGAGCCCGCCGCCGTAGCAGCCGGCGTAGACGATCTGGTTGTTGGAGGTGTCGGGGACGGCGAAGCCGCTTTCGCAGCCGCCGACGGGGACCTCGGCGCGGGCATCCATGCCGCCGCCGAGCAGGCGGCTGGGGATGCGCCAACTGGAGCTGTCCTGCTGGTTGGCGTAGACGAAGTAGGGGACGGCGTCGTCGGGGAGGGCGTGGAAGATTTGGGCGATGGGGAGGGCGACGTTGTGCCACTCGCGGCCGCGGTCGAGGGTGAGGGAGGCGCCGAGGTCGTCGGCGACCAGGATGCGGTCGGGATCGGTGGGATCGATCCAGAGGTCGTGGTTGTCGCCGCCGACGGGCAGGGGGTGTTGGGTGGAACCGCCGTCGCGGGAGAGGGTGATGGAGACGCTGACGAAGTAGATGCGGTCGGGGTCGCGGGGATCGATGGTGAAGCGGGTGTAGTAGGGGGGGCGCTCGGCGATCTGGTCGTTCTGGTTGACAAGGCGCCAGGAGGCGCCGCCGTCGTCGGAGCGGTAGAAGCCGGGGTGGCGGTCTTGGACCAGGGCGTACATGCGGCGGCCGTCGCTGGGGGCGATGCCGACGGCGATCTTGCCGACGGGGCGGGAGAACAGGCCGTGGCCGGTGAGATGGGTCCAGTGGTCGCCGCCGTCGTGGGAGAGGTAGAGGCCGCTGCCGGGGCCGCCGGAGTCGAGGTTCCAGGTGTGGATGGAGAGCTGCCACATGCCGCAGAGGACGGTGTTGGGGTGGTTGGGATCGAGGGCGACGTCGGAGGCGCCGGTGTGGGGGTTGACGAAGAGGACGCGGCGCCAGGATTTGCCGCCGTCGCGGGAGCGGTAGAGGCCGCGGTCGGGGGAGGGGGCGAAGGCGCTGCCGACGACGGCGGCGAAGACGATATTGGCGTGGTTGGGGTCCACGACGATGCGAGCGATGCGGCCGGAGAGGCGGAGGCCCATGCGGGTCCAGGTGGCGCCGCGGTCGGTGGACTTGTAGATGCCGTCGCCGGAGGCGGTGGCGGAGCGGATGAAGAAGGGGTCGCCGGTGCCGGCCCAGACCTGGTTGGGGTGGGAGGGGGAGACGGCGAGGGCGCCGATGGCGAGGTCGTCCTGGTGGTCGAAGACGGGGAACCAGCGCTGGCCGCCGTCGGTGGTTTTGAAGATGCCGCCGGAGGCGGCGCCGAGGTAGGCGACGAGGGGATTGCCGGGCTCGCCGGCGACGGCGTTGACGCGGCCGCCGAGGGGGCCGAGGGGGCGGAAGCGGAGGGCGTGGAGGGCGGCGGGGGGGACCTGCTGCGCCATGGTGGGCGCGGGCCCCTGCGCGGCTGCGCCGCGCGTCCCGCTTGTGCTCACGCCGGCTTGGGGGCCCCGCGGCCCCAAGCCGGCGCTGCGCATCGCAGGGGCCACGCCGAATTCGCTTCCCGGGGGCGGGCCGCCCTGCGGAATTACGACCACCCCAGAACCCGAGGCGGGTTCTGGGGACCCCGGTTCGCGGCCTTTCGCGCCGGTTTTGCCCGCAGGCAAAGCGGCGCGACCCCCGCGAGGGGCGGGCAGGGCGGCGAGGGCGGCCAGGGCGCAGAGGGCGAGGGCGGCGAGTGATGTCCGCAGCGGCATCGCAAATACCTTAGACGGGGGAGGGCGGGCGGGGAAGCCAGCCTTTGCCCTAGCGCAGGACCTCTTCCACCTCGTTGATCCAGTCGGGGCGCTTGAGCACCTCGCGGGGCTTGGGGCCATCGGCGGGGCCGACGATGCCGTCGTTGTACATGAGATCGATGAGGTGGGCGGCACGGCCGTAGCCGATGCGGAGGCGGCGCTGGAGGAGGGAGGTGCTGGCCTTGCCGTAGTCGAGCACGACGCGGACGGCGTCTTCGAACATGGGGTCGCTCTCGCCCAGGCCGCCCTCGGGGGAGGGCTCGGAGGCGGCGGGGGAAGCGCCGGCGGGCAGATCGAGGGCGAGATCGTCGTCCTCCTTGGGGGCGAGCAGGAAGTTGGGGTCGAAGCTGGGCTGGCCCTGCAGGCTCCAGGCCTCGACCACGGCGCCGATTTCGGGCTCGGTGACGAAGGCGCCGTGGACGCGGTGGAAGCGGGAGGTGCCGGGGGGGAGGAAGAGCATGTCGCCCTTGCCGAGCAGCAGTTCGGCGCCCTGGGAGTCGAGGATGGTGCGGGAGTCCACGCGGGTGGCGACGCGGAAGGAGATGCGGGCGGGGAAGTTGGCCTTGATGAGGCCGGTGATGACATCCACGGAGGGGCGCTGGGTGGCGAGGATGAGGTGCATGCCGACGGCACGGGCCATTTGGGCGAGGCGGGTGATGGATTCCTCGACGTTGTGGGAATCCACGATCATGAGGTCGGCGAGCTCGTCTATGACGATGACGATGTAGGGAAGGGGGCGGTTCTCGTCGGTGTCGGCGAGGTTGTCGAAGAGGCTGGGGGATTGGTCCTCGAAGAGGCGGTTGAACTGGGCGATGTTGCGGACGCCGCGGCTGGCGAGCAGCTTGAGGCGGCGCTCCATCTCGCGGGTGGCGTTGCGCAGGGCGTAGGCGGCGAGCTTGGGCTCGGTGATGATGGGGGTGTAGAGGTGGGGGATGCCGTCGTAGAGGCCGAGTTCGAGGCGCTTGGGGTCCACCAGGATGAAGCGCAGTTGGTCGGGGGTGGACTTGTAGAGCAGCGAGGTGATCATGCTGTTGAGGGCGACGCTCTTGCCGGAGCCGGTGGAGCCGGCGATGAGGAGGTGGGGCATGGCGGCGAGGTCGCTGACGACGATGGCGCCGTTGGCGTCCTTGCCGAGAGCCATGGTGAGGGGGGACTTGGAGCGCTGGAAGGCCTCGGAGGCGATGATCTCGCGCAGGAAGATGGTTTCGCGGTGGGGGTTGGGGACCTCGATGCCGACGGTGCTCTTGCCGGGGATGCGCTCGATGTAGATGGACTCGGCGGCGAGGGCGAGGCAGAGGTCGTCGTTGAGGGCGGTGATGCGGTTGTACTTGACGCCGGCGTGGGGCTTGAACTCGTAGGTGGTGACGACGGGGCCGGGGTTGATCTGGGTGACCTGGCCGCCGACGGCGAACTCTTCGCACTTGGCGGTGAGGCGGGCCGCCATGTCGCGCAGCTCCTCTTCCTGGACCTGGTTGCCGGGGCCGGGCTGCTGCAGCAGGGCGAGGGAGGGGGTTTTGTAGAGGCCGGAGGCGAGGCGGAGGGGCTTGGCCTCGGGCTTGGGGGCGAGGGGGGGTGCGACGAGGATGGCGTGGGGTGCGGGCTCGGCGGCGAGGGAGCGGCGGGCGCGGGCGGCGGCGCTGTCGGGCTCGGGCGGGCGGTTGCGGGCGGGGATGAAGGTGGTGGGGAGTTCGATGGGGGGAGCGGGGAGGGCGTCGGCGGCGGTGGCGGCGGTGGCGGTGGCGATGGGGGCGAGGCCCCGGTCGCGGCGGCGGTCGCGACGATGCTCGCCGCGGGCGGCGCGGGCGAGTTGGCGGCGCTCGGACCAGGCGGCGGAGCGGGCGCGCAGGGCGCGGAAGGGGCGGAGCAGGGGATCGAGCCAGAGGCCGAGGCGGGGGGCGGCGGCTTGCTGCCAGAGATCGCGGGTCTGGGCGAAGGAGAACTTGGTGGCGAGGAACAGCCCGACCAGCAGGAGGGTGAGGGTGAGGATATCGGCGCCGATGGGATTGAAGGCGGCGATCAGGGCGCTGGCGGCGAGGGTGCCGGCGACGCCCTGAAGGGGGACGCTGCCGCGCCAGTGGAAGTGGCGGGGGAGTTCGGCGAGGAGGGTGGCGAGGGCGAGGATGGAGAGCAGCAGGCCGAGGAGATGGCTGAGGCGGGCGGGCTCGGAGCGGGGAGCGCGGAACCAGCGGGCGGCGAGGCTGACCAGGCCGAGCACGAAGAGGAAGGAGGCGACGCCGAGGCTCTGGAAGAGGAGGTCGGCGAGGGTGGCGCCGACGGGGCCGACCCAGTTGGCGGGGCGGGCGGCGGCGGCGGCGGTGTCGAGCGAGGGGTCGGCGGGGTGGTAGCTCAGCAGCGCCAGGCAGAGCAGGGTGGCCAGCACCAGGATCAGCAGTCCGACCAGCTCGTTGAAGCGCCGGTTGGTGGTGGGACGGAACAGGTGCATGGCCTCATTTTAGACGGCGGCGCCGGCGGCGGGAGGTGGCAAGGAAGATACAAGGGGGAGCGGCGGGTGGCCGGGAGGAGGGGAGGCGGGGCGGGTTGCCAGAAGGGGTGCGGGCCGTAGGCGAGGGAGGTGGAGTCTGCAATACTGGGGGGACCCATGATCACCGTCGGCCAAGCCTGCCTCATGGCGGTCCTGCAGGGGATCGCCGAGTTTTTTCCGATCAGCAGCACGGCGCATTTGATCCTGCTGCCGTGGTTGTTGCACTGGCCCGACCCGGGATTGACGTTTGACGTGGCGCTGCACGCCGGCACGCTGCTGGCGGTGGTGGCGTTTTTCTTCACCACGTGGGTGCGGATCGTGCGCGCGGCGCTGGGGGCGCGGATTGACATCCACACCGGGGAGGCGATCCGCGGGCGGGCGGTGGCCGAGCAGCGGCGGCTGTTGTGGTACCTGATGCTGGCGACGGTGCCGGGCGGGGTGATCGGGCTGCTGTTCGACAAGCAGATCGAGACCACCTGGCGCAATCCGCTGGTGGTGGCGGCGAGCTTGATCCTAGTGGGGCTGGTGATGGGCTGGGCGGACTGGAAGCCGGCGCAGACCAAGGACTTCGACCAGGCGACGGCGCCGGAGGCGTGGTGGATCGGGTGCGCGCAGGCGCTGGCGGTGATACCGGGAGTTTCGCGCTCGGGGGCAACCATCACGGCGGGATTGTTTGCGGGGATGACGCGGGAGGCGGCGGCGCGGTTTTCGTTCCTGATGGCGACGCCGATCATCGCCGGAGCGGTGCTGGACAAGGCGCTGCAGGTGCACAAGACCGGGATTCCGGCGGGGATGGAGGCGCCGTTTGCGGCGGGGATCGTGGTGTCGGCGGTGGTGGGGATGGCCTCGATTGGATTGTTCATCCGCTTTCTGAAGCTGCGCACGCTGAAGTTTTTCGTCTGGTACCGCATCGCGCTGGGACTGCTGGTGCTGGGGCTGTTTTTGGCGGGATTCCGCAGCTACTGAGGCAAGTCCCTTAGAATCAAGGGGCGAAATTTTCAAGTTTGAAAAACTGGAAAAACCTGGGCCTAAGTACTTGATTCGGTGGGAGATGGCATTCCAGTGGGACCCGCCGGCGGCGGGGCCCGGTCTTCCCTGCCCGAGAGGCGGAGCGCGGGAGAGAGGCGCGGCATGGGGGGTGGGATGCGGGCGGAGCAGGCAGGCGGGGCTACTTTTTCGTGGCTTTTTGGCGACGATGGTGGGCGCGGGCCCCAGCGCGCCGGCCCGGCCCGGCTGTAGCCGCGCCGGGCCGGTGTGGCGCGCGTCCCGCTTGTGAGCCGCCCCGCTGTAACAGCGCGAGGCGGCATGCTCGCGCCGACTTGGGGGCCCCGTGGCCCGCAGTCGGCGCTGCGCGGCTTCGCTGCTGGGCTGCTGGGGCCGCGCCGAATTCGTTTCCCGGGGGCGCAGACGCGCCACTGGCGCGTCTGCGCCTGCGGAATTACGACCACCCCAGAACCCGAAGCGGGTTCTGGGAGCCCCGGTTCGCGACCTTTCGCGCCGATTTTGCCAGCAGGCAAAGCGGCGCGACCCCCGCGAACGGCAGGGGCGATTCCGCTAGGGGCGGGAGCTTGCCTTAGCGGTGCTTGACCTTCTTGCTGGCGGGGGCGAGGTCGGAGGGCTGCTTGGTGGCGAGGGCGGCGGGGTCGGTGGCGAGGAGATGAAGGAGCTGCTTCTGCTCGGCGGTGAGGGGCGGGGCGGTGTTGGGGTTGAACGGGATGACGACGGTTTTTTCGTTGGCGAGCTGGGGGCGGGTGTTGGCCTGGGCGCGGCCGCGGTACCAGGAGATGCCGAGCAGCAGCAACAGGACGAAGGCGATGGCGGCCCAGGCGGGGGCGGGGAGGCGGAGGAAGCGGCCGGAGGCGCGGGGTTGGGCGCGGCGGGCGAGCCAGACGGGGACGGCCTCGGGGGGCGGAGCGACTTGGGTGTAGTCGGCCAGGAGGCAGTCGAGGACGCGATCAAGATCGGGAGCCATGGTTGACCTCCTTGGTGGGCGCGGGCCCCAGCGCGCCTGCGGCGCGCGTCCCGCTTGTGAGCCGCCCGGCTGTAACGGCGCGGGGCGGCGTGCTCGCGCCGACTTGGGGGCCCGGTGGCCCCAAGTCGGCGCTGCGCCTCGCTGGGGCCGCGCCGCATTCGTTTCCCGGGGGCGTGTCGCCCTGCGGAATTACGACCACCCCAGAGCCCGAGGCGGGCTCTGGGGACCCCGGTTCGCGGCCTTTGGCGCCGATTTTGCCAGCAGGCAAAGCGGCGCACCCCCCGCGAAGGGCTGCGCCGAGCTTTTCGCGCAGCAGGCGCCGGGCGCGCAGGCAACGGGTGCGCACCGAGGCTTCGGGAATGCCGAGCACGTGGCCGATTTCGCGGGCCGAGAGTTCCTCAACGGTGGAGAGGACCAGGGGCTGGCGGAGCTTGGCGGGGAGATGCTGGATGAGCTGATCGGCGAGGGCCTTCATTTGGCGGTGGGCGGCGAGCTCCTCGGCGGAGGCGCCGGCGGCGCGGAGCTGGGCGATGGCCTCGACCTGGTCGAGGGAGACGGCGCCGGGACGGGGGCGGCGGGCCTTGGCGACGCGCCAAGCGATGCGCGCCAGCCAAGCGGCGGGGTCGTCCACCTCGGCGAAGCGGTGGCGATACTTCCAGGCTCGTTGCAGGGTCTCTTGCACCGCGTCCTCGGCGTCCTGATGATGGCGCAGCACGGCGTAGGCGATGCGGTAGAGCATGCGGGCGTGCGTCCAGACCGCCGCCTCCCAACCCTCGGCCTCGGTGACCAACACGGGTTTGGCCGCCATGCGCGCCTCTCGGTCCTCACTGGGTAAAGACTGAGGTGGGAGGGCTTCGTTCATATTATTTGGCGGCCCGGCGGCGCGGGGATGGCGCGGGAGGGCTGGCAGCTTGCAGCCGGCAGCTTGCAGCCTGGACGTTGGAGGCCGCGAGCGACCGGCTCTGGGAACAGTATCCGCCTATTGGGAGGCTGGTGGGGGTCGGCTGGGGGGGCTGGCAGCTTGCAGCTTGCAGCCGGCAGCTTGGACGTAGGAGGCCGCGAGCGACCGGCTCTGGGAGGGAT